>Ga0187894_10002973_pt1 | contig 19513 bp, 11 predicted proteins | sample GBC1701081metaG_FD_136650 | JGI IMG/M metagenome (GOLD analysis project Ga0187894, IMG submission 136650) | White microbial mat communities from a lava cave in the Kipuka Kanohina Cave System on the Island of Hawaii, USA - GBC170108-1 metaG ...
GCTGGCGATCTTTGCCATCGATCCGCAGACCCGCGCGCTCACCAACGTGACGGCGGCCGACGTGCCGGCCAGCATCTTCGGCGTCGACGACGGCGAGGCCACGGCCTACGGGCTCGACGCCTACACCGGCGCCGACGGCTATGCCTATGTGTTCGTCACGCAAGCCGGCGGCGATCACATCGCCCAGCTGCGCCTGGTCAACGACGCCGACGGCAAGGTCTCCTTCGAGCTGGTCCGCACGCTCACCTTGCCCAATCCGGACGGCGTCGATCCCGAGGACCTGCAGTCCGAGGGCATCGTCGTCGATGACATCACCGGCATCGGCTACGTGTCGCTGGAGAGCGGCGGCATTTACAGCTTCAACGCCGATCCCCACAGCGACGGCCGTTTCACTGGGTTCGTGGCGCGCGATGCCGACTTCCTGGTGCCCGATCTCGAGGGGCTCTCGATCCGCTACGGCAATGATGGCTCGCGCCAGCTCTTCGTGTCGAGCCAGGGCGACTCGACGTTCTCCGTGATCGACCTCGCCACCGGCCATTTCCTGGGGCGCTTCGCCGTAGCCGACGGCCAGGGCATCGACGGTGTCGAGGAGTCCGACGGACTCGACATCTTCTCCGGTGCGTTGGGCAGCGCTTTCCCCAACGGCCTGGTGGTGATGCAGGACGGCTCCAGTGAACCGCAGACCGTGTTCCCCGATCCCGGCAGCGGCGAGATCCAGAACTTCGACGCCAACTTCAAGTATGTCGATCTCGCTCAGGCGCTGCGGGCGATCGGTGTCGATCCGACGCCGCTGGCGCGCGATCCGCGCGACCTCGACAAGATCGGCGGCGACGGCGACGACCTCATGCGCGGCGGCCCCGGCGACGACCGGCTGTCGGGCCAGGGCGGCGATGACCGTATCGAGGGCAAGGGCGGCAACGACCATCTGCTGGGCGGCGATGGCAACGACCGCATCGAGGGCGGCGACGGCGATGACGTGATCGACGGCGGCGCCGGCCGCGACGACATCGACGGCGGCCGTGGCGATGATGTCCTGATCGGCACGCTGCCCTCCGGCGGCCATGGCTGGCCGCGTTTCCCATGGTCGGCCGACGACAAAATGAGCCTGATGTGGGGCGACGATGATCGCCACGGCGGCCACAGCCGGCGCGGCGATGTCTATGACGGCGGCGATGGCAGCGACACGCTCGACTTCAGCGCCGTCGACGGCGCCGTGAGGCTCGACCTCGCCGACACCCGGTTCGGCTCGGCCACCATCGTCGATATCGAGAACGTCACCGGCGGCGCCGACGACGATCGGCTGTCCGGCAACGACGCCGCCAACACGCTGCGCGGCAATGCCGGCGACGATGATCTCGCGGGCGGCCGCGGCAACGACCGCCTGTTCGGCGGCGACGGTGACGATACGCTCGACGGTGGCCGCGGCCGCGACCTGCTGGTCGGCGGCCAGGGCGACGACACGCTGCGCGGCGGCGACGGCATCGACTGGTTCGTGTTCACCCGCGCGGACGACGGCATCGACCGTATCCGCGATTTCCAGACGCGCGGCGGCGAGCAGGACCACATCGTGTTCGCCGCCACGCTGTTCACCACTTTCACCGGCGACGACGGCGCCGATCTCGTCGCCGGCGGCTTCCTGCGCACACGCAACACGCACGGGCAGACCGAGATTCAGGTCGACGCCGACGGCGGCGGCAATGCCTGGACCACGATCGCCGAGATATCAGGCCGCGTCGCGACCGACACCCTGGCCCAGCAGGTGATCATCCTGCACGACCCGCTGGTGTGACATCTGGGAGCGCGGGCCTCTGGCCCGCATCAAGGCGAAAGCGAGGGATCTCCCGCGACTGGCGCACGTGCGTCCTTTCGAGGAGATCCCTCGCTACGCTCGGGATGACAGCCCTCGCCTTACAGGATCCGGCCACCCTTGGTGGTGCACTCGAGCGTCGTGGACACTGCGGTCCAGCCCTGGCCCTTGCAGGCGTTCATACCCTTGCAGGAGGAGCCGGCGGTCTTGCACGCGCTGGTGCCCTTGCAGGCGTTGATGCCGGCGCACTTCAGCGTGCCCTGCTGGGCCTGGGCGACGGTCGCGACCGTGCCGGCAGCGAACAGCGCCGCGGCGGCCGTGGCGAGGACGATGGTCGAACGATGAGCCATGGGGGATCTCCCGTGTTGGATCGGGCGGCGATCGGGTTTTGCCGCCGCCTCCCGGGATACCCGGTGCCCACCCGGCTCGGATGCCTCACCATCGCGTGATCGCGATTAAGCCAGTCCCACAACCACAGTCGGCTACTTGCTGCCGCTGCCGCCTCCACCAGCTCCACCTCCCCCACCGCCCCCGCCACCGCCACTGCCGCCACCTCCGCCGGAACCGCCAGCGCCACCACCACTGCCACCGGCGCCACTGCCGCTACCGCCCGCACCGCTGCCACCGGCACCGCTGCCGCTACCGCCCGCACCGCTGCCACCGGCACCGCTGCCGCTACCGCCCGCACCGCTACCGCCCGCACCGCTGCCACTGGCACCGCTGCCACTACCGGCCGCGCTGCCGCTGCCCGAACCGGTACCGGCGCTTGCGCCACTGGCAGAACCGCCGGCCGCCGCGCCGCTGCTCACACCGACGCTGCCGCCGCCTTCACCATTGATCCCGTGCCTTTCGAACGGATCCACGGCGCGACCACGACGTCCCGGTGATGGTGCGGCCGGCAGCGGCGGCGGTGGCGCGGGCATGGCAACGACCGGCTCCGGCCCGGGCTCGGGTGGGATCACGACCATGTCAGGCGTGGGTTCTGCTGGCTGCGGCGGTGGCGGCGGCCGGACAGCACGCGGTTTCGGCTTCGGTGCCGGCGCTGGCTTGGCCGCGGCAGGCGCATCAACTTTCGCGGTCGCCGGTTTCGGTGGCGGCGGGGGTGGTAGCGCTGCCGGCGTCTCCGGCTTGGGCGCCACCGCGGGTCGCGGCGGCGTCGGCACGGCCAGCACATCGAGGGGGATCGTGGTCCGGTTCGAGATGCCCGACCCCGGCGACGAGCCAGGCGCGGTGGTCTGCAACATGACGTCGGGCATCACCGCCGGCCGCGGCGCATCGGCAACGGGCGCCGGCATCGTATCGGGCGAGGGCATCAAGGTCTGATCGACCGGGCCCGGATCGGGCGACGCCGGGCGCGGCGGGGCGGCCGCGGCGATCGGCGCGACCGGCTGCACCTTGAGCGCGGGCATGCCGGGTATCGGCATGTGCGATGCTGCCATCGCCGTCAGGGCAAGGTCGGATGCGCCCGGTTCCGCCCGGGACGTCGCGTGCGGCGCGCGCACGATCGGCTGCGACTCGGACACACCGCCCTGCGTAGCACGGCGCACGAGCGACGGCGTGGTGCCGGCACCCGCCGGTGTCGACTCCGACAGGCCTGGCGGCGACATCGGCAACGGCTCCGTCGGCACGATCGTGCGAGCGGACGCACCGCGCAGGGTGTCGGGCACGCCGGGCGCGGCGGCCGCCGTCATCTCCCGCGTGTCATCGGGCGCCGAGCGTCCGGGCTTGTGCGCGCCGCGGAAGGAGTGCAGGTCGACGGGAACCGTCGCCTCACCCTGACCCGCAGCATCGCGGGTGGCGATCGACGCGGCGGGTTGCTCGGGCCCCATGCGCCCGGCGATCAGCAGACCGACAAAGACAATGTGCAGCACGACCGATCCGACGATCGGCAGCGTCGCGCCTTCCCCGAATCTCGCTGTCGCCATCGCCACACCCTTCCCCTGACAACTCCAAACGCATCGACGCGTCGAGAGTTGACGGCCTGGGCCGGCAAAGGTTTCGTGATGGCAGCGCCTCCAGGTCACAGGGGTTGTGACCGTTTCGTGCCATTGGTCCTGAGCGATGGGCCGGTCGGCGCCACGCGCGATGGCCCGCGCAGATCGGCGGCATCATCATGTGCCGTCGCCCAGCTGCGCCATGGCCGGAGCCGCCGTGGCATCGATGCACACGCGCATGCCGTCCCGGACGGGCCCGCGAAACATGCGCGGTCCGTAAGGCGAGACCGTCAGCAAGCCACCGGCCTCCAGCGCCTGGATCCGGCTGCGCGACAGATCGAGTTCGTTCGCCAACAGACGATCGGTGCGCAGACAGGTGGGCGCTGTCACCGCCAACAGGATCTCAACGTGGCTCGCCCCGGTCGTACCCGCGGCCAGCAGCCGCTTTTCGACATGGACGGCGGCGAATTCTTCCACGTGGTCCGACCATCGCTTCAAGCCGTCGACGTCGAAAGCCAGGCGACGGACCCATCGGGAGTCGTTGGCCTGCAGGGCGTCCAAGACCGTCGGATCGATGTCGCGAAGACTTTGACGTTCAAGCAGCGGTCGCTTCCAGGTGTTACCGCAGTCGGCGCATCTGTAGATCAGCCACGCATCCAGGCGTTTGCCGTTGGCATTAACCCTGACCTTGTCGCTGCTGCAGAACGGCCTCAAGCGATCACACCGACGGCATGTCAGCCATGGCTGCGGGGTGATCCGGGGCGTGATGGTCCATTGAACACAGGGGAGTTGTGACATGTCGACTTGCCCTTCCCGGCGGGAAGTTCATCAAGTCGACGGCGTGAGGAGCCCCGATCGAGGGCACGGCGTGGCGGCGGGATGGGCGTGACGATGCGAGCGGCTGACGCGCGGCGCGACGATGTCGGGCGGCGGATCGAGCCTGCCAAGCCGGTCTCAAGCCGCCCACGATGACGAACGCACGTTCTCGATTCCGGCAGCGCGAAGGCGCTGCCATGCGCTTCTGGTGAACTGGCGAGACCGGCGTTTACGACGGCAAGGCAGAACCTCTGGTACAATCCCGCGGCTTCCTAGCCCAGAAGGATCAGGCAGGGAAAGTCTGTTTGTGGCGGCAACGGCGCGCGGGTATCGGCCTTGCCTGCGCCATCCGTGACCACATTTGTTGCAACCACGAAGTCAAGATGACACCGACAGCACCACAATGACGCGCAGGAAAGTCGCTGCCACCCTTATACATGGCGATTGCTATGAGTCGGGAATGACCTGAACATCACGACATGATCTGCCTCGGTTGCGGCGCCGCGAACGCAGACGACAACCGCTTCTGCGGCCATTGCGGGCGGCCGCTGACGGCGCCGCCGCCAGCACATCCTGCTGCCGCGCACATGCCACCGCGTGACGCCGGCGAGCGGCGCAACCTCGTGCTGATGTTCGCCGACATCTCCGATTCCACGGCGATCTCGCTGCGCATGGATCCCGAGGAATGGCAGACCCTGCTGGCGGATTACTACCGGACCGTCGACGCCGCGATCGACCGCTTCGGCGGCCATGTCGCCAAGCATCTGGGCGATGGCATTCTCGCCTATTTCGGCTGGCCGACGGCGCATGAGAACGACGCCGAGCGCGCCGCCCGCGCCGGCCTTGCGATCCTCGAGGAGGTGGCGCGGTCGAGCGCGCTTGCGCAGCGCAGCAGCCAGCCACCGCTCGGCGTGCGCATTGCCATTCACGCCGGCGAGGTTGTCGTGACCCCGGCAGGCGATGTGTTCGGGGATGCCCCCAATGTCGCGGCCCACGTACAGGCCGCCGCGGCGCGCGACACGGTCATCGCCACCCAGGCCGTCGCCCGATCGATCGGGCGGCGGCTCGCGATCAGCGACCTCGGCGCACAGGCAGTAAAGGGCTTGGACAAGCCGCTGCGGCTGTTTCGCGTGCTGGTTCCCCGTCGCGCGGACCGGCCGCTCGGCGCACCACCGACGCGCGCACCCTTCGTCGGACGCGGCGACAGCATTGCCGTGCTGCTGGACCGCTGGACCGCGGCGCGCGCCGGCAACGGACAGGTCGTGACCATCACCGGCGAGCCCGGCATCGGCAAATCGCGCCTGGTCGAAGAGTTCCGCACACGCATCGTCGGCCAACCCCACACTTGGCTTGCCTTGGGTGGTGTCGAGTTTGCCGAGAATTCACCGTTCCACCCTGTCGCGCGCCTGCTGGAGCGCCTCGTGCGACCGGCGGCACCACACGAGATCATCCGGCTGCAGCGGTTGCTGACCCGCGCCGGGCTGGACGTGCCGACGGCCCTGCCCGCGATCGCGCAGATGCTCGGCATGAGGCACGACGGTGCGAACGTGCTGCCGGCGGACTCGCCCGGAGAAACCCGTAAGGCCCTGCTGCGCGCGCTCAGCGCCTGGGTGCTGAGTGCCGTCCGCGGACGCCCGGCGGTCGTCGTCGTCGAGGATCTGCACTGGGTTGATCCGTCGACCATGGAACTGGTCGAGGCCACGGCGCAAGCCCTGCGCATCGCGCCGGTGTTGCTGATCCTGACGGCGCGCACTCCGCTGCACAGCGCATGGCTGGCGCCACTGCAGCCGACGGCCGTCGCGCTGGAGCGGCTGTCCGTCGACGACATCCGCCAGATCGTGATCGGCGCCGCGCCACGCCTGTCGCGGCAGCCCGACATGATCGAGACCATCGCGACACGGGCCGGCGGCGTGCCGTTGTTCGCCGAGGAACTCACCCTGCTGGTCGACACCGGACCACCGGAGGCCGGCGCCCACGGCATTCCCGAAACGCTGGCCGGCTCGCTCAACGCGCGCCTGGACCGGCTCGGCTCGGCGCGCGAGACGGCGCAGGTGGCCGCCGTCGTTGGTGACGAATTCGCGCCGGACCTGCTGGCCGCCGTCGCCGCGCGTCACGAGCAGGACCTGCGGGTGCATCTCGGGCGTCTTGTCGACGCCGACATCCTGGTGGTGACGGGAACGGCAGCCAACCCGGCTTTCCGTTTCAGGCACGGCCTGATCCGCGACGCAGCCTACGGCTCGCTGCTGCGCAGCCACCGGCGTGACCTGCACGAACGCATCGCGACGACCATCACCGCGATGTTCCATGCCCTGGCGCACAGCCGGCCCGAGGTGATCGCGCGCCACCTGGCCGCGGCGGGCGCGCATGCGCCGGCGGTGGCCGCGTGGGAACGTGCCGGACACGCGTTCGCGGAACGTGGTGCTTACCGCGAAGCGGAGGAGGCCTACCAGCAGGCGCTGACCCATCTTGCGGCCTTGACCGAGGCGCCCGAACGCGATGCCTTGCATTTGCGGCTGCAGAACGCGCTGGTCGGCATCCTGCAGCTCACCCGCGGTTATGCGGCGGCGTCGACCGCCCAGGCCGCGGCGCTGGCGCGGCAGCTGTCGGAACGCGCCGGCAACCTGACGGACTCCATGAGCCAGATCGCCGCCGACTGGGCGGCAGCGTCGAGCGCCGGCCGCTACGTCGACGCGCGCGCTTTGGCCGACCAGTTCGTCGGCCTGGCGATGAAAAAGGGCAGCCGCGACAGCCGCGCCCATGCGCACATGATCCAGATGACGTCGCTCTATCGCCTGGGCGACCTCGACGGCGCCGAGCGGCATTTCGAGCTGGGTCGGCCACTGTTCACCGACTCCCGCTTCGTCGGCCGACCGGGCTCGATCGCACAGACCCTCGGCAACGCCGCGCGCATCGCCTGGATGATGGGCCGTCCCGACGAGGGCCGCCGCCGCATGCAACTGGCCCTGGAACTGACACAGACGAGCGGACGTCCCTACGACATCGCCTTCGCCCAGTACATGGCAGCGATCCTCGCCGTCCTGCTGCGCGAGGCGGAAACGGCGCGCGACCTGGCGCAGCAATCGATCGCACTGTCGGACACGCACGGCGTGCCGCAGTTTGCCGCCATCTCGCGCATCGCGCTGGGACGCGCGCAGGCCGCGCTGGGACATGCTGCGGAGGGCATCGCGCTAATCCGCCAGGGCATCGCCGGCATGGCCGCCACCCGCTCGCGCGTGGCGATCACGCTGTACCTGGCATGGCTCGCCGAGGCCCAGGCCGCGGCCGGATCGACGGCCGAGGCGCTGGAGTCGATCGACCAGGCCTTCAGCGCCAACCCGGAGGAGCTGTTTTTCCGGCCCGAGCTGCTGCGCCTGCGCGGCGAGCTGCGGGCCGCGGTCGGCGAGACCGGTCGCGCCGAGGACGATATCCGCGCTGCCCTGGCCCTGGCCGCCGCCACCAAGGCGCGCTGGCTGCAGCTGCGCGCGGCGATGAGCCTGCATCACCTGTTGCAACGCCAGGGCGATGGCGCCGGTGCGGCCGACGTCGTCGACGAGATTTATCTGCGCATCGACGAAGGGCGACACACGGCCGATGCGCTGGCCGCCGCCGAGATCGTTCGCCGCGCCTACGGCAATCACCGCCGCTAGGGCAGATTCAGTTCTATCGAACCTAACGCGGGCGTCTCGCCCGCTCATGCTTCGACGCTATGCGCGTGGGCGAAAGCAAGCTTTCGCCTGTGATGCGGGCGAGACGCCCGCGCTCCCAGGAACGTCGCGTAGCCTCAACTCGCACAGATGAGCCGCTCACCAGGTGGCGGGATCGACCTTGATCGATTCACCCAGCACCAGTTCGTCGATCTTCTCCGGCGTACCCGCAACCGTACGCGGATCGGTCGACATCAGCCGGAAGCGGTCGGGGCCAGATTGGACTGCGAGGAACCTGTCGCTCATGGCAACACGCTCAGGCGGGCTGTCGTCACCCTCGCGCCGGAACTCGATGTTGAGCGCCGCCACCAGCGGTGGCCCCGCTTCGAGGATCTCGTACGATCCCGTCAACTCGTAAACTGAATGCCGCAGCCTCTGGGCCGGCGTGACGCCACCGAACATCGGGCTGTTCGTCGACCAGTGCCGGCCGTAGCTGAGCGTGCCCATGGTCGCGTCGGTCGCGACCAGGACGATCCGGCCTAGGCCGGTAATGTATCGCGCGCGAGCACCGTCGCGATCGAAGCCACTGAAGTGGAATGCATACGTGCCGGGCAACGTCAGTTTTGACGCCATGTCCGCACCTCCCCCTGTTTGGGCCGGGTGGGTCGACCATCCGCCAGCCACAGGCTAACGCAGATCGCCGCGACCGGCCACGGATGGCAATTGACCGCGGCTCTGCCGACGCACAAGCTTGAGAGAGGCTCCGCTAGATGAGCCGGGGGAGGTTTAGATGGCTAAGGAAAATCAGGGTCAGTTTGCCCGCTCACTGTTGACGTCGCTGCGCCTCAGGCCATTTTGCGACCACAGCAGCACGCGCGACCTGACGCCGGAGCAGGTCGCGGCGCTGCATGCGTTCCTGCACGAGGTGATGGCATCGTTTTATCGTCTCTCGATGGTGCTACCCGAAGAACAGACGATGAAGATCCTGGACCATCGCTTCGCCCAGGCCTTCGACGCGAAGTCCGCGAAGGCAGCACGCTAGAGCCGAACGCGATCGCGTTTTGTCGTCCTGAGCGCAGCGAAGGACCGTGCGGTGGATCGTTCAAGGAGACAGCGCTGGTGATCATTGGCGCTGGTGGTATGTGACGCCCGCACCACGGGATCCTTCACTCCGCTCAGGATGACGAGCGACGGCGGATCCCGCCGCGACCTCGGCAGGATGTGCGCTGCAGACACGAGATCGGTGCGCTTGAGACGATACTGGTCAGGCCGCCGGCTTCAGGGCGCCGCCGCGGCGCTTGCGGTTGATTTCGCGCAGGTACTCGATGCCGTCGGCGGCGATGGCGTCGCCGACCATCGAGTCGCCCTCGCCCGCCAGTTCGCCGAGATCGACCCAGGGACTGTACACGTGCCTGGTGCGCTCGGTGATGATGCCGGCCTTCAGCAAGGTCTTGATCAGCACCCGGAAGATGTTGGTGCTCTCCTGCATGGAGTTGCGCCGGCTGTCCCGCCCGTAGGCCTCGCGCACGGCGTCGCGCACCCACTGCCAGTCGAGCCCGAGCTCTTCGTAGATGTAGGTGCGCTGACTGATGCTGGTGAGGTTGAACAGCAGCGACTCGAAGACATGCGCGGCCCAGTCCTCGACCTTCTCGTGCTCTTCCGGCGTCAGCTTGGGCAAGGTGCGGTCGGCCCAGATCTTGCCGAACTTGTGATGGAACGCCTCGTCGGTCATCACCAGCTGGGTCAGCCGCTTGAGCAGGGGATCGCGGGTGTAGGCGTAGGTGTCGGCGAAGGCGCCCATCGCCAGGCCCTCGAGCATGATCTGCATGCCGACCAGCTTCTTGTAGACGATGGGCGACAGCACGATCTCGTTGAGGAACTTGCCGAGCTCGTCGCCGCACGGATAGGCCTTGCCCCAGCGCGCCTTGATGTAGCGGCCGAAGCCGGCGACGTGGCGCGCCTCCTCGCGCGCCTGGTTGGCGGCGTACTCCTGGGCGCCGGGATCGAGCAGGATGTCACACAGCGAGGCCGACAGCGACAGCGCGCCCTGCTCGCCATGCAGGATGCCCGACATGCGGAAGCGCGTGATGTTGTTGGACAGGCGGATGCGCTGGCCCTCGTCGAGGCGGTCGGCGACGGCGCAGTTCAGCTCCGGCACCCGCTCCGGCGGCATGATGTGCTCGCGCGTCACGTCGAAGGGCTGCGCGTAGTCGAGGTAGAGCGGGTTGAACGGATCCCAGAAATGATCGTGCGTCTGGCCGATGATGCCGTCGAAGGCATCCGAGCGCATCTCGTAGCGATCGACCTCGATCATCGCCGGGAAATCATCCGGCGCCACCACGCTATAGGCCGGGTCATGCGTGATGTGCGCGTCGTCCGGGTGGTGGGTCATGGGCGTCCTCCGGCATTTTCTATTTCATATCAGAAAAGCGTAATCCCGGTTCGGAGCGAAATCCACTGAACAAATGCCGTCACGCACAGCGCCTGAAGCAAATGGGGCTCCCCGCAGGGAGCCCCGATCTTGTGCCCCATCCACCGAAGCGGAAGGCTTGTTAACGGAGGGACCGCGTTCTCTCATCGACTAGGCGATCTTTCGATCTCTCCAGGCACAACTATGAGATACGAGTTCTTTGCCGTCAACAACCTCTTGCAGTAAGATGCGTGAAGTCTTGCTGAGTCCAACCGCAACTATCTCTCCCGAGACGTTACGCCAAGGAGTGACAGAAAGAGCATAAGGAAAGCGGTAGCCCCATGGAAGGGCTCTGATAAGTAAAAAGAATTCCGATTTTTTCGGGAGAGATATAGGACTTTATAAATTGTGCTGTCAGATGCATATTGATTGTGTCGATGGAGCGTTGTGGTCCCATCGGCTGGTGGAGGCGGGTCGGCAGCGTGCAGTCGATTCGTACGCTGCCGACTTTCTTGGGGGTCGACATGTCAACCAATAAGCGTAAACGCACACTGCCCTACCGTCTTGGTCTCGACCTTGGGACCAATTCAATCGGCTGGTGCATTACGGATCTCGGGAAACCTGATAAAAATGGGCGCAAGCATCCCGTCCGCATTCGTCGGACCGGCGTGCGGATATTCCCGGATGGCCGAGACCCGCAATCGGGTGCATCGCTTGCCGAGGCACGGCGGACACCGCGATCGGCACGGCGGCGACGCGATCGCTTCCTGGATCGTCGTGCCGATCTGATGAAGCTGCTGATCGAGCATGGACTGATGCCGGCCGATCCAGCCACCCGTCAAACGCTAGAGGCGCTCGACCCATGGGCGCTGCGGGGTGAGGGTCTCGACCGGGCGCTGACACGGCACGAACTGGGCCGCGCCCTCTTCCACCTCAACCAGCGTCGCGGCTTCAAGAGTAACCGCAAGACGGACAAGAAGGCCGACGACAAGGAGTCACAGGGCATGAAGGCCGGCGCCGTGGCGCTGGCTGCGAAGCTTGATGGTGAAACGCCCGGCCGTCGCACGCTGGGCGACTATTTCTACACGGCTCATCGCAAGGGACGCACGCCGCGCGGCGCACCGCAGGATTCAGTGCCGGCGACAGCTCCCGTCCGCTTCCGCGCTCATGCCGGCAAAGGCAACAAACTCGAATGGGAACTCTATCCGACCCGTGACATGGTCGAGGCGGAGTTCGACAGGCTGTGGGCCGCGCAAGTTGCTCACCATCCGGACCTGACCGAAGAAGCCCGTGCAGCGATAAGGGATGTGATCTTCTATCAGCGTCCCTTGCGCCCGGTGGAGCCAGGCCCCTGCACGCTGGATCCCGAGCTCGATCCACGCAAGCGCGAACGCCGTGCGCCGCTGGCGCTGCCGCTGCAGCAGGAGTTCCGCATCCTGCAGGAACTCGCCAACCTGGAACTCCGGCACCGGCGCACCGGCCAGATTCGCCGCCTGAGCCGACAGGAACGCGATAAGGTCCTGGTCGAATTGAAACGCCGGGAGAAGTTCAGCTTCTCCCAGATCCGCAAGCTGGTTGGCATCGACGCCGTCTGGTCGTTCAATCTGCAGGATGACCGGCGCGACGGCCTCAAGGGTGACATCGTCGCGTACAGGCTTGCCAAGGGCGGCTTCGGCAAATCCTGGCACGACCTGCCGATTGATCAGCAGGATGATGTCGTCCGCTTCCTGCTCGACGAGGAACGCGAAGACGAGGTGATCCGGGTTGCGACAACCAGCTGGGGCCTGTCAGCAGAAGCGGCCGAGCGAGTCGCCAACACGGCCCTGCCCGACGGCTATGGTCGCCTTGGCCGCACGGCCCTGGCCAAGGTCGTGCACCATCTGCGCCAGGGCGTGTCGGCCAGGGACGGCGGCCTCATGCACTACGACGAGGCCGTGCAGGCGGCCGGCTACAAACATCACTCCGACTTCCGCACAGGCCAAGTGTTTGACACCGCGCCCTACTACGGCCAGATTCTCGAGCGCTACATGGTGCCGGTGAGCGGCACGTCGGGCTCCGACGACGAGCGACAATACGGACGCATCACCAATCCTACCGTCCATGTCAGCCTCAATCAGCTACGCCAGCTGCTGGACGCCATTATCAGGGCTTACGGCCATCCCGACGAGATCGTCGTCGAGCTGGCGCGCGAGCTCAAGCAAACCCAGGAGCAGAAGCGGGAAACGCAAACGCGGCAATTGGAGAACCAGAAAAAGAACGAGCGCCGCAAAGAGCAGTTGAAGGCCGCAAACATCGCGTTGCGGGGTGACGCGTTGCTCCGCATGCGCCTGTGGGAGGAACTGGGCGAGAGCGTCGCCGATCGAGCCTGCATCTACACCGGTGAGCAGATCAACATCACAACGCTGTTCAGCGACAAGGTCGAGATCGAGCACATCCTGCCATTCACCCTGACCCTGGACGACAGCCCGTCGAACCTCACGGTATCGATGCGGCGCGCCAATCGCGACAAGGGCAACCTCACACCACACGACGCCTTCGGCACAAGCCCGACGATCGGCGGTCATCTGTACGACTGGGACGCCATCGCGCTGCGCGCGTCGGCGCTGCCGAAAGCCAAGCAGTGGCGGTTCCGGCCCGATGCCCTGCAGCTCATCAAGGACCGCCTGTTGCGCGAGGAGCAGCGTGCCAAGGGCAGCTTGCCCAAGGATGTGATGGCAGACATCGAGAAGACCGGCGGCTTTCTCGCCCGGCAGCTTGTCGATACGGCCTACCTGGCGCGCGTCGCACGCCAGTATCTGACCAGCGTCGTGCCCAGCGAGACCGTAGACGGCGTCACGCGCAGCAATGTCTGGGTTGTACCCGGCGGCATGACCGGCATGCTGAGGCGTTTATGGGGACTGAACCGCTATCTGTGGGGCAATCGCCCCGACGCCGCAGACGAGGGACCCGATGATTGGCGCGGCAAGCTGCGCACCGACCATCGGCATCACGCCGTCGATGCCTTCGTCCTGACGCTGATCGACCGTCCCCTGCTCAACAGCATCCAGTATCAGGCCGGCCAGAGCGGGCGGCGCACCATCGACGACATGCCCGATCCGATCCGGTGGCCGACCTTCCGCGAGGACCTCAAGGCGCGGTTCGACCGGATCGTCGTGTCATACAAACCCGAGCATTCGCCCTCGGGCCGACTCCATGAGGAGACGGCATACGGCATCGTGCGTGATCCTGAGAGGGAGGATGGTGCAACACTGGTTTACCGGAAGGCCTTTGCCGACCTGAATGCCAACGAGATCGCGCGCATCCGCGACCGGCATCTGCGGACCCAGGTGTTGGCTGCTGTCGATGGCATACCGGCGGACAAGAAGAAGCTGAAGGAAGCATTGACCACCTTTGCAAACGGCGAGCGGCAGTCATTGCGCCACGTACGACTGCTGAAGGTGGAGCGCGGCGTCGAACGCATCGCCGATCGACGCACCGGCAGAGCCTACAAAGCCGTCATCCCGGGTGAGAACCACGCCGTCGACGTTGTCGAGACTGCCGATGGACGGTGGTTTGGCGAAGGCATTTCCGTGTACGCCGCCAATCAACGCCACACCACACCACCGTGGAAGCAGTCGCATCCCGACGCTCGGCTTATCATGCGCGTCCACAAAGGTGATCTCCTGAAGATCGACCACGACGGTGCCGAGCGGATTTTCCGGGTCGTCAAGCTGGCACCGGGCAATGGGCGATTCGTCCTTGCCGGCCATCTGGAGGCCGGCAATCTCGAGCAGCGGCATAGCGATTCCAGCGACCTGTTCCGCTGGGTCTTCCTGGCTTTCGGCCAGATGAAGAACCGCAGGGCACGCAAGATTACCGTCGATCATCTCGGCCGGACCAAGGACCCCGGCGTTCCCCGGTAGGCGATTGGCCATGAGCGGACGCATTGTCGAGATCGCCCAGGACGGCCGCCACCTCGCCGTCGATCGCGGCTTCATGACGGTGAATGCCGATGGCGCCGAAATCGGCCGCGTGCCCCTGGATGACATCGGCATGGTCATCGTGAACGCACATGGAATCACCTACTCCAACAACCTGGTGGTGAAGCTGGCGGAGCGCGGCGCCGGCGTGGTGGTGTGCGGCGCCAACCACAATCCTGTCGCATGGTTGTGGCCGGTGGTCGGGCATCACGACCAGGCCACACGGCTGCGGGCGCAGCTGGAGGCGCCCAGGCCGCTGATCAAGCGGCTGTGGCAGACGCTGGTGAAGGCCAAGGTTCGCCAGCAAGGCGCTGCGCTGACAGCGATGGGCAAGCCAGGCGCCGGCTTCGAGCTGATGGCTGCGCGGGTCAATTCGGGCGACCCCGACAACATGGAGGCGCAGGCGGCCCGTCGCTACTGGCCCCTTCTGCTCGGCGAGGATTTCCGCCGCGACCGCGCATCAGGGGGAGTCAACGGCCTGCTGAACTACGGCTACACGGTGTTGCGCTCGGCCACGGCGCGTGCGGTGTGCGCAGCCGGCCTGCATCCGTCCATCGGGCTGCAACACAAGAGCGGCGACATGTGCCTTGTCGATGATCTGATGGAGCCGTTTCGCCCTATGGTCGATCTTGTCGTCGCCCGCCTTATAGCAGCTGGCGCAACAGATGTTTCACGGGATACCAAGAAGGTGCTCGCCGACGTTGCCTCGCTCGACATGCGCACCGACAAGGGGCGCACACCCATCTATCTTTGCCTGGAACGGCTGGCGGCATCGCTGGGCAAATCATACGAAAACGGCAAGCCGGCTCTCGACCTACCGTTGGAGCCGCTACCGCTCGAGTTGCCCGCCGTCCCGATCGAGGAGGCGGACGATGGCGCCGCGCGGGAAGCGTGACAACCGAGCCGAGACGCCCGGTCTCAGCGCCTATCGCCTGATGTGGATGATGGTGCTGTTCGACCTGCCGGTCGGAACCAAGGCCGAACGCAAAGCCGCGACTGGCTTCCGCAAATTCCTGCTCGACCATGGGTTCGAGATGGCGCAGTTCTCGGTCTATATGCGGTTTTGTGCCGGTAAGGAGCAGGCCGAGACCTACACGAAGCGTGTTGAACGCAGCGTTCCTAAGACTGGCAAGGTCCACATCGTGTATATTACCGATCGCCAGTACGAGACCATCGTCACGTTCGATGGCCGGCTCAGGGGCCCGCCGCAACGAAATCCGGAGCAATATATTCTGTTCTAAAGGCTGCCGATGCGAACGTTTCACGACTCCATCGAAGAAAAACGCCCTGTTTCGAGGGCGTTAAGGCGATATCGAGCCTAGTCGATGAGAGAACGCGGTCCAACCGCAACCTCCCGCAACCACGGGCCGCCGGCGCATTGAGCCTAGTCGATGAGAGAACGCGGTCCAACCGCAACGGATGCGGCTGCAGTACCGTCGAGCGTTACAGCCTAGTCGATGAGAGAACGCGGTCCAACCGCAACGCCGGCACGGTGATCACCAACGCCAACGCGAGCCTAGTCGATGAGAGAACGCGGTCCAACCGCAACCGATGGCCATTGGCAGGTGATTTCCTCGCGAGCCTAGTCGATGAGAGAACGCGGTCCAACCGCAACCCGGCACTACGAGTCATGTCACCATGGTAGGAGCCTAGTCGATGAGAGAACGCGGTCCAACCGCAACGGCTTCAATAGCGTTCTCGTCAAGGTCTAGAGCCTAGTCGATGAGAGAACGCGGTCCAACCGCAACGCGGCTGGCATCGGTCCGCGCGCGTCCGCGGAGCCTAGTCGATGAGAGAACGCGGTCCAACCGCAACCGCGGCTGGCATCGGTCCGCGCGCGTCCGCGAGCCTAGTCGATGAGAGAACGCGGTCCAACCGCAACACCACGACGCTGCCACCCGCAATGTCACCAAGCCTAGTCGATGAGAGAACGCGGTCCAACCGCAACCGATGGCCATTGGCAGGTGATTTCCTCGCGAGCCTAGTCGATGAGAGAACGCGGTCCAACCGCAACAAGACTGCTGTTTCGGTTCGCCTTATAGCGAGCCTAGTCGATGAGAGAACGCGGTCCAACCGCAACACCCTGCAGGGCCTTCTCGGCGTGGTCGTTAGCCTAGTCGATGAGAGAACGCGGTCCAACCGCAACTCTTGGCACGCCGTGCCAAGCCGTCTCGAAGCCTAGTCGATGAGAGAACGCGGTCCAACCGCAACAAGATTCTGTCGGTCGACTATATCCTGGTCAGCCTAGTCGATGAGAGAACGCGGTCCAACCGCAACGAGCGAGCCACCCGAGATGCAGCGCTCGATAGCCTAGTCGATGAGAGAACGCGGTCCAACCGCAACGCGCTGGTCGCGCTTCCCGTCGATAAGCCTGAGCCTAGTCGATGAGAGAACGCGGTCCAACCGCAACCGCCATGGACGCCACGATCTCAAGAGCGGAAGCCTAGTCGATGAGAGAACGCGGTCCAACCGCAACATTTTAGCCTTCATCGACATAACGGCTCGTAGCCTAGTCGATGAGAGAACGCGGTCCAACCGCAACGCCGCTCAGTTGCTCAACAGTGCCGCAGAAAGCCTAGTCGATGAGAGAACGCGGTCCAACCGCAACAGTGCAGGTCGTCGCTTTTTCCGGCGGGAAAGCCTAGTCGATGAGAGAACGCGGTCCAACCGCAACGCACGGCGCCGTTGGCATAGCGCCATTCGAAGCCTAGTCGATGAGAGAACGCGGTCCAACCGCAACGGCTTCAATAGCGTTCTCGTCAAGGTCTAGAGCCTAGTCGATGAGAGAACGCGGTCCAACCGCAACCCGGCGGGTCAAGGAGGTGCACCTCACCCCAGCCTAGTCGATGAGAGAACGCGGTCCAACCGCAACTGCCCAATGGCCGTTGACGCGTACCCCGTCTAGCCTAGTCGATGAGAGAACGCGGTCCAACCGCAACCGATGGCTTCGCGCGGTCGTACGAGGTCGAAGCCTAGTCGATGAGAGAACGCGGTCCAACCGCAACATTGTTGCATGCCTGCACGACACGCAAGGCAGCCTAGTCGATGAGAGAACGCGGTCCAACCGCAACGATGGGGTCACCTGGAACGCACCTCGACCGAGCCTAGTCGATGAGAGAACGCGGTCCAACCGCAACCTCTCGGTCGATCCGCAAGTGGTGCAGCTTAGCCTAGTCGATGAGAGAACGCGGTCCAACCGCAACATGCGGATCAGGTCAGAAATGATGCTGTTGAGCCTAGTCGATGAGAGAACGCGGTCCAACCGCAACTAGCGTTGTGCTCATGATCGGTGCTCCAGTAGCCTAGTCGATGAGAGAACGCGGTCCAACCGCAACGTGCGCGTTGTCGACAGCGTGGCGGCGCGCAGCCTAGTCGATGAGAGAACGCGGTCCAACCGCAACACGCCGCGCGGTCTTGAGCGGTTCGATCAGAGCCTAGTCGATGAGAGAACGCGGTCCAACCGCAACCTCTTCGGTGACGAACCAACTCACCTACTCAGCCTAGTCGATGAGAGAACGCGGTCCAACCGCAACAGGGCCGCCCCACCAATGACCCAGACCGACAGCCTAGTCGATGAGAGAACGCGGTCCAACCGCAACGCTGCGCGGCGCTAAAGCGTACATATTTGCAGCCTAGTCGATGAGAGAACGCGGTCCAACCGCAACCGGCGGCCCGGCCGGAAGGTGTCTCGCTGAAGCCTAGTCGATGAGAGAACGCGGTCCAACCGCAACAGCCGGACGTGCTGGTTCAGATCGCGCGAAGCCTAGTCGATGAGAGAACGCGGTCCAACCGCAACGGATCGGGCCGGGCGGCTGGTCGGAGGTCGAGCCTAGTCGATGAGAGAACGCGGTCCAACCGCAACACCGTGCCGCCGCGCACGCTCACGACGCTTAGCCTAGTCGATGAGAGAACGCGGTCCAACCGCAACTGAGACGAGGTGTGTATAGCGAGGGCGTCGAGCCTAGTCGATGAGAGAACGCGGTCCAACCGCAACCGGCAGTGACGCTACGATCTTCGGCGACGCAGCCTAGTCGATGAGAGAACGCGGTCCAACCGCAACTGCTCGAGGAAGACCGCTTCCCGGTCAAACTAGCCTAGTCGATGAGAGAACGCGGTCCAACCGCAACCTACGCCAGCGCACGGTGGTTGCCGTGTCGAGCCTAGTCGATGAGAGAACGCGGTCCAACCGCAACGGCCTCGTTGGGCAGGCGCCGCGTATTCTCAGCCTAGTCGATGAGAGAACGCGGTCCAACCGCAACCGAGGATCTGCTGGTACTGCGCCAGCGACAAGCCTAGTCGATGAGAGAACGCGGTCCAACCGCAACGAGGCTGTGCCACGCACAATCCTCGTCGGCCAGCCTAGTCGATGAGAGAACGCGGTCCAACCGCAACCACCCAATCTTGATGGACATCATGCCAGCTAGCCTAGTCGATGAGAGAACGCGGTCCAACCGCAACTGGCGCTGCGCTTCCGGTCGCGATGACGCTAGCCTAGTCGATGAGAGAACGCGGTCCAACCGCAACTGCTGACCAACATCAAGGGACTGATCTTCATAGCCTAGTCGATGAGAGAACGCGGTCCAACCGCAACGTAGTTGAATACATGCCGCGCTCGCCTGCTAGCCTAGTCGATGAGAGAACGCGGTCCAACCGCAACGATCACGACACACTGCGCCGCCTGGCGGTGGAGCCTAGTCGATGAGAGAACGCGGTCCAACCGCAACTGAGGAGGAGCGCTTTTGGTTTGCTTGGCAAGCCTAGTCGATGAGAGAACGCGGTCCAACCGCAACGGTCGGCGTGAAGTCCTGATAGTCCGTCTTAGCCTAGTCGATGAGAGAACGCGGTCCAACCGCAACTAAAATGGACGCTACGGCGCCGGTTTCCGAAGCCTAGTCGATGAGAGAACGCGGTCCAACCGCAACGGCGATGCCTGCATCAATCAC
>Ga0187894_10002974_pt1 | contig 19504 bp, 20 predicted proteins | sample GBC1701081metaG_FD_136650 | JGI IMG/M metagenome (GOLD analysis project Ga0187894, IMG submission 136650) | White microbial mat communities from a lava cave in the Kipuka Kanohina Cave System on the Island of Hawaii, USA - GBC170108-1 metaG ...
CACTAGATGGCTGTGAAGGATGTTCCTGCGCGATCGAAGGTTCAAGATGTCTCTGCTTCTGTGAGTGTGGGGGAGGTTGCAGCCCGGGTCAATCGGTGAATTTGTGCGCTACTTGTTGTAATATGGCAAAGGGAAACACGCCTTGCATTCCGTCAGCTGATTGATTAGCGTTTATAGATTTTTTAGAAAGTATTTTAACGAATCTCGCAAATTAGCAGCAGAAGTAGGCTTGCCAAATAGTTGTCCGGAGTTAATCTTACTAACCAGCGGGCTTTTGCGGCAAACTCGCACGCATCCGGGCTTCAACCAATTCGGGAATCAGGCCCTCGACGCGGCCGCCGAGTTCGAAAACCTGTTTCATCAGTGTTGACGAGACGTAAGAAAATTCTTCGTCCGCCATCAGAAAAACGGTTTCGATTTCCGGCTCGAGCCGCCGGTTCATCAACGCCATGCGCAGCTCGTATTCATAATCGCTAACCGCCCGAATCCCGCGGACGATCGCGGTCGCGTGCCGCTTACGAGCGAAATCGGCGGTTAGGCCGGAAAAGCTCTCGACCAGCATTTTGCAGTCATCGGTATCGACGCCGGGCAGCACCTCGCGGATCATGTCGCAGCGCTCTTCGACCGTGAACATCGGCAGCTTGTCCGGGTTATTCAGCACGGCGACGATCATTTCGTCAAATAGTGGAGCGCTTCGCCGGATGATGTCCAGATGTCCGTTGGTCAGCGGATCGAACGATCCTGGAAAGACAGCTCGTTTCATCAGAATTTAGTTTCGAGGAGTTTTCTCGCCTTTGCCACCTGCTGTTCGTATTCCGGCAGGTATTGCGGATTAGGCCTCATCTGCAAAAGATAATCGAGTTGCTTTTTCGCTTCCGCATCTTTGTCGGTCGCCAAATACGCTTCCGCAAGGCGCACTCGAAGTTCACCATTATTTTTCTCCAACGCAACGCCCTTTTCCAGATATTCGACCGCCCTCTCGGTACTGCCGCCCATCATGCGCGTCCCGAGCTCGAGCTGACCAAGCACGTCGTAAGCGCTCGCCAACTCGTAACTCGGCTGAAGCTCGATGACCTTATTCATCGCCGCGCGAATCTCGTCAACCGATTTTAACCCCGTGGTCAAAGGATTCTGGTTCGCCAGTTCGCCGAGATTGGCCCCGAACCAAAAATGTCCGTCGGGTCTGTTCGAATCCAGCCTGATAGCAGTTTTGGCCGCATCCTTGCCGTTCTCGAACGCTTTTTCACGCTCTTCTTCCGTTTCGCTGTGGCGGCCGAGATAATAATTGTACCGAGCAAGCCGCCATTCGACGTCGTAATTTTTCGCGCTTTCGCGGCGCGCGCGTGTTAAAAGCGTAATTGCTTCGCGTAATTTCGCCAAATCCTTGCGTTCGGTGAAGAGTTTGTCGGCTTCCGCAAGCGTTTCGGGGCTGACAGGCGGCAGATTTGGTTTAGAAACGTCGGTTGTGCTATTCGCACAAGCCGACAGTAAGCACAAAGTAATTACAAATGTAATTAAATTGTAAGAGATACTTGCCTTCCCACTCATCCCGTCGCAAATAGTGTTAAAATTTCATTCGATTTCATCACTGAAGAACTGCAGCAAAATAAACTGTGCGTTCTCTGTGACTAAATCTCAGTTTCTCGAAACTAGCTAAAAATAGCACAAAGCCGCGAATGAACAAAAACGGAGAAGCCGCCGCATTCTACGATCTTGAGGGCACGCTGGTGCGAACCAACCTCGTGCATACGCTCGCGTTTTATGCGACGCGGCAGCAGGGCCTGTGGCAAACGGCGAAAGCGAGCGTCGGCACGCTGGCAAAACTGCCCTTCTTCGGCATCACCGATCTTTATTCGCGAAATGTTTTCAACGAGGTCTTTTTCCGCAGCTACGAAGGCTTTTCGCAAGATCGCCTGCGCTATTTCTCCGACGAACTTTTCGAGGAAGTGCTAAAGCCTGCGATTTTTCCCGGCACGCCCGAGCTTATCGCGCAAGGCAAAAAGATCGGCCAGCGCCAAGTTGTTTTGACTGGCGCGCTCGATTTCACCATCGACCGCCTGATGAAGCACCTAAGCATAGACGATTACGTCGCCAACCGCCTCGAATTCGTCAACGGCTACGCCACCGGCCGCGTCCTGCCGCCCGTGATGGCGTCGGCCACGAAAGCGAAATGGATCCGCGAATATGCCGAGCGCGAGAATATAAACCTGTCCGAATCGTACGCTTATTCGGATTCGATCTCCGATCTGCCGATGCTTTCTATCGTCGGGCACCCGGTGGCGGTTTGCCCGGACATCCGGTTGAAGCAGACGGCGAGACAGCATGATTGGGCGGTTTTGGACCTTAAATAGGTTGCTAATGAAGTATAATTTTCATAAAATGGCTACGGTAGCTATTTAGGGCTATGGAGGTAATAAAAATGTCGTATAACGTAAAACAGGCAAAAAATAACTTAAGTACGCTTATCCGGCTGGCTGAAAAGGGGCAGCCACAAGTAATACGACGACACGACAAAGACGTCGCCGTCGTCGTATCGATAGAAGACTGGAAAAAGGCAGGCGGAAAACAGGAAAGCTTATTGGAACTCTTCCAACGAAGCGGGCTGAAGGCGATATTGGACGATCTGGACAATCGTTCTCAGGAACCGGTACGCGACTTCTCTTTTGACTGATGAGTTATTTGCTCGATACTAATGTCGTTTCTGAAACCGAGAGACCGCGCCCGGATAAGAATGTCCTGAAATGGTTGGATGAGACGGATCCGGGAATTACTTATCTTAGCGCTTTAACTATTGGGGAAGTAAAGAAAGGGGTCTCAAAACTCGCGTCGGGAAAGCGAAAAGCGCACATACAAGATTGGCTCGAAGATGTCCGTCAACAGTTTGGCGGTCGGATATTGCCGATAACAGAGCAGGCGTTTCTCGTCTGGGGCAAAATGATGGCTGAATTTGAAAAAAATGGCATTGCGCGTCCGGTACTTGATTCCTTCCTCGAAGCCACAGCTCTTGAGCACGACTTAATTCTCGTGACGCGAAACGTAAGGAATTTCAAGGATACCTCAATAACGATACTGAATCCGTGGGAGGACTGATGGAATGAGGCCCGTGAGCCGGACAGTCGCTCAGACCATGCAGCGTTCCACCGCGAAAGATCCCGTTCATCGATTTCGGTCGTCGAGGACCACAAGGATTTACCACCGCCCGCCCGACGATTTCGCGAACATTCAGCCGGCGGTTTATGTGCGGGCGGTTGGGACGATCATTCGACAAGCAAGAGTCATAAGCCCGCAGCGCTGGCGACGAGCATAAAGCCTGGGGCGTGAGCCCCAGGAATCGAAAGAAGGAGATGACAAAAGCCCGCAATCGCGGGCGGCAGGGCAAACGAATGGGCCAATCGTACACGAATCTCATCTATCATATCGTCTTCGCGACGAAAAACAGGCAACAGCTGATCACGGGCGAAAGGAAGACACGGCTGTACGAATATCTCGGTGGAGTAATCCGAAACCTTGGCGGAATCTCGCTCGGGATAAACGGAATGGACGACCACACTCACGTTTTAGCGAAGCTCCGGCCCGATAAGGCCCTTTCGGATGTTCTCCGCGACCTGAAGGCGAACTCCAGCGGCTGGATGCACGATGTATTTCCCGACATGAGCGATTTCGCATGGCAGCGCGGTTATGGGCGTTTACCGTTAGCGCATCGCAGATCGAAAGGGTGCAGCGGTACATTGCGGAACAAGAGATGCATCATTTCGAAGCGCGATTTTCGGAGTGAGTTTGTTGAATTGTTGGTTAAGAACGGTGTCGAGTTCGATGAAAGGTATTTAGAGGTCGGACCGCTGCCGCCCGCGATTGCAGGCTCTCGGTGATTTCTTGATGGTTCCTAGGGCTCACGCCCTAGGCTTTATGCTGGCACCGGCTTCGCCGGTTGAGCAAATATTCAAAGCAGCGCGATTGCGCGATTTTGGTCTTGAAATAATGCCTAATAATCAAATTACCGGCAACATTGGTCTCTATTACGTTTGTAACAAGTTATCGCGGATGGGGTTGAACGTAATGCCCACGGCGCGAAACGCTCGCGGCATTGACATTATCGCTTATGGCAAAACCGGAAGGCATTTTGTCGGCATTCAAGTCAAAGCCTTGAGTGGTCGAAACGCGGTTCCTCTCGGCAGAGATGCAGAAGCCCTGATGGGAGATTTTTGGGTGATAGTGAATAACTTAGGTGTCGAAACAAAGGCCTTCATAATGACCCTTGATGAGGTAAAAGAGCGGGCGCAAGTACGCGGCAGTGAGAGAGTTTCGGTTTGGCTGCAAAAGAAGGATTACGAAAAAGAAGAGTTCAAAGATCGTTGGGATCGAATAGAGAAGAAAATCAAAACTGAAACCTAAAATGGCTTTACAATTAAGACGCAAAACGCACGAATCGATTGTGTATATCGACAAGGATTCCGCGCCGCGGATTATGCCGAATGGAGAGGATTTTATCCTTGAAGACATTCCGGTGGGGACGCGGGTTATTTATCCAAATCCGGCGATCAAGGGGCTGCCGAACCGCGAGGCGGCGATACGGTATGCGGTGAATCATCCGCTGGAGATGGAGCCGCTTTATGCGCTGCTTGAGCCTGGTATGCGGGTGACGATAGCGATGGACGACATCTCGCTGCCGCTGCCGCCGATGGCTTTGCCGGACATGCGGCAGACGATGCTGGAGGTTGTGCTGGACATGTGCGGGGCGAACGGCGTGGACGACATTCACCTGATAATTGCGAACTCACTGCACCGCAAGATGACCGAGTGGGAAATGCGTCGGATGGTGGGCAATGCGATCTTTAATGAATATTACCCCGACCGCTATTACAATCACGACGCCGAGGACGACAACCAACTCGTCACCATCGGTCACACCAGGCACAACGAGCCGTTAAGGGTAAACAAGCGGGCGATCGAGAGCGATCTGCTGATTTATTTGAATATCAATCTGGTGCCGATGGACGGCGGGCATAAGTCGGTGGCGGTGGGGCTGTGCGATTACGAAAGTTTGCGGGCGCACCACGAGCCGCAGACCATTCGCGACTCGCATTCTTACATGGATCCGCCGGCTTCGGAGCTGAATCACAAGGTCATCCGGCTGGGAAAATTGGTCGACGAAAACTGCAAGGTCTTTCACATCGAAACCGCGCTGAACAACAAAATGTTTCCCGAGGGCTACGATATTCTGACCCGAAACGAGGATGAATTTTCGTTTATGGATAGGATGAAGTGGGAAGCGATGAAGCGGACGTTTTCGAAGCTGCCGCGGGGAGCTCGGCGCAAGATGCTGCACGCGATACCGGCGCAGTATGAGTTGATCGGATGTTACGCGGGGCTGACGGAACCGGTCCACGAGAAGATTTTGGAGCTCAATTACCGGCAGTACGAGATACCGGTGAAGGGGCAATGCGACATCATGATCACGGGCATCCCGGACATCTCGCCGTACAACGTCTATTCGGCGCTGAATCCGCTGCTGGTGCAGGTGATGGCATTGGGGTACCACTTTAATATGTACCGCAACAAGCCGCTCCTGAGAAAAGGCGGCGTGATGATCATCACACACCCGTGCTTTGACGAGTTCGACCATAATTTTCATCCGAGCTACATCGAATTTTTCCACCGCCTGCTTCCCGAATCGCGTGATGCGTTTTTCCTGCGCGAAAAATACGAACGCGAGTTCGCCACCAATCCCGCATACGTAGAAATGTACCGCCGCGGCAACGCCTACCACGGCGCCCACCCGTTCTTTATGTGGTACTGGGGCGAAAACGGCCGCCAGCATGTCGGCAAAGTCATAGTAGCCGGCGCCGAAAACGCCCACGTCCCCGAAATGCTCGGCTGGGAACGCGCCGACAACCTGACCGAAGCGATCGCCATGGCCCGATCCTACATGGGCCGCAACGCGGAGATCACGATGCTGCATCAGCCGGTGATCGGGTTGTGTAATGTGAGTGATTAGAACATAATTCTTGCAGTATACGTATTATACACGTATAATGAGCTTATGCAAAAGAAGCTAACTATAACAATTGACGAACATGTTTACGCAGGGCTTCACTCTGTAATCGGACCGCGGAAAATTAGTGGATTTATCGAGAGGTTGGTGCGTCCACACGTAATTGAAGACGACCTTGACGCTGGTTACGCTGCGCTTGCGGCCGACGAAGAAGCGGAAGCAGAAGCGATGGAATGGATTGAGGGAACAATGGGAGACGTCGGCGATGAACCGTGGTGAAGTTTGGTGGGTGGAAATTAACAAAGCAGTGGGCGAGGAAATCCAAAAAACTCGCCCGGCGGTCATAGTGAGCAACGACCGCTCTAATAAACATCTACAGCGTGTACAAGTGGTTCCGCTAACGAGCAGTTCCAAAAAGCTCTATCCGGGTGAATCCTATGTTAGCTATGCCGGAAAAACGGGCAAGGCTCTTTCGAATCAGATTCAGACGGTAAGTAAATTGCGCGTACTCAATAAGGCGGGACACGTAACGCAGGACGAACTGCGCGACATCAACCGCAGTTTGATAGTTCAACTCGGGCTTGGAGACTAATAAAATGGCTGACCTGATAGCTGGAAAATACGAGTTTTATCCGTACGAGTGCGGTAAATGCAAGGAGCCGACTTTTGAGAGACTCCTTGAGGATCTCTTGAAAAGAGTCAATGGCGCAAAACGGAGAGCAAGAGCGAAGGAGTCAGATCGGCGATCATGATGCTCCACCAGCCGATCATCGGGTTGTGTAATGTAACGGATTAGGATCTGAGGTCACAATTTGTGACCTCAGATCGAAAAAAATGATCGGATGCTCGAGACAGAATTCGAAGAACCATCAACCTTCACGTGCGAATGCTGCCAGGGAACAACGACGCGGTTGACTAGGTTTGTCTATCGGGATGACGATGCGTTCGCGGTTTATTATGCGCTGTTTTCCGACAAGCATCGACAGGACGGAGTTGTCGGAATCGTTAGCTTGGGTGAGTGGAGCGAGGATGAGATTCCACCCTCGAGGGTAGCATTTTCCTTCCGAATGTGGGAAGGCTAGGAAAACTTTAACGTCTCGATCACCGATGCGAATGAGTCCGAATGGTCGGATGTGGAAATACTTGGTCGTAAGTTAAGTCGGGAAGAGGCTCTGGCCCATCCTTGGATCAACGACGTCTACCATGTGACGGACCATATGACGAATGAAGATCCAGACATTCGGGGGTTCTTTTCCGCTGGAACAGCTCATTGACGAAAGAGAATGAAGCTTTCACCAACAGAGATATTTAGAGGCAAGAAGATCTTCTTTATCGGCGTTGGCGTGCGGAGCACGCCAGATAGCTTTAGCTACACATGAAGCGTAGCGGAATGTGTAGTCGGTTGAGACGACGGAGTATAGCGTGTGAAACACGCGGTATGGTCAACGTGAATAGAATGTCGCGTGTTACACACGCTCAACATGATCTGCGGTCAGATTCTACTTCACCTGTAGCTAAAGTTATTTAGCGTGCTCCGCACGCTGGGCGGACAGGCAACTGAGAAGTAATGAAGTTATCACCAACAGAAATATTTAAAGGCAAGAAGGTTTTCTTCATCGGCGGGGGTGTGCGGAGCACGCCAGATAACTTTAGCTACACATGAAGCGCAGCGGAATGTGTAGAGAGGTCGAGACCAGATAATGAGCGTGTGTAACACGCGGCATAGAACAATATGTCTCATACGCGATTTTTGTATCACATAGTTTTCAGGACGAAAGACGGAAAGCCGATGATCGGAGCTTCGTGGGAAAATGAATTGCACAAATATCTTGGCGGAATCGTGAAAGGGTGGAAGGGAATTGCGATAGAGATCAATGGGATGCCGGATCATGTGCATTTGCTTGTGTTGCTTGTGCCGTGTGATTTCGCGGCGTTTATGCGCGAGTTAAAGGCACATTCGTCGAAATGGGCGAAGCGGCATAATCCGAATTTCACATGGCAGCGTCGGTACGGAGCGTTTACCGTCAGTCCGTCGGTTGCAGATAAGGTGAGGGAGTATATCAGGAATCAGAAAAATCATCATGCCAAGCAGTCGTTTGAGGATGAATATGTGGAATTGTTAGAGAAGCACGGGGTTGAATTCGACCGACGGTATTTGTGGGATTGAAGCCCGCATGTTTCACATGCTCCGGTCGGTTTGCGGTTACGGTCTACAGGTTACGCTCCGCTTCACCTGTAGCTAAAGTTATGTCGCGTGCTCCGCACGCTGGGGCGGAACGCCACCTGAGAATTAATGAAGTTATCACCAAGTTTTATAACAAAAGGCGCTGGCATTACACCGAGACCACCGGTTGGTTTCATATCAATATCGAACTTGCTCTGGCGGAAAAGCATTTTGACGCCGCAAGGATGTATCTGGACATGCTAAAGAAAATTGATGATAACCCCGTCTTTGACGATCGGGAGGATGTGATCGCGAAAAGGGAGATCGCTCACAGGCTTTAGAGCATCCGGCGAAATCGGTGAGAGGAAAGAATTGGGTTTTGAAATGGTCTTAAAGAAGGAAGAGAGATGGTTAGTTACAGCTTGGAAAATAGGATTTTCATCCGCACGAGTTTGATAAAGGCGAGGCGCCGACGCTCGAAGAACTGATGGAAATTTCTGGCCGACCGCGCTCTCAAGGGCCGTCGAGCGGCTCTCGGTCAGAACCCCGTTTGCGTCAGGCGGGCGGGCAGTTCGATGAGCCGTGGGCGGCGATTCGATTTTACGGGATCGCAAGTTACTGGTCATATGACTGGTCATATGCTAGCATGAGCCTATGAAAACAAAAGTTCGAACAATAAGCGCAACGGAATTCAAGGCGAAGTGTCTCCGAATTTTGGATGATCTGGGCGCCGAGGGCATCGTTGTTGAGAAGCGGGGAAAGCCAGTCGCAAAGGTTACGCCGATCACGGAAGACGATTTTGAGATATTCGGCTCAATGAAGGGATCTATAAAGATACACGGGGACATTATGTCGACCGGGATCAAATGGGATGCTGAATCTTGATACCCACATCCTGCTTGGTATGTTGTCGGGAAGTTTAAGCGCCCAAGAACGTGAGCTGACTCGCGGGCAGGGTTTGGCGATCTCTGACATCGTGCTCTGGGAACTGGCTAAGCTTTCGCAACTGGGCCGAATAGAGTTCGATTTTGACGACCCGATATTTCGCAAAGTGATGCGTCAACTCACAGTGTACCCGATCACGCCTCATATCGCCCGGCAGAGCGTGACCTTGGATTTTCGCTCAGATCCGGCGGACGAGATCATTGCAGCCACAAGCATAGTTGAAAAAATTCCGCTGTTGACCCGAGATCGAAAGATACTAAAGTCGAAAATTGTGCCGCTGGCGAAGTGATGGCAGAGGGTCAGAATATGGCCGTAACGCCGATATCAATGCTCCATCAGCCGGTGATCGGGTTGTTCCGGATGAGCGTCGCTTCGACGCGAAAAATTAGCCCTCCGTAAACACGTTTTGCCGGAGGGACCGGCGATGCGGACAAGAGTGTCCGCGCTCCGTTAAATGATGAAACTATCACCAACAGAAATATTCAAAGGCAAAAAGATCTTCTTTATCGGCGGAACCGGTTTTGTAGGCAAAGTCACGTTGTCGATGCTGCTGCATAATTTTCCGGACATCGGGAAGGTTTATGCGACGGTGAGGGCGCGGGATGAGAATGAGTCGAGGACGCGGTTTTGGATGAGTATTGTCACGTCGCCGACGTTCGATCCGTTGCGGGAGAAATACGGTGACGGGTCTGAGGATTTTATTCGCGAAAAGGTCGTGCCGGTGAATGGGGATGTTGGGAATGAGTTTCTTGGGCTGGATGAAAAGCAGGCGAAGAAGATCATGCGCGACATCGACATCATTATCAATGGTGCCGGGAATGTGACTTTCAATCCGCCGTTGGAATCTGCATTAAGGACGAATGTTGTCGGGTCGAATAACATCATCACGCTTGCGCGGATGATGAAAAAACCTCGGCTGGTGCATGTTTCGACGTGTTTTGTGGCGGGGAAGCGTTCGGGAGCGATTTGGGAAAACGAGCCGGTCGTCGGTTATTTCCCGCGAAAGAACGAGCTGGTCGGGACGACGTTCGACGTGAACCGCGAGGTGGAGGATTGCGCCCGGTTGAGCGAACAGGCCCGTCAGGAAGCGGACGACGCGATGCAGATTGCGAAGTTCAGAGAGGCGGCGCGTGAAAGATTTATTGAAGAAGGCCGCGACCCGGACGACGAAACAGAATTGAAGTCTGCCATTTTCCGAGAACGCAAGATGTGGATTCGCGAACGCACGACCGAGCTTGGGGCTGAACGCGCCGAGTATTGGGGCTGGACAAACATTTACACGTATTCGAAATCGCTCGCCGAGCAGATCATCGCTAAGCAGGATGACATCGTGAAAATCCTCGTGCGGCCTTCGATTGTCGAATCGTCGAATGTTTATCCGTTTCCGGGCTGGAATGAAGGCTTTACGACGACGGCTCCGCTGATTCTCATTTCATTAAAAGGTCAGCCGGTCATTCCCGTCAATGAAAAGCTCGTGCTCGATATTATCCCCGTCGATATGGTTGCCGGCGTTATCCTCGCGGCGGCGATGAACACGCTTGTCGATGACAATCCGCCGCTCGTCTTTCAGGCGTCATCGGGCGATTCGAATCCGAACGACATGAAGCGCATCGTAGGGCTCGTCGGCTTGTACAAGCGTCAGCATTTCGAAGAAAAAGAAAACGGCAGCAAGATTGTCAACAAACTTGCCGGGATGATCGAAGCGGCGCCGGTCAAACAGCGAACGTACGAACTGACGAGCGCGCCGATGTTGAACAAGATCGCAAAACAGGCCGATGATCTGATGGACAAAGTCACGCCTCGCTGGGGCGGCGGGCGCATCGGCAACATCATTTCCGATCTGAAAAAATCTACCGAAGAATTCAAGCGAACCACGCAGGAAACGATGGACGCCTTCGCGATGTTCAAGCCGTTCATGATTGACAATGAATATTTATATCGGTCCGACAATGTTCGCGCGCTGATGTCGGTCGTTAAGGAAAAAGAAAAACACCTGCTGCCGTGGTATCCGGAAAAGCTCGATTGGTACGACTATTGGCTCAAAGTTCATTTTCCCGGAATGCGGAAATGGGTACTGCCGACGCTTGAGGAGGAATTGAAAATACAGGAGAAGCGGTCATACACATATCGCGATCTTCTTGATCTGTTCGACACATCGGTCAAACGATTTCCGACGCGCGTAGCAATGCGTATTGAACGCAACGGCCGTAAAGAGCAGTACACTTTCGAAGACGTCCGTGAGCTTACCTATCGAGCCGCAGGGTTTTTTGCCCACAAAGGAATCAATCAAGGCGACCGCGTAATTCTTTTCTCGAATAATATGCCGGAATGGGGGATCACCTATTTCGGTATTTTGAAAGCCGGTGCGACTGCGGTTCCGATCGATCCGGCAAGTTCGGTTGATGAAATATTGAATTTTGCGAAAGCGGGCGAGGCGTCGGCGATTGTGATCAGTCCGAAACTCGCGGAGGAGAATCCGGGGTTGAATGAAAGATTGGCGGAGGCATGGAGCGGGGACACTCCTGTCCCCATCGGCGGTTCCTCCGCCGAAAGCTCTTCCGAACGCCGAAGCGACGTTCGTGCGGACAAGAGTGTCCGCGCTCCGGTCGTTTGGACGTTCGACGAAGTTTTTGAAATGCCTAGCGAGACGGAAGAGGCGAAACGGAACGCATTGTTGCCCGCGAAGATTTTATCGAATTCAGTCGCATCACTGATCTTTACATCGGGCACGACGGGCAAGCCAAAGGCCGTGATGCTTTCGCACAAGAATTTTACAAACATGATCTCGATGCTGTCGAGCGTGCTCGACATGGACCTCACGGACGGCGTTCTGTCGGTGCTGCCGATGCATCACACGTTCGAATTCTCTGCCGGCTTTCTCACGCCGTTTTCAAACGGAACGCAGATTACGTATTTGGACGAATTGACTGCCGAAGCGCTTTCGCACGCGATCGAGAATGGTCACGTCACCGGCATGGTCGGCGTTCCGGCGCTTTGGGAAATGCTGCATCGGCGAATCAAAACTCGTCTGAGAGAACGCGGCGACTGGATAGCTGATCTGGCTGACAATGTCATCGAATTTAACGCATGGATTCGCGACAATACTCCGTTCAACCTCGGCCCGATCGTGTTTTTTCCGATTCATCAAGGAATGGGCGGGAAGATGCGTTATTTGATTTCGGGCGGCTCGGCTTTGAGCGAAAAGGTGCAGAAAGATCTGCACGGGCTTGGCTTCATCGTGCTCGAAGGTTACGGGCTGACCGAATCTTCGCCCGTGCTTACGGTCTCGCGGCCGGGCAACAAATTGTTGAAAGGCAGCGTCGGCAAACCGCTGCCGGGCGTTGAGGTGAAGATCGACAATCCTGACGCGGGCGGCGTTGGCGAGGTGCTGGCGCGCGGGCAGAATGTGATGCTCGGCTACTACAACAACGAAGAGGCGACCGAGGCCGTGCTGCAGGATCGCTGGCTAAAAACGGGTGACCTCGGCCGCATCGACGAAGATGGAAATCTCTTTATTGTTGGACGTTCAAAAGACGTCATTATCGATTCGAATGGAAAGAATATTTATCCGGACGAGATCGAGGACCTATATAGCAAGTCGGGTTTCGTAAAAGAACTGAGCGTGGTCGGCTTGCCCGACGAGGACGGCGGCGAAAAGATCGCAACGCTCGTTGTCCCCGATTACGAACACGACATCGCTCTTACACGCACTGACATTAATAAAAAGATCGAGGAACATTTCCGCGAAGTCTCCGCCGGCCTGCCGTTCTTCAAACGCGTCAAGGTTTTGCACATCACTCCATTCGAATTGCCGCGAACCGCGACGCGAAAGGTGAAACGGCCCGAAGTGGTCGAGATGCTGCAGGCGTTGGAAGACCGCAGCAAACGCAAGACAAAGGCGGCGGTCGAATCGAAAGGCGACGACAATGCGATGTGGATACGAAAGATCGTCGCGAGCGTTTCGAACCGGCCGCTGTCCGATGTTGCGATCGAAGACAAGCTGGCAGACTTCGGTTTCGATTCGCTTATGTTTGTCGAGCTTCAAGCCGCAGTCGAAGACGCCGGCGGCCGCGTACTTTTGCCCGACACGCTCAATGAAGTGCAAACAGTTCGTGAGCTGTTGACCGCGGTGCAGCGCGTCGATAAATCTAAAAAACTCGCCGACGAGCCGCGAACGGAAGAGAAAAAAGAAGATGAGGAAATATTCATCCCGTCGCTCATCCGGCGCATCGGAAACGCCGCTGTCGATTTTGCGCAAGAAAGGCTTTACTCAAATGTGCTCGATACAACGATCGAAGGCGAAAGCAATGTGCCGCCGCACGTGAATTTCATCGTCGCGCCGAATCATGCATCGCATATCGATACCGGCTTGGTGAAAAAAGCGCTCGGCACGGACGTGGCCGAGCAAACCGTCGCCGTCGCCGCGGCCGATTATTGGTTCGACACGAAATACAAGCGTGCGTATATGAATAATTTCACGACGCTTGTGCCTATCGAGCGTACGGGTTCGTTGCGGCAGTCACTGCGGCACGTTACACAAATTTTGAATGAGGGCTACAACGCGCTCATTTTTCCCGAAGGAACAAGAAGCGTGACCGGAGAGATCGCGGAGTTCAAACCCGTGATCGGTTATCTTGCCTTGAATCAAAGGATCGGAATTTTGCCGATCTTTCTTTCGGGCACTTTCGAAGCGTATCCGAAGGGAATGACTATTCCGAAACGCGAAAGCATCGGTGCAAAGATCGGCGCAAAGATAGGGCGCTTTCTTTCGTACGAAGAATTAAAATCGATGACCGAAGGCGTGCCGAACACTGAAGCGTATCGCCTGATCGCCGCCCGCGTTCAGCACGAGGTCGAGAACATGCGTGACGGGCGTCGCGACAAATTTGACGTTGCCGCCGTTCGCAAACAATGGAAAGCTGAACGGCGACGGACACGAAAACAGGAGCCGGTAATTGACGAATGACTATTAACTTTCAACTGAAAAACTAACTGTTATAAATAGCCTTTCTAACAGTTATCAGTTGGGAGTTTTTAGTTAAAAAGTTTTCGAAAAATGAAAACCATTAACTTATACTTCGCCGCATTCTTTTTTGGCGGTATCAATAGAAATGATTTTCTTAGCGCGGCAGAGATTCGGCAATTTCGTTTAGCCGACGGTCTTCGGCCGTCGATGATGCGGTCAGAGACCGCACGCTTAACGGTGATTGCAGATGGTGCGGTCAGAGACCGCCGCTTAACGAAGCTAATAAGAATAGAGTGACAAAGAAGAAGACGGTGACGAAAGTAGAAAAGAAGATTTTGATTACCGGCGGGACGGGATTCTTAGGCGCGCATATCGTGCGGCAGTTTCTCGACGCGGGTGAGAAGAATCTGCGCGTGATGGCGTCTAGCGTTCCCGAATGGATGACCGATTCGGGCGTTGAGGCGGCGGTTGGGTCGGTAACGAACGTGGAAAACGTTGCGGCGGCAGTGAGAAATGTATCGGCTGTATTTCATCTCGCCGGAAAAGTTTCTCGTGATAACGAAGACGCTGCGGCGATGAATAAAGTTCATGTCGAAGGAACGCGTGTTCTTTGCGAAGCCGCGAAGGACGCCGGCGTGCAGACGATGATTCTTGCGTCATCCAGCGGCACTATCGCGGTCAGCGAAGATGAGGAGATCTTTGACGAGACGTTTCCGGCGCCGGTCGAGATAATTGCACGCTGGGCGTATTACGCATCGAAGTATTATCAGGAGCGCGCCGCTCTGGAAAACTTTGACGGTGACGGTCGCAAGCTGGTCATTTTGAATCCTTCGCTTTTGCTAGGGCCGGATGACGAACGCTTGAGCTCGACGAAACCAGTGCTCGATTTTATCGCGCGAAAGATTCCGTATTCACCAAGCGGCGGCTTAAATTTTGTCGATGCACGCGACGCCGCGACTGCGTTTATCTCGGCGCTCGAGAAGGGCGGACACCAGGAAAGATATCTGCTCGGAGCGGCAAACATGACTTTCGCGGAATTTTTTGGACGTCTTGAACGGCTGTCCGGCATCGCTGCGCCGGCGCTGAAGGTTCCGAAAAAGCTTGCGATGACCGGATCTTCCGTGATCGAATCAGTATTCAAAAACTGGGGGAAGGTATCGCCGATCGCATCTAAGGAAGTCGAGCAGGCAGAATATTTCTGGTATTTCGATTCGACAAAGGCCGAGGATGATTTAGGTTTCGCTCCGCGCGACCCGCAGGAAACTTTGCAGGATACGATCAGTTATTTAAAGAAAAATTTCTTAGGCGAAAGCGTTTTTTAATGCAAAAGCCCGCGCGTCAGCAAGGGCGATACAAACAAGTATCGGTTTCGCCCTTGCTGACGCGCGGGCTTTGCATCAGCCGATACGCAAATAAGTATCGGTTTTGCCCCTAGCGTTCCGGTTTCCGCATCAGCCGATACGCAAAATAGAGCACCAACCCAAGCACAGCCGCGATCAGAATCGGAACCGCTTCCCTTGCGAAATCGACACGCGTTAACAGCCACACGATCAGACCGAGAGACAAGACGGCGGCGAGGATGCCGAGCGGATTGGAAAAACGGGCGGGTGGAATGTCGCTCCGTCGCCGAAAGATGGGAAGCGCGAGACAGGTCGTCGCGTAAACCAAGAGCCGCGTGATCGTTGCGATCGCGACGGCCGTGATGAACGAAGACTGCACGGTCAAAACGAAAATCACGATGGCGGTGAGAATTATCGACACATAAGGCGTCTTAAAACGCTCGTGAGTTTTGCCAAGAACGGCCGGAAGCTCCCGTTGCTCCGACATCGCGAAAAGCAGTCGCGTCGAGCTCAAAACACCGACCTGCAAATTTCCGAGAATCGAGATGAGCGCTCCCACCGTGATCAGCGAAGCGCCGAACGCTCCGAGGAAAGTCGTCGCCGCGTCGGCGAGCGGACGTTCCGATTTGGCCAGTTCCGGCAGCGTGCCGATAGCAACCACTTGCACCAAAATGTAAAGAATCGCCACTATCGCCAAAGCGATCATCAAACCGGCGGGAATATTCCGCTCCGGATTCTTCGTCTCGCCCGAAAGCACGACCGCGGCTTCGAACCCGACAAATGCGTAGATCAGAAGCAGCACCGCGCTCGAAAACGATCCGTACTCAGGCACGGCGTCGAACTGAAAATTATCCGGCTGAATAAAAAATAGCCCAACCAAACCGAAAAGAAGCAGCGGCAATAATTTTCCGATGGTGAAAACGTTCGTCGCCAGAGCCGATTCGCGAACGCCGACCAGATTGACGACAGTGATCGTCAAAACAACGAGACTTACGAGAATTATCCGCAGCGCGCCATCGTTGGCGCCGGTGACGAAAAAACCGAGATACGTGACGAAGAGATTGCAGTTCGCCGCGAACGTGGTGACGCGGACGATCCAGTAAAGCCAGCCGACCTCGAACCCGACGACCGGCCCGAAAGCTTCCTTTGCATAAAGATACGGCCCGCCGGTCGCTGAAAAACGGCTCGACACCTCGGCGTAGCACAACGCGATCAGGCCGACTATCATTGCACAAGCGACGAACGCGATCAGGCTGTAGCTTCCGATCTGAGCGTAAACCCTGGCCGGCAAACCGAAAATCCCTGCGCCGATTATCGTGTTGATCACGATCGCCGTAAAATCCCACCGGCCGATCCCGCGTATAAGTTTTTCGTCCGTCATTTGTGTTTATGAAATGGTTGGCTTTTCGAGCCGATAGTTAATCGTTTATACTCTGAAGAACAGGAAACTCAAAACTTCAAGCAATAAAATTATGAAGCCTTTCTCACTTTTTTCGGCGGCTTTGTTCACGTTCACCTCATTGTTTTCTTGCGTCGCCGTGACTGCTCAGCGCGATTCAAAAGAAATCGCGCGTCCGGCGAATTACAAACCCATGGAACTGCAACTGTCGCCTGAACTGCAGACGATACTGGCGCGTTCGGTCGAAGAGACGTTGAGCTCGCTTCCGTCGGGCGGTTTTAAGACGGATGAGATCGCGGCGACACTTATCGATCTCAGGAACCCGTCCGAGGCCCGCTGGGCGAACGTTGCCGGCGAGAAAAAGCTGTATCCGGCAAGCGTCGTGAAGTTATTTTTTATGGCGGCGTTACAGCAGCAGCTCGAGGATAGAAAGGTCGTTTTGACAAAAGAATTGGAGCGCGGTCAGCGCGACATGATCGTCGATTCGTCGAACGAGGCCACGCAATATATTTTGGACGTGCTCACTGAAACTTCAAGTGGTGCCGAAATGCCGCAAAAGCGATTCGACGCATGGCAGCATAAGCGAAACCGCGTCAACCGGTTCTTTGCCTCGATGGGCTACACGAACATTAACGTCAATCAAAAAACCTTTTGCGAAGACGCCTACGGCATCGAGCAGCAGTCGCGTGCGTACAAAGGCCAGAACAGGAACATGCAGACCACCAACGCAACTGCGCGTTTGATGGCCGAGATCGCGCTGAAAAGATTTGTAAACGCCGCACGCAGCGAGAATATGATGGAACTGATGAGACGCGATCCGTTCAAGACGACGAAAGATTTGGACGATCAAGCTACAGGGTTTATCGGGAAAAGCATTCTCGACAATAATTGGACGGGCACAAAGCTTTGGTCAAAGGCCGGCTGGACGAGCAGGTCGCGCCACGACGCCGCATACATCGAAACGCCTGACGGGTTGAAGTTTGTCCTGGTGATATTCACCGAGAATCACGCAAACGAGCGCGAGCCGATACCTTTGGTCGCTGCAAGGATAATTAGCGCGATGCGAGGCGAGTCCCAACAGGCACGGCCGTTTTCCACTTCCCAGTAGTTATCGAAATCAAAGAGGAATTATGAAAAAGATCGTCATTACCGCTATTACAGTACTTTGTTTCAGTTCCTTCGTGCTTCCGCAGGGTGGCTACAAACAGCCGCCGAAGGAGATAATGGATATTCTCAATGCGCCGGCGATACCCGGCACCTCGGTTTCACCTGCGAAGGACAGGATCGCGATTCTTGAGACGCTTCGCTATCCGCCGATAGCGGATCTGTCACAGCCGATGCTGCGGCTGGCGGGCACCCGGGTCAATCCCAGCACGAACGGACCGCATTTGCAATTTTACGCAGTCAGTCTGAAATTTAAGAATATTTCAGATGGAAACGAAGTTGCGGTCGCACTGCCCGCCGGTGCAAAAATAAGCAGGCTCGAATGGGCGCCGGACGGCAAACACGTCGCGTTCGGCGGCATCACCGCCACGGGCGTCGAGCTATGGATCGCCGACGCCGCGACGGGGAAGGCGTGGAAGGTCAAGAACGTTTTGGTTAACACGGCTTTCGGCGGATTTTCGTGGGAAGATTCGAAAACGATTGGAGCCCTTCTGGTGCCCGCAAAACGCGGTGCGGCTCCGGCATATCAAAATCTCACGCCGACCGAGCCGAACATTCAGGAAACGAAGGGACGCACCGGCGCGGTTCAAACCTTTCAGGATCTTTTAAAGACTCCAAATGACGAGCGGCTTTTCGAATATTACGCAACATCGCAGCTCGCCCTGATCGACATCGGTGGAAAGGTGCGCGAGATTGGGGCACCCTCGATCTATGACGACGCAAATTTTTCGCCGGACGGCAAGTATATTTTGACTTCGCGCATTGTGCGGCCCTTCTCATATCAATATCCGTCGTTCCGCTTTCCGCGTAAGGTCGAAGTTTGGGACGCGAACGGAAAGATGATCTACTCGGTCGCGGACATTCCGCTGCAGGACAATCTTCCGGTGCAAGGCGTTCCCGTTGGCCCGCGCAGCTATGGCTGGATACCGACCGAAGGCGCGACGCTCATTTGGGTCGAAGCTCTTGATGGCGGCGATCCGCGAGAAAAGGTTTCACCGCGCGAGAAAATGATGAAGATCGCCGCGCCGTTTTCCGGCTCTGCGGCTGAGGTGATGAAGATCGAAAACCGCTATCAGGGTCGTGCTTTTGGCGAAAAGGACGGGCTGATGTTTTATTATGATTTCGACCGCGACACGCAAAAGCGGCGGATGTTCGCGACCGACTATCGAAATCCTTCATCTTCGAAGCTGATTTCTGACCTAAACGTCAATGATCGTTACAATGCTATCGGAACACCGATCACAAAGATGCTGCCGAACGGCCAATCGGTGATAGTTCAAAATGGTGAGGAAATTTTCCTGACTGGACCGGGCTCATCGCCACAGGGCGACAGGCCGTTTTTCCGGCGGATGAACCTCAAAACGCTGAAAACAGATGAAATTTTCCGCTCCGCCACTAACGAGTATGAAGCATTCGTTTCGATGCTCGATGAAACCGGCCAGAATTTCTTAACTCGAAAAGAATCCGTAACCGAGCCGCCAAATGTTTTTCTGCGACAGGTTTGTCCGGCGGGGCAAACTTGCACGGCGCTGGC
>Ga0187894_10002975_pt1 | contig 19503 bp, 17 predicted proteins | sample GBC1701081metaG_FD_136650 | JGI IMG/M metagenome (GOLD analysis project Ga0187894, IMG submission 136650) | White microbial mat communities from a lava cave in the Kipuka Kanohina Cave System on the Island of Hawaii, USA - GBC170108-1 metaG ...
GCCCGTCGCCGACCCGCGTGGTGTAGGCCTTGGCGATGCCCAGCACGTAGCCGACGCTGCCGTTGCCCAGGCCGCTGCCGATCATCGCCTGCGCCGCCACGGTGTTGGACGACGTCACGTAGGGATAGGTGCCATGGTCGATGTCGAGCATGGTGGCCTGCGCGCCCTCGAACAGGATGCGCTTGCCGCCCCGGCGCAACCCGTCGAGGCGCTCCCAGACATCCTCGGCGAACGGCAGGATCCTGGGCGCGATCTCCAGCAGGTCCTTCAGCAGGCCGTCGCGCGACACCGGATCCTTGCCCAGCCCCTGGCGCAGCGCGTTGTGGTGCGCCAGCAGGGTGTCGACCTTGCGGGCCAGCGCATCGGGCTCCGACAGATCGCCGACGCGGATGGCGCGGCGGCCGACCTTGTCCTCGTAGGCCGGCCCGATGCCGCGCCGCGTTGTGCCGATGCGGATCACGCCCGGCACGTCCTCGCGCCAGCCGTCGAGGTCGCGGTGCAGCGGCAGGATCAGCACGGCGTGGTTGGCGATGCGCAGCGTGTCGGGCGTGACGTCGACGCCCTGCTCCTTCAAACGGGCGATCTCGGCGATGAAATGCCAGGGATCGACGACGACACCGTTGCCGATCACCGACAGCTTGCCCGGCCGCACCACGCCCGAGGGCAGCAGCGCCAGCTTGTAGATCTGGTTGCCGATGACGAGGGTATGGCCGGCATTGTGGCCACCCTGGAAGCGCACCACGACCTCGGCGCGTTCCGACAGCCAGTCCACGATCTTGCCCTTGCCCTCGTCGCCCCACTGGGCGCCGACCACTGCCACGTTGGCCATTGCATCGTCCCTGCATGGACAGGTGCGCGTTGCGCACGAAAAACGCCCCTCCCGGCCGGAAAGGCCGTGAAGGGGCGTGAAGCCGTCTAGCACGGTCCCCCGGCATCCGCTACACCCCGCGCAGGGAGAAATCGGGTGAGCATCACTGACACACCACACCGTGGCCTGCTGCCGGCCGGGCTCAGCGACATGCTGCCGCCCGAGGCGGCGCTGGAGGCACGCGCCATGGAGCTGGTGATGGGCCGGCTGGCGGCGCACGGCTATCAGCGCGTCAAGCCGCCGCTGGTCGAGTTCGAGGAATCGCTGCTGGGCGGCCCGGGCGCGGCGCTGGCCAAGGATACATTCCGCCTGATGGACCCGGTGTCGCAGCGCATGATGGGCGTGCGGCCGGACATGACCGTTCAGATCGCGCGCATCGCCGTGACGCGGCTGAAGGACGCACCGCGGCCCTTGCGACTGAGCTATGCCGGCAACGTCATCCGGGTGCGCGGCACGCAGCTGCGCCCGGAGCGGCAATTCGCCCAGGTCGGCGCCGAGCTGATCGGACCCGATTCCGCCGAAGCCGACGCCGAAACAGTGCTGCTCGCCGTCGAAGCGCTGCGCGCCGTGGGTGTCGCGAACCTGTCGGTCGATCTCAACCTGCCGACCCTGGTGACGGCGGTGTGCCGGGCGCTGGCACTGCCCGGCGCCACCGTCGCCCGGGCGCGTCGGGCGCTGGAGCGCAAGGACGAGGACGCGGTGCGCCGGGCGTTGTCTTCCGGGGCCGCCGGCTTCCAGCCGGCCTCCTCGTCCGGGACGGCAACGCCGGGCCGGCAGGATGCCGGCGGTCCCACGAATGCCGGCGATCTGTTCGTGGGCCTGTTGCGCAGCGTCGGGCCGGCGGAGGGCGGCATCGCGGCATTGCAGGCGCTCGACCTGCCCGCCGAGGCCCGCGTCGAGGCCGACCGCCTCGCGGCTGCCGTGACCCTGGTGCAGGCCGCGGCGCCCGACCTGCGGCTGACCATCGATCCGGTCGAGTATCGCGGGCTGGAGTACCAGACCGGCGTCAGCTTCACCTTCTATGCGCTCGACACGCGCGGCGAGCTGGGCCGCGGCGGCCGCTACCGCGCCGGCTATCCGGAGGACGAAGCGGTGGCCGACTCGTCGGTCGTGCCGATCGGCGGCGAGGCGCCGGCGCGCAGCCTGGGACGGACCGAACCGGCGACCGGTTTCACGCTCTACATGGATACGGTGTCGGGCGCGGCGCGAGTCGAGCTTCCCGGCAAACGTCTCTACGTGCCGAACGGCGTCGCCTGGACCGAGCTGGCACAATGGCAACGCGACGGCTACCAGACTGTGCGCGGCCTCGATGCCGACGCCGACACCAGGACGGAAGCCCGGCGCCTGGGATGCAGTCACGTGCTGGTGGATGGGCGCCCTGTCGTTGTCTGATGTCCCGCGCCGGCAGCTTGAAGGTCAGTAGAAGAGCTGCAGCGACAGGCTCACCGGGTCGACCTTGCGGCCGTTCACGTAGGCCTCGACGTGGCCGTTGTGCATGTGGATGCGGATGTCGGCGTTGCGCACCTTGGCGCCGCCGATGAAGGCCGCCGCCTCCATGTCGTGCACGAAGCACTTCGCCGATCCGCTGTGGGCGACCATCCGCGCCTTGTAGGCCAGCGGCCGGCGGATGTCGCCAATCTTGCGGAAGTGGTTGATCGAATCGAGGGCGACGGGACCCGATTTGGTCGGGCGATGCACGATCATGCCGTCGCCGACATAGATCGCGACGTGGGTCAGCACGCCTTTCGCATAGTTGCCATAGGTGTTCTCGAACATCACCAGGTCGCCGGGCCGCATGTCGTTCCGCTGCACGCGCAGCCCGACATCGTCGCCGGCAAAAGAGTTGGCGTAGCTCGGAGCGAGAACTTCGGTTTTCGCGAGGAGGCGGCGATCGATCGGGTTGCGCGAGTCGCCCACAGTCACCTTGGCTTCGCGGAACACCTCGCGCACGAAGTTGGCGCACTGCGCTTCCTGGCCCGCGTGGAAGTTCTGCCCGACCCAGCGCCGCGCGATCTTGACGACCCGCAGCGCCTCCGCGGATTGCTTGGAAGGCGGCGGCGCGCCCATCCCATGGCCGGAGCCGCCGCCCGGCATGGGAGATCCGGCGGCCCCGTTCGTCATGGGGGGAGACGTTGACCGGTCGTGACGCATCGCAGGCCCGGGCATGGGATCCTCTATCGTACGGGGGATGGGGCCGCCCGGGTTCGGGCGGGGGTTGTCGCACTGATCGGCAGCGCTGTGTCGAGACCGTGGCTTCCGGGAATCGCCCCGCACGGCGTGCCGCGTGCCGTTCGGACACGTGTCCGCGACGGCAGTTCGAAACCGAGGCGATCGACCAAGTCCCGGAAGTCCGGTTCCTGGTGCAGGGCGTCGAACGCCGGATCGATGACCAGGTTCAGCACAGACGATTCGCGCCGCTCGACGGCAAGGCGCAGATGGCCGATCGCGGCCGGGCCGTTGCCAGCGAGTGCATGCGCCTCCGCCAGTTCGTACGCCGTCGCCGCGCTCTGCGCACCAGGCCTTCTGCGTTCGGCGAGCATGGCGGTTGCCATCCCCGCCCGGCCACCCCGCTCGAAGCCTTGCTGGCCGGCCAGCGCAACCGCACGCCCGTTGTCATCGCCGCGCAGGCTGGCGACCCGCAGCGCCGCGCGCAAGTAGAGGGGATAGTCGCCCTGGGCCAGGTGGATCACGGCCAGATAGGCGTGCGACAGCAGGAACTCGGGCGCTGCCTGGGCGAGCTGGCTCAGCAGCGTCACCGCCTCGGCCTGCCGGCCGGCCTGGAACAGGATCCGGCCCTTGTCGGCAAGGACCGAGCGGTACGCGGGATTGAGCGCCTGAGCCGCCGTGATCTCGGCCAGCGCCTGCCCGAAGTGCCCGATGTGCAGCAGCACCAGAGCGTGGCGGTGATGCGCCATGGAGGATTTCGGGTCCACTTCCAGCGCGCGGTTGAAGGCACGCAGCGCCGCCGGCACATCCCAGGACCAGTAGAACGCGACCGCGCCCAGAAGGCTGTGGGCTTCGGCCAAGGTCTCGTCCAGCGCGACGGCGCGCTCCGCCGCGGCCTTCGCCTGCGTATAGGCCTCGTCGTCGGGCATCAGGGTGAAATGGCGGAGGTGGATGTAGCAGGTGGCCAGGCCGACATGGCTCTCGGCATGGTCCGGATCAATCACGACTGCCTGCGCGAAGTGCTGCTGCGCGCGCCTCAGCCCCTCGGGCGTCAGCAGGTTGCAGTAGTACATCCCGGCCAGGTACAGCTCGCGGGCCTGTGGATGGATGCTGCGCGCCGCGTCGCCATCCTGGCGCGACCCGACGGTCGCCAGGCCGGGGGTCAACGCAGAGCCGCCACCCCTGAGCCACGCCGTCAATTCGCCGGCAAAGCTGAAGACCTTGGTGCCGCCCCGGCCGGGCACACGGTAAACCGGCAAGCCGCGGTCGACCTCCCACCGCTTCACCGTGCGCTCATCCCGCTTGAAGAAGCTGCCGATCTCCTTCCAGCTCGAGAGGCGGCGATCGGCGGCGGCGATGACGTTGCTACTCATGGTCCCGTGCCCTCGGCGCTCATGCCTGATCGATGCTCGACATCAGGAATGTCACGCAAGTGCCTGGCGTACGCCTTTCCTGCGGCGTGCCCTGGTGCGTTCGGATGAAGTTGCCACGGGAGGCGTCACGCCGGCGTGACGCGCGTGTGACGCGGGTGTCACCATCGAGGTGACGCTTGACGATGGCGACGAGAACCTGGTCGACGGTTTCGCCCGACCAGGGCCTTGCCTGACGGTTCAATCTTCGGGGACGCCGACCTTGGCCAGGCCTTCGATGAAGGTCTGGTGATGCGCGAAGCGGCCGAGATGACGGCGCAGCTCGCCGATGGTGAGGCGCTGGGCGATCCGATGCCGCTGGGCCAGAAACTCCCGCGCCTCGTCGATCATGTCGAGGTGGCCCAGGCAACTGATCAGCGTGTTGAAATGGCCGGCATACTCGGCAAACTCAACGATCGAGGCGCGAAGGTGCGGCAGCGCCTCGCTGAAACGGCGGGCGCCCAGCAGCGTGAGGCCGTGAGTGGCGTTGTACAGCCCGGCAAAGCCATCGATCGGGCTCAGGCGCAACGCCAGCCCGGTGGCGGCCACGGCGTCGTCGAAGAAGCCGGCGCGCATCAGCGCCCAGCCATGGATCATGTGCCCCAACGCGAAGCTCGGGTTGAGCGTCAGCGCCGCCTGCAGCTCTTCCAAGGCACGCGCGTGCTGGCCCGCGGTGCTCAGGCTGAAGCCATAGGTCATGCGTGCCCAGGGCTCGCTGGGGTCCCGGTGCAGGCCGGATTCGGCAAAGCGCGCGGCACGCTCCAGGCCCTCGTAGCGGCCCGCCGGGTTCCACGAGCAATGCGCCGACCACCACTCGGCCCAGCTCAGGATGGCATGGGCACGGGCACAGTCCGGATCGATCTCGATGGCACGGTGCAACAGGCCGCGCGCTTCCGCGTTCTGCTGCCGCCCGACCTTGTTGACCAGGGTGATGGCGCGCGCGACCAGGCCCCAGACGTCGAGACTCGTCGGCCGTGCCGCCGCGCGGAAGCCTTCCGCAACGTAGAGGTGAGGCTCGATCGCCGCCACCGTGTGCTGCGTGATGTCATCCTGGACGGCGAAGATGTCATGCAGGCGGCGGTCGTACTTTTCGGCCCAGATATGGTTGCCGCTCGCCGCGTCGATGAGCTGGGCGGTGATACGGATCTGCGCCCCCGGCTGGCCATTGGCGCCGGAGGTCCGCACGCTGCCTTCGAGCACGTAGCGCACCCCCAGCTCGCGCGCCACCTTGCGGACATCGACTGAACCGCTCTTGTAGGCGAACGTCGAGTTGCGCGCGATCACCAGCAGCCAGCGCAGCCGCGACAAGCCGGTGATGATGTCCTCGGTGATGCCGTCGGCGAAATACTCGTGCTCGGTATTGCCGCTCATGTTGAGGAACGGCAGCACCGCGATCGACGGCGCGTCGGGCAGCGCCAGCGGCGGCATGACGTGGCTCGCAGGCAGCGCCGGCGCGCCCACGCTTTCGACCACGGCTGCGGCCACGGACGGCGGCGCCGACTGGCGGATCTCGGTGATCAAGCCGGTCGTCGCGGGCTCAAGTCCGCTGCCGACCTCCTGACGGATCATGCGGGCCAGGGTATCGGCATGCCGCAGCGCGGTGTCGCGCCCATGATATCTGGCCAGCAGGCGCAGCAACGTTCGTTGCGCATCCTCGTTGACGGGGTCCAGCGCGACCAGCTTCTCGCCGAGCTGGATGGCGCCGAAGCCGTCGCCGGCCTGGTCGCGCTGCTCGGCCGCCCGCCGCAGGACATGCGTGGCAGCCTTGGCAACCTGGGCACGCTCTGCCTGGAGCCAGGTGGCAAACGGCTCCTTGTCGAGGACAAACCCCTCCAGCAGCTCCCCGCCATAGAGAGAAGCGGCCAGATCCAGGTCCTCGGATGCCTGGGACTGGGCGCGGCGCAGAAATTCCACGGCGTCGACCCGGACGAGGTCGCCATTGATCCGTATCGTCTGCGGATCGACGATCAGCGGGTCGAGCCCGACCGGCTCGAAGTTCGCGCGCAGGCGCAGCAGGCATTGCCGCAGGCTCTGGCGCGCCTGGCGGTCGGAAGAATCCCCCCACAGCAATGTCGCGAGATGCTCGCGGGTGTCACGGCCGTCCGGCCGCAGAGCAAGGTAGGCCAGCAGCGCGCAATTCTGCGTCGCCGGTATGGATAGCCGGCGCGCGCTCCCGTCGATGACAACGGAAAACCCGCCGAGAAGGCGCAGCTCAATACGGCGCTGGACCGGCTGGGCAACGGCCGACGCTCCAGACGTTGCCGACGAAGGCATCAGCCGTCGAACCGTGGCGCCGTCAACTTCGTCATGCAGCGACATCTCAACCAGCTGGTATCACGGACCGCTACCTCGCCGACGCGCCAACCCCCGTGTTGTCGAAGCAGCCGGTCGACATTCGCTGGGCAACAGGTGGGCTTGCTCGTCGTCAGAGCGGCATCATAATGTCGCGTAGCCGCGAAAATAAACAGGAATAAGTAGGGAAACCCGACGCTTACCAGCCCTATGCGCCTGCCTGAAGGTCCGTCGCCCTGCGCGTCGCAGACGGCCCTCTCAGCGACTCGGACCATGCCGACGAAAGATCGGTACGCTACATGAAACACGACACCCAAGCCCTTGATAAGGGTGTCGATCAGCGTGCGCCTTGGTCCGGTCTGTAGCGCTGATCCCGATATCCCCGAACCTGATTAGCCGGAAACGTCCATGCCCACGGGCACAGTCTTGCTTTTCGTGCGCAGCGCCCATACCCCGGCGGAGTCGCCATCAGCAGGCATCGATCGATGTCCCGACATGTCCTGCGTCGTCGTTTGCCGGATGAGCTATGCAGACCAGCCATAGAGGCCAGATGATGGACACGATCCTCAGGGCACTTTCCGACCCGACGTTTCGCGTCTGCTACCTTGTGTCATGCTTCGCACTCATGGTGCTGCCTCTGATCGTGCTCAGCCGCTGGTTTCACTCGAGAGTCTGTGACACCAAGGGCGGCCGCGACCTGATGGAGCAACATGCCCGCACGGCTCTTTGGGGTTACAGAATCGGGGACGCCGGCCGTATGGCAAAGGCTGTTGCAGCAGGACGGCATGGTACGAAGGTCAGGCAACTGCTGAACCGCACTTACTGGCTGATAGGATGCTGGCTGATTCTCAACATCATCTCATTCGGCGTTCTCATTTGGGCCGACGAGGTCAATCGCACAACGAGGTGACGGGGCACGTTCCCGGCTACGCCCGCGCCCGCTCGACGGCGTTGATGGCGGGGGTGGCGCGCAGGGCGGCGGTGATGTCGGCGAGGTGCCGCGCGTCCGAGACCTCGATGTCGAGCAGCATGTCGAAGAAATCCGACGAGCGATTGGTGATCTTGAGGTTGATGATGTTGCCCTCGTTGCGGGCGATCACCGTCGACAGGCTCGACAGCGTGCCGGTGCGGTTCTCCACCGTCACGCGCAGGCGGCCGACATACTTGCTGCCGCTATCGGCGCTGCCCTGCCAGCCGACATCGATCCAGCGCTCGGGCTGGTGCGCGAAGCTCTCCAGCGTCTCGCAGTCGATGGTGTGGATGGTGACGCCCTTGCCGGTGGTGATGATGCCGACGATGCGGTCGCCGGGCAGCGGGTGGCAGCAGCGCGCGAAATGCACCGCCATGCCCGGGATCAGGCCGCGCACCGCGATCGACGGATCGTCCGGCTGGGCTTCCGCCCCCTCGCGCAGGCGGGCGCGGGCGCGGGCGATCGGCACGACGTCGGCGCCGGCCTTGTGCGGCCGCGATTTCAGGCCGGGATAGACGGCGTGCACGACCTCGCGTGCCGGCACCAGGGCGGCGCCGACGGCGGCATAAAGATCCTCGATCGACTGCTGCTTGAAGTTGGCCAGCACGTCGTGCAGGCCCTTCTCGGTCATGATCTCGCCGGCCTCGTTGAAGGCCTTGCTCAGCAGCGACTTGCCGAGGCTGAGGTACTGCTCGCGCTGCTTCAGCCGCACGTAGCGGCGGATCGCCGCCTTGGCCTTGCCGGTGACGACGAAGCGCTCCCAGGTCGGCGACGGCGTCTGCGCCTTGGAATTGACGATCTCGACCTGATCGCCGTTCTGCAAGGGCGTGCGCAACGGCACCATGCGGCCGTTGACCTTGGCGCCGACGCAGGTGTCGCCGACCTGGCTGTGCACGGCGTAGGCGAAATCGACCGGCGTGGCGCCGCGCGGCAGGGTGTGCAGGTCACCCTTGGGCGTGAAGCAGAACACCTGGTCCTGGAACATCTCGAGCTTGGTATGCTCGAGGAACTCCTCGGGGCCCGAGGCCTTGTCCAGGATGTCGAGCAGGTCGCGCATCCAGCGGTACTGGCGGCCCTCGGTCGCCGCCGCGCCCTCCTTGTAGGCCCAGTGCGCCGCAGCGCCGTGCTCGGCGATATCGTGCATCTCCGCGGTGCGGATCTGGACCTCGATGCGGTTGCCGCGCGGGCCGTGCAGGCCGCTGTGCAGCGAGCGGTAGCCGTTGGGCTTGGGGACCGAGATGTAGTCCTTGAACCGGCTGGGCACCGTGCGGTAGCGGCCGTGCAGCGCGCCCAGCGCGGCGTAGCAGCTCTGCACGCTGTCGACCACGACCCGGATCGCCATGATGTCGGAGAGCTGCTCGAAGGAGACGTTCTTGCTGCGCATCTTGCGCCAGATCGAGTACGGCGTCTTCTCGCGGCCGGTCACCTCGGCGTCGATGCCGGCCTCCTCCAGCGCCGCGCGCAGCTCCTCGCAGATGTCGGGCACCAGGGTGCGGCCGTGCTCGCGCAGGAACTGCAGGCGGTTGACCACCGACTCGCGGCCCTCCGGGTTGAGCTCGGCGAAGGCCATGTCCTCGAGCTGCTCCTTGACGTGCTCCATGCCGATGCGTGAGGCCAGCGGCGCATAGATGTCCATGGTCTCGCGCGCGATGCGCCGGCGCTTGTCGGGGTCCTTGATGAAGCGCAGCGTCTGCATGTTGTGCAGGCGGTCGGCCAGCTTCACCAGCAGCACCCGGATGTCGTCCGACATCGCCACGACAAGCTTGCGGAAATTCTCCGCGTGCTTGGTGTCGTCGGACTGCAGCTGCAGGCGCGACAGCTTGGTGACGCCGTCGACCAGCTTGGCGATCTGCGGGCCGAACAGCCGCTCGATCTCCTCCAGGGTGGCGTCGGTGTCCTCGACCGTGTCGTGTAGCAGGCCGGTGACGATCGAGGCCGAGTCCAGCCGCATGTCGGCCAGCAGGCCCGCCACCTCGACGGGGTGCGAGAAATAGGGGTCGCCCGAGGCCCGCGTCTGGGCGCCGTGCTTGCGCAGCCCGTAGACGTAGGCGCGGTTCAGCAGCTCCTCGTCCGCGTTGGGATCGTAGGATTTGACCCGTTCCACCAGTTCGAACTGCCGGATCATGGCGCTGCGGGGACCTCCGGCTGCAAATATAGCTATCAGAGCGGGGCGCCGCCATGCGTCATCACCTCTCCCGCTACGCGGGAGAGGTCGGCGCGTCTTCGCGCCGGGTGAGGGCTTCACGCAGAGCACCTCGTGTGAATCCCTCACCCTCCCATCGCCGGCGCGATGGGCCCCTCCCTCTCCCGCTAGCGGGAGAAGGATCCAATGAAAACGCCGGTTGGCGGGGCCAACCGGCGTCGATGTCGGGACGGTCGTCGCGAGCCGTTACGGCTGGTCGGTGTCGTCGTAGTCGTCGGCCGGCAGCGGGCGCGGCTGGGACGCCTCGGCGCCCTGCTGGGCCAGGGTTGCGGCCAGATGCTCCTCGAGCTCCAGCATCTCGTTGCCCTCTTCCGGCTTGTCGACCTCGCCTTCCTTCTGCAGCCCCTTGACGATCTTCTCGGTCAGGACGTCCATGTCGAGCTTCTCTTCGGCGATCTCGCGCAGGGCGACGACCGGGTTCTTGTCGCGATCGCGATCGACCAGCAGGGGCTCGCCGGACGAGATGTTGCGGGCGCGCTGGGCCGCCAGCATCACCAGGTCGAAACGGTTCGGGACCTGCACAATGCAGTCCTCGACGGTCACGCGGGCCATGGCAGCACTCCGGGAACGGGGGAAGCGGTGGATACAGGCGGCGGCGGCAAAATGCAAGCGCGTGGTTCGCCCGACAATTCAGTCGCTTAGCGGGCTGATCTTCTGCTCCGGCGGCAGCCGCGCGATCAGGGTCGTGATCACTTCGAGCGAAATCGGATGACGCCACGCCGGAGCAAGCTCGGCAAGCGGCAACAGGACGAAAGCGCGAAAATGAAGTCTTGGATGAGGTAAAATCGATAATCCATTATTATTATTGTATTTTATGAGTAGATTATAATCTAAAAGATCAAGGTCGATCCAGCGTGCGGCGTCGCGCTCGCCCCGCATCCGGCTGAACGCGTCCTCGACCCGGTGCAAGGCGGCCAGGGTGGCGTCTGGGCCCAGCCCGGTGCGAATCTCGGCCACGGCGTTGACGTACCATGGCTGGTCCGACGGCGGCACCGGGCTGCTGCGGTACCAGCGCGACAGGCGCACCGGCTCGACGCCGACGTCGGCCAGGCGCGCCAATGCCCGACCCAGGGTCCGGCGCGGGCTGCCGTGACGGGGGTGGTCAAGGTTGGCGCCAAGCCCGATATAGACCGTCATGCCGACCCGGCCCCCTCCGGCCTGCCCGTGTGGCGGGCAAAAAAAGCGAGCGTTTTCAGCGTCTATGAAACTTGCAGCCAGTTACCGGCGTCAGTTACACTGGCGTTAGTCATAAGCGTGCGATTTCTCGACTCCCGGCATTTTGCGGGGGGATCATCAATAACCTTACCCCTCTCGCATAAAGGAAAACGGCGATGAAAAGTCATTTTTACGCGGAGGAGCGCATCGCCCTCTTCATCGATGGCGCGAACCTCTACTCCGCCGCGCGGGCGCTGGGCTTCGACATCGACTATCGCAAGCTGCTGAAGGTGTTCCGCGACCGCGGCCGCCTGGTGCGCGCCTACTACTACACGGCGCTGGTCGAGGACCAGGAGTACTCGCCGATCCGGCCGCTGGTCGATTGGCTGGACTACAACGGCTACACCATGGTTACCAAGCCGACCAAGGAATTCACCGACGCCATGGGCCGGCGCAAGATCAAGGGCAACATGGACATCGAGCTGGCGATCGATGTCCTGGAGATGGCCGAGCATCTGGATCACGTCGTGCTGTTCTCCGGCGACGGCGACTTCCGCCGCCTGGTCGAGGCCGTGCAGCGCAAGGGGCTGCGCGTGTCGGTGGTCAGCACCATCAAGTCGGCGCCGCCGATGGTCGCCGACGAGCTGCGCCGGCAGGCCGATGAGTTCATCGAGCTCGCCGAACTGGCGCCACTGATCGCGCGCTCGGCCGGCGAGCGTCCGGCCCGACAAGGTCCGTCGGCCAACAACCGCGAAGGCGATCCCGACGACGACCAGATGGTGCGCTCGGCCTGAGCGGTTCGGCGTCGTCCCCTGCTCCGAGGGCCCGCGAGGGCCCTCGTTTCGTTTGAATTTCGGACCGCGCGCAGCCTGCCCTGAGCCTGCCGAAGGGTCCACGCGCGCTCATGATGCGGCGTTGTCGCACCGCTGCGCGCGTGGACGCGCGCGGTCCGAAAGAACGTGCTAGAGCGTCCGTGCCGACCATCGGAAGTTCCCCCGTGTCCTCGCCGCTTGCCACGCCGTCACACTCGTCCTTCCTGCCGCCATCGCGTGACTGCAGCTATTGTCCGCGCTTGGTCGACTTTCGCCAGCAGCAGCGAGCCACCTACCCCGACTGGCACAACGCGCCCGTGCCGTCCTTCGGACCCCTGGGGGCGCGGCTCGCGATCATCGGTCTCGCGCCCGGGCTGCGCGGCGCCAACCGCACCGGGCGGCCGTTCACCGGCGACTATGCCGGCGACCTTCTCTACTCGACCCTGCTGAAATTCAGCCTCGCCGAGGGCGCATACGGCGCCGACCCGAACGACAGCCTGACCTTGAAGGACGCACGCATCTGCAACGCCGTGCGCTGCGTGCCGCCGGAGAACAAGCCGACGCCGGCCGAGTTCACCGCCTGCCGGCCGTTCCTGCGCGCCGAGCTGGCGGCGATGCCCAACGTCCGCATCCTGGTGGCGCTGGGCAAGGGCGCGCACGACCAGGCGTTGCGCGCGCTCGACGTCAGGCCGGCCGGCGCCTATCCGTTCATTCACGGCCGGCTGCATGAATTGAAAGGCGGGCGAGTGCTGGCCGACAGCTATCACTGCTCGCGCTACAACACCAACACCGGCCGGCTGACGCAAGCCATGTTCCACGACGTCTTCCGCGCCGTCACCACCTGCCTGCGCGGTGCCTGACCATGCCGGCCGATGACCCGCTGCTCGAGGTGGCGCTGTCGCATCACCGCCAGCCGCACCGCGCCTACCATGACGAACGCCACGTGCTCGAGCTGCTCGAGCTGGCGCGCATGCACGCACCTGACCTGACGCCGGCCGAGCGCCTGGCGATCCTGTTCCACGATGCCGTGTACGTGCCGGGCGCACCCAAGGGCGAGAACGAGGCGCTGTCGGCGCTGCTGATGCGCGCCACCGTGTTCGCGCTGGCGCGCGCCGGCGCCATGGCCGCGCCCACGGCGGCAACCATCGACGACGCCGATGCGATCATCCGGGCCACCACGCATGCAGAACCGCCGCCGGCCCTGGCGGCGCGCATGTGCGATCTGGATCTGTGGCGGCTGGCGGCGCCGTGGGACGATTTCCAGCGCCACGGCGAGGATATCCGCCACGAGTTCCGCTACCTGCATCCGTCCGACGAGGCATTCTGGACGGCGCGCCGTGCCTTCTACCGCAGCATGCTGGACAAGCCCGCGATCTTCACCACGCCCTGGTTTCGCGACCGCTTCGAAGCCCAGGCACGCAACAACCTGCGACGCGCCGCGGCACCCTGAGCGCCTGACTGAAAATGCCCGCTCCAACTGCCTTCATGGTGAGCCTGTCGAACCATGAAGGCCTCGCACGACCGCCGTGCGGCGCTTCATGGTTCGACAAGCTCACCATGAAGCGCTTTCTGCATTTTCGGTCAGGCTCTGAGTCATGACCCGGTTGGAAGCTGACGCTCCCGGAAGGCCACCCTGCCAAAATCGGTACGCGTTCTAGCCTGCCAGCGCCGCCTCGACGGCGCCGACGATCTCCTTCGACATCGGCGCGACGCGGCTGGGCCAGGCGTCGACCAGCTCGCCGTCCTTGCCGATCAGGTACTTGTGGAAGTTCCACTTCGGCGCCGCGCCCTCGCCGAGCTGCTCGGCGATCCAGCGATAGAGCGGATGCGCGCTGCCGCCGATCACCTTCTGCTTGGCAGTCATGGGGAAGCTGACGCCGAACCTCGTCTCGCAGAAGCGCTTGATCTCGCCCTCGCCGCCCGGCTCCTGGGCGCCGAAATCGTTCGACGGCACACCCAGCACGACCAACCCCTTCGGCCCCATCTTCTCGTGCAGCTCCTGCATGCCGGCATACTGTGGCGTGAACCCGCAGGCCGACGCGACATTGACCAGCAGGATCGGCCGGCCGGTGAAGTCCTTCAACGGCAGCGGCGCGCCCTCGATCGAGGTGAGGGTGAAATCGGTGGCGGGCATGGGGTGGCTCCTATGAGGTCGTTGCGAATCCCTGTCGTCCTGAGCGACCCTTCGGCTTCGCTCAGGACGACAAACAAGCTGTCACTCGAACGTCACCCGCGTCTCGCCGATGCCGACGAACTCCGACACGGCGGCGCCGGGACCGGCGAGGAACTGCGGCGGATGAGTCGAGCCGGTCAGCACCAGGTCGCCGGCCTTCAAGGCCTTGCCTTTCGCCAGCAGCTGATTCGCCAGCCAGGCCAGCGACGTCAAGGGATGGCCCATGACGTTGGCGCCCGGCCCGGCCGCGAGTTCCCTGCCGTCGTGCAGCGAGCGGCCGCGGACCGCGGCGAGGTCGAGCGCCTGCCAGTTGGCGATCTCAGGCCCGACGATGCAGGCGCCCTGGAGGAACTCGTCGGCGATGCGGGCCTTGCCGTCGGCCTTGGCCACGTCCGCGAAGCGGTTCTCGACCACCTCCATGCCGCAGTGGAGTGTGCCGATGAACGGCTTGATCGAGTCCGCGTCGTGGGGCGTGGCGCGGGCCGACACGTCGCGTCCGATGCGCGCCACCACCTCGCACTCGATGCCGTACTTCAGCAGGGAGCCTTTGGGAAAGGTCACGCCCGACGCCTTGACGCCGCTCTGGTGGATGCCGGCGAAGGCCGGTCCCGACAGGCCGATCGGCTGGTACTGCGCCGGCAGGGTCGCAGCGACCTTCCAGCCGGCGATGCGGTCGGCACCGGTGCCGGTGAGCCGGGCATGGACCGCGAATTGCACCTTGTAGGCGTCGTCCTCAGTGCCGCCGGCCAGCGCGCCCGGCAGGAAGTCGATCACGGTCTTCTTCTGGCGCGCGGTGGCGATCTTGTCGGCCAAAGCGGCGATGTCGGCATCGGTCATCATGGGGTGTTCCTCCTCGACCAGCGGCCATACACCGGGTTGAGGCCGGCGTCACGCCCTGGCTTGCCGGAGCAGCCCCGCGCGGGCGGTTCCATTTTCCAGGGCATTGCCTGTAGAATGCCGCCCATGAGGCATGATCGCATCTCCATCGATCCGCAGGTGATGGGCGGCAAGCCCTGCATCAAGGCGACCCGGATTCCGGTTGACCTGTTGCTGCATGAAATGGGCGACGGCGAGACGATCGACGATCTTCTGAAGGCCTATCCCCATCTCGTCCGGGAAGATCTTTTCGCCGCGCTCAAGTATGCTGCCCACATCATCCTCGACACCTACATCATCGACGATCCCGAGGGACCGTGAAGCACGATCGAATCTCCACTTCATGAAGCACGAGCGCATTTCTGTGGACCCGAAGGTGCTGGGCGGCAAGCCATGCATCAAAGGTACGCGGATTTCCGTCGAACACATTCTGCGGGAGTTGAGCGCCGGCTTGCCCCCCGATGAATTGCTGCAAGCGCACCCGCACATCACCCGCGAGGACATCCTGGCAGCTTTTGGCTATGCTGCCGACAGCCTGTCGCTCGAAGACATCGTCCTCGCGTAAGCAACAAATGGGCAGCCCTCGCGGGCCGCCCTCGATGTTGGTTTCGATTTGTGTTGTGCCTTACGCCGCCTTCACCTTCGACGCCGAGCCGTAGAAGCTCTCGCCCTTGTCGGCCATGGTGCGCAGCAGCTTGGGCACGGCGAACTGCTGGCCGTACTTCTGCGCCAGCGCATCGCACTCGGCGACGAATTTCGACACGCCGACCTGGTCGATCAAGCTGATGGCGCCGCCGGTCTGCGGCGCGAAGCCCAGGCCCATGATCGAGCCGATGTCGCCGTCGCGCGGATCGGTCAGCACGTTGGCTTCGAGGCAGCGGACGGTGTCGACCGCCTGGACGTAGAGCAGCCGCTTCTTGACCTCGTCGACGACGGCCATCTTGTCCGCGCCCTCGCCGTGCGTCAGCTCCTCGCGCTCCGTGAAGTGCTCCTTCAGGCCCGGCCACAGGCGCTTCTTGCCGTCCGAGGGATACTCGTAGAAGCCCTTCCCGTTCTTGCGGCCGAAGCGCTCCAGCTTCTTCACCATCAGCTCGAGGATGTCCTCGGTGCCGCTGCCCTCGAACTTCTGGCCCGCCGCCTGCGCGTCGCGCCGGGTCTGGTCCATGATCTTGTAGGACAGGTCGATGGCGACCTCGTCGTTGAGCGCCAGCGGCCCCACCGGCATGCCGGCCAGGCGGCCACAGTTCTCGATCATCGCCGCCGGGATGCCCTCCTTCAGCATGCGATGGCCTTCGCTGATGTAGGCGCCGCAGACGCGCGACGTGAAGAAGCCGCGGCTGTCGTTGACCACGATCGGAGTCTTGCGGATCTTCTGCACGTAGTCGAGCGAACGCGCCAGCGTCTCCTGCGAGGTCCTGGCGCCGACGATGATCTCGACCAGCGGCATCTTCTCCACCGGCGAGAAGAAATGCAGGCCGATGAAGCTGGCCGGCCGCACGCTCGCCTCGGCCAAACCGGTGATCGGCAGGGTCGAGGTGTTGGAGGCGAAGATCGCGTCGGCGGCCAGCACGGCCTCGGCCTTCTTGGTGGCTTCCGCCTTGACCTCACGGTTCTCGAACACGGCCTCGATCACCAGCTGGCAGCCCTTGAGGTCGGCATAGTCCGCCGTCGGCTTGATGCGGCCCAGGATCTCGGCGGCCGCATCCTTGGTCAGGCGGCCGCGGCCGGCGTCCTTCTCGATGTCGGCCTGGCAGTGCGCCTTGCCCTTGTCGGCCGACGCCTGGTCGCGGTCGAGCAGCACCACCTCCAGCCCGGCGCGAGCCGAGACGTTGGCGATGCCGGCGCCCATCAGGCCGGCACCGAGCACGGCAATCTTCGTGTATGCCTGCTTGGCCACGCCCTGCGGCCGGCGCGCCAGCTTGTTGGCGTCCTGCAGGCCGAAGAACAGCGTGCGGATCATGCTCTTGGCCACCGGGTCACGCAGCAGCGAGACGAAGTAGCGCGTCTCGATCTTGAGCCCGGTGTCGAACGGCACGTTCAGCCCTTCGTAGACGCAGGACATGATCGCCTTGGGCGCCGGGTACACACCATTGGTCTTGCCGGCGATCATGGCGTTGCCGCCGATGAAGGTCTGCACGCCCACCGGGCTCCACACCTGCCCGCCGGGGAAGCCCGGGGTCTTGAAGCCCGGCTTGTCCCAGGGCTGCACGGCGCGCGCGTCCAGCTGCACGCCCTTCGTGTACGTCGGCGCCACCTTCTCGGTGCCCGGCGCCATCAGCCACGCCTTGGCGCGCGCCAGCAGCTCGCCTGCCGGTACCACCTCGTGGATCAGGCCCAGCCCCTTGGCCTCCTGGACCTTGAGCTCCTTGCCCTCGAGCAGAACCGGGGCCGCGTTCATCACGCCGATCAGGCGCGGGATGCGCTGCGTGCCGCCGCCGCCCGGCAGCAGGCCGAGCTTCACCTCGGGCTGGCCGATCCTGGCCTTCGGGTTGTCGGCGGCGATGCGGTAGTGGCAGGCGAGGCAGATCTCGAGCCCGCCGCCCAGCGCCGTGCCGTTGATGGCGGCAACCCACGGCTTGCCGCCGGTTTCGATCGCACGGAACATCTTCTGCAGCTGGCCGAACTGCGTCATCAACACCGCCGCATCGGACGTGTCGGCATTGAGCAGCATGTCGAGATCGGCGCCGGCGATGAAATCGGCCTTGCCCGAGGTCAGGATCACGCCCTTGACCGCCGCGTCCTTGATCGCCTTCTGCATGGCGTCGGCGAAGGCCGTCATCGAGCCTTCGTTGAGCACATTCATGGACCGGCCCGGCATGTCCCAGGTGATGGTGGCGATGCCGTCGGAATCGACGCTGTAGTTGATCATGTGGTAGGCCTCCGAAATCTTGACCCCTCTCCCGCAAGCGGGAGAGGGAGGGGCCCATCGCTGAGCGGCAGCGAAGCGATGGGAGGGTGAGGGATTCAACCGCGACGCCTGTGCGTGAAACCCTCACCCGGCGCGAAGATGCGCCGACCTCTCCCGCTTGCGGGAGAGGTGAAGAGGGTTAAACCCGCTCGATGATGGTCGCGGTGCCCATGCCGGCGCCGATGCACAGCGTCGCCAGCCCGGTGCCCAGGCCGCGGCGCTCCATCTCGTCCAGCAGCGTGCCCAGGATCATGGCGCCGGTGGCGCCCAGCGGGTGGCCCATGGCGATGGCGCCGCCGTTGACGTTGATCTTGTCGTGCGCGATGCCGAGCTTCTGCATGTAGCGCAGCACGACGGCGGCGAACGCCTCGTTGAGCTCGTAGAGGTCGATGTCGTTCACCGACATGCCGGCCCGCTTCAACGCCTTTTCCGAGGCCGGCGCCGGGCCAGTCAGCATGATGGTGGGCTCCGAGCCGATCGAGGCGAAGGCACGGATGCGCGCCCGCGGCTTCAGCCCGGCCTTCTCGCCGAACTCCTTGCTGCCGATCAGGATGGCCGACGAGCCGTCGACGATGCCCGACGAATTGCCGGCATGGTGCACGTGGTTGATCTTCTCGACCTCGGGATAACGCTGCATCGCCACCGCGTCGAAGCCCGGCATCACCTCGCCGTGCATCTTGAACGACGGCTCCAGCGAGGCCAGCGACTGCATGGTGGTCTGCGGCCGCATGTGCTCGTCGTGGTTCAGGATCTCGACTCCGTTCAGGTCCTTGACCGGCACCACGGACTTCTTGAAGTAGCCCTTGTCCCACGAGTTCTTGGCACGCTTCTGCGACTCGATGGAGTAGGCATCGACGTCGTCGCGGCTGAAGCCGTACTTGGTGGCGATCAGGTCGGCCGAGATTCCCTGCGGCACGAAGTACATCGGGATCGCCACGGCCGGGTCGACCGGCCACGAGCCGCCGTCCGAGCCCATCGGCACCCGCGACATCGACTCGACGCCCCCGCCGATCACGGCCTGCGACTGGCCCGACATCACCTGCGCCGCGGCCATGTTGGTCGCCTCCAGGCCCGAGGCGCAGAAGCGGTTGACCTGCACGCCGGCCACGGTCTCGGAGAAGCCGGCCTTGACCGCGGCGGTGCGGGCGATGTTGGCGCCCTGCTCGCCGATCGGCATGACGCAGCCCAGCACGACATCGTCGACCAGGGCGGTATCGAGCTTGTTGCGGTCGCGGATCGCCTGCAATGCCGTCACGGCCAACCGGGTCGGCGTCACCTCGTGCAGCGATCCGTCCTTGCGGCCCTTGCCCCGCGGCGTGCGCACCGCGTCATAGATGAAGGCTTCGGTCATGTCCTGGCTCCTTCCCTTGCGGGGTGCGGACGCGCGGCCCGCTCATAACATCTCTACGCAATCCTACTTGTACCACCGGCCTGGCTGAGCTTCATGGTGAGCTTGTCGAACCATGAAGCGACACACCGCCGTTCGCGCGGGGCCTTCATGGTTCGTCCCTCGACAAGCTCGGGATGAAGGGGCTCGCCATGAAGGCTTTCTGAACTCACAACGTGCGGCCGATCAGTTCCTTCATGATCTCGTTGGTGCCGCCGTAGATCTTCTGCACCCGCGCGTCGGCGTAAAGCCGCGCGATCGGGAACTCCCACATATAGCCGTAA
>Ga0187894_10002976_pt1 | contig 19498 bp, 15 predicted proteins | sample GBC1701081metaG_FD_136650 | JGI IMG/M metagenome (GOLD analysis project Ga0187894, IMG submission 136650) | White microbial mat communities from a lava cave in the Kipuka Kanohina Cave System on the Island of Hawaii, USA - GBC170108-1 metaG ...
AGGACGGCACACACCGTTTTTCACAGGTTATCGACCACAGTTTTACTTTAGGACGACGGATGTGACGGGAAATGCTTATTTGCCGGATGGAGTGGAGATGGTGATGCCGGGAGACAACATCACAATGGAGATAGAGTTGATAGCCCCGATAGCGATGGAGAAGGGCTTGAGATTTGCAATCCGAGAAGGTGGACGAACGGTTGGTGCAGGGACTGTCGCTGACATCGTTGAATAATTTTAAGAGGTTATAAAAGTTATGCCACGCGATAATGTTGTGTTGCAATGTACAAATTGCAAAGAACGCAATTACATGACAACGAAAAATAAGAAGACCAAACCCGAACGTTTGGAATTCAGCAAGTATTGTAGCCGTTGTCGTAAACACACAGCACATAGAGAAACTAAGTAGTTCATTTTCGGTTTTCGATTTTCAATTTTCAATTTTAAGGTTTTATACCAGCCAATCGAAAATCGGCAATCGAAAATGTTCCTAGGGGTATGGTGTCAATGGTTAGCATGGCGGTCTCCAAAACCGTAGGTCTGGGTTCGAGTCCTAGTACCCCTGCCAATGAAGAGTAAAAAATAAGGAAGCAAGTTAGGTGTCTAAGACTGCTGACAATGTGATGAGCCACGCTGAAAATAAAAAAGAAGGCGGAGGCGGTGTTAAAGAATCTATCTCGAACGCGGGAGAGTTCATTAAGGATACACGCGGTGAACTAAAGCGCGTTTCGTGGCCCTCTGCCGACGATGTTAAGAACACCACGATAATCGTTATCGTGAATGTTATTTTCTTTGCCGTTTTCTTATTCCTGATTGATAAAATCTGGGGATATGTCATAAACGGACTGTATTGGTTGGCAAATAAACTTTTGGGTACGGTATAGCTTAGGAGGAACTTGATAACAGATGAAACAATGGTTCTTTCTGCACACGTACTCAGGTCACGAAAAGAAAGTACGCGATAGCCTAAAAGCCCGCATACGCGATACGGAATTGGAAAAAGAAATAATCGAAGTTCTTGTTCCAATGGAAACCGTTGTCGAAATGCGAGGGGTAAAGCGTGTTGAATCAACAAGGATGTTCTATCCCGGATATGTTTTGGTTCATATCGAATGTGACGATAGAGGACACATTCCCGATAATGTTTTTCACGCAATTAAAGCTACGCCAAAAGTAACAGGCTTTGTAGGCGGACAAAATCCTGTGCCGTTGACACCCGAAGAAGTTGATCAAATTATCAACAATGTTACGGAATCAACAGCTAAACCCAAGCCTAAGTTTACATATGAAAACGGCGAAGTCGTTCGCATAAAATCGGGCCCGTTCGCAAGCTTTACGGGTAAGGTTGAAGAGGTCAACGAAGACAAATCAACCTTGAAAGTTACAGTTACGATTTTCGGACGTTCGACGCCTGTTGAATTAAGTTTCCTTGATGTCGAAAAAGTAACCTTTGCCGAAGAGGAGTAACGCGAAAGTGAAAGGCTCTTTTCAAAAGGGCGAAACTGTGCGAATCGTCGCAGGGGCTTTTACCGCGTTTACGGGCAAAGTCAAAGAGATTGACGAAATACGAAAGAGATTAAAAGTTAGAGTCTCTGTTTTTACAAAAGAAACTTTAATAGATTTAAGTTTTTCAGAAGTACAAAAGTTAAGTTTTACGGAAGATAAGTAATGGCTAAGAAGATAACAGGTTATATCAAACTTCAAGTTTCGGCTGGCAAAGCGAATCCCGCGCCGCCAATTGGTCCGGCACTTGGTCAACACGGTGTAAATATCATGGAGTTCTGCAAAGCCTTCAATGCGAAGACGGCGCAGATGGACCCTGATATGAAAATCCCTGTTGTGATAACGGTTTATGCAGACCGTTCTTTCACATTTGAGACCAAGACGCCGCCCGCCGCAGATTTACTGCGTAAGGCTTCGGGTATTCCGAAAGGTTCGGGCAAGCCCAACCGCGAAAAGGTCGGCACAATCTCGCGCGATAAAATCGAAGAGATTGCAAAGACAAAAATGCAGGACTTGAATACAACGAATTTGGAATCGGCTATTCGCACAATCGAAGGAACGGCGAAGAGCATGGGATTAACAGTAGAATAATTTTGGGTTTTAGATTTGGGATTTCGGATTAAAGCATAAAGTAAAAGTTTTCAATCCAAAATCATAAATCCAAAACCTAAAAAAGGGAGAGTTAGGCAAAGGACGCGCCTGTCGTGCTTTTTAATGAACAAGACAAGCGCGTTTTAAGTTGCTCGTTTGAACCTTAGAGGTAATAAATGAAGTACAGAGGAAAGAAGTATCGTGCCGCTTTGGAAAAAATCGAAGCCGGCAAGAAACACACATTAGAAGAAGGCATCGCAAAGGTTAAAGAAATTGCTTCTGCAAAGTTTGACGAAAGCGTTGAAGTCACAATGTGGTTAGGTGTTGACCCGCGCAAAGCAGACCAGATGGTTCGCGGCACAGTTGTTCTTCCGCATGGTCTTGGCAAAACGAAAAGAATTCTCGTTATTGCACAAGGCGATAAAGCAAGAGAAGCGGAAGAAGCCGGTGCGGATATTGTCGGAAGCGATGATGTCGTTGCGAAAATCAAAGGCGGATGGATAGATTTTGATGCCGTTATCGCCACGCCGGACATGATGCGCTTAGTCGGTCAGCTTGGAAAAATCTTGGGACCACGTGGTCTTATGCCAAACCCGAAAACGGGAACGGTCACGCCCGATGTCAAAACTGCTGTTGAGGAAACTAAAGCAGGTAAGGTTGAGTATCGCGTTGATAAAACGGGCGTGATTCACGTCGGAGTCGGCAAAGTCTCTTTTGATTCGGACAAACTTATTGAGAATTCAAAAGTTTTGATTGATGCCGTTATAAAGGCAAAACCTTCTACGGCAAAAGGCAAGTACGTCAAGAAAGTGAACCTTGCCGCAACAATGAGTCCGGGCGTTTTGCTGGATGAATTAAACTTTGCGAAATAAGAGTGAGGAGCGAAAAAGAAGATGAAAAACAGAAAACAAAAGCAAGATGACTTGAACGCCCTCATGGAACAATTCAAAAACACAAATGCGGCAATCGTCGTTGGTTTTGACAAGATGACAGTCGCAAAAGACCAAGAGCTTCGCGGACAGCTTCGTGAAGCGGGCGTCAAGTATAAAGTCGTTAAAAACACATTGGCACGAAAGGCTGTCGAAGGAACTCCGTTTGAACCATTCGCAGAACACCTTAAAGGCGTCAGTGCCATCGCTTTCACGGAAAGCGATCCCGTAAGTTTGTCGAAAGCAGTTTCAAGATACGCGAAAGCCAACAAAGATATTTTTTCTTTCAAAGTTGGAATGGTCGAAGGTAAGGTTGTTGACTTAAATCAAGTCGAAGCTATTGCAAGCCTTCCGTCGCGTGAAGAACTCATCTCCAAGATTATGTTCTTGGTCAACTGTCAGGCACAGCGTCTCGTCACGGTTATCAATGCCGTACCGCGCAACTTGGCTATTGTCATCAAGCAAATCGGAGAACAAAAGGAAGCATAGTTTCCAAAAAACGGGATGCGAATTTCGGATTATCGATTGAAAGAAACGTAAATCCGCAATCCGCAATCTGAAATCGAATTAGCCGTACTCTCAGGGATAAACGAGCGAGGGTGATATGTCAGGTCGCCCTTCACGGCTCGGACGCATGATTAGCGAGAGATGCACCTTGCGAAAGAAGCGTACCGTGGGTTCAATTGCGGCTCGTAAAAGCAAAACAAACCGCAACCCTAAAATTTTAAGGAGAAAAAGTAATCATGGCAGCTACAAAAGAAGATGTAATTGAATTTTTGAAAGGTATGACCTTGCTCGAAGCATCTGAGTTGGTTAAAGAATTGGAAGAGATTTTCGGTGTTTCAGCGGCGGCGGCTACTGTCGCGGCGGCTCCGGCTGGAGGTGGCGGTGAAGCCGCAGCACCCGTAGAAGAGAAGACAGAATTTGATGTTATCCTTCAAGCCGCAGGCGGCAACAAAATCAATGTTATCAAAGTCGTTCGTGAAATCACCAGCCTTGGTTTGAAAGAAGCGAAAGATTTGGTTGAAGCCGCACCGAAAGCAGTTAAAGAAGGCGTCAGCAAAGATGAAGCAGAAGCCATCAAAACAAAGCTTACAGATGCAGGCGCAACAGCCGAAGTTAAATAAAGTCTGGAGGATCCGTCGGGTCTGGCGAGTCTTTGGGTCAGTGAATACGGTGAGTTAGTAGGTTACAAATAACTATAAGACTCCCAAACACACCGGACCCGAAAACTCGCCTGACTCGTCAGACTTGCTGACTCTAGCGACTCATTTGACACTTTCTTTTTCGTAATATAAGTTGAGGTCGTGGAGTTTTTGGGACGTTTCCCAATCAATTTAATTTTTAAGTTTTAACCGCAATAATTTAAGCGGTCTGGGCAAACTGCGCCCTGACCGCCTTTTGGCGTCTTTTGTAACCAACTATTTTTTATGGGAGCTTTTATTACGGAAACGGCGGTAATCCTAGCAGTAAAACGCTAATTCGACAATAGAAATTTTTCCCGCATAACCACTTAACCGAAGACCACTATGATAGCTAATCCGCTTCAAGCAAATGCAATGGCAACGGGCAGGCGCGTAAGTCAGGCGCCACAGCGCGTTGATTTTTCAAAAATCCAAACAGCGGCGCGAATTCCGAACCTTATCGAAATTCAGCGCGAATCCTACAACCGTTTTCTGCAAATGGATATGCTTCCCGACGAACGCGAAAGCACGGGATTGCAAGCCGTTTTTAAGTCTGTATTTCCGATAGAAGATTTTCGTAAAACCGCGATGCTGGAGTTTGTCGAATACCAAATCGGCAACTGGCAGTGTAAATGCGGGCGTCTCGAAGGGCTTAACTATCTTCGTGCGAACTGTAAAAATTGCAGTGCGAAAATCAAAGTTGACCCACTTAATCCAAATGAAGTGTTGTGTAAGGCTTGTGGCAACTTCAATGCTGTGCGTCCGACATTGTGTGATAACTGCGGCGAACCCGTCGGGTTAAAACACAAGCACGACGAGCAGGAGTGTCAGGAGCGCGGTATGTCTTACAGCGTTCCGCTCAAAGTCAAAATTCGTCTTACTGTTTATGATAAAGACGAAGAGACGGGTGCGACCAGCATACGCGACATTAAAGAAGAAGAGGTTTTCTTTGGCGAAATTCCGTTGATGACAGATAACGGGACTTTCATCATTAACGGAACAGAGCGTGTTATCGTTTCGCAACTTCATCGTTCGCCCGGCGTTTTCTTCAAAAAAGGCGCAACCAATATTGCGAAAGTGATTCCTTATCGCGGTTCTTGGGTGGAGTTTGAATACGACCAAAAGAACATCCTTTATGTTCGCGTGGGTAAGCGCAAATTCGTTTCAACTATCTTCCTGCGTGCTTTGGGTACATGGTTGGATAAGAGCGTTAATCCGAAAACTCTGCATAATCTGAGCGAATCGGAACTCGAAAATGCGGTTAAGAATACATCGTTTACCGACTCGGATATTCTTCGCACTTTCTACGTTGTCGATGAAGTTGTTATCAAGGACGGAAGGATTTTTATTCATGTTCCTGAATCGGGACGCAGTAACCTGGTTGGCATGAGAGTCGAGCATGAAATCAAGGGCAAAGGTCCTGAATCGCTCGTCCGCGCCGGAAAGAAAGTTTCGGAAAGTGTTTTCAAAGAACTCCGCAAAAGCGGTATTACAGAGGTCGAAGTTGATTTGCAACAGTTTGAAGGCGTTTACGCACTTGAAGATGTTGTAAACACCGAAACAGGCGAAGTCTTGCTGGAAACAAACAACGAAATTACGCCGGCAAAACTTCAAGAGATTGTTGATTCGGGTGTTGAAAAGTTCGCAGTCTTTTTCCCTGACCGTGACGACATCGGACAGATTCTTACAACGACATTGAAGAAGGACGTTGTTCAAAAACCTGTTGATGCACTGCTTGAAATTTATCGCAAGATGCGTCCGGGCGACCCGCCGACAGTCCAAACTGCTTTCCGCCTTATGGAAGGAATGTTTTTTGACGCACGCAAATTTGATTTGTCCCGCGTTGGTCGGCTCAAATTCAATATCAAAATGGGACGCCCTGAACGCGACCGAATTGATGACCCGCTTCTTTCGGCGGCGGATTATCTCGAAGTCGTTCAATACCTGTTGAGGATGAAGAATAATCCGACGAAATATCAACAAGACGATATTGACCATCTGGGGAATCGTCGTGTTCGTGCCGTTGGTGAACTTCTCGAAAATCAATTCCGCATCGGACTTGAGCGCATGGAACGCGCCATCAAAGAGAAGATGTCAATTCAACAGGATATGCCGACGACAATGCCGCGTGATTTGATTAACGCGAAACCTGTTACGGCAGCTGTGCGTGAGTTTTTCGGTTCATCGCAACTTTCACAGTTCATGGATCAGACAAACCCGCTTTCGGAAATCACACACAAACGTCGTTTGTCCGCGTTAGGACCGGGCGGTCTTTCGCGTGAACGCGCAGGGTTTGAAGTGCGCGACGTTCACCCGACACACTATGGTCGTATCTGTCCGATTGAAACGCCTGAAGGTCCGAACATCGGTTTGATTTCGTCGCTTTCGTGTTTCGCACGCATCAACGAATTCGGGTTTATTGAGTCGCCTTATCGCAAGGTTGTTGATGGGCGCGTCATTGAGTATGTAAGAATTTACAACGGCGGTGACACAAAATATAAACCCGGCGATCATGTTCCGCTCGAAGATGTTGAAGCGGCAAACAGAAAACTTCCCAATGGTAAACGCAAAGCGGAACACGACCCGTGGCCCTTTTATCTGACTGCTTGGGAAGAAGATAAGTACATCATTGGTCAGGCGAATCTTGAACTTGACGAAACGGGTTACATCATTAATGAACGTAACGCTTCACGCGAGGCAGGCGAATTCAGACTCGCACGTCGTGAAGAGATCCAATACATTGACGTTTCGCCCAAACAGCTTGTTTCGGTTGCAGCCTCGTTGATTCCGTTCTTGGAAAACGACGACGCAAACCGCGCTTTGATGGGTTCAAACATGCAACGCCAATCAGTTCCTCTTCTGCGAGCGGAAGCACCGTATATCGGAACGGGTATGGAAAAGACAACGGCACAAGACAGCGGTGCTGTTGTTGTTGCGCGTCGTGACGGTGTTGTTGATTACGTTGATTCTGAACGCATCATCATCAAAGCAGACCACAATGTTGACGGTACGATTTCGCGCGAAGTTACGGCGGATATTTATACGCTCGTTAAGTTCAAACGCTCGAACCAAAACACCTGTATAAATCAGCGTCCGATTGTTCATGTTGGCGAACGTGTCGAACGCGGTCAGGTTATTGCGGACGGTCCGTGTACGGATAAGGGTGAACTCGCGCTCGGACGTAATGTTCTTGTGGCTTTTATGCCTTGGCGCGGTTACAACTTTGAAGACGCTATCTTGGTTTCAGAGAAGTTGGTCAAAGAAGACTACTACACTTCGATTCACATTGAAGAACTCGAAATCGAAGCTCGTGACACAAAACTCGGACCCGAAGAAATTACGCGGGACATCCCAAACGTAGGCGAAAATATGCTGCGTGATTTGGATGACAGCGGAATCATTCGCATTGGGGCGCAAGTAAAACCCGGCTCGATTCTTGTTGGTAAAGTTACACCTAAGGGCGAAACACAACTTACGGCAGAGGAGAAACTTCTTCGCGCAATCTTTGGCGAAAAGGCTGGTGACGTAAAAGACGCATCGCTTATCTGCCCGCCCGGAATTGACGGAACGGTTGTTGACGTTCAGGTATTTACGCGCAAGGGGCAAGAGAAAGACGAACGCTCGAAGATGATTGAAGCGGAAGAAGAAGACCGCTTGCGCCGTGACCTTGAAGACGAAATCCGCATCTTGCGCGAACAGCGCGACCAACGCATTTACGAACTCTTTGAAGGTCGTAAGTTGGCTAAAGATTTGGCTGTCAACAAAGATACGGTTATCGAACGAGGCAAAACAGTTACACGCGAAATGCTTGTCGGAATTGATACGAAAGCATTGCGTAAAGCCGAATTGACCTCGACAACCGTTGACATTGAAGCGGACATTAAAGATTACGAGTTTCGTACAGACCGTCAGATTAAAATTTTGACGGACATCTACGAAGAGAAAATCGCAAAACTTCAACAGGGCGATGAACTTTCACCCGGTGTTATTAAGATGGTCAAAGTCTTTATCGCCATGAAACGCAAACTTTCGGTTGGCGACAAGATGGCAGGGCGTCATGGTAACAAAGGTGTTATCGCACGCATTTTGCCGGAAGAAGATATGCCGTATCTACCGGATGGAACGCCCGTTGAAATCGTTCTCAATCCGCTCGGCGTGCCTTCGCGTATGAACGTCGGTCAGATTCTTGAAACACACCTTGGTTGGGCGGCGCGTGTTCTGGGCGTTCACTTTGCAACGCCTGTCTTTGACGGGGCAACCGAACGCGAAATCAAGACACAGTTAAATGATGCAAGACAGATTATGAGCGATATGACCTTGCCTGAGGTCATAAACGAATCGGGTAAAACGATTCTTTATGACGGACTGACGGGCGAGGCATTCGAGCAAAGAGTAACCGTTGGTTATATCTATATGCTGAAACTTTCGCATCTTGTTGACGACAAGATTCACGCACGTTCAATCGGACCATATTCGTTGATTACGCAACAGCCCCTCGGCGGTAAAGCACAATTCGGCGGACAGCGTTTCGGAGAAATGGAAGTCTGGGCTTTGGAAGCTTACGGCGCGGCTCATATCTTACAAGAGCTTCTTACTTGTAAGTCGGACGACGTTGCGGGACGCTCAAAAATTTACGAAGCAATCGTAAAAGGCGAAGCGGATTTTGACCCCGGCGTGCCTGAATCGTTCAACGTCCTTGTGCGCGAACTTCAATCGCTCTGTCTTGATGTTGAACTGATTAACAAAGACGAAGCAAAAGCATTCATAGAGGGCAATCACAACAACGCTGTGTTTACAGGCGGAGGCGAATAGTTTAGTAAGCGGTAAGCAGTGAGCAGTGAGCGGTAAGCAGTAAGCAGAGAGCAGTGAGCGGTAAGCAGTAAGCAGTGAGCAGTGAGCGGTAAGCAGTGAGCGGTAAGCAGTAAGCAGTGAGCAGTAAGCAGTGAGCAGTGAGCGGTAAGCAGTGAGCAGTGAGCAGTAAGCAGAGAGCAGTGAGCGGTAAGCAGTGAGCAGTAAGCAGTGAGCAGTGAGCAGTAAGCAGAGAGCAGAGAAAAACTGCTCACCGCTCACCGCTCACTGCTTACTAGGGAGAAAAAGATGTTTAAATTCTATCAAGATAAAAATCAAGCACCACCGAATTTTGAAGCGATTCGTATCAGTTTGGCTTCGCCCGACAAGATTCGACACTGGTCGCACGGCGAAGTTACAAAGCCTGAAACAATTAACTATCGTACATTCAAACCCGAACGTGACGGTTTGTTCTGCGCCCGCATTTTTGGTCCTGTGACGGATTGGGAATGCCTTTGCGGAAAGTACAAACGCATGAAGCATCGCGGCGTGATTTGCGATAAATGTGGTGTCGAAGTCACATTGGCAAAAGTTCGCCGTGAGCGTCTCGGACACATAGAACTTGCAAGTCCGTGTTCGCACGTCTGGTTTTTCAAAGGCTTGCCGTCGCGCATCGGGCATCTGTTGGATATTTCTTTGCGCGAACTCGAAAAGGTTCTTTACTTTGAATCGCACATCGTTGTTGACCCGGGCGACGTTCCGGGCTTGAAAGAGAAAGAGCTTATCAATGATGAGCGTTACCGCGAATTGATGCGCGAGTTTCCGGGTCGCTTCGTAGCGAAGATGGGAGCGGAAGCCGTCAAAGAACTTTTGATTAAGGTCGAAGTCGCGGAACTTGCAACCGAACTTCGCCAGAAGATGCGCGAAGAGACTTCGCAACAGAAGAAACTCAAATTCGCAAAACGTCTTAAAGTTTCAAATTCATTCTTGCGTTCGGGTAATCATCCCGATTGGATGATTCTGGATGTGATTCCCGTCATCCCGCCGGAACTTCGCCCGCTTGTGCCGTTGGACGGCGGACGCTTTGCAACGAGCGATTTGAATGACCTTTATCGTCGCGTTATTAACCGCAACAATCGTTTGAAAAAGTTGATTGAACTGCGTGCGCCCGAAGTCATTGTCCGCAACGAAAAACGTATGTTGCAAGAGGCTGTTGACGCATTGTTTGACAATGGTCGTCGCGGTCGCGTTCTGCGCGGCGTAAACAATCGCCCGCTCAAATCTCTTTCGGGCACGCTAAAAGGTAAGCAAGGACGTTTCCGTCAAAACCTTTTGGGTAAGCGCGTTGATTATTCGGGACGTTCGGTAATCGTTGTCGGACCCGACTTGAAACTTCATCAGTGCGGTCTGCCCAAGAAGATGGCTCTGGAGTTGTTCAAGCCGTTTATCTACAACAAACTTGAGAAAGACGGACAAGCCGCGACAATCAAACAGGCACGCGAGATGGTCGAACGCCAGGAGCCGCAAGTCTGGGACATTCTCGAAGAAGTTATTCGTGAGCATCCGGTTCTTTTGAACCGCGCTCCGACGCTTCACCGCCTTGGCATACAGGCTTTTGAACCCGTGTTGGTCGAAGGTAAAGCTATCAAAATTCACCCGCTTGTCTGCACGGCATTCAATGCGGACTTTGACGGCGACCAGATGGCTGTTCACATTCCTCTGTCGCCCGAAGCGCAAATCGAAGCGGCTGTTTTGATGTTAGCGTCAAACAATATCCTGTCGCCCGCAAGCGGTCAGCCTATTGCAGTTCCTTCGCAAGACATTGTTCTCGGTTGTTATTACTTAACAAGAGACCGTGCGGGGTTAAAAGGTGAGGGAAGAGTTTTCTCTTCGCTTGAAGAAGTATTGTTAGCCTTGGACGCAAAAGAAGTCCAAACGCAAACACCGATTAAATTGCGTGTTCGCGGCGACCTTCTTGATTTAACACAAGAGCGCGACCAGCAAGACATCATGCGTGCAACGACACAAAAAGATGTCAACCGTATCATTAACACTACGGTCGGGCGCGTTATCTTCAATGACAAAATGCCTTCGGGTTTTCCTTATATCAACGGGACTTTGAAGAAGAAAGGTTTGCAATCTCTTGTTAATTTCTGCCACTTGCGTCTCGGTCACGAAACAACAGTCAAGATGCTTGATGACTTGAAAAACCTTGGATTCTTGTATGCAACAAGAGCAGGTATCTCAATCGGCATTGACGATTTAGTGACGCCTCCGAGCAAAATTAACCTTGTTGCCGATGCCGATAAGGAAGTTCTTAAAATCGAAGATGAATATCTCGACGGTGTTATTTCAAACGGCGAACGCTACAACAAAGTCATTGCCATCTGGAACGAAGTAACCGACAAGGTTGCCAAAGAGATGTTCAAGGCAATGGATGACAAAGAGAAAGAATCGGGCGAATTGAATCCGATTCTTATCATGGCTGATTCGGGCGCACGCGGTTCTGCGGCACAGATTCGTCAGCTTGCAGGTATGCGCGGGTTGATGGCAAAGCCAGACGGTTCGATTATCGAGACGCCAATCAGAGCAAACTTCCGCGAAGGTCTGAACGTCTTGCAGTACTTCATTTCGACACACGGTGCGCGTAAGGGCTTGGCTGATACCGCTTTGAAAACAGCCGACTCGGGTTACTTAACCCGTCGTCTCGTTGACGTGGCACAGGACGTTATTATTTCAGAACCTGATTGCGGAACAATCAAAGGCATCTGGGCAAGCGCGATTGTAGAAGGCGGCGAAGAGATTGAATCTTTACGTGACCGTATCATCGGACGCACAGCACTTGACGATGTAATTGACCCCGTTGAAGGTACCGTAATCGTTGAATCTAACGAAGACATCAACGAAGACCTTGCGACTGAAATCCAAAACTCGGGAGTGCCGCGTGTTCGCATTCGTTCGGTGTTGACTTGTGAATCCCGTCGCGGTGTTTGTATCAAATGTTACGGACGCAATCTGGCAACGGGCAAACCTGTTGACATTGGTGAAGCTGTCGGTGTTATTGCGGCTCAATCAATCGGCGAACCCGGAACACAGTTGACCATGCGTACATTCCACGTCGGCGGAACGGCGCGTTTTGACCAACAGTCAAAACACGAAGCACGCATGGACGGCACGGTCAAATATATTGATTTGCTGACCATCAAAAACCGCAAAGGCGAAATTATCGCAATGAACCGCAACGGTGCTTTGACCATAACTGACGAACGCGGACGCGAAGTCGCACGTTATCAAATTGTCTATGGCGCACACATTCAGGTCGAAGAAGGCTCGAAGGTCAAGCAAGACCAACTGCTTGCTACTTGGGACCCGTTCACGTTTGCTATTTTGACGGAAGCCGCCGGAACGATTAAGTATCAAGATCTCAAAGACGGGATTACATTTGAAGAAGAGGTTGACGAAACAACGGGGCAATCTCGTAAGGTTGTTAAAGATGCTCCTGATGAAAAGAAACAACCGCGTATGGAAATCAAAGCGGGCGCACACAAAGTTTTGAAGACCTATCAAATGCCTGTCCGTGCCAACCTGATGGTTGATGATGGCGACGAAGTCGAACCCGGCGACATTATTGCTAAGATTCCACGCGAAACGACTAAGACAAAAGACATCACAGGCGGTTTGCCGCGTGTTGTTGAATTGTTTGAGGCTCGTAAACCCGGCGAAACAGCGATTATGTCCGAAATTGACGGCATCGTCAGATTCGACAAAATCACTAAAGGTAAACAGCGTGTCGTTGTTATCGGTGACGATGGCGAAGAACGCGAATATGACATACCGCGCGGTACACACATCAACGTACAGGAAGGCGACCGCGTAAAAGCCGGTGAACAGCTAATGGACGGACCGCTCAACCCTCACGACATTTTGAAAGTTTTGGGTACGGTCAAACTCCAAGAATATCTGGTGAACGAAGTTCAAGAAGTATATCGTCTGCAAGGTGTGAATATAAACGACAAACACATCGAAGTCATAGTTCGTCAGATGTTGCGTTGGGTTAAGGTCACGGATGTAGGTGATACGGAATTCTTGATTGACGAACAGGTTGACCGTTTCCGTTTCCACGACGAAAACGAGCGTGTCAAGGATGAAGACGGCGAACCGGCAAAAGCAGACCCGCTTCTTTTGGGTATTACAAAAGCTTCGCTCTCGACGGATTCGTTCATCTCCGCCGCATCGTTCCAAGAGACAACCCGCGTGCTTACCGAAGCCGCAATTTCAGGACGTATAGATTTCCTTCGGGGTTTGAAAGAGAACGTCATCATGGGACGCTTGATTCCTGCCGGAACAGGAATGAAGTATTACCGTAATGTCGAACTTGAAAAAGACAGCACCATGAAGGAACAAGAAGAGCGTTTTGAGGATGATTTTGCAAGTATAGTCGGCGGTTTTGATTTACCCGTGCCAGACCCGACACCTGTTGAAGAAGTAGTAGAAGAACCGGAGTTTGAAGAAGAAGAACCCGTGTTTGATGACGACTTTGATATTTAATTTCTTGTCATTGCGACACTGAATTGATACGACGAGGCTTCTCAGCCCCGTCGTATTTTTTTTGAACCTTTTTTCTTCCTTGGTTACTCACTAATCGAGAGGAGAAACCTCTCTATAAAAAATTTGAGGTGAGGAAGAACAATGAAGATAAATTTCAGTAAATTGGCAACATTGGAAAATTTTGCTTCTGTGGCTTTGCTTGCAATCTTGTTGTCGTTTGCTTTTGTTTCGATACAGGCATCGAACAATGCCCAGACTGTCGGGCAATTGCAAAATGGTATAGCAGAGACAGATACATTCCTGCCGAAATGTTGCATCATACGCGACCCTGATACGGGACAGTGTCTGAAGTGGAGACCGGGGCGATGTCCAATCGTAGCCGGAGGCAACAACGCAGCTAATGTCCCGAAAGGTGAGGAAAAACAAACGATAATTTTTGAAAGAAAGAAGCGTCGTTTGAAAGCCAAGCCCAAGCCGTAGCAAAAGAGAGTACGGGTATCGGCGAGAGAGTTTTACATTCGCCGATACCCGGTTTTTCTTTCACCAAAATCCCGCGTCAAAATCACATACAAACCTTTATGTTTCGCGCAATGCTCTCAAATGCTTTGCAAATATTAATCAGACCAAAGCCATAATCATTATCTTTGCCTTTCGTCCAACCCAAATCTTTTGCGGTGCTTTCAAGTGTGGATTTTATATCTCTGGATGAAAGTTTAGGATTGCGTTGCAGTAACAAAGCGACAGCCGCGCTTACATGAGGTGTCGCCATTGATGTTCCCGTGAACGGGTTAAATTTATTTCCGGGCATTGTGGTAATGATTTCAACACCTGGTGCTACGACATCAATATAATTACCCCGTGTTGCCGACCTATAAATTTCGTCTTTGCTGTTCGTAGCCGAAACAGCAATCGTCTGTTCATATGCGGCAGGGTATTTCGGTTGTCCTTTTTCTCCATCATTTCCCGCCGCCGCCACTAAAATAATTCCACGCGAATAAGCCGTTTGAACCAGACTTTGAATCAATGGCTCTTTTGGTCCGCCTATACTCATGTTGATTATTTGCGCCTCTTTTTTTATTGCATAATCCAGTCCCTGTGAAAGACTCTGCGATGTGCCTTCTGCTTCAACCGCAGTTTTGATTTTGGGTTTGAATGATTTGATGGCAATAAGATAAGCGTCCGGTGCAACGCCGTAAATGCCAAATTTGTTGTCGGGTTTTGCGGCAATGATTCCGGCGACGAGCGTTCCGTGAACATCTTCGGTAAAACCTTTGTCACCATCAACAAAATTCGCTTGGGAAATAATGCGCCCTTTCAATTCCGTGTGATTGTAATCAACACCCGTGTCAATAATGGCGATTTTTACGCCACGTCCTGTTGAATATTTATGGACTTGGTCGGCACTGATTTTGCGCGGAGCGTATTGCAAAGATGCAAGAGTATCGTTGTGATTAATTTGAACCGCAGAAAGATAAGTCAGCGACAGAGGGTTAAACACCTGGGTTTGATAGATGAAATTCGGTTGGGCAAAAAGCACATTGGTTTCTTCTTGTATTTTTTCAATTATCTGTATCACTGAAAAATTGGGGTTCAGAATTTGAAAACTCACAACAGTGCGAGAGATTGAATTCAACTCGTAGGACTTGATTTGTTTTATCCCGTATTTGGTTTCGAGAGTTTTTATCATGGCTTTTGTTTCGTCTTCTTTTGCGGGACTCAGAATTACTAAAAGCTGTCGGGGGATTAACTCGTTCGGATTTATTTTTTCGAGTTGCGCTTTTTCCCACATCACTTTCAAACGGACTTCTATATTTTCGGGTTTGCAACCGGGTTCCGTTTTGCAGTCTGTGCAATGAACTGAAATTGAGCCTTCGTAAGTACCAACATCGAGATTGTTTGTATCAAGCGCGACATCAACAGACCTTGTATCACCTTGTGTGATTCTGATGCGCGTCTCACGAATGAAATTAAACCAAGTCATCTCCGCACTTTTTTCTAAAGCAAATTCGTGTTCGGCTAAACAATAATTTTTCACGCTTATAGTTGATTTGGCTTTTGTGTTTGCCGCAATCTGAGGATGCCACAGGGTTTGAGCCGAAGCGGAAGAAATCAAAAGGCAAAAGGCAAAAAGCAAAAGGCAAAAGTAAATGCTGGTTTCGTTTTTTGTTTTCATATCTATCTACACAAAAATTTTGCAGTATAAAGACTCAAAAAAGAATTATGTTTACTGGGTTTTACTTCTTACTTTGACTTATTTTCTTCTGCAAACTTTATGACCTTTGAATTCGCTCTCAGTTTTTCCAAAGCCTCGTTCAAGATTTTTTGTTTGTCTGTATCTTTTGGCACAGGCACTGCAATCACATAAAAACTTTGCTCAGATGGTCCGCTAATGATTGTGGCGTTGATATTGTTAAGCAGTTCGCGTATTTCTTTTTCGGTTGTTCTTTCCTGAAAAGCTAAATTGATGCGAACGCCGTTTTCCAAATCGGGATTGTATGAACCTGCCAGGACAGTATATTTATCGTTTACCTCTTTCAAAAGTTTTTCATTTTGGTCAGCGCGGGATTTTTCTTGAGCAACTAACGATTCAAACCCGCGTGAGCGTTGCAGAGAAAACCAGAGTCCGACAACCAGCAAAAGCAAAATTGCAAACTGAACCGCGAAAGCGAGTTTGGGAAATGTACTCCAAGAGCCAAATGTTTCTGAAAAGAAGGCTTTTGATTTATCAAAGAAAGTTTCCGAAGCGATTTTATCGGAGCGTGTTGCTTCGTATTCTTCAATGCGATTCATAAGGCTGTCGAAAACCTGTGAAGAAGGTTCAGGCTGTAATGATTCGTCCGAGAGAAAAATTGTGCTTCTTAATTCATTTAGCGTTTCAATTTCCTTCTGACATTCAGTGCAAAAGGAAACATGAACTTTTACTTTCGCACTTTCAGTTTCTGTTAAACTTTCATTGATGTACCATGAGAGAAGTTCAGACGCTTCTTCATGCGTTAGTGTTGCGGTTTGTTCTCTTTCTGACTCCATCTCAAACCCTCCTTAGAAAACAGTGTGCGGTAGCAGTAGCAGTAACCATTGAATTTCATTGGATGACTGCAACTGCAACTGCAACTGCAACTGCAACTGCAACTGCAACTGCAACTGCAACTGCAACTGCTTCTGCAACTGCAACTGCAACTGCAACTGCAACTGCAACTGCAACTGCAACTGCAACTGCTACTGCAACTGCAACTGCAACTGCAACTGCTACTGCTACTGCCTCAAGCCCATTTTGTTCAAAATTCCTTGAAGCTGTCGCTTCGCATGAAACATTCTTGTTTTGACAGTGTTCACGGGGCAACCAACAATCTCTGCAATCTCGGTATATGAAAAGCCCTGATAAAAAGTCAGCTCAATCACAGCGCAATGTTCCTCAGAAAGATGTGTTAGAGCTTTTTTTATCTTTTCGTTCAGATTACTTTTTTCAATATTCTTTTGCGGATTGTCTTGGGTTGCAATCGGTTCATCAGCTTCTTCAAAATCTAAAACTTCTTTGCCCTTTGTTTTTCTTAGAGCGTTTAGTGCCTTGTTATGAGCGATACCGAAAATCCATGTTGCGAGTTTCGATTGCCCTTTGAAACTCGCGGCACTTCGCCAGACTTCAAACATTACATCATTCAAAACTTCTTCTGCCGTTGCTTTCTCTGAAAGCATTTTTAATAAGTAAGCAAAGATGCGTCTGTGATAAATCGAGTAGAGTTTTTTAAATGCTTCGCGGTCTCCACCGGCGACCTTGTGGATTAAAACGCTTTCAGCCTCTTTAATGGCATTTGCTTCAAGCATCTTGGTAGCGTTTTGCGTCAAAGAATTTTGAAAAGGTTGAATGATTATCCGTTCATCCAACCTTATTCACAACTACAAAAAAGCAAGGCAAAGAAATGTTGCCACTATCTGTGCCTCGCTTAAACGGCGTATTTATTCTTCATCCAATTCCACGCCCGCAGATTCGGCGGCACTATCAACCGCATCCATAGCCTCGCCGATTTTCTCGGCTGTGCCGTCGGTGTCTGCTTTCTTTTTTGCTTTCTCTAACTTTTCTTTTTCATCCTCCATGAATTTTTTGAACTTCTCATTGTTCTTGGGCTTATCGTCTTTATCCCAATTGTCTTTATTGTTGGCGGTATTCTCCAAGTACTCGGCGTTATTTCGTAACTCTTTTTGCAAATCCGTATTTGATGTTCGATTTGCCGCTTGTCGTTTTAATTCAGCAATCCGGCGCACCCAATCACGCGGCGTTTCAGGTTCGTCACCCGCCTTGCAATTCAGTAAAGCATTAATTGAAAAACCGCCGACGCTGATACCTGTCAGTGTTCCTGTGAAATTCATGGAAATACTTTCCGTAGGCACCGGATAATTTGAATCGTCTTTCACTGTAAGACTCATGGGTTTACCATCTCCGTTTTTGAAGAAAATAATGAAAGAAATAATATTCTGTGTGTTTTCAATGAGCTTCGCCCGAACATTTTTGCCGGACGATTTAACTGACGGAGAACCTGAAAATCGAACTACTTGCGGCGATAAGTTCTTCAAAGTCAATTTCACCTCGCCGTCGTAATCTTGCATTCCCTCAAGACCACTTACTTCGGCTTTGTATGGCGTACTCTCACCACGATTCAAATGCAGCTTATCAGCCGAGAGCCTGACCGAAAGAGCATTAAACTTAAATTGCTCTTGCACACCGTTTTCATCAATCGTCAACATTCCTTGTCCGGCTTGTATATTTGATAGAAGTTTGGCGAAAGTTTCGCGCGGTGATTCAGCAAACGACGTAAAGGTTTGTGCAGCATTTGACGCAGACACGAAGTTAAAGTTTGTTGTGTCCGCAACGCCATCACAGTTGCCGGGAATAGAAATGATTTGCCCCGTTTGTCCCGCACGAGGCGGAGCAAAATTACCCAGTTGTGTCGGGATATTTCCGGTTAACCCGGAATTTTGGTTTACGGGAATTTCTTTGCGCCCAACCTCACGCCCCGAACGGTTTTTAAGAATGATAGGCAAGCCCGCACCAACAACAGCAGGAACAACAAACGTCAGGATGCGATTACGAAGTTGATATTTTTTTCCTTCAACTTCAAAAACAGCACCTTCGAGCGTATCGTTGTTTTGTGCCTGACTCACCATAACCGTTCCTGAAATTGTATCGCCCGCCCGCACATCTGCGGGTAATGCTATGCTTACCTCTGAATTTATGGCGACTGTTACGACGCCGTGTATTGTTGCCGTGTCTTCATTGGATTTGTTGGTTTGTTTCGCAAATGCCATCGGCGACAGATGTAAAACTCCTGCCAATAAAAACAGAATTAATGAAATAGAAACGATTCGCATAATTTTGGTTTTCATCTCCTACACTCCTTTTTAATAGTTGAAGTCTTTGTTTGACTTCAACTTGTTTTCAGTAATGAGTAACGGAGACGAAAGAAAAGGTTCAAAATTAATTTGAAAAAATTGTGAGGAAGACTTTTTGTGGAAAGTGAGACGACCCGTGTTTCAAACGATTTATTCTGCTGTCTGTTTTTGTCGCAAGAATCCGCCGAGGACATTGCAGGGAAGTAAGAGAGTTAAGAAAGAAAGGTGATACCAAATCGGAAGCAAACTCCAAGATTTAGATTGAAAGAAAATACCGACTGCGATTTGCAGAATACCAAGTGCGATTGTATGTGCTATCACTTTTCGTTTGGCAATCAAAGCCGTGACATAACCCGCAACGATTGAAATGATAATGCTGTAAACCAGCAAAAAAAGCAGAATCGAAAGTTTTTCGATTCTTGTTTCACCATCTGCGATTTGCGGATAAATCTTTATCTTGAATTAGCCCAAGACTCCCTCTATAATCCGCTTTGGGATTTAGAGGGAGATGTAGGGCGTTGCCGCCGCCGCCGTGCTTTCAAACGGCGGTTTAAGCCTCTGAATCAATCG
>Ga0187894_10002977_pt1 | contig 19496 bp, 9 predicted proteins | sample GBC1701081metaG_FD_136650 | JGI IMG/M metagenome (GOLD analysis project Ga0187894, IMG submission 136650) | White microbial mat communities from a lava cave in the Kipuka Kanohina Cave System on the Island of Hawaii, USA - GBC170108-1 metaG ...
AAAATCTCTGTTTAATTTCCCCATAGTTGCACTATGGGCTAAGAATACATCGCTGTCTTCGACAGCTAAAACCGATTCCTGATTAAAGTTTTTGAATTATTATCACTTGACCTTATCAGTTACTTGAAAGTTTTGTATAAAGGTTTAAGTCTTTCATTTCCGAAAATTGCCGGGCAATGACCTTTACATCAACCTTTCCTTTCATCGCCACTTGCTTGAATCGTTTTCGATATGTAGAATGCGTAACTTCGATTTGAGGGACATATCAAACAACTGTCACTCAAATTTTGAAAAGTGGGCCGATAGCTCAGTCGGTAGAGCAAATGGCTTTTAACCATTGGGTCGCAGGTTCGAGTCCTGCTCGGCTCACCACTTAAATTTAATAAAAGGCGAATAACAAGTATGTTATTCGCCTTTTATTTATGCGCCTTGCAAAATTAAATTGGCTTCAAATTCTTTTATGAAATTTAGAAAATCTTTTTCCACATTCGCTTAAACCAATTTCCTGTTTTCTTTGCGCCTTTTGCTGTTACATCTTTCGCGTCTTCGGCTTTATCTGCAACCTCTTTGCCTGCTTCTTTTGTTTTATCAACGCCTTTTTCACCGACATCCTTTGTTTTATCTACAACTTTTTTACCGACATCTTTGGTTTTGTCAGCGGCATCCTCGGTCTTATCGGCAACTTTTTTACCGGCATCCTTTGTTTTTTCTACGGCTTTGTCAGTAGCACTTTTCTCTTTTTTAGTTTCCTGCGCTTGAACCTGAACTGTAAAGAATACAACCAAAACGAACGTAAATAATGCAATCACCCAATTTTTTCGCATCTGTCTTTCCCCTTTTTGTAATAAACTGATTCACCATAATCGGTAAATATTTATTGTGCAATACGAGTGCCGTCTTTGGCAGTTCCATATTCATTTGTTAGGATGTCGTGCATAACAAAGAAATAAGTTGCGGTTAGTACCCTTCTCTTTGTGCGGCTAAACCCCCGATAGATACAATTTTGAAAGGTTTTATTTTTTGTGAATAAGTCTGTCTTTTGCGGTTCGCGCAGTTGGTCTGTGCGTTTTAAGGCTTTTTGTGTTTTTTCAATTCTTTTAGCTCTTTTTTTACAAACCGTTTCTTTTAATGTTCTTGTTGTTCGTGCTGATAATACAGCCCAAACTTTACCGTTTAACCAAAACTGGGCAAACACAGGTTTGATAACGGCAACCGATAATTGGAGCAGCGTAGCGGGAATTACAGGTTATCGAGGTGACGATTTAACAACTTCGACGGCAACTGACCCGCAGACAATTCTGGCAGACGGGTCATCAACACCCGTTAATGTTATTGCCAATCAGACAAATACAAATATAACAAACGGCGGAATCGCAGAATTTGAAATCACAAACCCTACGATTGCTTTGCAGGGTTCGGGAACTGCGGACGCCCCGCATATTGTTATCAACTTAAATACAACGGGCGCAAACGGCATCGGTATTTCTTATAATTTGCGAGACATTGACAGTTCTTCCGACAACGCGGTTCAGCCAGTCGCCTTGCAATATCGCATTGGTTCAAGCGGAAATTACACAAACATAGCTGCGGCATTTGTTGCAGACGCTACAACGGGACCAAGCCAGGCGACACAGGTTTCAAACGTAAACATTATTCTGCCTTCCGCCTGTAATAATCAATCGTTAGTTCAACTTCGCATAATGACAACAAATGCCGCCGGCAACGACGAATGGGTTGGAGTTGACGATATAAACATTTCAATCGGCGGCGATGTATCGCTGTCAGGAACAGGTGCAGCAAATCCGAATAGTGTTCAGCCTTCAGGCAACACATTATTGATAGTTTCGGTCACACCCGCTACAAATCCGGCAAGCACCGGAATAAGCGTCACCGGTGACCTTTCAACCATCGGTGGTTCATCTTCACAAACATTTTTTGACAACGGAACAAACGGTGACGTGACTTCGGGTGATAATGTTTTTTCGTTTTCTTACACAATTCCTTCAAATTCAAGCGGCGGACAGCGTTCAGTTCCCGTCACAATTACAGACGCACAAAGTCGTACGGCAAACACAAACATATCTTTAACAATCGTTGTACAACCGGGCGCGGGTGTTCATCTGACAATGGGAAATTCCAGTGGTGCAACCGATGATATAAATAATCCTCTGAATTACCTTATGCAGAAACAGCAATACGCGCTCTCATATCATCGTGATAAAGGAACACCAAACTGGGTTAGCTGGCATCTTGATACAACATGGTTGGGAAGCGCACCGAGACAGAACGATTATCGAGCGGACACATCTTTACCCGCAGGATGGTATCAGGTTCAAGACAATGATTATAGTGGTTCCGGGTTTGACAGGGGGCATCATTGCCCTTCGGCAGATAGAACATTATCCGTACCCGATAACTCTGCAACATTTCTTATGACCAACTTCATGCCACAATCCTCCGACAATAATCAGGGTCCGTGGGAGGGACTTGAGAGCTATTTAAGAACTATAGCCAATGCTGGAAACGAACTCTATATCATTATGGGTGGCTCCGGCGTCGGTGGAACGGGTAGCAATGGAGGAATAACAAATACAATCGCAAATGGTCATGTTACTGTTCCATCTGTAACATGGAAGGTGATACTGGTTTTACCAAACGGTGACAATGATGTTTCCCGTGTCAGTAATTCTACAAGAACAATCGCCGTTATCATGCCCAATAAACAAGGGATTCGTACCGATGATTGGCAAAAATATCTCTCAACGGTTGACCAGGTAGAATCACTTACAGGTTACGATTTCTTCTCTAACGTAAGCGGTTCGATTCAAAGTGCAATTGAATCAAAAGTTGACACTACAAACGACACCGCTCCGCAAGTAACAAATGCGTCTGCGAATACAACGGTTAATGTCAGCAAACAAATAACCTTATCGGGCACTGACTTCAATATAAACAGCCAGCTTTCGTTCAGTGTGGTAAGCCCGCCTTCACACGGCACACTTGGCAGTTTCGGCACACCCACTTGCAATAATGGCAGTTGCACTGTGAATGTAACCTACACGCCGACTTCAAATTACATAGGAACTGACCAATTTACATTCAAGGCAAACGATTCTGCTCTTGATTCAAATACGGCTACGGCGAATATTACGATAGGCGGTCCAACGGCGACCTCTACGGTTATTCAAGGAAGAGTTGTTAACGGGTCAAACACAGGAATACAGAATGCCATAGTTAAATTGGTGAATCCTGCAAACGGAGAGGCTAGGTATATCATTTCATCACAGTTTGGTTATTATCGTTTTACAGATGTTTCAGTTGGTGAATCCTATATCGTAGAGGTAACGCATAAGCGTTATACATTCGTGCCGCAATTAGTAACACTTGCCAATGAGACAAACCTAAACTTTGTCGGGATTTATTAAAACAGATTTGATTGTCGGTTTATCTCTTTGTCATCTTTTCCATCCGAAAAATCAGCGACGGACATTTTGCTCTGTCGCTGATACTTTTTTACGGCAAACTAAAATTTTTACTCTGATTTCAATTTATCAAATGCGTTTTCTACTTCGACGGCTTCGCGTTCCTGCCACATATCCGAATATGCCTTGATATGTGTCTTGCGGTTAAGTTTCCCCATCGCCTTCACATTCCGTGTATATTCGACAAGATATGAGAGCAAAAAATGGAAAACACCTTTTCTTTCATATTGCAAAACATGACAGCATTCGTGGGCAATTAACCAACCCGAAACCGTTTTTTTTCCGTCACCGTTTTTTTTAACCATATCGGGCGCAAGCAAAATAACACGCCGAAAAGTTATAGCGTAAATTCCAAACAATGAAGTGAAAAGACCAATCACGCGCCCGCTGTAATAATGTGTCTGAGGCAATTTAAGATTCTCATCTTTGTAGTAATCACGAAAGAATTTTTCGAGAATTTCGTGACTCTCTTTTGAAAGTTTCATAACAAAACAATAATGCGGAAACAATCACGAAATATATCTAATATCGTATCTTACTTCGTGCGTGCTTCCGCATTTTACAAGAGTTTCTTCAAATACGTTTAAGAAAAAACTTAACGCATATATGTTGGGACGGCGGGAATATCATCCGGTAATCCGAATTTTTCCGATATAAATCCGCCATCTGTCGTTCGGATATACCAATTTGAATCGGACGGACGATAAAGAGCTATGTCTGTTATTCCGTCGCCGTTGTAATCGCCTGCTACAACCTTGTCGTTGTTTCTTCCGAACAATCGAATTTCCGCCGATTGATTCGAGCTTGGCAAAATAAACCAGGCACCGCTTTCAGGTCTGAACACGGCATAATCGGCTCTTGCATCTCCGTCGTAGTCACCGGGCGCGATTGAATCCGAAACAACACCGAACGGAACTGAACTTGTGCTGTTATTTGACGAATACAGCACATACCACATTCCTTCGCCCGGACGATAAATTCCGAAATCGGTTCTGCCGTCGCCGTCAAAATCTCTGGGAACAGGGCGGTCTTCGGCTGCACCAAACGGAAGTTGTTTTGATTGTCCGTTTGAACTTTGCAGAACGTACCAATTCCCTTCACTCGGACGATAAACAGCAAGGTCAGCGCGGTTGTCACCATCAAAATTTCCGGCGACGGGAATATCTCCGTTTGTTCCAAATGGAATTATTACTGCTGAACCATCTGAACTTTGCCTGATAAACCAAGTCCCCTGTTGCGGACGATATATGGCGACATCTGTTTTACTGTCACCATCGAAATCAGCGGGCGTCAACAAATCTTTTGCTAATCCCCATTGTTCGACGCGCATCTGTCCGTTAGAACTCTGTTTGATATACCAGCGTCCTTCGTTGGCGCGATAGACAGCAATATCTGTTTTGCCGTCGCCGTCAAAATCATTAAAGACCGATTGGCTTGCCGCGTTTGATTCCGCGACGAAATCAAGATTTGTTACAGCACCGTTATGTGTATAAGCACGATTGGGGGGATTAAACGTCAAACCGCCTTTTGACGGCGCGATAATGTAATCCTGTCCGACAAGCATTGTCGGGAAATCGTATCTGCCGCCGGCATCCGTTGTTACGGTTGAAACCTCTCCGGTTGATACATCCGTGATTCTCATTGAAACACCGTTTACCGGATTGCCCTGCGGATTTGTAACTTTACCTCCGATTGCGGCGGTTGTTGCTGTTGGTGTTGCCAGCGTTAAAGTAAAGTTTACGGATTGTCCATCAGGGTTTCTGATGCGAAGCGTATGTACACCCGGCGTTGCTCCGACAGTGTTGATATTTACTGTGATACTCGAAGCACTATTCCATGTCACGCTGTTGACGGTCAGTGCAACTGACGGAGAATCCCCTTGCGGAATCGGCGAACTCGTAACATCAACAATCATCCGACAAGTTCCCGTTCCCGTTCCCGAACACGATGCGTTACAGGTAAAGGTTGCTTCATTATCGAAAAAGCCTGTTCCTGTAACTTCAATGTTCTTGCTTGCTATTCCTGTCGCGGTTGTCGAAGGTGTACGTGTTGAAAATGTAGGTGCTTCGGCTCTTAGCTGAATCGCACGCATACGCCATGAGTTTGCGGCATCACAGTATTCCTGAACAGTCCAGAATGATTGATTGTCGCAAGGGTCAACGGTTGTTTGCGAATAATCACCCCAACGCTGTTTGGAACCGGCAGCTTCAAGATTATAGGTCGTTGTACTCGCTTGTATCTGTGTAGCTGACGGTGTCCCGTTTGTCCCAAGCGTATCAGTTCCGAGCCTGCCCGCAGCAAAAATTGAAGGAAAACGTGCCAAGCCAGCCGAACTCATTGCAATTGCCATATGTCCCTGACCGGACATTGCTATGCTGGGAATCCAGAAACTACTCTGATTACTTGCGGCTGAATCAAAAACAGTTCCTGATTGCCTCAGTGAAGGCGTTGTCGTCAGATTTTCAATTTCATACCAGCGTGACCCATCGCGGTTACCTGTTGAGCTTCCTGTTCCAGACGTATTGACTTCGATATTATGTGCTGTTGTAAGTGTTATTGCGCCTGTAAGTCTGTTTTTCTGGATACGTGCTGCAAATAATCTATCGTCCAAATCATCAAGTGTTCTGCTACTTGTTGCACCCTGATATGGAACACCCGTAGTGAATCCAAATCCCATTGGAAAAGTTGTTGTCGGAACAGTGATATTAAGGTTACCTGATAAAGTCGGAGTCCCGCCCGGTGTTGAAACGCGCCGTACATTGAGCAAACTGAAACTAGCATTATCTACTCCGACAAAATATCCTGTCGTAAAAGTCGGGTCATCATTATCCGCACCTTGAGGTGTCCAAGGTCCTGCGCCACTACCTGCCGCCGCACCGATTTGACGGAATGGTGTAACAGTTAATGTCCCTGACATTAAATTTGTTTTGTTAAAGACATAAACCGTCGTACCTATTAAAGCAGTTCCGGCGGCGTTAAAGATATTCATGCCCATATAGACGGCGTTCGCATCAATACCGAATGTAGGATAATCGGCAAAACCGCCCGTGTCTGTGTTTGGAGTTGTCCCTATTGCATCGTGTGTAAACTGGAAAAAAGTGAAACTTGCCGAACTTGCTATTGTTGCCCCGCTACTTACTGCGAGAAGAACACGATTCGGAGCAGATTGAATATTGATAATACACAAAAACCAACGCCCGCTCAGACGATCATATTCTATGTGCGGGTCTGAAACACCTGCACCATTTCTAACAGAAGACCAGAAAACATCATCATCGGCATCTAAACTGCCGAGAACTCCTGCCTTACTATAAACTTTTATGCGACCGTTTGCGTGCATAAGAACCTGTGTGGGACCAACGTCCCCCATACTATCGGGGGGTATTGAACTTGAGTCTGTAAAGAGTACAGGTCCGGCAATGCTTGTACCTACTGTTGTTTGGAATTCTGATACCGGTTTTTCAACCTGATTGTCATCCTCGGGATTGTACGGATAACGTGGTATGTTCATTTCGTTAGGTGGATGTTTTTTACCTGTTGGTTTCCACTCTTTCTCACGTTCACTTTTCTCAATTATTTTATCGCTGTACGGTTTCTTTGGAGTTCGTTTTTGTCGCTCCATAATTTCCGCGACTGTTTCTGTTATGCCGTCTTCGCCGCGCCAGGGAGTGCCTTGAATCTCGCCGTCAACAAGTTGTTTCTTAAAAGCCATATGCACTTTGCCCAGATTCAAATTGCCTGTGTACGACTTACCTCTGTTATTTGACTTTGAGGTTGACAAAGGTTTGTTGTCTGACCGCGAACCTTTTTTTCCTTTTATCTGCGTCCAGACGGTTAATGGCGTAGCCAAAAGCAACACATAACCAACGAACACACAAACAATTTTCTGCACGTTTTTGAAACCCGCACTCTGCTTTAGAAACATCTCTTTGCTCCCTTCACAATCTTCGCGTTATACGGAAGAAACGGAAATCCCTTCATGTACTTTTGTTTTTTTTTGGTAGAAACGTCGCTGAATAGTAGTTGATTTCAAAGAAAAAAGGAATAGGATAATCAAGCTAATAAGTTAACCGAAATTCACTATTCCTTTATTCCGCAAGAAGCAATCATATTTACTTTTATTTTTTAAGGGAATTTGTTTAGAGCGGAACCAACCCTATCCTTTGTCATCCCCGAACCACCTTGAGTTTGTTACTCTATCTCTCTGTAAATGTAAAACTTTTGTGATTCAGACTTGCTCAACATCTGAACGTAGCTTGATGATATTCCTGTTATCACACTTGGAACAGTCGTATCGTTCTTATTCAGTTCTGTTTGGGGGTTTTTCTATAAATTTATAAAATCAATACCTAATGTGTGACACTCTCACCTGTGAAACGGGTGGTATCTCATTAGCCCACAGAGCACAAGCACGAAATGATTCCGTAAACCCTTCTTTGAGGTAGCGACATAAAACGGATTATGTCGCTACCTCTTATCAACAGTTCTGATTGTTGATTGCAGAGGGTTAATTCTCTTTCTTAAATAATTAACCCTCTAACAACTTTTCAACTTTTACTCATCACCCAATCACAAATCATCAGTGAGTGTTGAAGTAAGCGACAGGATAATCATTCTCACTTCCCAAATTGAAGGTTGTCGATGAACCTCCACTTAACGCCATCCAACTGAATACTCCCGGCGTCGAGGCTGTCCACAATCCTAAATCTATCTTGCCGTCTCCGTCATAATCTGCCTGTATTGTGTAATCAGTTACAGGACTTCCGAACATCCCCGTCACCGTCGTTGAATCACTACTTTGCAACACCCTCCACATCGTTTGTGAACCTTGAAGATTCACCTGTCCGATGTCACATTTCCCGTCTCCGTCATAATCTCCCGGCACTATCGCATAACTGAACTGTCCGAAGATTATTGAAATATCCGCTGAGCCGATGTTCACACTTCCGTCGTTGTATGAGATTAAGAATCTTGCCATTCCCGGATTCGCTGTCGCTCGTCTCATCACTCCGAAATCATGTTTTCCGTCTCCGTTGAAATCTCCCGGTACGGGATAATCGAGATTGAAAACACCTCCACCCTGTCCGTAACTTTGTGTCACAAGGGTTGTGTGATTTGCTCCGCCGAGATAACTCCACAAACCTGTGTCAGAGTTAAAGACAGCAGGGTCAGAACGACCGTCTCCGTCGTAATCTCCGACAACAGACGGGTCGCTTCCGTCATCACCTAAAGTGAAAGTGACATCTGTGTTCGTAGTGCTTTGATGAACTGTGAATACATGAGTCACAGGATTCCAGACAGCAGGGTCACATTTTCCGTCTCCGTCATAATCCGAAGGAACAAAGAAATCATCAAATGTTCCCAAAACGATTGAGCTATCGGTTGTGTTTGTCGCGCTCATTCGGATTATCCAACGAGCCTGAACCGAAGCACCTTCTCTCACGGGTTTATTATTCTGAGCAAAATCCGAAGGTTTCTTATCGAGACGAATGAATCTCATCATCTCGTGATTCTTCTTCAAAGAGACGGGTTGAGAAGGAATCGAAACGACTTTAGTTTCATCGTCACCTGTTGTAATCACAGCAGAAGCATCGGTTACAACAGCATAATCAGATTTGCCGTCACCATCAAAATCCACAGGCGGACGATAACCTATCTGTTCTTCATAAGCTCCGATGTCTGAACCATCACCACCCGAAGCATTAGGAATTGATAAATCAACAGGACGTGTCGAACCACGTTGATCTACGGTTAAACCAAAAGCGTTTCCTTTATCAATTGCAGGACTTCCGGAAAGCAGTTTGTGTGTCTGTGTCGTACCGCCGTTATTGCCGAGCGCACCGAGCAATGGATTTGTATTCAACTGATCGGTAGCTGTTGGAGTAAGGCTCGCGTCGGAGACGATGTTAAAGCCATTAGACGTGGTTGTCGCTCCGCCGTAGTTCACGATCTGGATGCTGCCCATGTTGTTGGCAATGATAGAGTTTCTCACGCTGTTGGTCACAGAGGTTCCGACGCCGCCATTATTGCCGCTTCCGATACCGCTGCCGTTAGGTCCGCTGTTACCTGTGATAGTGCTGGCTGTGATCGTTACAGAGCTGACGCCGCCTGCTTGCGAATAATTTCCGATACCCCCGCTTGTGTTGGTAGTGGTATTGCCGCTGATCGTCGAATTATTGACGGTCAGTGTCGCGACCCTCGGTGCGGCAACGGCTTGTATCCCTATGCCACCACCGTTGGTTGCTATATTACCGCTAAATGTACTGTTATTTACGGTGATTGTCCCACCGTTGATCATCATTATTCCACCACCGTAGAAGTTGCCGTTGTTGCCGGAGAAAGTACAACGAGCGACGTTGAGCGTTCCGGTATTCGCGATACCGCCGCCACCCGCTGCTACGTTTCCGCTAAAGACAGAGTCATTGACGGTCAGGGAGCCCGCGTTGAATATACCTCCGCCGTCACCAGCCGAATTACCGCCCGACATCGTCAAGCCGCTGATGTTCACTGTAAAGCCGCTTGAAATCGAAAAGATTCGGCTCGCGTTATTGCCTGAAACCGTCAACAGACTCGCTCCCGGCCCCTGAATTGTCAGATTCTTGCCAATCGTAATCTGACCGGTCGTCAGTGTAATCGGGCTTGTAACACTACCTGCAAAAGTAATTGTGCTACCCACACAAGCGTCAATAACTGCATGACGAAGTGAACCCGCTCCGCTGTCCGCATTTGTTGTTACTACAGGGTCTGTCGTACAAGCGGGATTGACTGTCATTACTCCAAGATTGCCCGGGTCAAATGAAAATCCGGGGTCAGTTCCTGCACCGTTCAGGTCTGCGTATGTCCAGTTTGCACCGCCATCAAATGAGAATCTGTAGGTGTAGCTGAACTGTGTTGTTGAAACCACTGTCGGTGCTGTAATTGTACCCTGATATTCGTCATCGTTTCCGTATTGAACATTGAAGGTAGTGCTGAAATAGTTCCATCCGCCTGCGCTTCTCGGATCGGTTCCGAACGGTCCGAATCCTACCTGAGCAGTAATAGTCGGAGATGAACCTGCGGGTGGTGTGACACCGGGTTCATAGATACGTCCGTAGATAAGTTCTGTTGCCTGTCCGCTTGTGACGGAGAGACTTGCAGGGTGTTGCAAGATGCAGTAATCACACTCATTCGGATTGACGACCTGCGGATTTGTGTTTAGTGAACCTGTGCTGGAACCAAAGTTTGAATCACCGTTGTACGAAGCGGTTATGGTGTGATTTCCGACACTCAAGGTTGAAGTGGCGCACTGAACCTGCCCCAGACTCAAAGAAACACCAGAACAAATCTCATTAATACCATCGAAGAAAGTGACAGTTCCTGTTGGAGGTCCGACATTGGGATTTGGAGTAACGGTAGCGGTGAAAGTCACCAATTGACCGAAGGAAGAAGGATTCAGAGAAGAAGTAACAGAAGTTGATGTTGGTGTTTTATCATTGAGCCAGACTGTCTCTGCTTGACTACTATCATTAGCGACGAGAGCATCAAGGTCACCGTCACCGTCAATGTCTCCTAATTCGATGTCTGTGCTAACACCTCCACCGAATGAAGGTGTTGTCGGATGTGCTGTGAAACTTCCGCTTCCGTTGTTCAGCCAAACCGTCTCTGCTTCACTAGTAGCATTAGCGACAAGAGCATCGAGATCACCATCACCGTCTATGTCTCCTAATGCGATGCCAAGGCTAGAACCTCCACCGAATGAAGGTGTTGTCGGATGTGCTGTGAAACTTCCGGAACCATTGTTGAGCCACACCGTCTCTGCTTGACCGGAAGCATTAGCGACAAGAGCATCGAGGTCACCATCACCGTCAATATCCCCTAATTCGATGTCTGTGCTAGTAGAACCTGCACCGAATGAAGGTGTTGTCGGATGTGCTGTGAAACTTCCGGAACCATTGTTGAGCCACACCGTCTCTGCTTGACCGGAAGCATTAGCGACAAGAGCATCGAGGTCACCATCACCGTCTATGTCTCCTAATGCGATGCCAAAGCTATTACCTGCACCGAATGAAGGTGTTGTCGGATGTAGGGTGAAACTTCCGCTTCCGTTGTTTAACCAAACCGTTTCTGCTCCAACAATATTAGCGACGACGGCATCAAGGTCACCGTCACCGTCAATGTCTCCAAGTGCGATGCCTAGGCTAGAACCTGCACCGAATGAAGGTGTTGTCGGATGTGCTGTGAAACTTCCAGAACCGTTGTTTAACCAGACTGTTTCTTCTTCACCGGTATCATTAGCGACGACGGCATCAAGGTCACCGTCACCGTCTACGTCTCCTAATGCGATGTCTCTGCTATTACCAGCACCGAATGAAGGAGTTGTCGGATGTGCTGTAAAACTTCCCGTTCCGTTGTTTAACCAGACTGTTTCTGCTCCAACAATATTAGCGACAAGAGCATCAAGGTCGCCATCACCGTCAATGTCTCCTAATGCGATGTCATAGCTATCACCTCCGCCGAATGAAGGAGTTGTCGGATGTGCCAGCATTGCGCCGCTACTCACACTCGTTGATGCAAAAAACTGCCACAAATAAGAAGGTGTAAGATTCGCTCCGCCTGTGCTTTGAATACCACTTGTTAACGATGCTGTTATCAACTCTCCCGCTTTGAAACTGTTTGTCGGGTCAAGTTGTGTGCTTGAATTTGTAGGAAATGAAATCGTGCCGTTGTAACCTGCTGTCCCGCTTCCACGGACTTTGAATCTGTTTGATGTAACCGTTGATTGATTCACATCACTATCAAATGTCGCACTCACATTCGATGTTCTTGAAACATTCAAAGCATTCTTTGCAGGTGTCACAGTTGTCACACTGAAAGGTGCTGTGTTTCTCACTCTGAAATTATCAAACTGACTCGTTTGAGTCGTCGCTGTCGCATAATTCCAATAGAACCCGAAATTAGTTAATACTGTTGCTGTGTAGGTGGTGTCTGTTGTTGTCGAACCCTTTTGTGCTGTCACTCCCGTTGTTGGGTCTGACCATGCTGAGGCTCCGTCGTCACGAACAAATAATGACCAACTATTTGTTGATGATACATACACAACCCGAACGCTTACATAATTATTCACTGCCGCAATGTCATTCGCACCTGATGTACAGATATTTGTAATCGTTCCTGTAAGTCCACCCGTGAATCGCACCAATCTGATTGGGTCAGTCGCGGTGGAGTTTCCATAAACAACTGCATATCCGTTTCCCGTATTGTGAAATAAGGATGATGACGCTGCTAAGATTATCGCTGTCCCATATTCGCCTGAGGCGAATCCGGACGGATTTGTTGTTCTGTTGAATCTGAAATTAAATATCCACTCGACTCCTGTCGGATTTGAACTCAGTGTTTGATTGTAAGGACTTGCGAAACTACTCGTTAAACCCGAAACGTGTGTGACGCCGTTTGCGTTTGCTGTCCCGCTTGCGTCGTTTGTGATTTGAAGAAATGTGCTTGAGGCGATTGAAGCCCCTCCGTCACCCGCCGTAACAGTTGTTGTATAGGTCGTCGGTGCGCCTGTCGTTAATGCCGCACGGTTGAAATTATCCAGAAAGACCTGAGTCGTTTCAATTGTTCCCGCTTCTGTGTCATCGCGTTTCTCATCGGAAAGTGAAAGGATTTCATCAATCGCTGATTTCTGTGAAAAGAGATTTGTAATCTGAGTTTTCGATTCTCTTTTTTGTTGTGCGGAAAGTTTTGTTTCACTTTCTGATTTAGCGGCTTGAGTGCGCCACATAGAAAAACCGGCAAAAGACAGACCGGCAAACAAAACCAATACGATTGGAAAGAGACGACTTTTCGGGGACATTGAAATTACTCCTAATTTTTTTTGGGACTGAACGGAATCTCGCCGAACAGAGCGCACCAAAGAAAAAGTGTCGGCGAATCAAGCAAAGAAAGAGACAAAATTGCTGTCAAACTTTTATTTGCTTATAAATCAAAGCATTTTTATTAGCAATCCGTGTTGTTATTATTTTATCGTTCGATAGTAGTTTAGAAATTACGGTGTCGCTGCAAAGGTGTTTAACCACTACGCCACAGGTCAGAAATAATAAAAAACTTGTTCATAAAGGAATACCTGGTCGAGAGTGCATAATGCAAAAGGAGCACACGAGGCAAAGGTGAAATATTCCGTTCCTTTACTTCGTGCGCTCCTTCTGCATTCAGCTAAATTTCTAAATTACATGAAGCCTGAGTATAAATGAAAACAAATCAAATCCGTGTAAATCCACACGAATCCGCAAAATCAGCGTTCCATTTCATGTTTCATCAGATTCCCTGTTTGAAATTAAAGAAGACTCTAAATAAAGTTTGCAAAGGACGCTGATTTTGCTGATTTAAGCTGATAAACACGGATTCTTTTATTTTGGATTGCGATTGTAATTACGCGCACTCCTTAACTTACATTCCTTTGTAACCGGGTCCACCGCCGCCTTCGGGTGTTACCCAGTTGATGATTTGGTACGGGTCCATAATGTCGCAGGTTTTACAATGAACACAGTTTGAGAAATTGATTTGTAATTTACGTTTCCCTTCTTCACCATCTGCAACCATTTCGTAAACATTTGCGGGACAAAAACGCTGACAAGGGTTGCCGTATTCTTCGGCGCATTTTGTAACACATACATTTGTGTCCAGAACGTGAAGATGCGCGGGTTGGTCTTCATCATGTCCGACGGATGCGTGGTAAACGTCCGTGACCTTGTTAAATGTAAGTTTGCCGTCAAATTTCAAATCGGTGTAGCGTTGTGTTATGTCGTCGCCAACATAACCGTATTCTGAAAGTTTACGCATTTCTTTGTGTCCCGCTTCGGTGTGACGGCGGTCAAAGATTCCCCAATCAGCACCGCCCGTTAGGAACTGCAAGCCGCCGTTCATTAACGCAAGATAACGCCCGTCTTGAAATGATGCGTGGAAATTTCTCACGGCATAAAGTTCATCTTTTATCCAACTATCATGCACAAGTGCTTCATAAACACTCAACCGCTCCGCCGAAAAATCATCTGCAAGCAATGCGTGAAAGATGGTTTCAGCCGCAAGCATACCGCTCTTTATTGCCGTGTGGATTCCTTTGATGCGTTGTGCGTTCAAAAATCCGGCGCAATCGCCCGCTAGTAAAACACCGTCTGCGTAAAGTTTCGGTTGAGCAAACCAACCGCCTGCCGCAATTGTCTTTGCTCCGTACTTAATCATCTTTCCGCCTTCTAAAATCTTTGCGACGTGCGGGTGTGTTTTGTATTTCTGAAACTCTGCGTGCGGGTCTATCAATGGGTCTTTGTAATCCAATCCTGTAACATAGCCAATACTGACAATGTTGTTTTTCATCCCGTAAATCCAGCCGCCACCGTATGTTTTTGTATCCGACGGAAAGCCAAGTGTGTGTGTGACTCTGCCCGCAGGATAACGGTCGTCAGGCAATTCCCAGAGTTCTTTAATTCCTAAACTATAAACTTGCGGTTCGCACCCTTCGTCAAGATTAAGACGCGAAATAAGTTGTTTCGTCAGAGAACCGCGCGGACCTTCACCCAAAACCGTCACTTTGCCGAGAAGATTTACGCCGGGTTCAAAATTGGCTTTCGGTTTGCCTTCTTTATCAATTCCTTTGTCACCCGTGCGTACACCAATCACGGCGTCGTTTTCATCGTAGAGCATTTCCGCACCTGGAAATTCAGGAAAGATATTCACGCCTGCTTCTTCGCATTTTTCACCGAGCCAGGAAACAAGACGGTTCAGTGAAATAATGTAATAACCGTGATTCACAAGCGGCGGCGGCGTTATGGGTGCTTTGATTGCACGGTTCTTCGTCAGATAAAGAACGTGGTCTTCGCTGACCTCGCTGTCAACAGGTGCGCCTTGTTCAAGAAAATCCGGCATGAGTTCGCGCAAAGCTTTCGGGTCCATAACTGCACCCGATAAAATGTGCGCTCCGATTTCTGCACCCTTTTCAATTACTGCAATCTCAATTTCGCCGAGCGATTTGCCTTTTTTCTTTCCGTTTGAAACCGCTTCGTTGTGCTTTTTAATAAGCCGTGCAAGATGATAGGCACCACTCAAATTAGCCGGACCCGCACCGACAAACACAACATCCATCTCAAGAGTTTCTCTTTCCACTCTTCACACTCCGCACATAAAATTTATTTAGGACTAAACAAAACTGAATGGTCATTCATTTTTTTGCGAGTATAGCACGCGAAAACGAAAAGGACACAAGGCAAGAAAGCGGCACGGATAATATCGTGCTAAACTAAAGCCAACACTTAAAGATGATTCAAGACAAATTCAAAACAAGTTTGTTAATAACGCTAGTTGTTTTAGCTATCTTGTCATTATCTTGTTCCACCAACACACATTCAAAAACAGATTCAAAATCAATGCTAATTCTGTGGGGTTGGGAACGTCCCGAAAATTTCAGATTTATTGATTCAAAAGAAATCGGTGTGGCTTTCTTAGCGCAAACAATTCAGCTAAAAAATAACGAAACAATAAAACTTTTGCGGCGACAACCTCTTGAAATTCCCGACGGTGTTTTTGTTATTGCCGTCACAAGAATCGAAGCAGACAAAAAAGAAACGCCTGCGCTTTCACAGGAACAATTAACAATAACTGTTGAAGCAATCGCTAAAACTGCATCGCTTAAAAACGTAAAAGCTGTTCAAATTGATTTCGACGCGCTCGTTTCTGAAAGAGAGTTTTATAAAGCGTTGCTTGTCAAACTAAGAAAGCAGTTACCGTCCGCAATACAACTTAAAATAACAGCTCTTGCTTCGTGGTGTATTCACGACAACTGGCTGAAAGATGCCCCGATTGACGAAGCCGTTCCTATGCTTTTCCGCATGGGCATTGACGAACAGAATATTGTGGGTTATCTGAATGCAAAGAATGATTGGCGCGAGCCGCTTTGCCGTCAGAGTTACGGAATTTCTCTTGATGAACCCGCGAGGAAAATTGACACGACACGACGGCTTTATGTTTTTAATCCGCGCTCTTGGACTAAAGAAGATTTATCGAAAATTAACGATAAGGTGATTCGATGAAAAACAATTTACGCATTGCTCTCTCGCTATTGCTCGTTACGGTTTTTGTTTTTGGTTTTATACAGCCCGCAAAGGCTTGCGGACCGTTTTCGATTTATGCCGCGTTTAGCTATGACAAGCACCCTGATTTGCCAATGGAAAAATTCGCACGCGGTGAATTGGGAATAATGAAAACAAGTTACGCGCAATCTTACCTGGTTGTTGCCTATCGTTATCTGAACGGATTAACGCTAAACCCACAGGAACAAGCGGGCGTTCTTAAACTCTGGGAAGAGCGTTTAGGTCGCAGTTCCGAGACAACAAGCGACGGGGTTGCTGATTGGCGCGAAGCCAGAAAAAAGGTTCAAGGTGTCGGTGATTCACCTGAAATAAGCACAGAGCGTTCTGTCGGCGGAGATTCTTATCAGAGTTATACAAACTGTTTACCCGATGCTTTTAATAAAGCCACGCAAACCTTGAATGAGCGTGTAAACAGATTCGGCGCAGATAATCAGAATGTAAAAGATTGGGTGGCGGCGCAGGATAAGGTTTTTTCAAATTGTTCGGAAGGTCAAAATATCCCGGGTAATTTAACCGCAAATGCACCCGCGCCTTTCAAAGCAGACCGCGCTTATCAAATTGCATCTGCTTATTTTTATTCAGCAAATTACGACGAGGCTAAGACACGATTTGAAAGAATATCTTCGGATTCATCGTCGCCTTATAATGCGGTTTCATCCTTTTTGATTGCGCGTTCTTTGATACGAAAAGCCAGTATTACAGAGAAACCGGGTGCATCCGGTTCAACTCTTTCACAGGCTGAAACTCAGCTTAAAAAAGTTCTTTCGGACAGAAAATTTTCCGCATTTCACACCTCCGCAAGAAATCTTTTGGGCATTGTAGGTTATCGTCTCAGACCAACAGAACGGCTGCGTGAACTTGCTCAAAACTTATCAAGAGGCGAAGCAAATGCGAACATAAAACAAGACCTCTGGGACTATACAATGCTTATGGACAACGTCCCGTTTGGCGATAATGTAAACACTGAGGTCGAACCAAAAATTCCATATACAGAAGTCGTAAAAGACGATTTGACCGATTGGATTTTGACTTTTCAAAGCGGCGCAAAAGGCTTTAATCACGCCGTGGACAAATGGGGGCAGACCGCTTCGCAAAGCTGGTTGGTTGCGGCTTTAACAACTGCAAAAAGCGGTGATGCAAAAGTAAACGAATTAATCAATGCGGCTGATAAAATAAACGGCACATCGCCCGCTTTCTTTCACGTGCAATATCACATCGCCCGCCTTTTGATTGAAACCGGGCAAAAGGATGAAGCGCGAAAACGTCTTGATTTGCGCGTACCAGGTCGCACAAATTCATCACCAACTTCGCTTGAAAGTATTCCGTCAACCTTCAATCAATTTCTTTCGCTTCGTATGAATGTTGCTACGTCGCTAGATGATTTTTTGAAATACGCCGCACGCAAACCCGCCGCTTATGTTTGGGATGATGACGGAAACGAAATGCCCGATACTGAAAGCGACGAAGCCAAAGGAAACAAAGACAAAATTCTTTTTGATTTCGACGCAACAAATATCATGGACAATCTACTTCCGCTTTCTGTTCTTCAATCGGCGGCTCAAAACAAACAACTTCCAAACGAATTAAGGCTTCGTCTTGCTCTCGCAGTTTTAACAAAAGCCATTATCCTTGACCGTCACGATGTCGGCAGAGCAATAGCCCCGACTGTTTCTCAACTCGCGCCCGAAATAAAACTTTTGGTTGACAGCTATCTGAAAACACAAACTCCGATTGAGAGTAAATCCGCAGGAATTTATCTGATATTGAAAACCCCTGCCACACGCCCATATGTTGATTCCGGTCTGGGTAGAGGAACCACGCTGACGGAAAGAGACAGTTATCGTGACAATTGGTGGTGTGCGGAAGCCCCGAAACTCTACTATTACAACAACGAAGGCGAACAAACGGAAAGAAAGATTTTTGCGTTTGCTGATTTCTTAACCGAAGCACAAAAAACTGCTGCCAAATCCGAAACTACCAAATTAAACACATTCGGAACTGCGCCAAATTATTTAGCCCAACAAACAGTCCTTTGGGCAGGGCGTTCGCCCACAGACCCGCGTGTTCCAGAAGCACTACATTTGGCTGTCGCACAGGCTACGCGATACGGATGTACTGACGAAGGAACAGGCAAAGCATCAAAAGCCGCTTATGATTTGCTACACAAACGTTACCCCAAGAGCGAATGGGCAACAAAGACACCTTATTGGTACAAAGGAAATTAAACGGTAGAAACTTTCATTTGCTAAAACAATCTCGCGCGGAAGGTGCAATGAACGCTGAGTAATAGATAAAACAGAATGTTTCTTTTTGATTGCAGTCAAAAGAAAACCAATACAAATCATTTTATAGAGTTAATTTTCGTTTGACGGGGCAATATATGACTTGCTTCCCAAAATGATATATTCGGGATGTCCGCGCACTTCAATTTTGACGCTACGCCTTTTACCGTCTTTCTCTTGATTTTTCGGGTAATAACCGATGACATACCGATTGCTTATTGTTGTAAAAATCGTGTTGTAAACATTTGACGCGTCTTCGGTTTTTTCAATGTAATCCGTATGACCGCCCGACAATCCGGCAATTTCAACTAACGAAGATTGATAGGCTAACCTTTCTTCAATTTCGACAGGTGTATTCATTTTTACCGAGTCGGCAATACGCTCTTTGTCCGTGATTTTTAGCTGATACTTCATCGTCTTTTCAAGCGTAACCCCGGCTCTTGCCATCTGTTCTTCTTGTGAAAGTCCGACAAAACGAATCCCCGGAATGATTGATTGACGCTCTCCATCTAAACCTAAGCGGTTATAGATGTAGATTCTAAAGACACGCTTTGTGCAGCCACATACGTTATGTCTTTACGGGTTTGCCCAGCCCGTTTCAAGATTACTTGAGC
>Ga0187894_10002978_pt1 | contig 19493 bp, 8 predicted proteins | sample GBC1701081metaG_FD_136650 | JGI IMG/M metagenome (GOLD analysis project Ga0187894, IMG submission 136650) | White microbial mat communities from a lava cave in the Kipuka Kanohina Cave System on the Island of Hawaii, USA - GBC170108-1 metaG ...
GGATCGGCCAGGCGCTGCGCGGCGCGGTCCAGCCGTTCGACGAGTTCCGCGTGCGCGCCCGCCACGAGAGCGAGTCGCTGTGGCTTGCCGCTGAGCGCGGTATTCAGCGTGCAGGCCACGTCGCGGAGCGGGACGCGGGGCGCCGCCGCCACGTAATCGCGAAGCCGCTTTGCCGCCGCCAGCAGTTCCGTTCGGTCGGCCCCTTCGACGAGGAACAGCTCACACTCCCAGTCGCGGATCAGGGTCGGGAGCGAGCGCGTCTCGGGCGGCGTGTATTCCTCCAGCACGACGTGGGCATTGATGCCGCCGAAGCCGAAGGCATTCACCCCCGCGCGGCGCGGCGCCTCGTCGCCCCCATGCACCCACGGCCGCGTCTGGCTGCTCACGTAGAAGCGGCTGTCGGACTTCGACACCGCTTCGGCCGGCTCGCGGACGTGCAGCGTCGGCGGCAGCACGCGGTGATAGAGCGACAGTGCCGTCTTGATCAGCGCGGCCGCCCCGGCGGCGGGCATCGTGTGGCCGATCATCGACTTGATCGAGCCGATGGCCACGCTCGGCGGACCATCGCCGCGCGGACCGAAGACGCGCCGCAGCGCTTCCAGTTCCGTCGCGTCGCCGACCGGCGTGCCGGTTCCATGCCCCTCGATCAATCCGACCGATTCCGGCGGGACGCCGCTCATCTGGTAGGCGCGGCGCAGCGCGAGCTCCTCGCCTTCCAGCCGTGGCGCGGTGACGCTCATCGCCTTGCCGTCGCTGGCCGAGCCGACTCCCTTGATCACGGCGTAGATGCGGTCGCCGTCATGCTCCGCGTCCGCCAGCCGCTTGAGCACGAAGACGCCCACGCCCTCGCCCGGCATGGTGCCGTCGCACCCCTTGTCGAAGGGGCGGCAGGTCGCCGTGTAGGAGAGCGCGCCCAGCGCGCTGAAGACCATCAGGAAGGGTACGTTGGTGAAGATGTGCACGCCGCCGGCCAGCGCCAGGTCGCAGTGATGCGTCAGCAGGTCGCGCACCGCCAGCTCCGTGGCGATCAGCGACGAGGCGCACGCGGCGTCCACCGTGAAATTCGACCCCATGAAATTCAGCCGGTTGGCGACGCGCCCGGTCGTGATGTTCGGGATCATGCCCGGCGCCGTCTCGGCGTGGAACGCCGGAAGATGGCCGCGCAGTTCCTGCTTGATCTTCGCCAGCTCCTCGGCCGACAGGTCGGGATTCACCGCGCTGAGAATGTTGAGCGTCTGCTGCGTCATCACGCCGCGCTGCAGCAGATTCGAAAGCCCCGCGCCGAGGTAATTGCCGCGGCCCATGATGATCTCGGCCCGCAGGTGGCTGATGTCGCGATTCAGCAGGCCGGCGTCGGCGACTGCCTCATGCACCGCCCGCAGAACGAGGAACTGATCCGGCTCGGCTCCCTCCACCGCGCGCGGCATCGTGCCATACTTCGCCGGATTGAATGCGAAGCTTGCCCCCAGGTAGCCGCCGCGCTTGCAGTAGACCTTGCCCTCGGCTTTGGGATTGGGATCGTAGAAGAGCTTCGTGTCCCACCGCTGCGGCGGGACGTCATCGATGGCGTCCACCTTGTTGACGATGTTGCGCCAGAATGCATCCAGGTTGCGCGCGCCGGGGTAGGTGCAGGCCATCCCCACGATGGCCACGTCGCCTGTCACCCGCGCCGGATGCTTTTCCACGACCTGTCGGATCGCGTCGCTCACGCCTGTCCCCCGCTCGAAGCCGTTTCCGCGGCCGACGCCGACAGCCGGTTGAGCGCCTTGCTGCAGGTCACTTCCATGCCGCTCAGCAACCCGACCAGCTCGCTGGCGCTGTTGCGAAACGCCAGGTCCGCCTCGAGCGCCGGACCTTCGCAACGGCGAATTTCCACCTCGCAGCGGATCGGCCCGCTCCAGGCGCGGTCAAATCGTTCCATCCGCCCGAACTTCGCGGGCAGCGGGGTCATGTCCAGGTAGGTGCGGGCCCACAGAATCATCATCTGCAGCCCACTATCGACGAGTACGGGATCGAAAAGCCATGCGCCGCCATTTCCCGACGCCAGGCAGCGCCGCGGCGACGAAGGCGTCAGCGTCGCGATGATGCCGTTGTCGCCCAGCGACTCGACCGTGTCGATCCCGGCGAAGAGCGCTCCGTGGAAGAGCCAGCGCTCATAGGCTTCTTCGACCGTCATGCCCAGCGGACGCGGATTGGTCGCCGCAAACGCACGACGCACCGGAGGCGCGACGGGGTTCCCCAGTTCGACCATTCCGCTGTAGCAGAGCCGCGACCGCTCGCCCGCCGTGTCGACCCGGACCGATGCGAGCGTGCGTCCATCCTTCACCGTGACCGGGCCCACCGTCGCGCGGATCGCGCGCGGGCCGTTTTCAATGACGATGCCGCTCAGCACTTTCAGGTCGCGCACGGCCACGACGGCCCGGTCGGGATACGCCGTCGAAACGGCTTCCGCGAGCAGTTCCAGCGACATCGCCGCCGGCATGACCGGCTTGCCGTCGAGCCGATGGTCGAGCAGGTAGAGATCGAGCGCCGGATCGATCGTGTACTCAAAGACGACGGAGCCGTCGGCCTGCTTCACCGGCGCCGTGCGGCCGTGCAGGAGAACCTGCGGCGTCTCCAGACGCGCTGCGAAGTCCGCATCCGGCCCACTGAGCGGACCGCCGAAGATCACTTCGACCTCGTCTTTGTATCCGAGCATCAATTCGTCGATGAACGCCGCGCGTCCCTCGGGCCGCGAAATGATCCGCACCCCCGACTTGGCGAACTGCTCCGCCAGTTCGGCCGAGACCATGCCGCCGGTCGATTCCCACGGACCCCAGCCCAGGCTCGCCACGCGGCCGGGCCACTGCGCGTTCAATCGGAGGGCCAGCTTGTTCATGAACTCATTGGCGGCGGCGTAGTCGCTCTGGCCGCGGTTGCCATACCGCGCCGAAACGGACGAGAAGAAGAAGAGGAACTTCAGCGAATCGCTTCGCAGCGTCTCCGCGAGAACCGTGGCGCCCTGCACCTTCGGTGCGAGCACGCGGCGGAAGGAGGCGTCGGTCTTGTCGCGGAGGAACTTGTCCTCGGTCACGCCCGCGGCATGAATCACGCCGTCGATGCGTCCGAAACGTGCGTAGATCCCCTCGATGGCCGCGGCGAAGGCGGCCGCATCCGCCACGTCGGTCGCGACGTAGTGAACGGCCGATCCGGCCTGCCGCATGGCGGCGAGACTCGCGCGGATGTCGCGATCGGCGAGCAGCCGCCGATAGGCGGCTTCGATGTCCGCCGGCGCGGCGGTTCGACCTTCGGCGGTGATCCGGCGGGCCAGCGCGGTCTTGAGATCGCGGGCCGTGGTCAGCCCGGCCGTGTCCGCTGGCTCATGCTCGACCGGCAGCGCCGAGCGCCCGATCAGCACGAGCGTGGACTGGAATCGCCGCGACAGTTCGGCGGCGACTTCGGCGGTGATGCCGCGCGCTCCACCCGTGATGACAATCACGTCGTCGCGAGTGAGTTGCAGCGACCCGCCGCGGCCTTCCAGCCGGCTGGGCGTCGGTAGCAGAAGGCGGGCCCGGCCCTGCGAAAAGCCGATCTCCGACGGAGCGCGCCGCGCCAGCAGCGCGGTCACAATGTTCTCGGCGATCAGTGTCACCGCGGCATCCGGCGCGAAGTCCAGTGCCCGGCAGCGAACGTCCGGCCATTCGCGGGCCAGCGACTTCACGATGCCACCGGCCGCCGCGTGGCCGTGCCAGCCGTCGAAGGCGCGTTCGATCGACGCGCATCCGAACGAGCCGTCCAGCCGCGAAACGGTCAGCACCACGCCGTCGCCCGCTCCCCGAAGGTCCGATTCCAGATGCTGCGCGAGATGCGCCAGTCCGAGCAATTCGTGATCGAGGCAGGCTGCCCGCCGCGCCGGATCCTGCGCCCCGCTGATGGCATCCGGGGCCAGAGGCAGAAGGTGAATCAGTCCCGCGATGCGTCCATGCTGCCCCTTCAATCCGGCGATCCAGCCGCCCACGGCCGTCGCGTCGGTCAGATCGAGCCGGGGCGTGTCGCCATTCTCGGCCGGATGGCGGCGTGCGGCGACGATTGCGGAGCGGATGCCGCGCGATTGAAGAAGCATCGACACCGCGTTCGAAATGCCCCCTTCGTCATCCGTGATCAGCACCAGTCCGCCCGGAACGAGCGGCTCCAAGTCATCCGGCTTCAGATCGCGGACGGAGAGCGTCATTCGTGGTAGCGACGACGGAACGGCACCCGGCGCGGCCGCAAGCGGGGCGCCGGTTGCGATTTGCGGCACGACCGGCTGATTCGCCGCGGTCGGCGCTGCAACGGCCGGCGCAGCCGCGGCGCTCGTCGGCAGCGCCGACGCAGCCCGTTCGAGAATCCAGTCAATGATGGCGTTGAGCGTCTTGAGCTTCGCCAGTTGCTCCATCGCCCCTTCGGCGGCATCGGCGGGCAGCATCGACTCGTTTCGCAGCGTGCCCAGGACTTCGACCCGCTTGATCGAATCGATGCCGAGATCGGCCTCGAGATCCAGATCGAGATTCAGCATTTCCGGCGGGTAGCCCGTGCGATCGCTGACCACCTGCACGAGATGCTGCACGAGCTTTTCGCGCGTCAGTCCGGTTGAAGCAGCCGTCGCGGAGCGGGCGGGATTCGCGGTTACCGGCATCGCCGACGACGCCGGCGCGGCTCCGGCGCTCGGAGCGCGTTCCATGATCCATGCGATGATCGCATTGAGCGTCTTGAGTTTGGCAAGCTGCTCCATGGCTGCCTCGGCCGACTCGCCCGGCAGCACTGCCTGGCTCCGCAGGGAGCCGAGAATCTCCACGCGCTTGATCGAATCGATGCCGAGATCGGCTTCGAGATCCAGGTCGAGATTGAGCATCTCCGGCGGGTAGCCGGTGCGATCGCTGACGACCTGCACAAGATGCTCCACAAGCCGTTTGCGCGACACGCCGGTTGCGTCCGCCGCAGCAGGTGCGGAACTTGTCGTGGTCGCGGGGACCGCCGCCGGAGCATCCCCCATCCGCGCGACGATCCAGTCCACGATCGCGTCAATCGTCTTGAGTTTCGACAGCGCTTCCATTGCGCCTTCGGCCGCGTCGGCGGGGAGCATCGCCTCGTTGCGCAACGTGCCAAGAATCTCGACGCGCTTGATCGAGTCGATGCCCAAGTCTGCTTCCAGATCAAGCTGCGCGTTGAGCATCTCGGGCGGATATCCCGTGCGGTCGCTGACGACCGCGATCAGCCGATTCAATATCGTTTCGCGCGAGGTCCGTGGCGCGGCGGCTGGGACGGCCGCGGGTGCGGGCATCGCTGCCGGAACCGGAGCAACCGGCGGTGGCTGCGGCACAAAGGGCGCGGCGACGGATGGCGGCGCAACCGGAGCGAAGACCGGCGACGCGACGATCGGCGAAGATGCAGGCGCGATGGCGGGTGCGAATGATTGCGTCAGGGCCGGCCGTGCGGCAGCCGCTTCGACGATGGCGGGCTGCGCCGGCTGGCCGCCTCCCTGCAGATAGGCCAGCATGACCGATTTCTGGGTGTCGAGAAACTTTGCCATCATCCGCTGGAAGTCGCCGATGACGGAGTCGGACGCCTCCATCGACATCGGCGCGACCGGCGTTGCTACGGCCGCGACGCGCGTGATCGGCGCGGGCGTTGCAGCAAGCGGTGCAGGTGTTGCGGCGGTCGGTGGAACGCTCAGCACATTTCCGGCCGGCGGCGTCACCGCGCCGGAGAAGGCGACCGGTGCCACGCTTCCCGGGAAGGAGCTCGACGCGACCGGCGCTGCCGACGGCGGCGGTGGGGCGGCGATCGATACGGCCTGTGGCGGCAGAACAGACTTGGGCTGCGCAACGGCGCTGGCGGCCGGAGCTGTAATCGGCGGCGCAACCGGCGCGGCGGAGGCCGCAGCAGCAGCCGGCGCGGCCTCGACTGTCTTGGGCTTCTTGCCGTTCAACGGAACAGCGCGCGTTCCGGTCACGATCCAGGTGGTCGCCGACGGCGCGGCAGGCTGCGTCTGCTCCGCCAGTTTTTCCAGATCGAGCGCCCGGTCCACTCGGCCGGCGAAGAGCCGCCGCGAATCGAATGCCACGCCCGCCGCGGCCAGCGTGCCAAGGGCATGCACCAGGCCGGTCAATCCATGCTTGCCGCCGGGATCGGTGGCGACGGTGATGCAGCCGCGTCCCTCGAGGCATCGCTCGGCCAGCGCGGTCAATGTGGTGCCGGGGCCGACTTCGATGAAGACCCGCGCGCCGTCCTCATACATGCGACGGACTTCGTCCACGAACCGCACCGGTTGCACGAGATGATCGACCAGTTGCCGGCGCATCGCCGCGCCATCGCCCGCGTGAGGCGCGGCCGTCGTGTTCGAATAGACGGGGAAATTCGCCGTCGCGAAGGGAACCTTCTCCAGCGCCGCCGCCAGGGGAGACTGGGCCGCGGCGATCCAGCGCGAATGAAACGCACAGGAGACCTTGATCCGCCGCGCGGTCAGCCCCTGCTCGGCGAGCCGTTTCGTCGCGGCGTCGATGCCCGCTTCAGTTCCGGAGATCACGGTCTGGCGCGGAGAATTGAGATTCGCCAGCACGACGTCGGCGAGTCCCTTGAGCGCCCCGGCGACTGTGGCTTCGTCGCCCTCCACGGCGGCCATCGCGCCCGGCGCGGAGAGCGCCGCTTCGGCAACGATGCGGCCGCGCGCCTCGGAGACCTGCATCAGCTCCTCGAAGGTCATCGCGCCGGCGGCGCAGAGCGCCGCGTACTCGCCGTAGCTGTGGCCCGCCGCCATCTGCGGCCGGATGCCCAGCTCCGCCAGCACGTGAAACATCGCCAGATCGGCCGCCCCCATGGCAGGCTGCGCGACGCGCGTCTGCGTCAGCGATTCGTCGTCTGCTGCCTTCACGGCGTCATTGAATCGCGGCGGCGGATAGACGAAATGGCTCAGCGGCTGCGCCAGCGCTTCATGCAGCACGGCGTCCGCCCGCTCGAAATACTCCCGGACGCCCGGATAGAACGTCGCGAGATCGCGCAGCATGTTGACGCGCTGCGACCCCTGGCCGGGGAATAGGAACGCCACGCGCCCGCTTGTCGCGACCGGCTCGGCGGACCAGAAGAGTCCGCGCGGATCGCTCAGCTTCGCGGGATTCGTTTTCAACGCGGCGCGGGCGTGGCCGATCTTTTCGCAAAGGTCTTCAAGCGAAGAGGCAGCGATCGCAAGCCGCCCGCGCACCGTCGCCGCATCGGCCGCGGCGGAGACTGCCGCGGCCAGATCGGTCAATTCCGGCTTGGCGCCCTCGGCAATCGTCCGGACAATCTTCTCAGCCTGCGCCAACGCCTCGTCAGCGGTCGCGCCCGCGAACAGGAACAGTTCGACCGGCCAGCGCCGCAGCGCCGGCGTCGCCGCCGATCCGTTCGAAGTCGCCGTGTGTTCCTCGAGCACCGCGTGGAAATTCGTTCCGCCGAATCCGAAGGAGCTGACCCCTGCGCGACGCGGCGTTCCGTCGACGCGCCGCATCCAGGGGCGCGTCTCGGCATTCACATAAAGCGGCGTGTTGGCGATCGCCTCATTGGGATTCTTGACGTTGATCGTCGCCGGCAGCAGCCGGTGATGAAGCGCCAGGGCCGCCTTGACCAGTCCCGCCACGCCCGCGGTGCACTTGGTGTGGCCGATCATGCTCTTGACCGACCCGAGGGCGCAGCTCTGCGGTGCCGCCTCGCCGGTCGCCATCATCTTCGAAACCGACTCCATCTCGGAGCGGTCGCCCGCGACCGTTCCGGTTCCATGCGCTTCGACCAGGCTGATGGTGCTGCTGGCGATGCCCGCCTTCTCGTAGGCCCGCGCCATCGCGCGCATCTGTCCGGCGGGGCGCGGCGCGGTCAGTCCCTTGTCCTTGCCGTCGCTCGACGCGCCGACCGCCTTGATGACCGCATAGATGCGATCGCCGTCGCGCTCGGCGTCGGCCAGCCGCTTGAGCACGACGAAAGCGATTCCCTCGCTCGTGACGATGCCGTCGGCCGAGGCATCAAACGTCTTGCAGCGGCCGTTGGGTGAGAGCGCCTGCGTCTTGCTGAAACAGAGATAGGCGAAGGGCGACTGCATCGTGTCGGCGCCTCCGACCACCGCCACGTCGCTCGAATGAGTCTCGAGTTCGTTCACCGCCAGCCGCACCGCCGCGAGCGACGACGCGCACGCGGCGTCCACCGTGAAATTCGTGCCGCCCAGATCGAACCGGTTCGCCACGCGCCCCGCGACCACGTTCATCAGGATTCCGGCGAAGGAATCCTCGGTCCATTCCGGAAGGGTGCGATTGAGCGTCGCCATGATCCGCGCCGCTTCCTCCGCCGGAACGCCCGCGTCGGCGAGATACTGCGGCATCAGCGATCGGAATCCGTAGCCATTTCCCAGATCGGCGACGCCGCCGCCCGCGCCGACGACCACGCAGGTGCGCTCGCGATCGAAGGGCTTGGCGGGATTGGCCGCGTCGGCGATCGCCTGCCGGACGACGTCCAGAACGATGAGCTGCATCGGCTCGACGGATGGAACGGCGTTCGGCGGCATGCCGTATTGCGTGGGATCGAAGTGAACGGGGCGCATGAATCCGCCCCACTTCGAATAGACGCGATCGCGCGCCTGCCGGTCGGCGTCGAAGTAGAGCCGCCAGTCCCAGCGGTCCGCCGGGATCTCTTCGATCGCGTCGACTTTGTTCAGAATATTGCGCCAGAATTCCGCGAGATCATCTGCGCGCGGAAATCGACAGGCCATTCCGATAATGGCAATGTCGCTCGGCCCGGCCGCGGAGCCTGCAGGGGGATTCTGCATCGCCACGAGTCTCCCTCTTTCCCTAATTTGCTTTCGTTCATCGGCCGAAGTCGGCCGCGAAAACAGCCCCGCCGCCGACGATTGCCGGCCGCGGGATCCAACCTGTCGTCAGTCCGCGGACTGCACCTCACCGTGCATCCTCCGTGGGTCCGCTTTACGGCGGTCTTCCTGACCGCCGCCTCACCCTGACGAGTAGCGCCCGACGCGCTTCAGTCTGACGGCAAATGACGAGAAATCGTCACCGCCTGCGAATTCGACGCGAACGCTGCGCGGCCATCGCCAGCCCCGCCAGCGCCAACGGGATCATCATCATCGGACTGAATGCCCCGCAGAACGGAAGACTCGGGAACGGGAGCCCGCTGCCTCCGCCACTGTCCGCCGCCGTGAAGACCGCCTTGACCGTGCGATTGCCGCTCATCACGACCACGTTCGAAAGGTCCGTTCCGCTCAGGTCGCCTTCCCAGCCGGTGAAGTTCCATCCTTCATCCGGAGTCGCGACCAGTTGAACCGAGGTGCCGGGCGAGTATTTGCCGCCATCCGGCGTCACCGTGCCGCTGCCAATCACGACCACGGCCAGCGAGTAGTCCGAATTGCCATTGGTGTTGCCGTCCGGCGGAGTCGTCGCCGGTTCGAACACGGCCTGAATGTTCTTGCTGCCGTCGAGAATCAGCGTCAGGTTCGGATTGGTCGACTGCACGTCGCCGCTCCACCGCTTGAAGACGTATCCCGCGGCGGGCGACGCATTCAGCGTGACGGTCAGGCCGACGTAATACGAAGCCAGATTGGGCGAGATGGAATAGGTTCCATTGCCCACCACGGTGACATTGATGTTGGCCTTTTTCTCGAATCGCGCCGTGATCGTGCGCTCACGGTCCATCGGCACGCTGAGCGGATTGTTGAACTCGCTGCCGGAAGGCAGGTTGCCCGACCAGCTGATGAAGAGCGCGCCGGCGTCAGGCTCTGCCTGCAGCGCCACGACCGTGCCGTCGAGATAATTGGAGACCAGCGCGTTTTCGACGTTGATGCCCGCGGGCGTCGGCTTGATCGTGCCGGTTCCGCTGCCGCTGGTGCTCAGGTTCAGCGTGTAGAGCAGCGGCGCGATCGTCGCGCTGACGTTCTTCGAGGCGTTCATCGTGATCGAGACGGGATTCTGCGCCGCCGACGTCTCGGGCACGTCCCCGGCCCACCCCTGGAACTCGTACCGATCGTTGACGTTGGCGGTCAGCGTGACCACCTGACCGAGCTTGTAGGAAGCCTGCGGCGACGAGGCGCCCGGCACCGGCGTGCCCGGAGGCGAGGCGCTGACGGTGCCGCCATCGGTCGGCGGCGGCAGCGTCAGAACCGGATCGACCGTCACGCGCACGATGCGCGTCGCGTAGACGGCGTTGGTCACCGTGTTCTTGAAGCTCACTTGCGCCGTGAAGGAGCCCGCCAGCAGATCGTTGACGGCCGCGTTCAGCCGCACGGTGATGTTCTGCTCGTCGGGACCGCCGGGCGATTCGTCGTCGGGTGAAATCTCGCCCGTCGCGGGCGTGATCGAAAGCCACGGAACATTCGCCGACGCCGCCCAGTTGATCACCTGGTTGCTGCCGTTGGCGAAGGTGTAGGAACTGATCGTGCCGGGAATCGCCCCCTCCGGGCCGTTGACCTGAAGATCGGTATCCGGCAGCAGGGTCACCGCGCCCGACGAAGGCGGATTGATCGTGAGCGTCAGCACGACCTGCACGTTCGGCTGCGCACTGGACGTGTTATCCAGCGCGATCGTGTCGATGTAGGTGCCGGGAATGAGCCCCGGAACGTTGAACGACACCTGGAATGAATCAGTCCCCAGACCCGGCACCGTGCCCGACTTCTTGGAGAGGGCGTACCAGGTCTTGTCCAAATTGATCGCGGTGTAGTTCAGGTCCGGCTCGCCGTTGTTTGTCAGCGTGACGGTCACGGAGGCGGGATTCACCCCTCCCTCGGTGGCGCTGACGTTCACGAACTGCGGGTTGACTGTGAAATTCGCCGGCGCGACGTGCAGCATCACGGTTCGGGTGGTCGTGCCGATGCCGTTGGTGATGTTGGTAAAGGTGACCGTCGCGGAGTAGGTGCCCGGCGCCAAGTTGGCCGCCTCGGTCAGGTTGATCCCCACGTCCACGTTGACGGTGCCGTCGAGCACCACGACGCCCAGGTTCGGCGCCAGCGTGAGCCAGGTCTTGTTGGCCGTCACCGAGAAGGTCAGCCCCTGATCGCTGAAATCATCAACAACGAACGTGGATACCGTGGTCGGAATGAAGGGTCCGCCCTCAAATCCCTCGAACAAGAGTGGGGAACCAATGCCCGGTGCGACCAGCATGCTCTGCGCGGAGGCTTCGCGCGGCGCAAATCCGAGCCCCAGAACGGCGCTCCAAAGCAGCAGCGCGACGCATGGGCGGCCGGTGAATCGGACCGGCTGTGGATACGGTCTCACTGTGAAATGCAATCCCAAGTGACAAATCCTCCCCACTGCGCCAGGTGTGGAAACACGCACCCCTACCCGCGCGTGCCTCTTCAATTCTCCCTCGCAACTGGGCTTAATCAAGCGACAATTACGTTGATTAGTAATGCGGATGATAACTTTGCGAGGTCTCGATTGATATGGCGTAACTGTCGTTGGGTCAACTACATAAACTCCGAAACCGCGACAATTGCGCCACGGTCTTTCCTCACCGATACACCATGATCAAGGCGATTACCGGGGTGCCCCCGGGAGCGATATCTGACCGCCTCGAATGTGCAGGCACATTCAGTGGAATCCCCCCATTTTTCCGCATATGGTTGATATCAACGGGGGTTAGGCACCTCAGCCCGGACGCGACCCGCACCCGGCAGGCTGGGGAATTGGATATCGAGTTTCGAAGTCTTCCGACCCGGACCGTCGCCCCCTTCTTCGAAACTTGGAAAGGGAAATTCCGTAATGCCCGGTTCGATTTCAAAATGGATGATGCTCTCTGTTGTCAGCGCCGTCGGGGCCTGCCAGACGATGAACAACCCCGACTTCAACGTCGTCTTCCGCGACGACTTCAGCGGCTCCCTGGCCTCCGGCTGGACCTTCATCCGCGAGGATGCCGGGTTTCACAGCCTCACCGAGCGGAACGGCTTCCTGCGGATCAACACGCAGCAGGGCGCCATCGGCTCCGCCAGCGACACGTCCAGGAACCTGCTGGTGCGCGAGACCTCGGGCGAATTCATCATTACGACCTGCGTCGAGTTCAATCCGAGCATTGAACGCGCCCTGGCCGGGCTGATCATTCGTGATCCCGCCACGGGCAAGAGCGTGGTCTATGGCTTGACCCGCGCGAGCGGTGATCGCGGGACCTTCCGCGGCATTGCGGCGGTGGCGGAGGGCGATCCGGGATCGGAAGCGGACCGCGTCGGGGCGGTCTTCGACGACAACCGGATCTTTCTGCGGCTGCAGCGCTCCGGCACGACGATCTTCGTCACCTACAGCACGGATGGCGCCGGCTACTTCAACGTCGGCGACGGCGTCGTGAGCGTCAACCTGCCCGATGCGGTGCAGGTCGGCATCGGCGCGGCGATCGGCGACGAGTGCGTGGATAACTGCGACGTGGCGCTGCCGGCCGACTTCGACTTCTTCGAGATCGGCGTGCCGACGACATGAGCCGCGTGAAGCGGATTGAGGGGGTAAACAAGTTGCGATCGTTCGGCGTGAACAGGCTGAATTGCGCCCTTGCGGCGATGACGGCGCTGGCGCTCTGCGCCGCGGAGTCCGAGGTCCGCGCCGCCAACGTCGTCTTTCGCGACGACTTCAGCACTGCCACGCTCGACACCGGCTGGACATTCGTCCGCGGTGACGAGATCACCCGCTCGCTCACCTCCCGCCCTGGCTACTTCAGAATTCAGACGCAGCGCGGCAGCATCATCACCGGCAACTCCAAGAACATCATGCTCCGCAAGATGTCGGGCAATTTCATCCTAGAGACCAGGCTGGAGTTCAATCCGACCACCGCCCAGCAGTTCGCGGGATTGGTCGTCTATCAGGACGACACGCACGGCGTCGTCCTCGGACTGGTCTATGCAAAAGGCGAGCGCGGCGAGTTCCGCGGCGCGGTCGTGGTCAGTGCGAAGGGTCCGGACGTCGAAGGTGAGCGATCCGGCGCATTTTACGACGACTCCGTCTCGGCCAATCCAAATCTCATCTACCTGCGGCTGCTGCGAAGCGGCAACCAGTTCGTCACCGCCTACAGCGCCGACGGCGTGACTTACTCCGAGCTTTCGATCGTGACCAACGATCTGCCCGATCCGATTGATGTCGGAATCACCGCCGGAAACGGCGACTTCGACGGCTGCGGATCGGAGTGTGACACGCCGATCAACGCAGACTTCGACTTCTTCCAGATCTCCAGCCTCGGCACGACCACGAACCCCATGCCGGGCGACGATCCGATTCTCGACACGCTGGTGATCGACGGGCCGACCCAGCTCGTCGTCGGTCAGCCCGCCGCCTTCAAGGCCGTGGCCACGTTGACCGACGGCTCGACGCAGGATGTGACCACCAAGGCCTCCTGGCTGGCCGCGCCGCCGGACCGCGCGACGGTCGACAAGGGCGCGGTCTTCGCCGCCGACCTCGAGGAACTGCGTCCGGTGACGCTCGTCGCGACATATACCCAACTGATTGGCGACGCCCTGGTCACGCGGACCGCGACGCGCGTCGTTCCGATTCGCGCCAGCGGCTCGGCGCCGGCGCCCAATCCCTTCTGCGGCCTGGGATTCAGCAGCTTCGCTCCGGCCATCGGCCTGGGCTGCATGTTGATGCGCCGAACCTGGCGTCGGCGAACTCCGCGCGGTCCTGTCTGATCCGCGGGACCGGCCTTTGAGCCGCCCCTTTGACGGCATTCCTGCCCCGATTCGCGCCGAAACTGCGCTTCGAAGTAGTCCAACGCCAACCCAGTTCTTGCCGTCAAACTCTCACAATCCATTTCAAAATCGATGGATAGCGCGATCCAGTCGCTGCCGTCGTCACGGCTGGAACGTTGCTTGCCTAACCCCCGGCCGTGGCGTTGAGACTCGCCGATTGAATCAAGCCGCGGCCACCTGCGCCCGATGAATAACGGACGCGTATCGGAGCAGCGGCTCGTTCCAAGGAGATGCGAATGACCGTGTCGAAACCATGCATGGGCACCATGACTCCGCTGGCCGCCAACCGGGCGCAGAATAATATCGCCCGCACGCTTGGCGGCCTGAAGAGCGGCGCGATCACTTCCCAGGAACTGGGGCAGATCAAGTCGCACGCCAGCGAGGTGCTTGCGATGCGCGAGCAGTTCATGGCGGATGGATCGATCAGCGTCGACGAGCGGGCCCAGCTTCAGAAGGCCGTGCAGGCCGGGACCGAAATGGTCAAGGGCTTTCTCAACACGCAGCCGACCATGCCGGTTTCGCCGGCCGTTCCATCGCCGGCGTCGCCCACGATCAACATCCTGACCTGACGAGCGAATCCGATTGAGACCACTCTCTCCGGCCGTTGCGGCATTGCCGCGGCGGCCGTTTGTTTTCCTCCCGCACGCCCGATCCCATACATTGTTCCGCATGAGGTTGCCGGACCGGACTCACCATCAACCGCGCGTTGCCACGCTGCTCGTGGCGGCGCTGCTGATCGGCGGCTGCCGCCGCGTCGCACCGCTCCCATCTTCCGCGTCGTCAGGCTCGCAGCCCGCAGCCGCCTCCCAGCCTTCGAGCCGCTCCACCACCAGAGACAAGCGAAAGATCCAGAACCTCGGCTACACCGACTACAGCGCCGAAGCGGACGACACTCGGTCCGGCGTGACCCGCTGCGACGAGGCGAAATGCGCCCCCGGCCTCAGCCTCTACGCGATCCACCGCCTCTGCCAGGCCGATTTGATCGACCTGCGCGGGACGGTTGTCCATTCCTGGCGTCATCCCGGCAAGCACTGGTCCAATTGCGAGCTGCTGGAAAACGGTGACCTGCTGGTGGTCGGCGCGGACGCACCGCAGGCTGCCCGCGGCGGCGGCGACGAAGAATCCCGCGCCTACGTGCTGCGTCTCTCCTGGGGTGGAGAGGTCGTCTGGAAGCTGCGTATTCCCGCCCATCATGACGCTGATTTCGCGCCGAACGGCGATCTGGTCGCCCTCACGCGGCGCGTTCGCGCCATTCCCGACTTCGATGCAAAACGTCGGGTGAAGGACGCGGTCCTGCAGCGATTCGACGCCGGCCGGCGCCCGGTCGACGAGCTGTCGCTTTTCGATGTGTTGCGCTCCTCGGGCTTCGCGATTCAATCCGTCGAGCCCACCGGCGCATCGCTCGATCTCTTCCACGCCAACTCGGTCGAATGGATGACCCGTCCCGAACTCGCCGCCCGCAACCCGCTCTACGCGCTCTCCAACCTGCTCGTCTGCATCCGGCATCAGGACGCGGTGGCCATTTTCGACTGGGCGAACCGCCGGCTCGTCTGGTCCTGGGGACCGGGCGAAATCTCCGGACCGCATGACGCGACGGTCCTGCCGAACGGCAACATCCTGCTCTATGACAACGGCCTGGGGCGCGACTGGTCGCGCGTCGTGGAACTGGATCCGCTCGCACGGAAGATCGTCTGGGAATATCGCGCCCCCCGGCCGCACGATTTCTACTCCGCCTCGCGCGGCTCCAATCAGCGGCTGCCCAACGGCAACACGCTTATCAGCGAATCGGACCGGGGCCGCGCCTTTGAGGTCACGGCCGCAGGCGAAATCGTGTGGGAATTCTTCACCCCCCACGCCAACAAGGAGGGTCGCCGCATGACCATCGTCCGCATTAAGCGTTATCCGCCGGAGTACATCCGCGCGGTGCAGGTCCGAGTATCCATGGGGCCCGCCAAAGCTCCCTGACGGAACAGCCGACACGGTGGATGAGCGATCCGCCGGGGTGGGCTAAGATGTTCGCACCGCCGAGGGGTCCCCGAATGCACGGAGTGATCGACATGTTTTGCGCGATTCCGCCCCTTGCCGCGGCCCGAACCCCCGCGCGCCTCCTGCGATGCCTTCTGATCGCCGCGGCACTGCTCGCCGGACTCCGGCCCGGCGCCCGCCAGGCCCGCGCCGACGAGACGCGACCCAACATCGTCTTCATCATGACGGACGATCAATCCCCCACCGCGCTGGGCATCGCCGGCAATACGCAGATCCGCACCCCCAACATGGACCGGCTCGCGCGAGAGGGAGTCTATTTCACGCGCGCTTACACCCCGTTGCCGCAGTGCGCGCCGGGCCGCGCGACGCTCCTCTCCGGACTCTATCCGCATCAGCTCGGCGTGCTCTCGAACAACAACGCGACTTGGAACCCCGACACCCCTTGCTTCAGCCGCATGCTCAAGGAGGCCGGATACCAGTGCGGTTTCGTCGGCAAATGGCATCTCGGCAAGCCTGAAAAACCGCAGGCCGGCTTCGATGATTACTGGGTCACCCTCGACCTCGACGCTCCGAAGCAGAATCACTACAACGACCCGCTCATCTGGATCGACGGTAAGAGCACGACCGAGACCGGCGAACTCTGCGAAATCCTGACGACGCATGCGACGAAGTTCATCGACAAGTGCGGCGACAAGCCCTTCCTGCTCTGGCTGAATTACAAGGAGCCGCACGTTCCGCTCGTGCCGCCGGCCAGCCCGCGGTTCGAATATGACATGAACCAGCTCGCGCTGCCCGTAAGCGTGACGGACGATCTGTCCACCAAGCCCGCGGCGCAGCGCGACGGCTTCTGCCACGCGCAGTATCGGAAGCGCGACGAGCGCGCCCTCAAGCGCGAGCTGGCCACCTACTATGCGATGCTGACCCACGTGGATGAGAGCATCGGGCAGCTCCTCAACGTGCTCAATCAGAAGAACCTGACCAAGAAGACGCTGGTCATCTTCATGAGCGACAACGGCTGCCTCGTGGGAGAGCATCAGATGGTGCGCAAGGGGCCGGCGCTCTACGAGGAACTGGTGCGCGTGCCGCTGATCTTCCGCTGGCCGGGCGTGCTGAAGGGGAGTCAGAAGCGCGAGGCGCTGGTCAGCGCGATGGACCTGCTCCCGACCATCGCCGCGGCGACGGGATTGAAATCGCCGTCGGGCATCGTGGGCCGCAGCTTCTGGCCGGTCGTGCGCGGCGACGAGACGACGCTGCGCGACGAAGTCTTCCTCGAATATGCGGAGAAAGCCAGTACCGAGGAGCAGCAGCCCATGGCGGGAGTGGTCACCGCGCGATTCAAATATGCGCGCTACATCAACGGCAACGAGGAGGAGCTTTACGACCTCCAGGCCGACCCCTTCGAGATGAAGAACCTGGCGAAGAATTCAGAGAGCGCCGCGCAGATCAAAACGCTGCGTGGCAAGGTGGACGGTTTTCTCAAAACGGTCGAAAAGCCCTACTGGACGCCGGCCGCGAAGTAAGCGAATGCGACGACGTCACCTCTTGCCCGATCCCCCCGTTGCTGCGGGCTGGCTGGCAGGGGCTTCCTCGTTGCCGGAATCATCCAGGTAGACATTATTGATCTGATCCATCTTCTCCCGATCGCGGGCCGTGATCTTGAGCTGCGTCGGTAGCGGCCGCAGGGTCGCGTCGTAGGTATCGACGTATCGCAATCTCTTCATTTCAGCCGGTGAGAGCGCTGCGGCGATCGGCTTGCCCGGCATGTCGCGGCCGATCGGGCAGCCCATCATCGCCAGGATCGTCGGCGTCACGTCATAGACGCTGACCCCTTCCAGCCTCGTTCCGACCTGCACGCCTGCGCCGCTGATGACGATCAATCCCGGCGGCCGCGTGTTCTGTTCATGCACACCGGAAATGATCGTGACCCGGCCCCCCGCCTGCCGCCGCTTCATTCCCGGCACGAATCCGTGATCCGACAGCACCATCACCGTCGTGGAATCATCAATCCGCTTCACCAGATCTCCCAGCCGCCGATCGGCGTATTCGAAATAGGCGTCGATCACATGGCCGTAGCGTGCCTGCTCCTCCGCCGCGACGCGCGTGAACTGCCGCCCCCACTCCTCCGGAAAGCGATGCCGCCAGAAATGGTGACAGGCCGTGTCCGTCCCCTGCAGGTGCACCGCCACGACGCGCGGCGGCGCCGAGGTCGACAGCAACTGCTCGGCGATTCGCAGGTGCGTCTCATCCTGAGCGTAGGCCAGCCGCAACTCATCTTCCGGATCGTGCAGTTGCAGACTGGGCTTCAACTCGATCGGCCCGCGAATGAAGGTCGCCATCTCCGCCGTCGTCACGCTCGCGGGTTGCACCGTGATGCGCGAATAGGATTCATTCAGCGACGCGGGGTAAAGCTGGTCCTGCAATTCGCCCACGTCGGCCGGCTGCACCTCTCCCTCGCCGAATCGCAGCCGGTTGAAGACATATCGATCCGACACCATCACGCCGCTGATCGGTTCCACCGGCCAGGTGACCCACCATCCGATGAAGGCGGAAGGAATCTTGCGTTCGCTCAGAATGTTCCAGATCGCATGCACGCGGCGGAATCGCGAATCGAAGAGAACGCGCTGCGTCGTCCCCGGCCAGGCATGATGAAAGTGAGTGATGCCATGCACATTCGGAGGCCGTCCCGTTGCGATGGTGGTCCAGACGACCGGCGAGAAGGTGGGCGAAATCGTCTCGATCGGGCCGAAACCTCCGCGGTCGATGAGCCGCTTCAGGTTGGGAAGCCGCCCCTGATCCAGCAGCGGCCGCACAATCGCTGCGGACATTCCATCCCAGTTCACGATGAGAAGGCGCCGACCGTCTGGTCGGATGGCTGGATCGGAATTGCCTGCCGCCGGTCGGCTTGCAATTGCGCCGCTGTTTGAGGCGCTTCCGGAAGAATCGCTCTGCTTGCAGCCTGCCGCACAGAACAGCACCGCGAGGCAGCTCAGCGCGATTCGCCGGACGGCCCGCATCGACCTATCGCGACCCCCTCGGAATCGCCATTTCCCGCCGAACGAGCGCCCGCACGGAATAGGCCTCGTCGGGCGACCAGATCCGCACGGCGCGATAGGCATAAATCAACTCTCGCTCGACGTCCGCTCGCACGCGCGAGGGAATGCCGACGATCACGTCGGGATTCGCCGCGCTCAGCAGCCGCAGGATCGTAGCAAGCTCGGTTTCCTCCGACGAGAGGCGCAGATAGGAGAAGGGCGCGTCGTTCCAGAAAACCGTCGGCAGCGAATTGGGTTCGCGCATCAGGAAGAGCAGCTCGGCCTGATCCAGAAAAGCGAACCGCTCCCCGCGATACGCCTCGCTCAGTGTATTCGCCACGGAGCGCTGGGCGGTCAACGTGCCTCCCGGCTTCAACCCGCCCGACGGCAGCTCCAGGCCGGCGTGCAGAAAGGAGGGGCGCGCCGCGATCGCCAGCCCCGCCAGCGCGATCACCTGTGCCGCCCGCACGGCCCGATTTTCAATCGCCCCGCCGCGCACGACCCGCACCGCGACGCGCGTCAGAAGGTGATAGCAGGTCACCAGGGCCACGGCCGCGAAGAAGACCCCCGTGTGCATCAGGATGAATAGATCGCCGAACCGCTGAAAATCGAGCAGGCAGAAGGCCGCCAGCCCGTAGTGATAGCCCCCCAGCGCCACCAGCGCGGGCAGTACCGGCCGCCGCCGCGAGCGGATCACCCAGATCGGATAGATCGGCAGGCCGGCCGCCGCGAGCATCACCACCCAGAGCTGCCCGCCGCACCCTTCGCGA
>Ga0187894_10002979_pt1 | contig 19492 bp, 9 predicted proteins | sample GBC1701081metaG_FD_136650 | JGI IMG/M metagenome (GOLD analysis project Ga0187894, IMG submission 136650) | White microbial mat communities from a lava cave in the Kipuka Kanohina Cave System on the Island of Hawaii, USA - GBC170108-1 metaG ...
ATGGTTTTTGCGGCGGTTTGCGTTTCATCATTGCGGCCTGTTGGCTCGTCCTCTCATCCTCAAACTCGGCGCATCATAGCATAGCAAATACAGGCCGAAATCGCGTTTAGCCCGTTGAGCCGCAAATTTAACATCCTTTACAAAGTTTTATTCCGAGCTTAACCAAATCCGGTTTCGCTTCGGCGAAGATGGTATGCGGATAAGACAGCAATCGAATCAGTACCGCGAGCGGTAGCGAGCGCCGCTTCCACTAATGCCCGGATGTAGAAGCGACGCTCGCTACCGCTCGCGGTACTGATTCGAACACCAACTGAGGAGAATTTATGCGAGAGAAATTTCTGATTGCGATTCTGGTCGTCGCCGCGGCGATGACCGAACTGTTCCCCAGCGCGAGCGCGCAAGACGGCGCGGCCAAAGCTCAGCAACTGATCAACCAGGCGCGCGCCGCTCTGGGCGGCGACAAATTGAAATCGCTGCAGAGCCTGTCGGCGACCGGCAATTACCGCCGCACATTCGGCCAGATGGAGATGAGCGGCGAGGTCAACTACGACCTGATATTACCTGACAAGATGATGAGGACCGAGACGATGAATCCGGTTCCGAGCGTGGAAATCACACGCATCGAAACGATCAATGGCGATGACGTGTGGGAAGACCAGCAACAGCACGGCGGCGGGGGCGGAATGATAATGATCCGGCGCGGCCCCGGCGGCCCCGCCACTGATCCCAAGAAAGCTCAGGCGATGACGCAACAAAGCATCCGCTCTGATTTCGCGCGCTTCACGATCGGCTGGCTGTTGATCGCGCCTACGTCATTCCCGGTCGAATTCAGCTTCGCGGGCGAGGCCGAATCGCCAGATGGAAAAGCTGACGTGCTGGACGTGAAAGGCCCCGGCGGGTTCGCCGCCCGGCTCTTCCTCGACCAGAAAACGCATCGCCCATTGATGCTGACCTACAACGGTAAGAAGCCGCGCGTGGTCACGCAGACTATGCCCCCCGGGCATAAGAGTCCGGAGGAGGTAGAGAAGCAGGCGAAAGAGATGGAATCCGAAGCAGCCAAACAACCCAATGTCGAATACCGCATTCATCTCAGCGATTACCGCGCGGTGAACGGCATCTCGTTCCCCCACAAACTGACCCGATCAATCGAAAACGAAGTCAATGAAGAGTTGGAGATCAAAAAGGTGACGATCAACCCTCAGCTCAAACCTGAGAAATTCGTGAAGAAGTAGGTTTACGCCGGCGCCGTCGTCCGCCGGCCATTGCATTCATGTCGCTTAGCGACGCCCTGAAACGATAAAAATCGCGGAGCGAGATATGGATCGCGCAGATTGAAAAGTGATTGGAATCGAGGAGGAGAAAATGAGCGGAACAAGGCGTTGGCCGCGGTTGTTGTTGGCGCTACTCAGCGCGATGTTGATGATCAATCCGGTCTTGGCGCAAACCAGAAGGCCGGTTGACGCGCGTCTTCGCGTGACGGTCGTTGACCAAACCGGCGCGGCCATTCCAAACGCGCGAGTCACGATCAACAAACAATCGCAGACTTTGACGACCAACAAACTCGGCGAGATCAATTTCACCGAACTCGCTCCGGGCAAATACCAATTGCAAGTCACGGCCGAAGGTTTCGCGCCGCTCACAGTCAAGGACGTGAACGTGCGCGCGGGGGCCAACGACATCGAGATCAAACTCGACGTGGCCGGCGTTCAGGATGAGATCACCGTCGGACAGGACAAACGTGAAGCCGGCGCGGACCCGCGCGGGGCGTTCGCGACTGTCCTGACCGCCGAACAGATCGCGCAATTGCCCGACGATCCCGAAGAGTTCGAGCAGGCGATCCGCAACATGGCCGGCCCCGGCGCCACGTTCAGAGTCAACGGATTTCGCGGCGGCAAGCTTCCCCCAAAAAATCAGATTCGCGAGATCAGGTTCCGCACCAACGCCTACGCCGCCGAAAGCCACGAATCATCGTTCATGAGCGTGGACATCCTCACCAAGCCCGGGATCGAAAACTGGCGCGGCAGTTTCAACATCGGCTTCCGCGACGAATCCCTGAACGCCCGCAACGCCTTCGCGCTGACGCGCGCCGCCGAACAGAACCGCCGCTTCGGGTTTGAGCTTGGCGGCCCGCTCTGGAAAAACCATACGTCGATGTTTCTGTCGGCTGACGGGGTGAATTCTTACGAGCCTAAAACGATCCGCCCCACGCTGCCTGAAACGCTCTTCAACAACACGATCCGGCAACCATGGCGCACATTGAACCTGAACGCGCGCGTCGAACACCTGCTGACGCCGACGCACACAGCGCGCGTCGAATACCAGCGCAACGCCACGCGCCGCGACAACAACGGGGCTGGCAACTACGATCTTCCTGAACGAGGTTATACGACTGATTCGGCGGAACACGTTGCGCGCTTCGCCGATTCGGGCGCCATCGGCAAGAAGCTCTTCAACGAGGTTCGGTTTCAATTCCTCCAACAGGTTTTGGACATTGATTCGCTGTCAAACGCGACCACGATTCAGGTCCTGGGCGAGTTCAATCGGGGCGGCGCGCAGATCGACAGCTCACGCCGCACGCGCGAGTTTGAACTCGCCGACAACCTCGACCTGCCGTTCAAAAAACATGGCGTGCGATTGGGATTTCAACTCGAGGCTTCGAACTATACCTCCACCGAGTTGCGCAATCAGAACGGCGCGTTCATCTTCTCAAGCCTAGCGGATTTTCTTGCGGGGCGTCCGGCGACTTATACGCGGCGCGCGGGCGCGGGCGTCGTTGATTTCAATCAGGTTCAATTCGGCTGGTACGCGCAGGACGATTGGAGGATTCGCAAGAGTTTCACGCTCAGTTTCGGTTTGCGTCACGAGACGCAGACCAATCTAAATGATCAGAATAACTTGATGCCGCGCGCGGGATTTGCCTGGTCCCCGTTCAAAAAAGGCAATACGACGATCCGCGGCGGCGGCGGGATTTTCTACGACTGGTTCGCGTCGGAAACTTACGAGCAGGCGCTGCGTGTCAACGGCCAGCAGCAGAGCGACCTGACAGTGATCAGCCCCGGATTCCCCGATCCCTTCGCCGGAGGAACGATATTCCCGCTGCCTCCCGGCCGCATTCAAATTGATCCGAACCTGCGAATGCCTTACGTCGCTCAGGGTTCAATCGGAGTCGAACAAACGCTGCCGAACAACATACGCCTGATGTCACAGTATTTTTACCGCCGCGGAATTCACCAACTGCGCGGGCGCAACATCAACGCGCCGATCCAATCAGCAGGGGGCGTCCGCCCCGATCTGGCGTCGGGCGTCATCACGCAGATCGAGTCGTCGGCCAATTCGTTCAACCACACCTGGTTCCTCAATCTCAACTGGATGAAGATGGGCAAGTTCATGATCGGCGCCAGTTACGTGTTATCAAAGACAACCGATGAGACGGACGGCGCATTGAGCCTGCCCGCGAACAATTTCGACCTGCGCGGCGAACGCGGCCCATCATTGCAAGACACGCGGCGCCGCTTCAACATCCTGACAAATTTCAAGCTGACGAAATCGCTGAGTCTCAGTTCGATCTTCAACGCAAGCTCAGGCCGTCCGTACAACATTACGACTGGCCGTGACAACAACGCGGACACGATTGTCAACGACCGCCCCGCAGGCGTCAGCCGCAACAGCGCGCGCGGCGCGGGCCAGTGGGATTTAAGCTCGCGTCTGAGCTGGGGCTTCAATTTCGGCAAGGCGCCCGATAACCAGGGCGCGGGCGGGCCACGAGTGCGTGTCCTCCGCGGCGGCGGAGACAGCGGCGAGATGTTGAACACAATCGGGTCGATGCCCGGAATGGACGCCAAACGATTCCGAACAGAGTTCTTCCTCCAGGCTACCAACCTGTTCAATCACGCGAACCTGACCGGCTTTTCGGGCGTGCAGACATCGCCGGTTTTCGGGCAGGCGGTCGCGGCGCTGCCGGGCAGAAGAATCGAGACGGGCATGAGATTCAGTTTCTGAGTCAGTACCGCGAGCAGTAGCGGCGAGCGCCACCGCTGCACGCGCCTCATGCGGCGCCCGCTCGCTACCGCTCGCGGTACTGATCCTGTTCCGTTTTTGCCGTTTGTTCCGTATTCTCTTCCTGTCACTTGATTCAATCGAGGAGGGAGAGATGAAAATCGGTTGCACATTGCCTCAGAGTGGCGCGCTCGCTTCGCGCGAAAATCTGATTCGGGTCGCCGAGCGCGCTGAAGAGCTCGGATACGATTCGGTCTGGGTGTTTGAACGATTGCTGTGGCCGGTTAATCCGCGCGATCCGTATCCGCCTTCGCGAGATGGGAGCTGGCCCGCTAATTTTCAAACCGTCTTCGATCCGATCGAGACGTTGACCTTCGTCGCCGCGCGCACGCGCAACGTTCGATTGGGAACAAGCGCGCTGGTGTTGCCCTACCATCAGCCAATCCAACTGGCGCGCCGGTTGGCCACGCTGGACGTGTTGTCGGAAGGACGGCTGGAAATCTGCGGTGGAGTGGGCTGGTCGCGCGATGAGTTCGAGGCTGTCGGCGCGCCTTTCGAGCGGCGCGGCGCGCGCACCGATGAATTGCTCGAGGCCGTGATCGCCATTTGGACGCGCGATCCGGTGAGCTTTGAAGGCCAGTTTTATCACATCCCCGAATCGAAGATCGGGCCGAAGCCCGCGCAACAGCCGCGCCCACCGATCTACCTTGCGGGATTCGGGCAATACACTTTCGACCGCATAGCGAAATTCGCCGATGGATGGAATCCGGCCGTCGTGCGAGACTTCGAGAGCTTTGAAGCGCAGGTCAATCAACTGCAGGAGACCGCCGCGCTCGCCGGGCGTCCGCCGATGGAGGTTGTGCTGGTGGCGGCTCCCTTCGTGATGGAAACATCATTTGGTCACGTCCGCCGCCCGCTCACGGGAACGCTTAATGAAGTGCGCGAAGACGTCAAACGCCTGGGCCGGATCGGCGTTACGCACATCATCTTCTCAATTCCCGAAATGACATTTGAGCCCTCGCAGACAATCGAGCCTGCGCTCGCGCGGTTGGAGCAATTGTTGGAAGTTACGCGTTAACGCGATTGGACGTTCGGCAATCGTAGCGCAATCTGTCCGGATTGCGTGGTTTTCCCCAGTGGACCAGTGAAGGAAACCACGCAATCCGGACAGATTGCGCTACGATTGCCGAACAACTCTTGATACTCAGAGGCTGCAATAGAAAAATCCTCGGCCTGATGCTAGACTGCCGGCGCTGTTATTCTCTGCTCGTTTTTCCATTTATACGTTGTCGGCAGTGGCTGGTTATTCGCCTTCGTTGAGGCCTGGAAGTTTAAGACCGTCTGCTCACGCGCCGTTATTTTATGCCTATTAACAAACGACTTATTCCCATCTTCATTGTTGTCTTCGTTGATATCCTTGGCTTCAGCATCATCCTGCCTCTGTTGCCGTTTTACGCGGGCAAGATCGACGCGCCGGATACTTTCGTCGGCCCGCTGATCGCGTCGTATTCGATTTGCCAATTTATCGCGGCGCCGATCCTGGGGAATTTGAGCGACACATATGGGAGAAGACCGGTTCTGCTCTATAGTCAGTTCGGGTCGTTTGTGGGTTTCATCCTGCTCGGGCTGGCCATGCATCTGCCGCATCCGCTGGCGTGGATGTTCGCGGGCAGAATGATTGACGGGTTGTCGGGCGGGAATCTGACCGTTGCGCAGGCTTATCTGAGCGACATCACCGAGCCGCGGGAGCGCGCCAAAATCTTCGGCATGATCATTGGGGTCTCATTCGGTCTGGGATTCACCATCGGGCCAGGGCTGGGCGCGACCATCGCCTCACGATTCGGTTTTGACATTTCGGCTTACCTCGCCGCCTTTTTTTCGCTCACGAGCATCATCGCGACGTTTCTTCTGCTGCCCGAAACACAACACCAACGCGACGAAACACAGGCGCGTGGGTTGGCGATGTATACGCGCGTCGTGGACTATCTGCGCATCGCCGAGCTGCGCCCGTTGCTGACGGTCTTTTTCTTTCTCTCGCTGCCATTCACGATCTACACGACGATGTTCGCGCTCTTCGCCAAAAATCAGCTCAGGTTCGACGAGAAGCAGGCCGGATATTTTCTGGCGCTGGTCGGACTGCTGGGCATCATCTGGCAAGGCGGATTGATCGGGCCGGTCGTCAAACGATTCGGCGAATACAAATCGCTGATGATCGGCCTGGTCGCCAGCGCGATCGGGCTTTATTACGTCGTGGCCGTTGACGTCTGGTGGAAGCTGATCTTCGTGGCGATCCTCTTCTCGTTCGGACACAGCGTCTCACGCCCGACGCTGACCAGCATCATCGCGCAGATCGCTCCGCCCAACCGTCGCGGCGGCGTGTTCGGCGCGATGACTTCGATTGAAAGCGTGTCCCGCATCATCGGCCCCGTGCTCGGCGGATGGATCGTCACCGCGCAGCCGAGATGGCTGGGATGGGTCGGCGGCGCGCTGTTCACCGTGGCCGCGCTGATCGGCGCGACAATCAAGTCGAGTGAAGCAAGAGGCGTTGAGCCGCAAAGCTCCGAGGGAGTATAGGCAAAAGCACAATCTGTAAATCACGAAATCGGGAAGGAAGCGCATTTTCCATTTGTCACATTTCCAGGGAGAACCGTCATGAAAAGGTCTTTCTCGTTTCTGTCATTGATCCTGCTGTTGAGCGCCTTCAGCTCTTCCGTTCATCGCGGCGCAGCCAAAAGTGGCGAGGCTGAAATCCTACGTGATGAATACGGAGTTCCGCACATCTTCGCCAACCGGCTTGAAGACGCCGCTTACGCCATCGGCTACGCGCAGGCCCAAGACCGGTTGGAAGAGCTTCTGAAGAATTACCGCAAAGCCGAAGGCACGATGAGCGAGGCGTTCGGTCCCGAATGGTATCGCCACGATTACATCCAGCGGGTGTGGCGGCACGCGGCCATCTCGCGCGAGAGATACAATGAAGTCTCGCCCAAAATGCGCGCATCTATCGAGGCCTACCAGGCCGGGATCAAGCAGTTTATGAAAGAGCATCCCGAACAGGTTCCGAAATGGGCGCCGGAACTCCATCCCGCGCAGGTCATCGCGCTCGGACGTTACATCATCTGGGGATGGCCGCTGGGAGAGGCCGGAGGAGATTTGCGGCGCGGCGGCATCGAGCCGGAGCCGGTCGCGTATCGCGGATCGAACCAGATGCTGATCGCGCTGTCGCGCACTGCGATGAAAGCGCCGATCGCGGTGATCGACCCGCACCTGAGCTGGTACGGCGAGTTTCGATTCTATGAGGTCAGGATCTACGCGGGCGATTACGCGGTCTCGGGCGTAAGCATCCTGGGCATCCCGTTCCCTTCTCTCGGCCACAGCCGCTGGGCTTCGGTGGCGATGACGACCGGCGGCCCGGACACTTCGGACATTTACGAAGAAGAGATCAACCCGTCGAACCCGCGACAGTACAAATACGACGGCCGGTGGCGCGAGATGACCGTCCGCAAAGACAAGATCAAAACGCTGGTCGATGGAAAGTTCACCGAGAAAGAAGTCGAGATCGAGTCCTCGCATCACGGCCCCATAGTCGCGCGTCGAGACGGCAAGGCTTACGCGATGGCAATCCCCTATGCCAACGAAGTCGGATTGACCGATCAGATTTATGAGATGTACCGGGCGCGCAACCTTGGCGAGATGAAAAAGGCGCTGGCGAAACTTCAACTGATGCAGCAAAACGTTATGGTCGGCACGACGCAGGGCGATATTTATTACGTCCGCGACGGCCGCGTGCCGGTGCGCGCCAAAGGCGTTGACACCAACAAACCTGTTCCCGGTAATACCAGCGCGACTGAATGGCAAGGCATTCATCCACTCAACGACCTGGTTCAAATCACCAACCCGCCGCAAGGTTACATGCAGAACAACAACTGCTCGCCGTTCGCAATGATGAAAGACAGTCCGCTCCGAGTCGAAAAGTATCCGCAATACATTTACAACGACGGAAACAATCCGGGGCATCAACGCGCGGCGATGACGCTTGAAGAACTGGACGCCGGGCGGTCCGTGACGATTGATCAGGCGATCAACATAGCCTTCAGCCCGCAGGTCTACAAAGCCGAATTGTGGCAGACGCGGTTGAACCAGGCTTGGGAGAAGGCCGGCGCGAAGAGCGAGGACGCATCGAAGGTCTATCAACTGATCCGGCAATGGAATCGGCGCAGTGACGCCGATTCGACAGGGGCTCTGGCCTACTACGCTTTCAAGATGTCGTTCGGCGACGCAATGGTCAGGCGCGGAGTTGACGTGCCCCCGAACGTCACCGACGCGCAGATGATCGAAGCGGTGAGCAAGGCGTCCGAATGGCTCAAAACAAATTTCAACTCTCTCGAAGTTCCGTATGGCCGCTACTTCCGCGTCGGACGGCAAGGCGGCCAAGGCGTGAAGACCTACCCGGTCGGCGGCGGCAGTTTGCAGGACGTAGGAATGGCGACGCCGCGCGCCATCAGCTTCAGTAAGGTCGGCAATGAAATGGTCGGGCGAGGCGGACAAACGTCAACGCAGGTTGTGATCCTGACCAAAACGCCGCAGTCATTCACCATCCTGCCGCTAGGCGAAAGCGATCATCCGGAATCGGACCACTGGGACGACCAAGCCGAGAAACTCTTCAGCAAAAGCAGAATGAAATCAACCTACTTCCTGAATAAAACCGAACTGCTCAAACACGTCACTGCGAGGAAGACTCTGAATCGCGTGATATCCACATCCAGCGCGGGCGCGCGCGCGGAGGGGCAGAAGTAGATTGCTTGCCAGAGGATCAGATGAAGCGATCAGTTCTCATCATCAAGAAAAGTTTTAACCTGGTTGTGATGATGAAAAGCAAGCATGGGCCCGGAGTTATTGTGGCTACCGCGCTGATGTTATTGCCAGTGATTTATTTTTACCCTGCGGTAAAAGGCGATTTTGTGCTCATGATGGGGGACGGGTGGGCATATAACATCTTGATGAGCATGTTCAGCGGCGCCTTGATCTCTCAGGGCGAGATTCCCCTCTGGAATTCACACATATTCGCGGGCACGCCTCACTTGGCGGCTATTCAAACAGGCGCGCTTTATCCTCCCAATTGGCTCTATGCGATTTTGCCACCGGGCGCGGCCATGAATGCGGTGGTAATATCCACTTATCAAATAGCGATCGTCGGTAGTTATCTTTTTGGCCGGCGGATCGGGATGGTCCGCATCGCAGCTTTAGTGACGGCAGTAACATTCACTTTCAGCGGCTTTATGGTAGCCCAATTTGATCAGACCAACTCCATCGCCGCTTATGCCTGGCTGCCGTGGGTGTTATTGGCTATTGAACGCCTCTACCAGCGCCTATCCTGGCGATGGATAGGTCTCGGAGCTACATTCATTGCGCTTCAAACTTTTGCTGGGTTGCCACAAGCCACTTTTCTCACGGCGCTCTTGTCAGGAGCTTACGTGGTGTTTTGTCTGACTCTGCGCGGAAGTACAGTGCGGCCAATCCGCTTTGGATTGGCAATCCTGCTGATGGCGATCTGTGGCGCGATGTTTTCCGCGATACAGCTCTTACCGGCGAGAGAGTTACAATTGCAAGGGGATCGCGCACAGATCAGTTACGAATTTTTCTCGCATTGGTCTATGCCGCCAAGGCGTTTGTTCGCTCTAGTGTTTCCCAATTTTTTTGGAGGAGGACTGAAACCTTTTTACTCTCGTCCGGCTTGGGACTCTTTATGGTCAGTCAGGTGGGCGCACGGTTACACAGGAATTGTCGGATTGCTGCTTGCATTTGTGGCGCTCTTTGAATCGTTTAGAAGAAGAATGGTGAGCCGGAAGGGAGAGGATTACGCGCTCGATCAGAATGAGGAGACAGTCGTCAAGCCAGACGCTCTGCCTTTCAAGAGGAGCTTGATCTGGTTCTGGGGTAGCGTTGCGGGTGTATCTCTGCTGCTCGCATTGGGCCACTATATGCCATTTGGCCTGAATCATTTGTTATACCGGATTACGCCATTTAACCTGTTTCGCGGTTCGTTTCGACATCTTGTCGAGTATAGCTTCGCAATCGCTATGTTGGCTGGCCTTGGAACATCCATGCTGACAACAAGTCCGCGAAAGCAAGCATATCGAGCGCTGCTTCCGGGCGCGATAACAATTGCCAGCGTTGTTTCGGCGACGCTGGCGGCGTATCTCTATTTTAACCGGGCCATACCTGTCGAGAATCCGTCTTTGGCGCCGACTACTTCACTAAAAGACGCCGAAGCTCTGATTCCGATGATCTTCTTTCTTCTGAGCATTGCGGCCGTGTGGTTTTATATGCGGCGGCGATCCGGCCTCGCGGGTGTGGTCTTGGTTATTACTTTGCTGCTGGATTTAGCGTCTTTTGGGTACTGCACTGAATGGCGCACAGTTGGTTGGAAAATGATGGACACCTTTGCAGACTCACCGGCAGTCGCGTATGTGAAATCACGTGAGGCTGATTTGCAATCCTTCCGGGTGTTAGACCGCTCAATCGGAGATTATTCACTCAACTGCGCCGACTTGAATTGCCAAAATATGTCTATTGCTCGCGGATTGCAAAGCTGTGGCGGCTATGAACCGATGCGATTGTCACGTGTCGCAGATGTGGCCGGTGAAATGAGCATCCTGGGAAGGGTGACGGACACTAAGGCTTTAGGAGTGGTTAACCAGGGGCTTAACCTGCTAAATGTGAGATACGTGTTTCACGAAAAGCTTCCTATCGTGGATGACAAGACTCTATTCACAGTCAACCATAACGGCATTCCATTCAAGCAGAATGTAATGGATATTAAGATGTCTCCCGGTGGGCGTCGCGAAATGGAAGCATACGGAATCGCAGCTAGCGACCTGGGAATAGTATCAACTCTGGTCAACTCCGCGCATGTGCCGGAGGGAACCGTGGTTGCTCATATCAAGTTCCGCCTCAAAGACGGACGTCTGATTGAACGCGAACTCCGAGCCGGGCGGGACACATCGGAATGGGCTTGGGATCGTAACGATGTGCGTTCAGTAGTTAAACATCAACGCGCGAAAGTAATCGAAAGCTGGCCCATGAGCGATGAGGCCGGCGGATTTCAAGGACATCGTTATCTGGCGCGTTTTCCACTGGATCGCCCGGAAATAGAGTCAGTTGAAATGGAATATGCTCATTCAAGCGGGGAGTTGATAATTGAAAGAATGTCACTTTACGATTCCGCAACCGGGAAAGTTATTGCTCTCGATACGCTAAAGTTACCGAGAGAACGTTGGCGCAAGCTGGCGAGTTTTGGGTTGGTCGAGATATACGAGAACCTGAACTGCCTGCCGCGAGCCTGGTTTGTGAATGAGGTGGCTGTAGCGCCAAGCGGCGAGGTGTTAAAGACAATCAGGGAGGGCGGTTTTAGTGATGGCCGGCAATTTAATCCTGCTGAAATCGCGCTCCTGGAGCGTGAGGATACTGAAAATAAGTCTCCGGAGTCGCCACAGGTTAGCATGGGCGGCAAGGCGGAGGTAAAAGTCGTTAGCCATCGGCCGCAGAAAATCGAACTGCGTACCAGCAATGAGCGGCCCCGTTTTCTGGTATTGAGCGAGATTTACTACCCCGGATGGAAAGCGTTTATTGATGGAGTGGAAGCGCCAGTATATCGAACAGACTATATCCTACGCGGGGTATTGATTCCCTCCGGCGAGCATCGAGTCGAATTCAAATTCATGCCACAGAGTTTCTATCGCGGAGCTCTATATGCAGGCATTGGCGCTTTGATTTTGCTTATAGGCGCGGCGCTAAGTTACCGAAAAAACGAACGCCAACCTCCCCCCAGCTACAGCATTAAATGAGCGAAGTGAAAACTCCAGTTCGCCGGAAAATCTTTTCCGAACGCGTTCTTGCCACGTTGGTGATAGCCCTCCTGCCGCTACTTTACTTTTATCCGGCGGTGAAAGGCGAGTTGGCGCTCGTACAGGGCGACGGATGGACTGCCAATCTCGGCTTGCGCATACTAACGGGACACTCCCTCGCGCAAGGACAGCTACCGCTGTGGAACCCTTACATATTCGCCGGGATGCCGCTGATGGCCTGCATCTTACCTGGCGCGCTCTACCCTCCAAACTGGCTGTTTGCCTTATTCCCTCCCGGCGTCGCAATGAACATAGTGGTAATCACAACCTATCATTTGGCGCTTGCCGGGGCTTACCGCTACGCGCGCGCTCTCGGGATAAACCGCGCCGGAGCGATCATCACGGGAGTCGCCTTTACCTTCGGCGGATACATGGTGATGTCAATGGGGCAGACTTCGAACATCGCCTCAGCCGCGTGGCTACCCTGGGTTTTGTTGGCGATTGAAAAATTGTACCAACGAGTTTCGTGGCAGTGGATAGTGTTAGGGGCGATCTTCATTGCCATGCAGTTTTTCGCCGGGGTGCCTCAAATGACGTGGTATACGGCGCTGGTCGGAGGAGCCTACTTTCTTTTCTCGACTGTGATCAGGGAGAAGAGACAGCCGCGAGCGCGCTTCATACTCGGAATAACGGCTATGGCTGCGTGCGGGGTATTGTTATCAGCCATCCAGTTACTTCCTCTTCGAGAGCTGCAGCAGCAAAGCGCTCGCGCAAAAATCAGCTACGAATATTTCGCAGCTTTCTCATTCCCGCCACGACAGATTCCTGCTCTCATATTCCCGTATTTCTTCGGTGGCGCTTACTTGCCTCCGTATCGCATACTGTATTGGGGAGATTCCGGAATCTTTGTAACCTGCGGGTATGTCGGGATCCTGGTCCTATTGCTCGGATGTATAGCTGTCATCGGATTGCGTAGGCAATCAATAGTCCGGTTTTGGATTGGGGCCGCGTTGTTCTCTCTTATCCTGTCTTTCGGAGATCATCTCCCATTCGGCATGAATCAATGGTTGCATCAAGTACCGGTCTACAATTTATTCCGCGCCTCATTCAGGCACATGTTTGAATTCACATTTGCCTGCGCCGTGCTGGCTGGCCTGGGAGTAAGCTACATTAGCCAGGGGGATGGGAAGCAGTCGAGCCGCACGCTCCGCATCGGCGTGGCAGCCCTGGCGATTGTCGTCCTGTTTACGCTGCTTCTTTACATATTCGGTGGCCAGCATTTGCCGCCCAATGCGCCTCGCCCCGCTTTGAGCAATTCGGCAACCAACCTGGAAGTCCTCGTTCCGCTTTTCTTCTTCGTCATCAGCGTGGCCGCGCTGTGGCGTTACGCCTCTCGCCGTACAAAGTTTTCCGGCGCATCGCTTATTTTCGTATTGCTGGCCGATCTCATCTCTTACGGGCATTTTCTGGAGTGGCGCGCCTACACTTTCAACATCGCTGAAGGTCTGGCTGACCCTCCGTCAGTGAAATACATAAAATCACGCGAGCCGGATTTGAATTCGTTTCGGATTCTGAGCCATTCCGTCCAGCCTTTCGGAGCAAATTACCACATACTCAATTACCCGAATAACTCGATTGCGCGCGGCTTGCAAAGCGTGAACGGCTACGACATGTTGCGAGCGCAACGACCCGCCACGGCAATCGGGGAGATGAGTCCGGAGGGAGTCATAGGGGACCTCAATGTTTTCAATACGACGGACCAGAGTCTCAGCCTGTTCAACGTTAAATATGCGCTTTTCGAGCGCGTCGGGCCACTCGGAACGGGCGACGGCGTAGTATATGAAGGCGTGCGATTCCGTGAGAAGCCATTAGAATGGAAGCTCAGTCCTGGCGTCCGCCAGGAAATGGCGCTGGGCGGGGTAATGGCAACCAATCTGGCCGTAGTCTCCGCGATGAGCAATTCCGCGCTTATTGCCGACGGCGCGCCGGTGATGAAGGTCCGATTACACAGAAAAGATGGGCAAATAGTGGAACGCGCGCTACATATCGGGCGTGACACATCGGAGTGGGCGTATGACCGCGAGGATGTAAGCGCGACGATCAAACATCGGCGCGCGCAGGTGATCGAGAGTTGGCCTGTAAGCGATAAAACAGGGATATTTCAAGGGCGCCGCTACCTGGCGAACCTTTCATTCGAGAGAGCTGAGATCGATAAGGTCGAGATGGAGTATGTTAACCCCGACGCGGAAATAACGATCACTCGGGCGTCACTGCACGATTCCGCTAATGGCGCGTCAACCCCGCTGGACGCTCAGTCTCTGGCGCCCGAGCGATGGCAAAAGCTGGAGACCTTCGGCCCAGTGGATTTGTACCAGAACATTAAAGTGATGCCGCGGACCTGGTTTGTGACCAGGGTAGAGACGATGCCAGACGCTGATGTGTTGAAGACAATCAGAGAGGGAAAGTTTCGTGACGGGCGATCTTTCGACCCTGCTCAAGTAGCTTTGCTTGATGAGGAAAGTTGTGACGGATGTAAAATCGCTTTACCACACCCCGACATTTCATCATCGGCGGAGGCGTCTGTTGTTCGCTACGAGCCGCAACATATAGAAATGAGAACACGCAACTCTCAGGAAAGATTTCTCGTAATGAGTGAGGTCTATTATCCCGGATGGACGGCGCGAATCGACGGTGTGGAGGCTCAGGTATACCGGGTGAATTATGCGCTCCGGGGCCTCGTCGTTCCTTCGGGGGAACACAAGGTAGAGTTTGTTTATGCGCCGGCAAGCTTCCGTATCGGGGCGATCGGTTTCGGTCTCGGCGTCTTGCTTTTAATACTTTGCTCTTCCTTCATAGCGTTCTGGCCAGACTCGGCGAAGTGAATGTGGTGAGACGTTACTTGCGATCTTCAAACAAATCGGAATTAAATACCGCTTTTTGAGGGATTAATAAGGCATTCCACAGGATATTCAGATTGAAGACAAGTAGTTTAAGCATCAGACTGAGGCGCCGCCTCTTCGCTATAAGAGTTAACCTTCAAATTTATGTCTCGACACTGGCCCTTATTCGACAACCTGCTCTTTTACAACCACCCCCTTCTATCAGTTCCGCCCCGACTTAAGTTGGTTTGCATATCAGTCTACGTCGAAGCGGTTGGTTCGCTGGTGTGATGGGATGAGCGAAACATCCCGGCGCATTCACAGTTCGACGTACATTTAATTGCAACCCGCTTTAACTCCCCACGATTCGAGGTAGGAAGAGATGTCAGCAAGAACAAACCCTTCGTTTCTCGTAACCCTGTTCATCGTCGCTCTTTTATTATCATTTAGCGCTCAAAAGCAGAAGGTTGGCGCTCAGGTGGCGCAGGCGTCAGAAGTTCCGCCGCCGCCCACTCAGCGCGCCGACCGTTTCGGCGTGTACAACTGGAATGTGAATGACTCGGCCTTTCCCAATAACGGCTCGATTGATCGTCTGAACTGGGCGGCGAACAAAGTCGCCGAAACAGGCAGCCGTACGATCCGCGTCACTATCTCCACGCGCGACGACTATCATGTCAATCCTCCGGGCGCGACCGACCTGGTTCAGATCGCGCAGAGCCCGGCTTACGACAAGCTGTTTCGTGACGAACGATTTCAGACCTATCTGTTGACGACCTACACGCTCGGCGCTCAGGACATTAACTGGGCCGATGGTTACACTGCATCCGAATACGCCAGGGAGCGTGACGAGATCAAAAGGTTTGGAGAATACCTGCTCGACAATCCGGCGTTCGCCTACAAGACGTTCATCATCCTCAATTGGGAGGGCGACAACGCGATTAGTGGTTCGAACAAAAGAACAGTGTGGGAACACTTCACCAACTGGATTCGCGCGCGGACGGAAGGCGTGAAGCTAGCCAAGCAGCGTTACCCGACAAGCAACGTCCGTCTGTTTTCCGGTCTGGAATTCTCAGGCGTCCGTAGAAACGGAAAGCCATGTGGGTCGGTCGTTGACGATCCGGTCCGTAACGACCCTCTGAAACATCGCTGCATGATTGATTACGTCGCCCCGCGGGTCGAGGTGGATTACTATTCCTATTCGGCCTGGCAAACCATCGTTGAAAGACCGGAGATAAACCTCAAGCAGCGGTTCAAGAACGATCTGAACTTTGCGCTCTCGAAAATCAAAGCGCACAGGCCCGAAATCACCGAGCGGCACTTCATCATCGGCGAAGTCGGCTTCGAGCGCGCGCAAAACGGCGAATGCGTCGCGGCGAATCTCCTGAACGAAATCTTCGACGCGTTCGATGGCGACAACTCTTTCAATGTCTCTTACGTGATCTTCTGGCAGATTATTGATAACGGGCGCATCTATGGCCTCCTGAACGAAGGGTTCGGCCTCTTCCGCGCCAGAAACGGTCAACTGGCGCCCACGCTGCTCAGCGAAACCTTTCGAAAAAGAATCGCAGGTCAGCAGGTGACGAATTACACAGGATGTCCGCGCATTCGTCTCCCGCCCGAACCTTGGGGCGTGGTCAATCAACAGGGCACGACCGATTTCACCCTGAATCCTGATTCGCTGATTTCAATCTACCCGCCGAGCGGCGGCCAGAGCTTCGATTCGCTATTTTCGGCCTCGGGCAACACGGTCAATTTCAATCAGATCGCTCGCCGTTTCGAACTCCCTCGCGACAACGCCACATTCTGGTATGAATCGCCGACGCAGATTAACTTCTCGATCCCGCCGGCGCGCCGGCCTGGTTCAGCCTGGGTCTATGTCACCGACGCGCGCGGCATCGATTCAAATGGGTACCAAATCATGCTGTCATGCGCCGATTGCCCGCGGTTCAACTGGCCTTGTGGTGTGCTCAATGCGGCAGACCCGGCGCTGCCGATCGAATCAGGATCTGTGATTACGATCACCGGCGCCAAATTCTCGCCCTCCGGTAACAAGATCGTCATCGGGCAACTCAAACCGGGGCAGATCACAGATAACCTGACATTGCCACGCGAAAGCATCCTGTCCGAATCGTCCACACGGATCGATGTGAAACTGCCTGATGATCTGCCGCCGTCATTCCAGACGCTCATTCAGGTGGTCAATCAACGGGGCCTGGAATCGAGCGAATACGGGATCGGGATATCTCGTCCCTGTCAGGATTGCCCGCCGCGACTGCGCCCGTGTAAAGCAATCTTCAACGAAGCCGGCGGCGCCTTTCTCGCCGGAACCGTCGCGACCCTGGCCGGGCGATTCCCCACTATCGGCAATAAAGTAGTTATCGAACAGGTTGATCAGCGGAATCGCGTTTATCAGCATATCCTGACTGAAACCGCCGCCGGTTGGAGCGAGAACGATCAACAAATTCGCTTCGCCTTGCCCACCGCATTGTTCCCCGGGCGCGCTTTGGTTTACTTGATTGACGCGCAGGACCGCGAAACGTCCGCACAGGAGATCACGATCGGGCCAACCCCGGTGATCAGCGTCCCCGCGACTCATTTCCGCGGAAAGCCCCTGGCCGCCGAATCAATCGCCGCGGCGTTCGGCGTCTCGATGGCCACAGGGATTCAATTCGCGAAATCAACGCCGCTCCCAACGGAAATGGAAGGGACGCGGGTAATTGTCAAAGACAGCTCCGGCGTCGAGCGCCCGGCTCCGCTCTTCTTCATTTCGCCCGCACAGATCAATTATCAGGTTCCGCCGGGGACGAAAACCGGGGTGGCGCTTGTCACAGTTTTTAATGGATTCGGCTCATCGTCGTCAGGCGCGGTTCAGATCGTGACTGTGGAGCCGGGGCTGTTCACCGCGAACGCCACTGGCCAAGGCCTCGCCGTCGCCCTTGTCTATCGTATCAAAGCCAACGGAACGCAGATCTACGAACCCGTCGCGGAGTTCGATCAAGCGCAGAATAAATTCGTCGCCGTTCCGATTGACCTGGATACGCCCGACGATCAGGTCTTCCTGATCCTGTTCGGCGCCGGAGTGCGAGGCCGCAGCGCGTTATCAGCCGTCACCGCAACCCTAGGTGGAACCGACACGGAGGTCATGTTCGCCGGCCCGCAAGGCATGGTGGGCTTGGATCAGGTCAACTTGCGATTGCCGGGCAGCCTCGCTGGCAGGGGCGAGATTGACGTCAAGGTCACGGTTGATGGGCTGAGCGCCAATACGGTGAAGGTTAGTGTCAAATGAGCGATTCCATTTGCTTGAACATATCGCTCTTCGATCATAAGATGCGGCTGGTCAGCTTCTGAATTTTTCAGCTCAATCTCGGATAAAACTCAAGCCGCATGAGTAAAAAGCCTTTTGATGACGCCTTCAAAGATTTGGCCGAACAGGATGCGGCAGCGCTACTGCGCCTGCTCGACGCGATTCCGCCCGGCGCGACCGTGACGCCGCTGCCGCGCGAAGTCTCCATCCAGGCGCTACTCCCCGATCAGCCTTACGAGATCAATCTCGCCGGACAGAGACACATCGCGCATCTGGAAGCGCAAACCTATTACGAAAGCGATCTGCCCCATCGCGTCGCCGACTATGATGTCCGGCTGTGGCTGAAATATCGGTTGCCGGTCTATACTTATGTTCTTGTTTTCATTCATACCGGAATGCCAAAAGACGCGCCGACCATGATCAACATTGACGCCGGAGGAATAAGTTTAACAGTGCGGTTCCGGATCATTGGCCTCTGGCAGATCCCGGCGCGACGGGCGTTGGGGTTGAAGAGTGAAAGCCTACTACCTCTCGTGCCGCTGATGCAGGGTGGCGAAGAAGAGCTTGAGCAGGGCGCGCGGGCATTGGGCGAGATTAAGGACGAAATTAGACGGCGCGAGGTTGCGCTGCATTTTGTGATGGTCGGTAGCCTACGCTATCGTCGAGACGACCTGCTCGACTTGATGAGGAGGACAAATATGACTGTTCCAATTGAATTGCTACGCCAGTCTGAGATGTATCAATCAATTCTCAGAGAAGGACTTGAAGAAGGGCGACAAGAAGGGCGACAAGAAGGGCGACAAGAAGGGCGACAAGAAGGGCGACAAGAAGGGCGACAAGAAGGGCGACAAGAAGGGGTCGCGATCGGACGCGAAGCGTTAATCAATTTGTTACGGCGGATGGCCGCTCGTCGTTTCCCCGACCTCACGCTTGGCCCCGAGGCCGAACAGATTCGCGACCTGGAAGCGCTTGAGCAAATCTGTTACGAATTAGATCAGATTCCCGACGCGCTGGCGTTGCGGCAGAGGCTGGCTGCCCTCGCTGACGTCCGATCAGCGACACCCGAACCGTCAAATAATATTGACCGCGCTGGCGATAAAGGAGCCGACAATCCCTGAGCTCAGTATTGTTGAAAACACTCGGAAAGTTTCATGGCTAAAATCAATCGCAGACATTCCATCGCCGTCAATGTGGACGGCGTGCGCGTCGGGGGCTGTAACGCCGTCGTCGTGCAATCAATGACCAACACCGATACGGCTGACGCGATCGCCACGGCTCGACAGGTCATCGAATTGGCCAAAGCGGGATCGGAACTGGTTCGTGTCACGGTCAACAACAAAGAGGCCGCCGCCGCCGTGCCCGAAATCGTCTCGCGCCTGCGCGATGCGGGCCATAACACGCCCGTCATCGGCGATTTTCATTACAACGGGCATATTCTGCTGAGCGAATTCAAAGAGTGCGCGCGGGCG
>Ga0187894_10002980_pt1 | contig 19491 bp, 4 predicted proteins | sample GBC1701081metaG_FD_136650 | JGI IMG/M metagenome (GOLD analysis project Ga0187894, IMG submission 136650) | White microbial mat communities from a lava cave in the Kipuka Kanohina Cave System on the Island of Hawaii, USA - GBC170108-1 metaG ...
GCCACAACTTTCGCTCTCCTATGACTCAGGCGCCGGCAATGGGCCTTTCGGATTGGGATGGAATCTATCGCTACCGGCAATCACGAGGAAGACCGACAAGGGATTACCAAAGTATCAGGATGCCGAGGAATCAGATGTCTTCATCCTTTCCGGCTCGGAAGACCTTGTGCCGGTTCTCAACACGGATGGCAGCCGATTTAAGGACACCGAAACTTTTCCGGAATACAAAATCCACCGCTACCGGCCACGTATCGAAGGGCTGTTTGCTCGCATCGAGCGGTGGACTCATAAAACAACCGGCGAGATTCACTGGCGTTCGATCACCAAAGAAAACATCACGACGCTGTACGGCAAGGACAATAAATCTCGTATCTTCGATCCTGGTGATTCCGATCCGGATCATCCGACTCGCATTTTCAGTTGGCTGATCTGCGCCAGTTATGATGACAAGGGCAATGCCATCATTTACGAGTACAAGCCAGAGAACTCGGACAACGTAGATTTAACGCAGGTGAATGAGCGCAACCGCACTCGTTCAGCTAATCGCTACCTGAAGCGGATCAAATATGGCAATCGCACGCCCAACCGCGACGCGAACTGGGATCCGACTGATCCGCATACGCTGCCTAACGAAGACTGGATGTTTGAGGTCGTCTTTGACTACGGCGAATACGATACGAACACTCCGAAGCCTGGTGATACGGGGCAATGGCTCTGCCGTCACGATCCGTTTTCGTCTTATCGCGGCGCCTTCGAGATCCGCACATATCGCTTGTGCCAGCGGGCGCTGATGTTCCATCACTTTCCGGGCGAAGCGGGCGTAGGCGCGGATTGCCTTGTGCGTTCCACTGACTTTGTTTACCGCAACACCCGCGACAACGACGAAGACCGCAAGAAAGGGCATCCAATCGCTTCATTCATAGCATCAGTCACCCAAAACGGATACAAGCGACAGGATAGTGGCGGTTACATCAAACGGTCACTCCCGCCCGTTGAATTTGGTTATAGCGAGGCTATCATTCAAGAAGAAGTACAGGAGCTGGATTCCACCGCTTTGGAGAATCTGCCCTATGGCCTGGATGGATCAAACTATCAATGGGTTGACCTGGATGGCGAAGGCATCTCCGGCATACTGACTGAACAGGCAGGCAAGTGGTTTTACAAACGCAATCTCAGCCCCATCAATAAGAGTAAGCAGGACGCTCAGCGCATACTCGCAAAATTCGCGCCCTTCGAACTCGTCGCCACGAAACCAAATACGACTATAAATGGCGGACATGCGCAGTTCATGGATTTGGCGGGAGATGGGCAGCCTGATCTTGCAGTTCTTGAGGGGCCGATGCCAGGGTTTTATGAACGCGATGAAGAAACAGGCTGGAATACCTTTCGCCCCTTCACGTCGCGGCTTAATTTCGATACGCGCGATCCCAATCTGAAATTCATTGATCTGGATGGCGACGGTCACGCTGACGTCCTCATCACGGAGCACAATGTATTCACCTGGCATCCCTCGCTCGCCGAAGAAGGCTTCGGCCCGGCTCGCCGCATCCATAAACCGCACGACGAAGAGAAAGGCCCGACGCTGGTTTTCGCCGACAGCGCGCAATCCATCTATCTGGCTGATCTGTCCGGTGACGGCCTGACCGACCTCGTGCGCATCCGCAACGGCGAAGTCTGTTACTGGCCAAATCTGGGCTATGGGCGATTCGGCGCAAAAGTCACGATGGACAATTCGCCGTGGTTTGATCGTCTGGATCAGTTTGATCAACGGCGCGTTCGTCTGGCGGATATTGATGGTTCGGGTGCGACCGATATTATCTATCTGTCCACTGAAGGAGTGCGCCTCTATTTCAATCAATCCGGTAACAGTTGGAGCGAAGCGAAGAGTCTGACGGTCGTACCCCACATAGACAATCTATTGTCGGTCACGGTAACTGATCTGCTGGGCAATGGCACGGCCTGTCTGGTCTGGTCTTCGCCATTGCCCGGCGATACCCGGCGGCAGATGCTCTATTTAGATTTGATGGGCGGGCGGAAGCCGCATTTGATGATCTCGTCAAAAAACAATCTCGGCGCTGAAACCCGCGTGCAGTACGCCTCCTCGACGAAGTTCTATTTGCAGGACAAATATGACGGCGCCTCATGGATCACGCGGCTGCCATTCCCCGTCCACGTCGTCGAGCGCGTTGAGACTTTTGACCAGATCAGCCACAACCACTTCGTTTCCTCCTACAAATACCATCACGGTTATTTCGACGGCGTCGAGCGCGAATTCCGTGGCTTCGGCATGGTCGAGCAATGGGACACCGACGAATTCATCAAGCTCGATCAGAATGCCGCCAACGTAGACAAAAGCTGGCACGCGCCGCCCGTGCACACCAAAACCTGGTTTCATACGGGCGCATACTTTCGCGGTAAAGAAATCAGCCGCCATCTGGCGTACGAATATTTCGGCGCGCCGCAAGACAAAGCCGCATTTGATGCGTGGGCAAACGACAACCTGCTCGATGACACCGTTCTGCCGGACGTGGAACTCAGCGCCGATGAACAGCGGCAAGCATGCCGTGCGCTCAAAGGCGCGATGTTGCGGCAGGAAGTCTACGCCGATGATGCCCCGGAAGGGTCGCCGGAAGAAATCACCAGTAGAGCTAAAACTCCCTACACGGTCACCGAGCAGAACTTCACCATCGAGTTGTTGCAGCCGCAGGCAGGCAATCGCCATGCGGTCTTTTTCACGCATCCCCGCGAAGCCATCAGCTACCACTACGAACGCATTCTTGACGACCCGCGCGTGACCCACGCGATGACGCTGGAAGTTGACCAGTACGGCAATGCGCTCAAATCGCTGGCGATTGGCTACGGACGGAAGCAATCCCCGCTTCCCGAACAGCGCGACCGGAACAAACAAACTACCACGCTCATTACGTACACGGAAAATGACGTCACCAACACGATTGACGGCGCGAACAATTACCGCGCGCCGCTGCCCGCCGAAGCGCGGACGTATGAACTGACCGGCTTCAAGCCGCAAAACAACTCGTCGCGATTCAGTTTCAGTGAATTCACCAAAAACGGTTTAGCATTGCTGAATTCGGCGAAGGAAATTCCCTATGAACAGAGTGGGGACACCAGTCAAAAGCAAAAACGACTGATTGAAAATGTTCGAACGCTTTACCGTAAAAACGATCTGACCGGCTTTTTATCGAGTGGCGCGGTCGAATCGCTTGCCTTACCGGGTGAAAACTACAAACTGGCGTTGACGCCCGGACTGATGGACGCTGTCTTCAGACGCAAGAACGATGGGCAGCCCGATGAGATTCTTTTGCCGTCTGATCCGGCTTTGCTCCTCGAGGGCAAAGGAGACGATCAGGGCGGCTATGTCAGAATGGATGGCAATTGGTGGATTCCGTCTGGCAGAGTCTTCTTCGATTCCGCTGTCAATATCGCCAGCCCGAGCCTTACCGCCGTGCGAGAACTTACCATGGCTCGCCAGCAGTTTTTCCTGCCTCAAAAATTCGTCGATCCGTTCGGACAGAGCGCAATTATTAGTTATGACGATTATCGTTTGCTTGTCGTCCGCACGCAGGATGCGCTCGGAAACAAGGTCGAAGCCAAGAACGATTACCGGGTCCTTCAGCCGAAACTCGTCACCGACCCGAATCGGAACCGCATGGCGGCGGCGTTCGATGCCCGCGGGATGATGACGGCGACCGAGGTCATGGGCAAAAGCGGTCAGAATCTTGGCGATCTGCTCGAAGATTTCGACGTTGATCCGCCGCTCGCCTCGCTGCAAAGCTTTATAGCCTCCCCAAGCAATCAGGCCGCTTCGTTGCTGGGCAAAGCAACTACGCGCATCGTCTATGACCTTGACCGCTTCCTTCGCTGTGGTCAGCCGCCGTTTGCCGCCACGATGGTTCGCGAAACACATTTCAACGACCCTGGCGGCTCGCAGACGAAAATTCAGGTCAGCTTCTCGTACTCAGACGGTTTCGGGCGGGAGATTCAGAAAAAGATTCAGGCTGAGGCTGGCAATGCGCCACAGCGACAGGTTGATGCGCAACTGTCGAGCGGTGACATCCGCCCTGGCGCATTGATCCCAGACGTCAACGGCATGCTTGTGCAGATGAATACTTCGCATCGCTGGGTTGGCACAGGTCGTACTGTCTTCAACAACAAGGGCAAACCGGTCAAACAATACGAGCCGTTTTTCAGCTCGACGCATCTTTACGAGGAAGAGCGAGAGATTACCGACACTGGCGTCAGCCCCGTGCTCTTCTACGATCCGGTCGAGCGCGTCATCGCCACGCTGCATCCGAACGATACCTATGAGAAAGTTGTCTTCGATCCGTGGCGGCAAACTACCTATGACGTGAACGACACCGTTGCGCCGAAAGACACAGAAACGGGCGACCCGCACACTGATCCCGACATTGCCGGATATGTAGCCGCCTACTTTGCCACTCAGCCCGCAAACTGGCAGACGTGGCATGCGCAGCGCATTGGCAATCAGATGGGCGCGCCTGAAAAAGACGCGGCTGAAAAAGCGGCCAAACATGCCAATACGCCGACCGTCGCGCATCTCGATATGCTGGGGCGCGTCTTCCTGACCATCGTCGACAACGGCGTAGACCAAAACGGAGCGCCGCAAAAATACGCTACGCGTGTTGCGCTCGACATCGAAGGCAATCAGCGCGAAGTCATTGACGCCAAAAACCGAGTTGTGATGCGGTATGACTACGACATGCTCAGCACGCGCGTTCATCAAGCCAGCATGGAAGCGGGCGAACGATGGATATTAAACGATGTAACAGGCAAGCCCATCCGCGCATGGGACAGCCGCCATTTTATTCGGCGGATGACGTATGACGAATTGCGTAGGCCCGTCGGATTGTTTGTCGTTGAAAACGGCGTCGAGCGCCTGGCCGAGCGCACTGTGTACGGAGAAAGCATTGGCGACGCGGACAACCACCGCACTCGCGTACATCAAGTCTTCGACGGCGCGGGCGTCGTGACCAGCGAAGCCTACGATTTCAAAGGCAACCTGCTGCGCGGTAAACGCGAACTGCTGCCTGATTACAAAAATGCCGTAGACTGGCGGCAAAACCCCGTCGCCAACGACGGCGCATTTACGAGCAGCACTAGCTACGACGCGCTCAATCGTCCGCTGACCGTGACGACGCCGGACGCCAGCGTCTATCGCCCCACGTTCAATGAAGCCAACCTGCTCGACAAGGTAGACGTGAATCTGCGCGGCGCGGCAACGGCGACTCCTTTCGTCACCAACATCGACTACAACGCCAAAGGGCAGCGCGAATTGATCGTCTACAGCAACGGCGCAGTGACCGCTTATGAATACGACCCGCTGACATTTCGCTTGACGAATCTGAAGACGACGCGCGCGGTGAATCAGGGTGGTCTGGCCAGCAGGTTGCTCAGGGGCGCGGCGGCTATTATTGGCTTGGCGGATCCGAACGCCCTGACTAGCCAGCTTTTCAATAGCGCCGATACGGTGCAGGACTTGCGTTACACCTACGATCCCGCGGGAAACATCATCCGCATCGAAGACGCCGCGATCAAGACGGTCTTTTACAATAACGAGCAGGTTGAGCCGGTCTGCGCCTATATCTACGACGCCATTTATCGCCTGATCGAAGCCAAAGGACGCGAGCACATTGGGCAGACGGCGCTCGATTCCAATCCGCCGAACGGCAACAGGCGCGATTACCCATTCTTTGGGACGCGAGCAAACCCGAACGACGCGCAGGCGATGCGTAATTACACTGAGCGGTACGAATACGACGAAATTGGCAATTTCAGAATTCTACGCCACCTTGCTAGCGACAGCAGTTGGAACCGCGACTATTTCTATGAAGAACCCAGCATGCTTGAACCGGGCAAGATGAACAATCGCCTGACTCGCACTGAAGTCGGTGGCTTCACCGAGACTTGCACCTACAAAGACGTGGAGGGCAACGATGTTCACGGCTGTATGACGGCCATCAACGCAATGAAGATGGGCTGGAACTTTAAAGATCAGTTACAGCAAGTGGATTTGGGCGGTGGTGGCTCAGCTTATTATGTTTACGACGCGAGCGGCCAGCGCGTGCGTAAGGTGATTGAGATGCAACATGGCGTGCGCAAGCAGGAACGCACCTATCTTGGTCGCTTTGAGGTTTACCAAGAATATAGCGGCAACGGAACGGACGTTGCGCTGGCGCGAGAAACATTTCATGTGATGGATGACAAGCAGCGAATCGCACTAGTCGAAACCAAAACGATTCAGAATGGCAACACAATCAAAGGACCTGTGCCAGTTCAGCATTATCAACTCTGCAGCCATCTCGGCTCAACTAGCCTAGAGTTGAGTGAAAATGCTGAGCTGGTCTCATACGAAGAATATCATCCTTACGGCACGACCGCATTTCAGACCGGACGCAGTGCCGCCGAGATAGGCCTGAAGCGTTATTGCTATACAGGTAAAGAGCGCGATGAGGAAAGCGGATTTTACTATCATGGGGAAAGATGTTATGCCCCGTGGCTTGGAATGTGGGCGAGTTGTGACCCTGCGGGACCGACAGGAACCGAAAGTCTCTACCGCTATGTGCGAGGAAACCCGATCCTCTTTCACGATCCATCGGGGCGCGACGAAGCAGCAAGCGCCATAGCTGATCCACAGGCTCGCGCGAAGGCACTCGACAAGGCGCTTGCCGCGTATGGACTTAGCGCCGATATGGTAGCGGATCGATTCCATATGACCAACGGCCAACTCATTGAAAAGTACGGCTTCTTTAAACATATCAAAATTAAGTCCACGATAGAGAGGTTGCCAGACGATCTTTTCATGCGCGCGTTACCTGCAGACATTACAGCTAAGAACGAACCAGGTCCGCCAGACCAAATGGTGATGGGCTACGGCTACCTAAGCATTCCTAGCCATCTACTTAAGCAGAAGAAATTGGCGTCTGCGCTTGCTCTGGACTTCGGGACTCTGTCAAATATCGAAGGAGGAATCTTCGGGGCGCTGGGTTATGGTATTGCCAGCATATTTACGGACGATCCCCTGAAGCTCAACGCTTCGTCGGGCCTAGGTGCCATATCTGATGCCATGCTGGGAGCCTACCTCCTACACAATCATCCTCAGTACAAATCTACCGAGATGCGAGAGATACAACATGGATCACTGTTGGAGGACGTCTCGCGTTCCTGGTCACCTCCGATGAATCCGCATGTTCGCGCGAAGGAACTCGCCTCGGCAATGGGACCTTTTCAGCGGCAAAAGCTCGCCATCGCAGTCGTTCTGACCGTGGATCCGGGGGGAGTGCCTGGCCCAACATTCGTGAGTGTAACAGGTCCAAGGATTATGCCCCGATTGGTCCGCAGGTTATTGCGTGCCGGGGAGGTTTTGGTGCCGAGAGGTGCCTCACCCGAGGTTGGAGCGAATCCACACCATGCAGAGCCACGCGCGCTTGGATTCGCGCGCTTTATGGGGTTCGAGCCGGCGGACATCGGTTCAAGCTTGAATATTTGTGGGCATTGCCAGTTGAGAATCGAAACCAACTACCCGGCTTTGCAAGTATCCACACCGTATAGTGGGCGATTCGGTCCAGTGAAGCCAAAGTTGTAATAGAAACCTAACTAAACGACAAAAGCTTGATAACCTTGCGCCAGGCAACGAGATAGAATAGCTCGAAGTTGGTACTACAGCTGTTTCACGATAGGTGTTCAGGGGCAAAAGCCCGTCAATATTGGGTGTCAATGCTTTTGTACTGAACACGCGAGTTGGAACCGCTGTAAAAGGTTGATCCTGTTCTGCCCAATAAATGAGGGCAATGCGAATGATGTTCAACTTTTTAAGGATCTAAGTCATGCCAGCATCAAATCTGAAAAACGGAGCCAGAATCAATGCCATCAACGCCGTTATCACCGACAAAGAACAGCAGAAACTGGTAATCATGGAGTACAAAAAGTCCAACGGCGATTGGGCCGTCGCCTTATCAGACCTGCAATCCAAGCTGACGCCGGTCACATTTCAAAAAGTCACATTTGCACATTCGCTAGCCGAGTGGTCGGACGACCATCTTCCATTGGTTAAAGCCATCACCAGTACACCAAATATGGCCAATCTGCGGGATGTGGCGCTCAATTTCAACACCCAGAAATTGGTTGTGTATGTTGACCCGAAGGCTGTGCCAGACACCGTCATTGGAAACACCGATGACGAGAAGAAGAAGAATTTTGCCATTACATTGCGGCGCAAATTGTTCGCATTGGAGCCGACCGCCGTGCTGCATCGCATGGTGAACGACGCCGAAATTCCAATCGCGGACGCGTCGGTGCGCGCCGGCGTGGCGACTTTCCTGAACAATCAGCCCGACTTCAACATTCGCACGACATCCATTTACACCGTTTTACAAAAACCCGAAGCGTTCAAGGATATTGCCGATGAGCATCGGGCAAGCGTGATCGGACAGTTGAAGACGCTCCAACGCGTGCAGGCACTCAGCCCCGTTCCGGAAGCCGTGCCGGTACTGATGAACGCAAATCTGACCTCGGCATTTCACGTCGGGGAATTGCCGGAGTCCACATTCCTGAACATGTATGGCGAAACGCTTGGAGAGGAGACTGCCCGTCAGGTTTACACCAATGCAATCAACACTCGAATCCGCAACGAGCATGCGCTGATGACGATGCGGGAAGCAGTCCGGGGAACCGGCTTGGCCATCATTGACGGCCCGCAGAAGATGGAAACGCGGATAGCCAAAATGCAGGCAGTAGCTGATAAACAGCCCGTCCGGCTAAATCTCGAAGAATTGTTTGGCAGCATAGATTTCTGTGAGTGCGGTGAATGCAATTCTGTCTACAGCCCGGCGGCCTACTTTGTTGAGTTACTGCAATATTTGCGGAATAACAACCTCGACCCAGCTAATCTGAATACCGGGCAAAGTGGCTATGCCGGAACCCCGCTTGAGAAACTCTTTCGCCGCCGCCCGGATTTAGCCTGTCTGGAACTGACCTGCGAAAACACCAATACGATCCTGCCCTACATTGATCTGGTGAACGAAGTAATGGAAAGCTTCGTGGTGCATTTGGGCGATTACCACGCCAGCGCAACTGATCCCAGACAGGCCAAGCTGGATGTCTTCAACGTCGAAGACGAAACCAGCGGCGAGTTACTGGCGCAGCCCCAGCATACCAATTACGAAGCCTACTGCATCCTTAAAAACGCAGTCTACCCGTTCACGCTGCCTTATCATCAGCCGATTGACGCGATTCGGATTTTCCTGAACTACCTGGGCACAAGCTATTGTGAGTTGCTGGATAAGTACCGCGCGGCCTGCGAAATCTGCGCTGACCCACCTTTAAGCCCCGAAGAACAGAAGGAGATGGAAGACCTGCACAAAACGACGCTCGACCGCGCCGTGGACGCAGAGTTTTTGGGGCTGACGCAAGAGGAATACATCATCCTCACCAAAGAAGCCTTCTGGCCCAAGCGCTATTTCGACATCACACTGAAAAAGAATCACACCGATAAAGAGTATAGTCAGAAGATCGGCGTGAGACCTGTCCATGAGTACTACGGCTATGAGACAGAACTCGATATGCTCAGCGCGGACGAGAAGGAAAAGAAAGGGCTGACATTCGTCAAGAAACACTTCCTACCCCGCACCGGCATTCAGTACGTTGATTTGGTCGAACTGCTGAAAACCCAGTTTATCAATCCCAATTTCCCGCAGGGCAAGGCGCTCACATTGACGGAAAGTATTCGCTTCAGCTATCGCTTCTTACAAACGTTGGTGGATAAGAGCAGTAACGATCCGAAATTACGCTTTGTCAAACTGATTGACTTTCTGGAAAAGGCTCAACCTTTTGTCCCCATGATTGATGCCATGTTGCACCCTGATCCTTGCAAGGAACAAACGGCGGACTGGCGTTTGGAGACTAAGGATTTGCGGAATTGGGTGTATTGCTATTTTGAAAGAGTTGGGAAGTTAATTGTGTTGGAATCGGGTGAAGGGCCCAGGCTCCCTTTTGCAGGAAAATTGAAGAATGGGAATGGAGACTTTAAGGGCACTTTACACTTAGATGGAACTATAACGGATCAGAATGGAGCGTTTGTTGGCAATGTCACTGTCGTTTTTGATGACAGCGCGAAAAATGTTCCTTTCGTCGGTCCCGTCATATTAAAGGACAGGAAATCGTTTACAGATATCTTTGGTAAAGAGCAATTATCAGTTATTGATGGTGACAATAAACCATTAGCGATACTCCGTTCCGATGGGCTAAGTCGTCCAGAAGTGCCTGCTGTAGCTCTTCCAGGATTTCAGTGGTCAAAAACTCAGGATACCTGCGATTTGGGGAAAGTGCGTCTTGTTCATCTTGATGGTTCGTCAGTGACGCCTGAAGAGTATGACCGGATGCAACGATTCATCCGGCTCTGGCGCAAAATGGGCTGGACGATTGACGAGATGGACAAGGCGTTGATCGGATTGACTGCCAATGCTTTGGGTACTGACAGCGGCGAAACATCCAAAGATTGCCATTATATCGGCTTTGAGACGTTCAAAAATGATTGTCAAACGGGGATGGAAGGTCGTGATGGAAAGAATGGCGATGAAGAAGACCTGGCCTGTCCGGACTTTCCTGAAATCTCCGCCGAGATCACTCCCCAATTCCTGCGCCAATTGGTAGCCGTTCGGAAACTGCTCGACCTGACAGGCTTGCCATTGCCGAAACTGCTGACTTTTTGGGCCAACATCAGCACGGTTGGTGAAAAGTCGCTCTACTCGCGTTTGTTCCTGACGCATAACCTGGTGGGGATTGATAAAGTCTTTCTGCCAGACAAAAACGGTAACTACCTGACGCAATCAACCAAGCTGGCTGATCACATCCCCGTGCTGATGGCCGCGTTGAAGCTGAAGGCAGACGACATCACCGCGATCATCAAGTTCCGTGGCTTAAACGGCGCGTTGACTCAATCGAATGTTTCGACATTGTACCGGCATAGCCTGCTGGCGAAAACGCTGCACGTGAAAGTCCCCGAGTTGGAGCAAGTGATCGCGTTGTTCGGCGACCCATTCAAAGATGCGCACAAGACATTGGAGTTGATTGAAACCTGGGGCAGGATGGAAGATGCGGGCTTTGCCTTCCGTCAACTAAACTACGTGATCCGCGATCACGACGACGCGCTGCGACCGCTGGCTCCCGCGAAGAGAACTGTCCTGCAACTCACAAAAACGCTGTATGACGGGTTGAACGCGATTGATCGCGACCATCCTGACGTAGAGGAAGACGAAAAAGAAAAAGCTACTCCTGATTTGGTTCGCGCGAAAGCAGGTCTGCTGTTTGAACAGTCTGTGGTGGAGCGAATTATCGGTTTGCTGGAAGGAACGACTGTTTATACGACGAATGCTCCGGCAAACCTGACTAACGACCCGGCAAATTCAACTTTTGTTATTCCTGAAACGCTCCAGAAAAAACTCAAACATAACAACCAGAAGACGGCTGTGCCTCCGCGCGCCAACATACAAGTGACAGGGATTTTAACAGACGCCGAGATCATCCAGGCGAAGGGATTGTCTACTCAACCGGGCTGGGCAGAGGCGATTGATCGAGCAGGAAAGCAAGCGTTCAAATACTTCATCGGAGAGCAAGCGTTCAATTTTTACGACGATATTTTGTTCGGAATCTTCCCGGATGAAACCGAGGCCAAAAAAGTATTATTCGCGGGTGATGTCAACATTCCGGCGGATAAATTGGATCCAACCCAACCTGACCCAAACACCGTGCCAATGAAACAGTTCTATTTCCTAAAGCATTTCCTGCCCTTCTTGCGACGGCGATTGTCGCAGCGATTGATCTCGGATGGGCTGTCAAATTTTGTCGGGCTGACGAGCGCTATTGCGCAAACACTACTCACGGATATTTTGGTTGTAGGAACTTCCGGGCAGCCCGCAATGAGCGCGCTGGAAAAGATCAAAGTTGCGCCTGCCAGTAGCGGAACCGGTTGGAAAGGCTATTTGATCCCATCGGCTGAAGCCGAATACAGCTTTGTGGCGGTTGGTGATACGCAACCTGCATCGTTACTGATTGACGGCCAGACGATTTCTTTTTCGCATCAACAGGAAGATCCGTCAAACGTTTGGTTTACTGATCCAGTAAAACTGAAAACAGGAAGATTGTACTGGATAGAAGTGGCCGACCGCCCCGCCAACCAATTGAGATGGAAAACGGCCGCCGCCCCAACCTCCGATATTCCGGCGTCAGCCTTGTTGCCTGATTATTCCACAAGCGGCGCAGAGGAAATAATTATCAAACTGCACAAAGCCGCGATCTTGATTAACGGATTCGGGATGAATGTTGATGAAGTAATTTATTGGCAAACTCACGCTACTGATTTCGGTGCGTTCGATTTCAACGTTGTTACGTTACAGCACTGGAAGCGTATGCAGGCTTATACAGCCATACGCGACAGCTTGCCCAAAGTGGAAACAACGTTGCTGGATTTATTCGGGTGGGCCAGCAAGCTTGGCCTCAAGCCTGAAGACGCCGCCAAACTGAGCGAGAAGATCGCCGCCGTTACAGGTTGGAAGAAAGAGAACATCGAGAAGATGGTCGCCCCCGAGCACTTCGACCTGAATCGCCCTGAGGCCTTCCGCAACGAAATAAACCTGGTCAAGCTGCAAAAGGCCTTGCAGGTTGCCGACAAGATCGGAATAGAAATTGACTCATTATTCGAATGGGCCAAGCCGGGATCGAAGTTCTGGGCGTATCACAAAATCGCTGAAGACATCGGTCTCGCCGTCCGCGCCCGATTCGACCAGGAAGACTGGGAGAAAGTAGTCAGACCTCTGAATAACCAACTTCGTGAAAATCAGAAACAGGCGCTCATCAGCTATCTGCTTGTGCAGCAAGATCTGATTAATTGGGGCGTCATGGACGCCGACAGCCTTTTCGAGTTCTTCCTGATTGACGTGCAGATGAGCGACTGCATGGAGACATCGCGCATCAAGCAGGCCATCTCGACCGTGCAGGTCTTTGTGCAACGTTGCTTCTTGGGGCTGGAAGAAAAGTATGGTGTCCTCAATACTGCCCTGGATCGTGAGCGCTGGGAGTGGATGTCACGTTATCGCATCTGGGAAGCAAACCGCAAAGTGTTTCTCTATCCTGAAAACTGGATCGTGTCTGGATTACGCGACGACAAAAGCCAGTTCTATAAAGAGCTCGAATCGGAATTGTTGCAGAAGGATATCAATACACAGACCGTACAGGATGCATTGAAAAGCTACCTGTTCAAAGTGGACGAGGTAGCGAATCTAAAAGTGGTCGGGTTATTCGTCGAGCAGGAAATTGATGAGTCCGGAAAAGTAGCGCTCAGTCAAGATGGAAAGCCAGTCGATCTCAAACTTCACGTCTTTTCCCGAACTCGGAATGCGCCATACTTTTTCTATTACCGTTACTTAGATATAAAGGAGTCGAACTGGTATCCCTGGGAGAAAGTGCAGGTGGATATCCCTGTTTATGATACAGAAATCGACGGAAAGATTGATGAAAACGGGACTTACCTGATACCGGTAGTATGGAATAAGCGGCTATTGATTTTCTTCCCACAATTCGTGAAGAAGACGAATCCCAATTCACCACACAGCAATAAAACTTTCCAAGACATCGGCAAAGAACAAACCGGTAACGCCAAGCCAGACGAATTCTGGGAAATCAAGATGGGGTGGAGCGAGCGCCGAAATGGTAAATGGACGCAAAAGCAAATTTCCTCCAATGCGATTTACCATAGTGACGGTGCTACCTATCCTACACCCACCTCTCCACTAGATATCAGCCGCTATGAATTTGTCCCACGACTGGTTACTACTCGGGATCCGAAAGTTGTCATTGACGTTTATTACCCCACGGCATCTTCAACAGTGGTACCGTCAGTAAATGAGGCATTTCACTTCGCTGGAAGTCAGATCCTAAATGGCCCTAGATTGACTAATCCCCCAGAGGTTTTTTTCCCTGATTTCCATTACACTAGGCCTATAAATATCTCCGAACTATCGCAACCTAGGATCCACTCACTGCAGGCAACGAATAATGATCTACCTTTCTTAATTAAGACCCCCCCCCATTTCTCTGATGGGACGACTAGTGTGGTGCTTAACTACGGCAACTCCCAGTTGAATTTTTATCACCCATTCATCCACGAATTGTTAGGCAAACTGATTACAGGAAGCCTTGATGCTCTATTTGCCTACTACCTCAACTTCAATGATCCAACCGAGAAAGACGATGCCTATGGGGGTAACGGGACAGCACAGTATCATGAACTGAAGCGGGCTTACTCTCTCTACAACTGGGAAGCCAGCTTCCATGCGCCAATGCAACTGGCCGACCGGTTACTGAAATCGCAGCAGTTCGACCGGGCGCTCAAGATGTGTCACTACGTCTTCAATCCGTTGGCAAAAGGCGGCGACGACAAACGCTTCTGGCAGTTCCCGCCATTCAAGGAAATCGACGCCGAAAACGTGCTGGAAAAATTGTTTATGGGGCTGCAACCCAATGTCCCCGACAATACGCCTAATCAGCAAATTAACGAGTGGCGTGATAAACCATTCCAACCTCACGTCATTGCCCGCTCGCGGCCATCAGCCTATATGAAATGGACAGTGATGAAATACATCGAAATAATGATCGCATACGGCGATTATTATTTCAGACAGTTTACGTTGGAAACTCTGCCACTGGCCATCCAATGCTACGTCATTGCCTCTCATCTCTTTGGGCCGCGTGGGCAAAAGATTCCGAAGCGCGGCAAGATTCAACCGCAAACCTATAATTCGCTATTGGACAAATGGGATGCATTCAGTAATGCGATGGTTGAGCTGGAACTAGCATTCCCGTTCAGCAATCAGACTCCACTGCCGATTGGCGTGAGTAATGGCGTCGTTGGATTGGCCAATGTCTTCGGCTTTGCAACATCGCTGTATTTCTGCATCCCCGACAATCCCAAATTGAGGAGCCTTCGAGACACAATTGACGACCGGTTATTCAAAATACGGCATTGCCAGGACATTGATGGAGTGTTCCGTAAACTGCCGCTCTTTGAACCGCCGATTGATCCAGGCTTGCTGGTACAAGCCGCCGCTCAGGGGCTCAGCCTGTCGAGTGTGCTGAACGACCTGAACAGCCCGATGCCGAATTACCGGTTCTATTACTTGCTACAAAAGGCGCTGGAACTTTGTTCAGAATTGAAAGTATTGGGCAATGCTTTTCTGTTAGCGAAGGAAAAAGGCGATGCCGAGGCGTTGTCGAAGCTGCGAGCCAAACACGAAAGCAGCTTTCACAATCTGGTGATGGAAGTGAAGAAGCAGCAGTTGGACGAATCACAAAAATCGCTGGAAGCTCTACAGCAAAGCCGAAAAGGACCGGTCTATCGTCTGCAGCACTTCCTGAAACTGATTGGAGAGGATTTAGGCAAAGTGCCGAATGACACCACGGATTTTTCCGAACTGCCCAACCAGATTGAGCAACCGGTTGACGAGAGCGGGCTGAAACTAATTCAGTTCGAAAAAGAGGAAATGGATAAAGCGAGTTCAGCGAGAGATCTGCAAATTGGGATAGGAGCATTAGAAACTCTTGCCAGTATTTTTCATGTTATTCCATCTGTAAAAGCGGATGGGAAACCTTTCGGCATTGGAGTTACGACAACAGTATTTGCCGGAACCAACATTGCGAATGCCGCGCAGGCAGTCGCCAGAGGCTTACAGATTGGCGCGAACGATTTGTCTTATCAGTCTACAAACGCTGGTCGCAAAGGCGGATTCCTGCGTCAGTTACAAGATCGAATACAGCAAGCCAACATCTCCGGCTACGAAATCAAGAGCATTGACAAGCAGATATTGACCCAGCAGATTCGGATCAATATTGCTAATCAGGAAATAACTAACCAACAAAAGCAGATTGATAACGCGCAGGAGGTCGAGGAGTTCCTGCGCAACAAATACACCAACGAAGAGTTGTATTCGTGGATGGAAGGCGAAGTGCGAACGCTTTACTACCAGGCCTACACGCTGGCTTATGAGCTGGCCAAGAAGGCTGAAAAGGTGTTCCGCTTTGAGCGTGGGCTGTCGTCCTCCAACTTTATCCAGTTCGGCTATTGGGACGCCGCTCATGACGGACTGCTTGCTGGAGAGCGGTTGTATCTTGGGTTGAAGCAACTTGAATCTGCTTACCAAGAAAAACGCGGATATGATTTTGAGGTTTCAAAACCGATTTCGTTGCGTCAGGTGAATCCGTTAGCGTTACTTCAACTCAAGGAGACTGGAACTTGTGAATTTGTTCTGCCCGAAGTGCTGTTCGACATGGATTATCCGGGACATTACATGCGCCGGATCAAATCCGTGGCGCTGACGATTCCCTGCATCGTCGGGCCATACACCAGCTTGAATTGCACCCTCCGATTGCTGGAGCACAAATTCAGGATCAATGCGATTGCCAAAGACAAGAACGATTATCTGGAGAAGGCGGACGAAACCGATGAGCGCTTCAGCACGGTCAATGTGCCGATCACTTCGATTGCGACCAGCACAGGGCAAAACGACAGCGGCGTTTCTGAGCTCAACTTCCGTGACGAACGCTATATCCCATTCGAAGGCGCCGGTGTAATTAGCAAATGGCGGCTCGAATTACCAGTTCAGTTCCGGCAATTCGATTATGACACCATTTCAGACGTCATTCTGAACGTGCGCTACACATCCATTGACGGAGGGGATAAGCTGAAAAAAGCGGCGGCTGACTTGGTACAGAAATATATCAAGAGCGTAGAAGACCTGAGCCAACAGGAAGGGCTATTTGCCGCGTTCGACCTAATTCACGATTTTCCCAGCGAGTGGTATAAAGCGATGCAGCCTCCCGCAGGAGCGACAGAGCGCATCCTCACACTCAACAATGTGTACCAGCGTCTGCCGACTTTCACGAAAGGACGCTCTCCCGACAAAATTCCGGCTACCGACATCTATTTGTTTACAACTGCCTCTATTCCAGTGGCTGCATTTACGCTAAAACAAAACGGCGATGATTTTACTTTCACTGCCGGGCCACAAATGGGAACCATAAAATCTTTCGCGGCGAAAGACATCCGTTGCCAGATGGGTTCATGGCAATTGAAGATTCAGGACGTGAATACCGAGATAGAAAAGCTATGGTTGATTGTAAGATATGTGTTGAAATCAGGCGAAACTTCGTCAGGCGGCTCACCGATACAGTAACTGGATGAACCCTCGCTTGGCCGTCGGTAGTTTCACTACTTCGAGCTTGATCCCGTGTTCCTCGGCGGCTTCCGACCGCTTTCTCGCCCGTACACTTTGATCGACAAAGCGTGCGCGGCAATGCGCCGGAGTCGTGCGGGAACGGTCTCTTAAATCAAATGTAATCCGCTGTGTGGTGAAAATCTGGTTCTTTGGGAATTGCCGTGAAGGCCCCCAATATCTTGTGTCATCAATGCGCAAAAGCTTCGTAGCCGCTCAGATCCAACCAGATGCGGCGGAAGAGGCTGATCGGATTGGTGATCCCGTAGCAGCGACGCTTGAGCACTTTGATTTTATTGTTCAATCCTTCGACCCATCCGCTGTTTGAACGATAGGTGAAATAGTTGGTAATGATCTCCATCCGATCCTTGAGCGTGCCGATGAACTTGTCGAAGCAATTCAGACCACTGCCTTTGACTTCGGCGATCCAACTCTGAATGGCGCCCCGTGCGGCTTCCGGGGTCTGTTTGGTGTCGAAGATTTGGGTCAGTTTCTCGCGCAGCGCATAGGCTCTACGTAACTCGTAAGAATACTTGAAGAGCAATTCAATCACGTCTTGTTCTTCCGGCTCCAAATCTTCGGGCTTCTTGCGCAAGGCCCACATCGCGCCCTTCAACCTGGCGTACTCTTGTTTGTCGAGGATGCGCTTGAGTTCTTTCATTTCTTTCTTGCGGAGATCGTCGAGGCCGGCCCGATAGAGCTTGGCCACGTGGAAACGATCGCCGACTACTTTCGCGTGCGGCAGGACTTCCGCCGCCGCGTTGATGAAGCCTTCGTAAAGATCGGTACAGACTTCTTTGACGGTGGCCCGTAAGTTCTCCGGGATCGTTTTCAGAAAGTCGGTGATCGTTTCTTTCTTGCGGTCTTTAAGCACGGCCAGCACGACCGGTTTTCCTCGATCGTCGCGCGTGCTGACAATGGCGACAAAATCGCGATGCCCTTTGAGCAGCGAGATTTCGTCCAATCCGATCTGGCGCAGATGTTTGAATTGATTCCAGTCGACTTCGCCCCGGACGTATCTGCTGAGTACGCCGCGCACACGATCGTAAGGGACACGATTTTTGATGGAGACATCGCTGATCGTGCTGTTGACAAGCTCTCGCAGGAGAAACTCGGCGAAGGCTTTGGTGCATTTTGCATCGGCGTCCTACCACTCGCCGCGCTCGGTTGTAGTCGGACGGCCATCGCAGTCCGGGCATCGATATCGTTTGGTTTTCAGATAAAGATAGACATCCTTCTCGCAAATCGGCAGATGCCGCAGCGTCAAGGGTTCGCCGTGTTCAAAGAACTTGGTGGCTTTTTGTCCACAGCGATGACAGATCGAATAGCCACGGGTCGATTCGATGTCACACTTGATTTCGTGTTCAGTGATCTCGACGTTTAAGACTTCAATGTCAGGAAGATTCAACAACTGCTCGATCGGAATTTGCATGAAGACGCCCTCGATAATGAATGTTGGTTTGTGACCACAATATCTTGGGGCATTTCACGGCAATTCCCAAAGAGCCGAAAATCTGTCCTGGCATTTCGCGCATCCCCAACTCAGTCAGCTTGCTTGGCGAGGGAATGGTGGGAAGAGTTCCGATACCTTCATCGTCCAAAGCTTTGCCCTTCCAACTACGCAACCATTCCGGCGAAAGAACCAGAAAGAACGATGAGGCGTAATGACGCTGCGACCCCATAGGCAAGGCCCAGATCGTGCATGTGTGATCGTCGACTCTGGAATAGAAATAGTAATAGTTTTTCGTGCGCGCCTGTCTGCCTTCGCTGCCGTAGCTTGGCGTTGGTTTTGTGCGCCAAATCAGATCATTGATTTCGATGAAGGTTTTTGGGAAGCGCCCTGTTTTCGCGTGATAGCCGCGCAGGTCTTTTACGAGTTTTTCAACCTGCGGCTGGGGCATATTCACCTGCCAGTCGCGGAAGAGCGAGTACACGCGCCAGCAGTAACCTCCGAGGGCAAGGATCGCGGCGGATGCCAAAAATAGAGATGTGGCTTTCAGCTTGTTGAATTTCGGTCTCGATTTGGTCATCGGGCGTCTCACAACTCACGCGAGCCGAGGTCAAAAAGCGGCGCCTGTTCTTCATCGAGCGAATTCGGGTCGTACTCTGGCTCGAATTCCGTCTCTCGAGATGGAGGCGCCGTAATGGCCATATTGACCTCTTTCCACCGGGACTGCATGGTTTTCCCAGC
>Ga0187894_10002981_pt1 | contig 19485 bp, 13 predicted proteins | sample GBC1701081metaG_FD_136650 | JGI IMG/M metagenome (GOLD analysis project Ga0187894, IMG submission 136650) | White microbial mat communities from a lava cave in the Kipuka Kanohina Cave System on the Island of Hawaii, USA - GBC170108-1 metaG ...
AACGCAGTGACGAAAGGCAGCCAGATCAGATCGTCGGAGATCGTCGTGCGCACGCCGCGTCCACTCGGCGGATGCCACCAGTGTTGCACGTCGCCCTCTTTGAACTGGTGCGCACTGGCGAGCAGGATCTGTTTGCGCGTGATCTCGGGACGGCTATAGACCAGCGCGAGCACGTCCTGTAGTTGATCTCGAAACCCATAAGCGCCACCCGATTGATAGAAAGCCGTGCGCGCCCAGACGCGGCACGAAAGCGTTTGATAAAGCAGCCAGCGATTCAACATCGTGTCCAGCGCCTGATCGGGTGTGCGCACTTCGACAGTGCCGAGCAGTTCGTCCCAGTGATTGAGGACTTTTTCAAAGGCCGCGTTGACGTTAGCCGTCTGGCGATAGGCTGAGACGAGCGCTTCGGCTGCTTCTTTCGATTCGGCTTCACCGATCAGGAAGATGACTTCGCGAGCTTCGTGCGGCGCGAGCTCGATGCTTGTTTGAATCGCCGCGCACGGATCGAGTCCGGCGCCATCGCGCCCGCCGAGGCTCACACGACGGAGCGCGGCAGGCGCGTCGAGTGAACCATTGCGGCCAATGAACTCTTTGCGATCGCACGTTGCGCTGGTGAGTTTCTCGCTCGTCGCAGCAAAGGCAATGAGGCCGGCGAACTCGTTGTTGTACGGATTGCGCGCGAAGATCGTCGCTGCGGGCGCGTCGATCTCCGTGATGATGTACGGCGCTGACGACGAACGCGCCACACCCATGACCAGTTCGTTGTACTGAGTAATCGTCAAGCGTCGTTTGCGGCCGGTGCGATTGCGCAAACGCAGCAGAGAAATCTTGACAGAAGCATCGAGTGGCGCGAAGGCCAGCAACTCCTGCGAGATGCCGTGGCTGGTGTGTTCGAAGACACTGTAACCCTGACCGTGCCTGATGATGTAAGGCTCGCGTTCGCGAATCGGCAGTGGTGTCGCTGACCAGACCGTGCCTGAATCCTCGTCGCGCAGGTAGACGACTTCGCCCGGCGGATCGCTGATCGCATCGTTGGACCAGGGCGTCAAACGGTTTTCACGACTATTCACCGACCACGTGTAGCCGCCGCCGCTTTCCGTAACCTGAAAACCGAAATCGACGGCGTTGCCGATTACGTTGGCCCACGGCGCGGGCGTCCATTGTTCGGCGCCGAGCAGAGTGACGTACTCGCGCCCGCCCTGGTGAAAACCGCCGAGCCCGTTAAAGAAGCTCAGCTCCGGCGGCGCGATCGTTGGTTCGGGATAGGTTTGCGGCGCCTGTCGGGGCATCAGGAGAGACGGCAGCGGTTCCTCAACGCGGCGTCGTTCGATCTGAGCTTCGAAGCTGCCGCGGTCGGCGACGATCACCACGCGCGCCACCGCGTGCAACAGAATGCGATCCGCTTCGGGTATCTGATCGGCGCGCCGTAAGTAAACGCCGCCGGGCTTGTCCTGGAGTCCTTGCAAGCCACCGGTGCGCACGATCGTTTCGAGGGCCTTGTGCAGCGGTTCGAGGTAGCTGCTCGGCGTGTCGTTGAGAATCACCAGGTCGCAACGCAGTCCTTTGTAATGCAGGTACTCGTGCCCACGGACAAGTTTTTTAACCGTCGGAAGATCGGCGGCTTTGTTGATGCGTACGACGATGATCGGCAGGTCGCCGCTAATGCCATAAGCCCAGAGACTCGATTGCGACTTCGTGTTGAGCGCTAGGACGTGCGGTGTGGGCCGCAGCGACGGATCGGAATAGATGATGCGCGCCGCGAGGCGTTGGAAGAGGTGTGCTTCTTCTGAGTCGATCTTCAGGTGGCTCATCTCGACCTGTGCTTTGGTCCAGGCGAGACGCAGTTCGCGTTCGAAGATGTTTGGATCGTGATACTTGTCGGCCAGCGCGAGCGCTTCTTCGCGCGAATGCGCGACGGCAGTGCTGAACGAACAGTTTACTGTCTGGTTGGGTTGAATCCTCACGCGGCGCCGCAAACTGAACACCGGATCGAGCACGGCGCCGGTCGTGTTCGAAAGAGGACGATCCTCCATCACGGCGATCGGATTGGTCGCGGTGCGTCCCCTTCCGAGGAAACGCCCGCGGTCGGTTTCGTATTGAGTCGCGCCTACCGAATCACTCTCGACCACGACGACGTGAATGCCCCAAATCGGACGGTCTTCGCTCGATCGCTGCCGCCGGTGCGCGAGCAGCGCGTTCTCTCCGGCGATGAATTCGGTCTCGATGAAGAGATTGCTGAACGCCTGGTGCGCCGCGTCTGCTCCCGGTGCGTTGAGCACGACCTCGGCATAGCTCGTCAACTCAATCTCGCGCGTCCGCGACGAATGGTTGGTCAACGACACGCGCCGCACTTCAGCGTTGTCTTCCGCCGAAACAACCACCTCCATGCGCGTCGAGATGCCTGCGTCGATGCGGCGGAAGTCGGCTTTGTCTTCGGAAAACGCGACCGTGTATGCCTGCGCCCGTCGCTTCACCGGCTGATGTCCGGCGGACCAAACCATGCCGCTGCGCACGTCGCGCAGGTAGATGAAAGCGCCCCAGTTGTCGCGCGTTACGTCTTCGCGCCAGCGTGTGACCGCGATGTCTTCGCAGTTTGAATAGCCCGAGCCGGCGGTTGTGAGCATGACGTTGTAAGCGCCGTTGGAGAGCAACTGCGTGCGCGGCGTGTCGAGATCCGCCGACTCGTAAATACGCGTGATCATGCCCGGCATAAATTGGATCACGCGTCCGGTCAGAACTTCTTCGGCGCGCGGATGAGCGGCCGGAACGCCGACCGGGATGCGCTCCTGCAAGAGCAACTCGGTTGCTTGCACGGTGGGGTCGCTGTGGAAGCGGCGTTCGATCACATTGTCGAGCAGCAGGTTGGTCAGCGCGACGAGACTCATGCCCTGGTGGTGGGTCATGAAGGCGCGAATCAGGACCGATTTCTGTCCTTCCGGCAGACGCTCGGCGGTGTAGTCGATGGATTCGTAAAAGCCCAGCGAAGCGAGTGCGCCTTCTTTCTCGAGCCGGCGCAAATTGCTGATGGCGGCATGTGCGTCAATGGGCGCTGCGAGCATCGTCGCGTAAGGGGCAACGACGAGATCCTCGACCAGTCCGCGTTTCAAGCCGAGACCGGGAACGCCGAATGGTCCATATTGATAGTTGAGCTGAAGATCGCGCACGTTGTAAGCCGCTTCCGAGATTCCCCACGGCACACCACGCTCCTGCCCGTACTCGAGCTGCCGCTCGACAACCGTCTCGTAAGTGTCGGCGAGAAGTGTCGCCGGGTAGTTGCGCATGACGAGCAGCGGCATCAGGTATTCGAACATTGTGCCGGTCCAGGAGAGCAGCGCGCGTCCGCCATCGACTTTGGTCAGCGCGCGGCCCATGCGGAACCAGTGTTCCTGCGGCACGTCGCCTTTGGCGATAGCGACAAAGCTCGCGAGCCGTGCTTCGCTCGCGAGCAGATCGTAGTAGGAATCATCGGCGCGCGAGGCCGTGACGTTGTAGCCGATCGTGAACAGCTTGCGCTCGACATCAAAGAGAAACGAGAAGTCCATTTCCTCGCTAATCTGGTCGCACATTCGCGCGATGCGACTGAGGCGCGACAGCAGATCGTTTGCATCGCCGGCGGCTTGCTCGAGCGCTTTCGTTAACTTTGCCGAAACCTGTGCCAGTTGAGCGGATTCGAGATTCTGGAAAGCGGAGAGTTGGACCAGGGCCTTGTCGCAAAGCTGCGGAACTTCCGCGAGCGTTGGCACTTCCTGCAACAGTTTGATGATGGCGGCCCACTCTTCGCTGGCGCCGATCGCCTGTTTCAATTCGGGCAGTAAGCGGCCCCACGTTGTAAGCGATTCGGCATCACGCTGGAGATAACTCACCTGATGCTTGAAAGCATTGACCCACCAGCGCAACTCTTTGAAATTGATCTCGCCGTGCTCGTGCGCCAGGGCGTTGACGATGTCGTCGATATCAGAACTGCGCCGCGCCAGGAAAGCAATCAGGACAATCCACGCCGACAGCTCGTTGCCGGCATCGTGATCTAGCTGCTCGCGGCAGGCGCCGATCTCATCGTGCAGTTGGCGGACGGTCATCGCTTCCGTGCGTTGGCGAATACTGCCGAGCTTTGCGGCTTCAAACGCGAGCGCCTCGATCGTGTCAAACAGTCCCTGGATGACGTGCTGGCCAAAGAGCTTTTCGTCCGGTAGTTCGACAAAGCCTTGTTTGACGGCGATGAGGTGACCCGCGAGGTTGCCACTGTCAACGGTTGAAATGTACTGCGGTATGAGCGGCTCGAGAGTCCTCGTGTCGTACCAGTTGAAGAAATGTCCGTTCATCCGGCCCAATTTCGACAACGTGGTGAAGGTCAGCTCCTGGCGTTCGACGAGTTCGAGCGTGCTGACATAACCAAGCTCGTGTGCCGAGGAGGTTGCGAGCAACGACAGGCCGATGTTTGTCGGCGACGTGCGATGAGCGATAACCGGCGCGGGATCTTCCTGAAAATTGTCCGGCGGCAACCAGTGATCCTCGGGCCCGACAAACGTCTCGAAGAAGCGCCACGTGCGGCGTGCGATCGTTCGGGCAAACTGTGTCTCGTCGCCGTTGAGAACCTGTCGTACCAGAGGGCGGCGCTTGCTGGCCCACGCAGCAACGAGAGGCGACAAGATCCAGATTGCCGCGAGGAGGCCCATCAATGGCAGGCCCGCTGGCTTGAACGCAACGGTGAGTCCGAGCGCCGCGAGCGCGAGGAGCTCGGCCGGCAGCATCCACGAGATAAACGAAGCCAGGTCGTAGCGCACCGACCGTTCAGCTTCGGCGGCGGAGATCCATTCAAGCAGCTTCCGGTGTGAGATTAGTTGCCGGTAGAGCGTGCGCGCGATTGCGTCGCACATCAAGTAAGCCTGATAAGGCAGAAAGACGAACGACAGCGCGATTTGGGCCGTGTTCGTGCAAAACTCGTCCCAAACGCTAGAGAAGTGGCTGCTCCAGGGAGTGCCTTTTGGGTGGGTGAGCAAACCTGTCGTGACATGCAGGTAAACCGGAAACGCAATCACGATGAGAATGAACGTGGCCCAGAGCAGCGCCGGGCCGGGAAAGATCGTGCATGAAGCCACAAACCAGAGAAACAGCGATGGTGCTAACAAACTGCGGCGCAGGTTGTCGAAGATCTTCCAGCGGGCAATGAGCGGCAGGGGGTTGCGGATTTTTTGACCGCTCGCGTTCGGTACGCGCGGAAACAACCAGCGGATAATCTGCCAGTCGCCGCGTGTCCAGCGATGCAGGCGCTTGGCGAAGGCTTCGTACGTCGTCGGATACTCGTCTAGCAGTTCAATATCTGTCGTCAGTGCCGCGCGCGCGAATAGCGACTCAAACAGGTCATGACTGAGCAGTACGTTCTCCGGCACACGATCGTTGAGTGCGCGTTGAAATGCGTCGACATCGTAGAGACCTTTGCCGGTGAAGTTTCCTTCGCCAAACAAATCCTGATAGACATCAGAGACGGCAGTGGTGTACGGGTCGATGCCCGTGTAACCGGAAAAGATCTGCGCGAACTTCGATCGTGAAGCACTGCTGAGCGAGATACTGACGCGCGGTTGAAGAATACCGTAGCCGTGAACGACGCGATTCGTTGTCTCGTCAACCCGCGGACGGTTGAGCGGATGCTCGGCCGCGCCAACCAGTTTGCGGGCGACATCACGTGGCAACTGCGTGTCTGAATCGAGCGTGATGACGTAGTGGATCGCTTTCCGCAACGCGTCGTCGGCAGTTTGCACTATGAAACTGGTATCGCGTGCGCCGCGCAACAGCCGGTTGAACTCTTCCAGCTTGCCGCGCTTTCGCTCCCAGCCCATCCATTTGTTTTCGCTCTTGTTCCACAGACGCTTCCGGTGAAAGAGATGAAAGCGGTGTTCACCGTGTCGCTGGTTCAGCGTGTCGATCCCGCTTTGGGCCACAGATAGAAGCAGGGAGTCGTTTGGCATTTCTTCAGATTCCGCGTCGCGAAAATCGCCGAGCAGTGCGAAGTAAATGCGCGGGTCCTGGTTTGCGAGGAAGTGAACCTCGAGGCGTTCGAGGAGTTCGTTGACCTGCGACTCGCTGAAGAAGATTGTCGGCACGACGACGAATGTCGACGCATCTTCCGGAACGCCCCTCGTAACGGTGTCGATTCGCGGCAACAGACGTGGGGGAAAGAAATGCGTCAGGTCCCAATTGATAACTGTAAGCGCGAGATCGCTGGCCGGAATCAAGGCAAGCAGCCCGGCTAAAGCCACGATGATCCAGTTCGCACCGGCGTAATACAACGCGCTGAGCAGGAACCCGAGCAGCAGACCAGTCAGGACGGCAATCGTTCCGAGATACGAGCTGGTTGGGTGACGAAGCAGAAAGCGCCGAAGCTTTTCAGTAAGTCTCGTACGGTAGTTAAAGAGCGCTTCGAGCTGTGGCAATCCTTCGTCGATGAGGTAGTAGCCAACGTGCTTCTTGGCCTCCTCATTTTGGTCGGTTGCTGCAGCGGCGAGTTTGACGACGGCGCCGGCAATCTTCAGCTCGCTGGTGTGCGTTCGTTTGCTGATGCGCTCGATGACGTGGCGGTAGCGATCGCGCGAGGCAAACTCCATCCGCAAATAAACACCAGCCGGATCGTTACCCAGCAGCGGCTCGATCAAACTGACTTTTTCAAAGAAGTCGTTCCAGTCGAGCGTCGAGAGCAAACGCATGCTGGTGATGATGTTTCCGACTGTTACCTGCGCCGCTGCCTGCCGCTGGTGTTCGTTATGAATGATCTGCTCGACGCTGGTGCCTTCGCTTCCCAACTGCTTTTCGATCCAGTCCATCACCGGCATGACCGAAGGGTGTTGTTCGCGCAGGCGTTGGACGAGTTGGACCAGGAAAGTGTGCGGAAGTTCTTCTCGTTTGCCGAGACGTTCGCTGACCATCGTGTTGATCGCCGCGGGTTGGAGCGAAGCGAGTTCGAGTAGCTTGTCGGCGAGCTTGTCGGCTTCTTCGCGCTCGACACGCGCGCGGGCGATGGCTATGGCCAGGCGGCGAAGGTTTTCGACCAACGCGAGCCGCAGCGTGATCGCCACGGCCCACAGTTCACCAATCGACAGCGGCGCCACAGTTTGATAAGCGGCAATGAAGCGGCGCAGCGTGTTGGTGTCGAGCCGCGAGTCGGTGTGTGTGATCAGCGCGAGCGCGACGGCGTAGATTCGTGGATAGTCCTGGAGTTCGCCGGCGGCGAGCTTGGGGAGTTCGTGGTAGTAGCTCTTTGGCAGATCGTGACGAATCTCGCGTAGTTGTTCTTCGACGATGTGATAGTTGTCGACGAGCCACTCGGCTGCAGGCGAGATTGCGCGGCCTTCGCGAAGCGCTTCGACGAGAGCTTTGTAAGCAGCCTCGAGGATGCGGCCGTTTTCGGCGAGTCGCGGTAGAAGTTGCGCGCGGCCTTTTCGAGTTACTGTTTTGTGTTTGGCAGCGAGGGTTTGCGCGTACTGTTCGAGGCGTTCGACGCTATAGAACTCCGCGTTAAATGGTTTTTCATCATTGTCGCGGGTTGGCTTCCGCAGTAACGAGGCGAACGATTCGACAAACTCACCCATGAAGTCACGACCGGTAACAGTTAGCAGGGTTTTGGGGGGAGTTTCAGAATATCACGAAGTGTGAATTTTGTGCTTTGTCCCTAATGCTTGCACAATTTAGGGGCAACAAAGTGCAAAGGGCAAAGTACGAAGAGCAAACGTAGTATACTTTCGCGCCATGCGCGTGTTGGGAATCGATCCGGGCAGTCAGACGATGGGTTGGGGCGTTGTCGAAGGTGACGGGCGCCGCTACTCACTCGTCGCTTATGGATCGGTACGTGCGCCGTCGTCTTTGCGGTTCTCGGCGCGTTTGTTGCGGATGTGTAACGGACTCGAGGAAGTGATTGCCAAACACCGTCCGGATGCGTGTGCGCTGGAAGATGCGTTTCTGGCGACGAACGTGAAAGTCAGTATGAAGCTCGGGCAAGTGCGCGGTGTGGTGTTGTTGGCGGCGGAGCGCGCGGCGCTCGACATTCACGAGTACTCGCCGCGGCTGATCAAGCAGACGGTGGTTGGTTATGGCAACGCCGAGAAGCATCAGGTGCAGGAGATGGTGCGGTTGCTGTTGTCATTGAAGAGTGTCCCGTCGCCTCACGACGTTGCGGATGCGCTGGCGGTGGCGATCTGTCATTTTCATCACGCGGCGTTTAAGGAAAGAATCGTTGCGTTGGTCTGAACTCTATTAACCTCACTCAAGGAGAACAACATGAATCCTCACAAGCTCACGTTCCGGGTTTTTCTTCGTAAACTTGCGTTCCAGTTCTTTTTGCTTTCGATCATTGTCTTTTTATTTGCAGAAAACTCTTTTCCTAAAGGCCCCACGGGTGGTCGTTTCGCGCTCGTGGTGGACGAACGGCTCGCCGCATTGCGCCGGACGCCTCAGCTAAACGGATCGCTGGTGCGCCGTCTGAGCCGCGGTCGCCGGGTTGCGATCAGAGCTTCAAAAACAACTCGCGAAGGCGTCGTTTTTCTTCTGGTTAACGTAACGAGCCGCACGCACGGCTGGATTCAGCGTGAAGCCGTTGTTTCACCAGGACGGGCAGGAGACGACCAACGTTTGCTCGATCTAATAAAGGCCTCAGACGGTTTCGACCAGATCGTTCGCGCGCGGATCTTTCTGGATCACTTTCCTCGCTCGCCGTTACGTCCAACGGTCCTGTTGTTACTGGGCAACACAGCCCAAGCCGAGGCGGGCAGGCTCTCGCGCACCGCGGCAAAACGTCTCAACGGGAACGCTCTCCCGGCGCCGGAATTCAGTTACTTCATGAACTACAGCGGTCTGGATCGTTACAACCGGCAACGCGTCACCTTCGTCTTCGACCGCGCGACGAGGCGTCTTCATTACGACGGCGCCGCCTGGCGCGAACTAGCCGGTCGCTATCCAAACACGCCCGAAGCCCTCGAAGCGCGGAAGCGTCTGACCGAGTTGGCACAACTCGATCCCTGATTTGTGAGTCGCTTTACTCACAACAGTGTATCTTGTATGCTACGCCGCAAATGGGAATCAGACCAGCAAATCTCAAAGGAGTCCGCGATATGGGCCTCACACGTATTGCCGTCACAATAAGAAAGTTCGGTTCAGAAGAATCGTATACGTCAACCTTCCTTGTCGACACCGGAGCCATCGATTCGATGGTTCCCGCCTCAGAATTGAAGAGACTCGGCATCGAACCGGTTCGCAAAGAGTTCTATGAAATGGCCAGCGGGGATCTGGAGGAGTTCGAGATCGGCTTTGCTGAGATCTCGTTTCTGGGCAAATCTGTCCCCAATCAGGTCATGTTTGGCCCGGAGGACTGTGAACCCATCCTCGGCGTATTAGCTCTCGAGGCGGCGGGGTTCGTTGTTGATCCGGTGGCCGAAAGGCTCAAAACTCTCCCGGCACGGTCGCTCAAAGCCGTGGCCCTAAAATCTGTGGCTTAGCGGCTTTTCTTACCCTAAACTCTCTAAAAATCTGGCCGCACGGGTGTTAATAAACCCTCCAAACCCCCGTTTACGAGGGTGTAGACGAAGGAGAACAACCCGTGCAGGCTGCTCTAAAACCTTTGCGACTCGTGAAAAATGAACCTCCGGGAGAGCTCGAGACGCTCTTCCAGACGCATCATGGCCGCGTTTTTCGGACCGCCCAACGCATCACCGGCAGCGCCGCTGATGCCGAGGACGTGCTGCAAACCGTCTTCCTGCGGCTGGTGAAGGGTCAGGAAAGTTACGACCTTTCGAAGAATCCCGAGGCTTATCTTTCACGCGCCGCCATCAACGCCTCCCTGGATCTTTTGCGCAGCCGCACGAGGTCTAAATCAATCGGACTCGACGAAGCGGACGCTGACGCACTCGCGACACGCGCTCGCAGTCCCGAAGCCCTGCATGCCGATCGAGAACTGCAAACGCTCGTTCGCCAGGCTGTGTCACGACTCGGCAAAACCGCCGGCGAGATGTTTGTTCTCCGTTACTACGAAGGATTAGCCAATAAAGAGATTGCTGTAGTGCTGGAAACCTCGCCGTTCGTCGTGGGCGTCGTCCTCCACCGCGCTCGCACAAAACTGAGAAAAGAGATTGGGCACTATCTGGAGAAACACCATGAAAAGGAATAGTGAAGAGATTCTCGACAAGGTTACTGCTGAGATTCGTGACGAAAAAGTCGATCAGGCAGTAGTTTCAGCAGCGGCAGACCGTGTTTGGGCGCGTGTCTCCGCTGCGGCGGGTGACAGTGAATTCCAGATGCCGACAGGCGATCGGATCGCTGATCGGATTGAAGGTTGCGCTGATTTTCAGTCGCTCATTCCGGCTTACCTGGCCGGAAAACTTTCGGAAGCGCGGTCGCTGTTGCTGGTGGACCACACGCACGAGTGTATTCCTTGCCGCAAAGCGATGAACGAAGCGCGCACACGCCGCCCGACGTTTGCGAAAGCTCCGGTCAAAACCAAACGTTATTCGCTCCAGCCGGTCGTGCTGCGCTGGGGCATCGCCGCGGCTCTAGTTATCGGTTTTGGTTTGCTGGCCGTGCCGTTCATGCAGCGTTACTGGCCGTTTGGCGAATTTGACGCGACGGTCCAGGCAGCGGAAGGACAAGTGTTCCAGATTGCCGACACCCGCACCGCGGCCGTCAGCACCGGGGCAAAATTGCAAAAAGGCGAAAAGGTGCGCACGGCGAAAGACGCGCACGCAGTGGTTCGCCTCGGCGACGGTTCGTTGATCGAAATGAGAGAGCGTTCCGAGCTTTACCTGACAAAGAGCGGACACGGAACGACGATCCATCTCGATCGCGGCAGTATCGTTGTTGAAGCCGCGAAGCAAAAAGACGGCAAGTTGTTTGTTGAGAGTGGTGATTCGCTGGTCTCGGTGACGGGAACGGTGTTCTCCGTCAACAACGGCACGAAGGGCTCACGCGTTTCGGTTATCGAAGGCGAGGTGAACCTGAATCACGCCGGCAGCGATCGTGTGCTGCGTCCGGGCGAACAGGTCACGACCAGTCCCGCAATCGCGACGATTCCGATCAAAGACGAAGTCGCGTGGAGCAAGAAAGCTAATCACTATGCGGCGGTTTTATCTGGTCTAGCGACGCTGAAGAACGAACTAAGAGGCGTTCAACAGCCGGGCGTTCGCAATTCGACGCACCTGCTCGACTTGATGCCCGAGAACACAGTGGTCTACGCCGCTTTGCCAAACCTGACCGACACCATCACCGAATCGCACCGCATCATTCAGGAGCGTATGAGCCAGAATGCGGCGTTGCGTGAGTGGTGGGAGAAGGAGCAAGCGGGCAGGGCGCAGAACATGGACAAGGTTGTGGAAACGATTCGGCAGTTTGGCTCGAATCTCGGCGATGAGATCGCAGTTTCTGTTTCGCTGGACGAACAGGGACGTCCGGGTGAGCCGTTAGTGCTTGCCGAACTGAAGAATTCCGACGGTTTCCGTGAAGTTCTCGAGCAGCAGATCGCGAAGTTGTCCGGCGGTAACGACAAGCCGGAAATCGTTTTCGTCGAGGACCCGCTCGCCGCTACTGATGACGGCGCTACGAAGAGAGAAAGACTCCACGTTTGGATTCAAAACAACCTGTTTGCTGCCAGTCCGAAGTTGGCGCAGCTTCAGCAACTCGCAACCGTGATCGCGGGTGGCGGAAGCAGCAGTTTCACCGCTACTCCGTTCCGCAATCGCATTGCGCAGGTTTATGAATCCGGCGCCGGCATCGTGGTCGCGGCAAACCTCGAAAAGGTCGTCGCGCAAACCAAGGCTGAACGCGCCAAGGGTCCGGATGCTGAAAAACAAGAGAACGCCTTGAACAAGTTGGGAATCTTGAGTGTGAAATACTTCGTGCTCGATCAAAAGGACTCGAACGGAAAGACGCACACTCAGGCTTCGCTCTCTTTCAACGACATGCAACGCGGCATTCCCTCGTGGCTGGCTGCGCCTGGTCCGATGGGTTCGCTGGAATACATCTCGCCGGATGCGAATCTGGTCGCGGGTTTTGTAGTCAAGAATCCGGTCTCGCTGGTCGACGATCTGCTCGGCGTGTTGGACAGCGTGTCGCCTGAGTTGCGAAAGACTCTTGAAAAACAACAGGAGGATCGCGGTCTCGACTTACGCAACGATATCGCCGCACCGTTGGGCGGTGAGTTTGCCTTCGCGATTGATGGCCCAATCCTGCCGACGCCGTCGTGGAAGCTGGTGTTTGAGGTCAACGATCCCGCGCACTTGCAGCAGACGCTCGAACGCGCAGTCGGCGAAGTCAACAAAGAAGCCGCGAAGTTTGGCAAGAGCGGGCTGAGCTGGGATCAGGCGGACGTTAGTGGCCGCGTTTATTACACGCTCAAGTCAGCCGAGTTTGGCCTCCTGGAAGTCAACTACACCTACGCGAACGGCTACATGATCGTTGGTCCGAGCCGCGCACTGGTTGAACGGGCGATCAGATCGCATGACAGTGGTTTGTCGCTGCTGCGTTCCGCGAAGTTCACGGTTGGTTTACCGGCCGACGGCAATGCAAACTTCTCGGCAGTTTTCTATCACAACCTCGGTGCGCTCGTGCCGGCTGGCATGGCAAGCGCCGCACAGAACCTGCCGAGCGGACCGCAACAGGCAGTTAGAGCGCTCGCCGCAGACATGCAGCCGACCCTTGCATATGCGTACGCACAAGGCGACAGCATTACGTTTGCCGCGAACACTGAAGGCGGACCGTTTGGTTTAAGTCCGGCGACAATCCTGGGAATGCCGAACGCGTTGGAGATGCAGAACATCATCGAGCGCGGCATGAAGAATAAGAAGTAGGGAAGTAAAACCATCCACAGATTCCGCAGACTTCTGCGTAATCTGTGGATGGCCTTTGTACGAACGCGATGAAGCTGTTATCTATTTCCCTCGTTTCGTGGCTGCTGGGCTTGCTGCTGCTCCTTTCGACTTTCTCGCTGATGTCGCAGGGGTTCGGCGCCACTGACATCAACAGTGTCACGGTCACCTCGTTGATCATGACCGCACTGTTGTTCGCGCTTGCTTATGCGCCGTCGCTTTCGTGGCTGCGACGGCGCATGGGCGGTTGCAAACCTGCTGCGTTGTTTCCGCTTGCCTCCGCAGTTGTCCTGAACCTCCCGGTGTTCCTGATCGAAATCCTTGCGATTGGCAGAACTTTAGCGCCCGCAGAAGCGTTAGCATGCATCGGTGCATTTCTGCTGATGGGCACAGTCTTCGGACTTGGATTCGTTTGGAAATATCAGGACACAGCGCTATAAAGAACACGTATGGCACTCCCCGCGACGGTTCAGGAAGAACTGATCCGACCACAAACAGTTGACGACCCACCCGTAATCGACCTTCACGGTCTCAGCGTCGCTTTCGGCCGTCGTCAGATACTTAAAAATCTTCGCGGCGATCTCCGCGGCAAAGCAATTGGTCTGCTTGGTCCAAACGGCGCGGGCAAGACCACGCTGATTCACACGCTGCTCGGGTTTCATCAACCAAACGCGGGCACGGCGCAGATCTTTGGTCACGACATCATCGATCAGGCGAAAAAGATCAAATCGCTGATTGGTTACATGCCCGAGCGCGACGCCTTCATCGCCAAGATGACTGCCGTACACTTCGTTCGGTTGATGGGCGAGCTGTCCGGGCTGCCGGCCGAAGCCGCACTCGAACGCGCGCATGAGGCGCTCTTTTACGTGGGTCTGGGCGAAGCACGTTATCGCAAACTCGAAACCTATTCGCTCGGCATGAAACAACTGGCCAAGCTGGCGCAGGCGATTGTTCATGGTCCGAAGTTGATCTTTCTCGACGAGCCGACGAACGGTCTCGATCCACCGGCGCGCTTGCGCATGATCAAGCTCATTCGTGAAATTCGCGATAGTGGCCAGGCGCACATCGTCTTGTCGTCGCACCTGCTGGTCGACGTTGAAGAATGCTGCGACGAGATCCTGATACTGCGCGACGGTCAGATCGCCGTCTACTGCAATCTCGAAGAGGAACGGAAGTCGAATCGTAAGTTTCTAATGCTGGAGCTACGCGGCGATCAGAAGCGGTTCGTCGAAGCGTTGTCTGGACTTGGTTGTGAATACGCGATCTCGAATGATACCCGGCTCAAAGTTGTGTTGCAGGACGGCGTCGAGGTCCGCGATTTGTACCGGCTCGCTGGCGAGACGCAGGTGCAACTGCGAAGGCTGAGTTACAAGCGCGACTCGCTTGAAGACATCTTTCTCAAAGCAATGGAGAACGGCTATGGCCGTCTATGAGCAGACTTACAAGCGTTACGCGGGACCGCTGACGCCCGAGTGGAACCGCTTCCTGATCATCCCGCGTCACGCGTATCGCGCGGTTTTCAGTTCCAAACTTTTCACGGCGTTCTTCGTGATCTGCTTCCTGCCGTTGCTGGTGGAAGCGATTCTGATCTACTTGCACCACAACATCAACGCCATCGCGATCATGCAGATCAACGTGCGCGAACTGGTGCCGATCGACGCCTTCTTCTTCCAAACGTTCATCAACATTCAGGGTGGATTTGCTTTCTTTGTTGCGCTGCTGGTTGGACCACCGCTCGTCTCGCGCGATCTGCGAAACAACGCGCTGCCGCTTTATCTTTGCCGGCCGTTTTCGCGCACCGAGTATGTAATGGGCAAGATGTCGGTGATCCTGATTCTGCTGTCGCTGATCACCTGGGTGCCGCAGTTGTTGCTGTTTCTGTTTCAGTCGTACCTCGAAGGGTTTGCATGGTTCAAGAGTAATGCCTGGATGATCAGTGCGATTGTTATCGGCGGCGCGGTTTGGGCGTTGCTGCTGGCCTTGCTCACGCAAACGATTTCGGCGTTGGTGAAGTGGCGGGTGGTGGCAAGCGGCGTCCTGCTTGGCCTGTTCTTTATCCCGACGGTATTCGGCGCCTTCGTCAACGAGGTTTTTCAGACGCGTTGGGGAAACATCATCAGTTTGGGTGCGTTGACAAGGAACGTGACCGCCGGTCTGTTCGGCACGTTTGAACGCGCTTCAGATATCGTTCGGATCAGAGATTTCCAGGACAACGTCGTCAGTGAAATAACGCTGCTCGAGCCACCGCTGTGGTGTTCGTGGGCGGTGTTGTTTCTGATCTGCGCGATCTGTCTCGCGTTGCTGTCCTGGAAAGTCAAAGCTTACGAGGTAGTGCGGTAGGAATCGATGGCCATCTCGACGGATCAACTGATTATTTTCGACAACGTCTCCAAGTTCTACGGCGAGATACTCGGAGTGAACCGCGTGAACTTACAGATCGCGCCGGGCATCACGAGTCTCGTCGGGCCAAACGGAGCCGGGAAGTCGACGTTGATGAACCTGATGACCGGCCTGTTGCATCCGACGCGCGGCACCATCACGTTGCTTGGTATTCCGACCGATCAACCCGAACGGCTGTTTCGTAAAGTCGGGTATTGTACGCAGTTTGACTCGTTTCCGCGGGGACTTACCGGACGCGAGTTTCTCAATTCGTTTCTGCTGGTCCATGGATTCGATCAGAAACGAGCTAACGAGCTCAGCCAGCAGGCGCTCGAACGCGTGAATCTCGTCGAAGCCGCGGATCGAAAGGTTGCGGGTTACAGCAAGGGCATGAGACAGCGTATTCGTCTCGCGCAATCGATCGCTCACGAGCCAGTAGTGTTGATTCTCGACGAGCCGCTCAACGGACTCGATCCGATGGTGCGCGCGGAGACAATCGCGCTCTTCAGAAGGCTCGCCGCCGAAGGCCTGCACCTGATCATTTCGTCGCACATTTTGCACGAGGTCGACATGATGTCTGATCGTGTGGTGCTGCTGAACAACGGCTACATCGTGGCGGAAGGAAATATTCACGGCGTCCGCGACGAGATGGAAGAGCACCCGATGCAGATCCTGATTCGTTGCGATCAGCCAGCCAGGCTCGCGTCGTATGTCTTCGCGCAGAACCATGGGGTTGAAGCCAAATTGCACGATGACCGCCGTGGTCTGTTTGTGAAGACGCGCGATGCGGATGGTTTTTATTTGCTGTTGAATCGGGCGGTGGCCGAGGGTGAAGTTAATGTTGAATCAGTGGCGCCGGTTGATGATGATATGAGCGCCGTTTACCAGTATCTGATCGGCACGAGCGGCGGAAGCGCTTAGGAGTCTAGTCGAATGAGTTCTGCGATTGACGCGGTGGCAAACAAGACTAATCAGGCATCGTTGCCGTGGGCGCTCTGGCTCAGGCAGGTTGGCGCGATCTTTCGTCTCGACTTACAGAAGAACTTTCTCGGCCGCCGTTCGATTCTGATCTACTTGCTGGCGTTACTGCCGCTGTTTCCGTTGCTGGTGCTCGCAATCTTCACACCGCCCGGCAACGAGTGGAAAGAGTTCAACAATTACAGCCTCATCTACGCGGTGCTTTACAACGGTCTCATCCTGCGCACGGTTGTGTTCTTCGGTTGCGCGTGGATCTTCATGAATCTGTTTCGCGGCGAGATCGTCGATCGGAGTTTGCACTACTTCTTTTTGAGCGCGGTCAGGCGCGAGGTGCTCGTCGTCGGCAAGTATTTCTCGGGCCTCGTTACGTCAATCGTTCTGTTTGGCTTCACCACGGTCGTAGGGATGTTGCTCCTCTATTTTCCGCACTTCTCTTCGCAGAGCTGGCGCTACTTCACCGAAGGCCACGGCTTAACCCAGCTGCTCACGTATGCGGGCATCACGATCCTCGCCTGTATCGGTTACGGCGCGTTTTTTGTCGTGGTGGGACTGTTCGTTCGCAATCCAATCGTCCCGGCGCTGTTGCTTTACGGATGGGAGTGGCTCAACTTTCTGCTGCCCCCGCTATTGAAGAAGATCAGCGTCATCCACTATCTGAACTCGCTCGTGCCCGTGCCGATTTCTGAAGGACCATTTGCGGTCGTGGCCGAACCCACGCCCGTGTGGATCGCGGTTCCCAGCATGTTGGGCGTGACACTCCTGGTGCTAATCCTTGCTGCTTATCGCATCCGGCACATGGAGCTCCGCTACGGCAGCGACTAATTCTTCCTCGAGCTAAACTACCTACTAAAGTTTTAGTTGACAACGGCGGCTTGCGTGCGGTATATCCTACTAAAGTCTTAGGAGGGCCGGGAATATTGCATGCCGCGACGTAAGAGTGAGCAGATGACGCCCTTGGAGCTGGAGATCATGCAGGTGCTCTGGGAGACCGGGCCTGCGATCTGCCAGACCGTGCAACGCCAACTAAAACGCGAACTCGCCTACACGACTGTTCAGACCATGCTCACTGTGCTTCATCGTAAAGGGCGCGTGAAGCGAACGTTGAAAGACAAGGCTTATGTCTACCGGCCCGCTGTCAGTCGCAAGAAGTTTACCGGCCACGCTGTGCGCGAGCTGATCGATCGTCTTTTCGGTGGTTCGGCTGAAGGACTGGTGCTGAACCTGTTGCAGGAAAAGCACCTGACGCCGGAAAGGCTCGCGAAGCTTCATCAACTGGTGGAAGAGGACGATGACAAGCGCAAGTGAGTTCATCAGCGAGTTTGTCCTGAACTACGTGATTAACGCGATGTTTGACGCTCGAAGTTTGGAGGAGAGAGTGATGCGATTAACACGCAACCGGAAGATGCTGAGCCTGTCGATGGCCAAAGCGATAGCGTCGATCACGCTGTTTACGCTGTGTGCCGCGGCGGTGGCGCTGTCGTTGTTTTCGCTTGAACTGAAAACTGAAGCGCGCGCGGTGTTCACGCCCACAGCGCCATCATTCATTAGCAACAATGCGCTCCTCCCGAGTGCAGAGACTGCGATTACTCAACACCCGCGTCCGGAACAGCAGCCACGCACTGAAACTCAGCAGCCGATCGCCGAACCTCAACAACCAGGCGCGGAAACTGGTCTCGACCGAACGAACACTTGTCTGTTGCTGCTGGCATTCCCCGCCGTGGCGCAACAAAAGGCCGGCGCTCTCAAGCTCAAGCCCTACACGTTTGAAAACGCTAAAGGCGAAAAGGTAGACGCCGAATTCGGCACGCTACTCGTACCCGAGAAGCGTAGCAATCCGGAGAGCAACTTGATCGAGCTCGCTTTCGTGCGTTTCAAGAGCACGGCGAAGAATCCCGGTCCACCAATCGTTTATCTCGCCGGTGGCCCAGGCGGGTCGGGCATCGGCACTGCCACCGGATCGCGCTTTCCGTTGTTCATGGCATTGCGCGAGATCGGCGATGTGATTGCCTTCGATCAACGCGGCACCGGTTATGCGAAACCAAATCTTGGCTGTTACGAGCGACTCGCCTTGCCGCTCGACGTCGCGCCCACACGTGCAGCGGCGTCGGAGGAACTGCGCAAGAATGCGCGCGGCTGTATCGAGTATTGGCGCGATATCCAACGCGTCGACCTAACCGGCTACAACACCAACGAAAGCGCAGACGATCTCGAAGATCTGCGCAGGGCACTCGGCGCGAAACAGATCAGTCTGTGGTCCATCAGCTACGGCACGCATTTGGCGCTCACCACCATTCGCCGTCATCCGCAAAGCATCCATGATCCGTTGTTTCTCTCTTCACCAAAAATTAAAGATGGCATGCTTGAGTTTCTGAAAGGCCAACCGGTAACGGTGACGAAGATCTCCGGGCCGCCGATGAAATTCGCGCCACTCCAAGCAAAGTAAACGAGTCTATTCTTTCACCTGCGTGCCTATTCTTTTACGCGGGTGTCAAGCGCGATCCAGTTCACTTCCCACGTCTTCCCACCATCGTCCGAAAACGCTTGCTCAAAGCGGCACGAGTTCGGCGTGATGTCGGAGATGATGAAACGAACCAGAATAGCGCGGCCGTTCAACGTGTCCTGGTTGTAAAACTCGCCACGTCCATTTTTGAATTCCCCGATCGCCGGGGGCACAAGCACGCCGGAGTTGACGTTGGCGAAATTCAGGCTCCATTGCCGCGACTGCGGATTGTAGAGACGCAAGCTTAACCCTTCGAACGTCCCCGCTGGGCCGGTGGCCTTGAGCTCCACCAGGTTCGCACGGCCGTCAAACACCTTCGTGACTCTCGTGATGCCCTCATATTCCACCCACGTGGTGGAACCGGACAGAGGTTTCACCAGTCGTCGGAGGTGCGTTTTCCACGTGCCGATTTCGAAATCGAAGTCGTGGCTTCCATCCCGCTGTTGCGCTGAAAGCGGTAACGGATAAACACACAACACACAGGTTACAACGATTAATCTAGACCACATGGTTAGAGGGTATTTTTGAGTAAGAGTTCCGGTCAAGAAGTTACCTTGAAGTAACCAGGGCTAGAGGGTAAGTTTTGAATTCTTAGGAGCAATTAACGCCGAAGGCGTTCGCTAAATGCAGCCCCAGGGTTGGAACAACCCTGGGTCAGCAAGAAGAAAGGACGAACGCTGAAGGCGTTGGCGAGCGCGCACGACATTCGCCAACCCTTCCAGGGTTGGAGGTTCTTAGTTGTACTGAGACCCAGCGTTGTCGCTGCGCTCCAACGCTGGGCTGCAATTAGCG
>Ga0187894_10002982_pt1 | contig 19482 bp, 18 predicted proteins | sample GBC1701081metaG_FD_136650 | JGI IMG/M metagenome (GOLD analysis project Ga0187894, IMG submission 136650) | White microbial mat communities from a lava cave in the Kipuka Kanohina Cave System on the Island of Hawaii, USA - GBC170108-1 metaG ...
CGGGCTGCACCTTCCGGCAAGGCGATTGCCCACTGTTTCTTATTGGCGATTCCTGCCGCTTCAGCGGTTTGCCGGATGATGGTTGCCAGCGCCTCAGTTTCGTGAAGGTTCTGAGCATCGAAGCCCGGCGTCAAAAAGGTGCGCGGAAATTCGGTGACGGCGCTCGCCGCGACAGCGAAACCGCGACGATTACGGCGCAAATCAACCACTACGAACTGTTCATCAACAAAGCCTGCCGCGATATGCGGCACACGTGGCGCGAGAAGGTATCTTTGAATTGCAGAAGCCATATCAATCTATCGAACAAACGTCAAAAAAATCGGTTATTAAAAATGCTTTGGAACAGTGCCAAAATCGTTGTTAAACACTTAAGTTACGCGGCACAGAGGCAACCGACAACTTTGAGGAGCGGGCGTTAGAGTTCAACCTTCAAGTTGGCAGTAGGTTTAAAGGCAAACCCTTACCGAATTCGACGACAGCTCGTAACCGGAAAATGAGCCGCACGAGGTCCGCCGTCAATCCCATCTTTCGTCTGCGCCAGCTACGACCAACCTGAAGGTTGAACTCTAACGCCCGCTCCTCAAAGTTCGTCTATTTCCGCTTTTTTGCGTATCGTGAGTTAAACAACGAGAGCAAGCCAATTGCTTGCTCCCGGAACTTCAACCTCTATGCAGATGAATGTCTGCCGTCAGTATTTGCTATACAGTGTGCCGTTGGAATCCTCGCCACTGGCATTGCTGTAGACATCAACGATGCCGGTTCCGCCTTTGCGCGAAATGGTATCTTCGCCGGTCTCCACTTGCCAGTCCCGTTCGCCGGTTACGGGGTCAATCGGAATTTCGCGGATGTAGCCGGCTTTTTCGAGGTCTTCGAGCGATTGCGGCAATTCCTCTTTGTCGGCGGCGTATTCGTCAATCGCCCTACGCATATCCCGAAGGTCTTGCTTCATCACCGTCTCTCTGGCGTGTATTTGCATCCGTTGATAATTAGCCACGCCAACCGCCGCCAGAATAACGATAATCGTCATCGTGATGACGAGTTCGAGCATGGTAAAACCCTGGTAGTCCGTAGTCCGTAGTCCGTAGTCCGTAGTCGAACTACGAGAGGTTGTGTTGCGATTATTCTCTTGATGCTTCATGTACATACTACCTGTGATTTCCTTCTGACTAAAAACTACTAACTAAGAACTACGGACTACGGACTACTCACCAATCTTTGTACTTTGTGCCGTTGAGCGCCGCGCCATCGCTGAGGGAATAGACATCGAAAATGTCTTCGCCGCCCCATGAGGTTGCATCGGGTTCATCTTTGTACGATTTCAGTCCCCATTCGGCTTCGCCGGTCATCGGGTCAATCGGCATCCGGCGCAGAAATTTAATCCGGTTGCCACTTGTACCAACCATGTTTGCCGGAATGAAACCTTCGACCAGCAGATTCAATTCTTTCGGATAGCGGCTGTCGGTTTTCCATTCAATCGGAATGGCATTGGGATTCTGATCCGCCAACCGTTTGTAAGCGTCAATCGCTTGTCGCAATTGCCGCAAGGCGAGCCGCAATTCCTTCTCGCGTTCGCGCTTGACGCTATTGCGAACTAGTGGAACCGAAGCCGCCGTCAGCACCGAAAGAATGGTGATGACGATAATAATTTCCAGCAACGTAAAGCCAGAAGAGTCTGGAGTCTGGAGTCTGGAGTCCAAAGCTCGTTTCCCTCTTGTTGTACGGCGCAATAAATTCATAAGCTCTCAAATCATCCGGGCTGAGAAAAAGTTTGAAGCGCCATCTACAGGCGGAAAAGTTACGTTCTCCATCTTTTGCCTGTAGATGGCGCTTCAAAACTGATTCAACAATTAACGAACTTCAATCTGCGTTGATTGAAATTTCAGAGTAGCAAGTTGTCCGTTGCCGGAGCGAATGAAGGTCTGCGCTTCATTGATGGCAAGCGGCGTCTGCCCCTGTCCTTTGACGTTAAAAACGATTAACAACAATTGCCCGCGAGCCGGAGTGCCATGGTCACCCGCCGGACGGCTCATTTGCACATTCACAACGCCGTTGTCGGCGGTGAATTGCAAATCCGGCGTCACGCCGCCGGAACGCAGCAAGCCGCCATCGCGCACCCCTTTGACCTCAAGAATACTTGGGTCATAAGTCATCGAAAAGTTTGTCGAAGCGATGCTGGAATTGCCGTTGAGCAGAATTGCCACATAGAGGTCTTGCCCGCGTGTAGCGACGGAAGCGGCGCTGCGGACGCTAACGGTAATCGGCGACTGGGCGTTATTATTGTTCTGCGGCACAATATCGCTATCGTCGTCATCATCGTCATCATCATCTCGTGCGCCACCCGGCGGCAGTCCCGGTTTGGTTACGGGTTCCGCTTTCACCTTCGGTTTCATCGGATTGGTTGGCTGCATCTGTTGAGGCGGGGTTACGACAACGCCCGGTGAATTGACGTTCATAGCGCCGCCATTTTGTTGCGCCGGAGCCTGTTGTTGCATAACGGGCTGCGAGGTTGCCGGCGCTGCATTGCCGGGATTACTGGCAACCTGTCCGCTCTGTGCCTCAAGCAAATCTGCCTGAAAGAGAATCATTTCGATAGAAAGCTGCGAATAGGCTTCCTGCCCGTTACCGGCGGCGCGTGCATAATGGTCTTGTTCTTTGATGTCGGCGCGGCGCAGGATATGGGGCGTTACGGTAATAACCACATCGCTTTGGATGTCTTTGGTGTCCGGTGTTGAGAAGAATCTGCCGAGAATCGGAATTAAGCCGATAATTGGTAAGCCTTTGATATTTTTAGTTTGCTCAGTCTGACTGACTCCGGCGACCAAGGTAGTCTGCCCGTCGCGGACTCTGGCGACTGAGTTCATGGTTCTTTGATTGAACGAAGGCGTCAGAGTCCCGGTGCTGGAATCAATCGAAGTGGATTCAATCTTCATCTGCATCTGCACTTCGTTTTCAAAAACCTGCGGTTTCATGTCAATGTTCAAGCCGACGTTTTCGTATTGAATCTGTGGGAAACCGCCGCCGAAGGCGCTGTTGAGACCATTATTGAAATTGTTGGGATTATTGTTGTTCTGATTATTTCCGGGAGTCGGAGTATTTTGGAAAGGCGAATAGATCGACGCCGTTTGAATCGGCACCCGCTTACCGATGCGGATGGTCTGCTGTTCGGTGTCGAGAATGTGAACCTGCGTCGAAGCCAGCAATTTCGCTTTGCCTTTATCCTGAAAGAAACTGATGGCGCTGGTTGGCATACCCAGCGCAAAGCCGAGAGTTGAGAGATTGGCAAAGATATGTGAGTTTGCCGTCCTCGGTGCCGAGCCATTCTGCCCGAAGCCGCCAAAGATGGTGCTGCCGATGCCGCCGTTTTGTCCCGGATTGCCGAATTGATTGCCGAGACTGAGCAGGTCATTTTTACTGACTTCATAAATCTGAATGTCAATCAACACTTCGGCTTTGCTTTTGTCGAGCGAATCAATCAACGACTCAATCAAACCGAGATTTGCCGGAGTGTCGCGGGCGACGATGGCATTCAGTTGTTTGATGGTGGTCAGCGATTTGCTCTGTAACGCCGCCGTCACCGCCGTTCTGATTTCGTCTGCCGCGCCATTCTTCACGTAGAAGGTGCGAACCGCATAAGGTTCATACTTCATTCTCGATTGCAACCCGTCCATGGCAATAACGATAGTGCGCGGGTTCTGCTGGGCATACATCAGGTTATTGGTCTTGAGAATCAGTTCCAATGCCTGCGGGTAGCTGATGTCATTGAGGTCAATGGTGAGTTTCTGCGCCCGGTACTGATTCGCCACCTGTTGATCGAAGACGACGTTCAAGCCCATGTTCTGTGACAGTTGCTCAATGGCGGTCAGCAGATTGATGTCGCGGAAGCGGACTTGCGTTTTAGGAAACTTCTTTGCTATGGCTGTCTCTTGCACCGAAGTCGCATTGGTTTTGACAACCCCGGCGCTGCCTGCCGGTTTCATAACGCCGTTATAATCGGGGTAGTAATTCGCCTTGTTATTGGGATTCTCGCTCGGCTTCAACTGCGGTCCCGAAGGGTCGTTGCCGGTTGGCAAATCACCAGTTGGCAAGCCCAAGGCTTCAAGCATTTTACGAGCTTTAATCAACGCCAGTTCGTTGCCCTGATCATAAGAGTAAGCCTGACGATATGCCTGATACGCGGCATGAAAATCTTTCTGCTCTGCCAGCTTATCGCCGCGTTGTACCAATTGAACCGCCGCATTGACCAGCGCCTTTTGCAGATGCAATCGGTATTCGATATTGTCGGCTTTTTCGGCTGCCGCTTGAGCGAATTCCTGCGCCGCTTTATCCCATTCCTGGCGCGAGGCATACTTTAAGCCTTCTTTGAAATGCTTTTTATGATCGGCAAAAACGGCGACTGGCGCGACCATTGCAAAGACCAGAAGCAGCACGATAAGTTGTCTTGAACGCTTCAACATTTGTCAGACCTCAACTTTGAATTTCTTCCCACGCGAACCCCGGAACCCCAAAACCCTTTGGGCAATCAGCAGGGGACTAGGTTTGAATCTACCAACCAGTGCGGGTTTGCTGATACGGACGAACCAATTTCACCTCTACGAAACATTCCTGAAACCGCTGACACCAATCGTAAACAAGTGACATTTTACCATTTTATGGTAGGTGATGTCACTGTCTAACTCAAGATAAAGATAGTTGTGAGTTTTGGAGATTTCTCTGCTACCCAATTCTCTTAAACCATCTTTTGTGCTGTCGGTTGCAAATCTTTTTGGCGTGCAGCAACTGGTTGCCGCTTTAGAGGTAACGATAAAAGCGGCAACCAGTTGCTGCACACCAAAATTCCTCATTCGACAAAGGTTACACGATTGATTTCATGCAGCGTGGACATTCCGGCAAAGACCTTCGCCAATGCCGATTCGCGCAACGAAGTCAGCCCTTCACGTCGCGCCACGCGGCGCACTTCCGAACCCGGCTTGCGCTCTAAAATGACTTCCCGAATGCTATCGGTCACATCCAGTAATTCGTGAATCGCCGTTCTACCACGATAGCCGGTGAAGTTGCAAACTTCGCAGCCCACCGCTTGATAAAAAATTTCATTGCGATACTTGTCCGGGTTCAAACCCGATTCGCTCAATTCCTGATCCGTTGGCGGATATTTGCGTTTGCAATTTAAGCAGAGCAAACGCACCAGTCGTTGCGCCAGAACGCAGTTCAAACAGGAGACGAAGTTATACGGTTCAACGCCCATATTCAAAAAACGCCCGATAACGTCAATGACATTGTTGGCGTGAACCGTTGTAAATACCAGGTGTCCGGTGAGCGCCGATTGAATAGCAATTTGCGCGGTTTCGGAGTCGCGGATTTCGCCGACCATGATTTTGTCCGGGTCGTGACGCAAAATGCTGCGAAGTCCTCGCGCAAAGGTTAAGCCCTTCTTTTCATTGACGGGAATTTGCGTGATGCCGTGCAACTGATATTCAACCGGGTCTTCGATGGTGATAATTTTGTCTTCTTCGTTTTTGATTTCATTCAGCGCCCCGTACAGGGAGGTTGTTTTACCGGAACCTGTAGGACCCGTAACCAGCACCATACCGTAAGGTTCAGCGATGAATTTGCGAAATTTCTTCAAATCGTGCGGGTCAAAGCCAACCACTTCGAGATTCAATTCGCGGAACGATTCGTTTATCTGCTCTTTGTCGAGAATACGGATGACGCAGTTTTCGCCGTGAATGGCTGGCATAATGGAAACGCGGAAGTCAATCTTGCGCCCTTTAATGAGGATGCGGAAACGCCCGTCCTGCGGCACACGACGCTCGGCGATGTCGAGTTCCGACATAACTTTGATGCGCTGAATAATGGTTTGGTGATGTTCAATATCAATCGGCTCGGCGGCGCGATAGAGCGCCCCGTCAATGCGGTATTTGACAGCAACATCAGAATCGCGTGTTTCGATGTGAATATCGGAAGCGCGACGTTCCAGCGCATTCAAAATGATGGTGTAGACCAGTTTAATAATCGGCGACATCTCATCTTCGCCGGTTAATCGTTCGAGGTCGAGAACTTCCTCGCCCTGATCGGTATCACGCACCAGACTCATGCGGTCGGCGCGGAAGCCGGAGGTCGCCTGATCGAGCATACGGGCGGCCGTGTCGCCGCGTTTGAGAGCTTCTTCGATTGCCGATAGCGTAGCAACAGATGGACGCAGGCGCAGTTTAAGTTGCGCTTCGATTTCATCCATGACATCGAAGTTCGTGGGGTCTGCCATCGCCACATAGAGCGTATCACCATCGCGCCGGAGTGGTACAAAGCTATGCCGCACCATCATATCAACCGGCAATTCGTGAATTAAGTGATAATCGAGTTGGCTGGCGTCTTCGCCTTTGAGGTCAACAAATTTGAGCCGGTAGCGGCGGGCTTTCTCACGCGCCAGACTCTCTTCCTGACTGATCTTCGCAGTCACCTGACCATTGCCATCCGCTTGCATGACCACCACATCCGGCGACACATCCTGATTTACTTCCATTGTTTCAGACATCCTTATATCAATTAAGAATTAAAAATTAAGAAGAAGCCAGCGGAGCAAGTGTCTGCAAGTTCCTCAGCTAATTATGCAATTTTTAATTCTTAATTACCTACTTGCCGCCCATATTGCCAATCATATTGAAAAGCGGCAGATACATTGCCAGCAAAATGGTCATGACGAGGCTACCCATAAAGACCAGAATCACCGGCTCAATAAATGTGGTGATGGCGTTCAAGCGCACATCAATTTCCGAATCATAAAAATTGGCGACTTCATCCAACATTTCGCGCAATGCGCCGGAGCGTTCGCCAACGCCAATCATATCCAGCGCCAACTCCGACACCCATCCGGCTCGCTCAAGACTATCAGTAAATGGCTTGCCTTCGCGGATACCTGTCAATACGCCTTCGCTTGATTTTCTGAGCGCCCGATTGGTGATGGATTCGCTGGCAATCTCAACCGATTCCGGCAGCGTAATGCCGCCTGCCAACAAGGTTGCCAGACTGCGCGTGAATTGCGCGATGGTCAGCTGGCGCACTGTCTCTCCGGCAACCGGCGTTTTCAAAATCCAACGGTCAATCGTCAATCTGCCATGCGGGGTGCGTCGCCAGATGAGCAGGGCAATTATGGTGATAATGATAGTTGGCAACAGCCAGATGAGATTACCACTGATAAACGCTGCCGTGCCGACAACGACAACCGTAATGGTTGGCAGTTTGTCAGACCCCTCGTAAAGCTGCATGAATTTCGGAATAACATAGGTTGCCAACAGCATTACCAGCAGCAGCGAGGCGCTGACCAGCACAATCGGATATGACAGCGACTTCTTAATTTTACGTCGCGCTTCCTGAATCGTTTGTTGATATTTGACGTAGCGCAACAGCACTTCATCAAGCGAGCCGGAGCGTTCACCGGCGAGGATAGAAGCGATATAGATACGCGGAAAAGCGTCGCCCTGCGCGGCGAATGCCTGTGATAATGCCAGACCGGCGCGTACCTTGTCTTCCACGTCGTCAAGGGTGAGGCGCAACATCTCATTCTGTACGCGCTTACGAAGAATGCCAATAGCTTGCAAAATCGGCAGTCCGGCGCGTAAGAGGGCGGAGAGTTGTTGATTGAAGAGCAAAAAATCGGTGATTTTAATTTTGCGTGAACTTTTATCTACGCCCATCGCCGCGCCGAGCGCCGTGCCTTTGGTTGAGGCGACAGAGAAGATGCGAAAGCCTTCGCGTTCGAGTCGGGCGCGAAGGTCGCGTTCCGCCGTTGCTTCCACGGTGCGGGTAATTACTTCGCCGGTTGGCGTTCCTAGACGACAAATATATTCAGCCATGTTACCGCATCCAACTTCTTGAAGACTGTACTTGCAAGTCGTTTGCTAACCAGGGGATTTGACACAACGAAATCATACCATACAGGCGCGAACGGAAACCACAGCAAGCCTGTTATGAAAGCGCGATTCGTTTGAACGAGGGGATTACACGCCGACCTTGTGAGTAAGTTTCAAAGAGTAGCGCATAAAAAGTAAAGAAGCCGAAGCAGACGCTAAAATTAAAGCACAGCAGAGCGGCGAAAGCTATAGAAAATGGTAGCGCAAACGGTAGAAAGTGATGGCGTAAATGGTAGAAAATGGTAGCGTAAACTGTTAGTTTGCGTGGCTCATCAACGGGTGCATCGGCATATTCCAAACTATTTGCTCAAGTTACACGACAAAGAGGCAAGCAACAACATTCAGGAGCGAGCGTTAGAGTTCAACCTTTAGGTTGGTAGTAGATTCACAAGCCGACCCTTTACAAGTATGGCGAAGGCTCGTAACCAGAAACTGAACAGCGCCACTTTCGCCGCCTCAGGCTACGACCAACCTGAAGGTTGAACTCTAACACCTGTCGCCAAGCGATTCAGTGACTCTGTGCGTCAGGTGAGCCAGTAAGTAAGAAATTTCGTAAATGTCTTGGCGAATCTGCGCGAAATTTAGCTAAAGCTCTTTCGATCTGTAGTTTACAGGGACTTTTCAAACACCCTGACGCGCCTGATTGACCGCCCGAAACATGGCTTGTTTGGAATCCTGAGCGAAGCGTTTTTGCAGAGTGCGGCTCACCGGATAGCCGAGACGCGCAAGCACATGGCGCGGCTTGGAAAAAGCGAAAAGGTCATAGCATACGGCATCGTCTTTCGGGTTCCATTCAACCAGAAAACGCTCCTCGCCCTGTTCTACATGGTCAATGAGAGTGCCGTAAGCGAAACCGTAACGCCGTTCTTCATCTATGGTATAGACAATGCGGCAGGTATTGAGCGAGTAGCAGCCGAAATGACTGGCGCAGGGGGCAACACACGCGCCAACCTCAATCGGCGTATTGTCGAAAAAGAGCGTCACCCAACCGATATTGAACATCTGCCAGCTTTGAATGGCTTGTCGTGCAAGTTGAAAAGTTGCCGCCCCTTCGCCAAGTCGGATGCGGTTATGGTCAGCGTTATAACCGGCGGGCGCTCCGTCTTTCGAGGCTCCGACTTCTGCGTAAGAGAACGCCATTTCGCGCCGCGCTGCAATAAACTCGCGCACCTGTTTATCCGTAGGTTGACGGAATAAAAACATAGATTGCCCCCGTTCAAAGTATAACGAATCCGTTGACATATCGCGTGACTTTCCTGTGTTGACTTGTTGAAAGAAATTGTTTTAGTGTCACGGTATGATAGAAGTAAGCATTGAAGAGGCAAAAAATCAATTGGCAGGATTGCTTGAGCAAGTCGCCACTGGCGAAGATGTAATTATCATCGAATCAGGTAAGCCGATAGCGAAGATTGTTACAGTAGAGCAACGTAAGCGGCGCAGGCTTGGTGAAGATGTAGGCAAAGGCTGGGTCGCGGATGATTTTGATGCGCCGTTGCCGGAGGATATACAAGCCTATTTTGAAGGGCGCGGCGAGTGAAAATTATTGATACACCCTTAAATTGTTAGGCTATGGGTTTAGGATACCGCTCAATATCCCTTTCTATGAATTCTTTCCCAAAAGGACTCCAAGCCGCTTTGTACCCTGTAACTACTTTGCTCCATTCGCCCAATTGCCAAGATAAAATTTTTCTAAATTGTTCCTCCAGAATTTGCTCTAAGTTTTCATCGCCCATCCGAAACAGAATGCCTTCATCTCCTTGAATGAATCTCGTGAACGCATCGTAATCATCAAGCCACCAGTTACCATAAATCATTATTGAATCATCAGACTCTTTCATTACCTCAATTGATGCAGCACCGCCTTTCGGTTGTCTAAAACAGAGCATCCAAGAATGCATTTGATGATAATAGCGATCAATCCTCAAATTGTGCTTGGCAGCAAATTCGTTTAGCGAGTCGGCAATTGGGGAAAAGAATAATTCTAAGGTTGGGAGTTCTTCTTCTTTAAAGTTTGGATTTCCGTTTGGCATAAGTTTCACTTGAAAACGTCTAACTATGGGATAACAGAACGGTTCCAGATAATGTGTGACTAAGTAGGTGCTTACGAAGCCTTAAGAAAATAACATTATATGGATGGTCTTTGCGGTTTTATTCTTCGGCAACGCTAATTGAGGATGCCAGCGCCTTCTTGACAATACCTCTCGAAGATAGAAATACTCCCTTGTGTCCTAATTTCAAAATAACTTTCTAAGGAGATAATCTGATGACTGCTTCCAAACCGCAAGATGTGATATTGCGCGATAAAATTTATGTCAACGGCGAATGGGTTGCCCCCGCCGGTTCCGGTATGATTGAGGTAACTAACTCGACTACTGAAGAAGTGATGGGGCGTATCCCCGAATGCAATGGCGAAGATATCAACCGCGCTGTGGCAGCCGCCCGCGCCGCCTTTGATTCATGGTCAACCACTGCCGCCACGGAACGCGCCGCCATCATCGGGCGCATTGCCGAAGGCTTGAAGAATCGCCAGAGCGAAATCGCCGGTATCATTGCTGCCGAAGTCGGTATGCCATTACCACTGGCAACCGCCGTGCAAGCAGGAATGCCCGCGATGGTTATGGGGTCTTATGCTAAACTCATTGCCGATTATCAATTTGAAGAACAGGTTGGCAACTCGCTCGTCGTCAAAGAACCGGTCGGCGTTGTCGGTTGCATCACGCCTTGGAATTATCCTCTGCATCAGGTGGTCTGCAAAGTTGCTCCGGCAATCGCCGCCGGTTGCACCGTGGTACTGAAACCGACTGAGGTTGCGCCGCTTACCTCTTTTATCCTCGCAGAGATTATGCACGATGCCGGTGTTCCGGCGGGCGTCTTTAATCTGGTTACGGGTTACGGGCAGGTTGTCGGTGAAGCCATCGCCGCGCACCCGGATATAGATATGGTGTCGTTCACCGGCTCAACCCGCGCCGGAAAGCGTGTCAGCGAATTGGCTTCGCAGACCATCAAGCGCGTCGCTTTGGAACTCGGCGGCAAATCGGCGAGCGTTGTGCTGGATGATGCCGACTTCAAAAAGGCAATCGCTTCAAGCGTCGGCAATTGCTACTTCAACTCCGGGCAGACCTGCTCGGCGCACACTCGCCTCTTAGTTCCGAAAGAGCGGCACGACGAAGCCGTAGAGATTGCCAAAGCGACGGCGGAATCATTCACCGTTGGCGACCCGCGCACCGGCAAAGCGAAACTCGGACCGTTAGTGTCAAAGACGCAACAAGAGCGCGTTCGCTCGTACATCAATAAAGGCGTCGAAGAAGGCGCGACTCTGGTGACGGGCGGAGCCGAGCAGCCCGAAGGTCTGGAAACCGGTTACTTCGTCAAACCGACAGTCTTTGCCAATGTCAATAACCAGATGACGATTGCTCAGGAAGAGATTTTCGGTCCGGTGCTTTCGATTATTCCTTACGAAGATGAAGAGGATGCCGTGAAAATTGCCAACGATACGATTTACGGCTTGGCAGGCGGCGTCTGGTCAGGCGATGCCGAACGAGCCAAGCGCGTCGCCCGTCGCCTCCGCACCGGACAGGTGGACATCAACGGCGGCAGCTTCAATCCGATGGCTCCCTTCGGTGGTTTCAAACAATCCGGCAACGGCAGAGAACTCGGCAAATACGGCTTTGATGAATATCTGGAGATTAAATCACTCCAGTTGTAATTTGTTTCTTTGAGAACTACATTAATAAAGACAAAGCGTCATTATTTGTATTGTCAAATAATGACGCTATTTCGGATTAAGCAAATTGGGCGAATTGGCATATAATATGTCTACTCAATCAGCTTAGTCAGAAATCCCTGACTTTGGAGTGTTGTAGAGGCTCATGTTGTTTTTACATTATGCTTGAACAAGCATATTTCGTGGTATTTGAATTGAGGAGTTTCTATGGCGGTTGCTGTAAGTTTGATAAATATGAAAGGCGGAGTTGGGAAGACTACTCTTGCTGTACAATTAGCTCATGAAGCAAGTAGGAGGGGTACTCGGACTCTGGCTGTCGATTTAGACCCTCAATCGAACCTTAGTCAATCAGTGCTGACTCCTCAGAAATATGTTCAACACCTTAGAGACAAGAAACCCACCGTTGTACAGGTGTTCGATCAGTACTTTCCTGCAACTGATGAATATGCAAGTCCGCGCCCGCTTGATATTAATGAGTTGATTATTAAAAAAGCTGGATACTGGTCACGCAGCACTCTTGATTTGATTCCAAGTAGACTTGAGTTATCACGCATACTTAAAAATCCTACTGGGAAAGAACGCCGTTTAGCCAAAGCTCTTGCAGGGATCTCAAACAATTATGATCTTATTATTATCGACTGTGCACCTACAGAATCAATCCTCACAGATGCCGCTTATTATGCCAGTAGATATGTTCTTGTTCCTGTAAAGCCTGAGTTTTTAGCAACTATAGGTCTGCCGCTACTAGCAAGATCTCTTCAAGAGTTTAAGATTGAGAATGATGACCATGAGTTAGATATTTGTGGCATAGTCTTCAATCATTCTTCCACATATTCTGAAGGACCAGAAGGGCGGAAATCCATGAAGGAAGTAAGGGCGGAAGCAACAAAACACAACTGGAATATTTTTGAAACACAGGTTCGATATTCTGCTTCTTATCCGAAATCTGCACGCGAAGGCACTCCGATTGGAAGCACAAGTTATGTTCGCTATGAGGTTACATCGGAATTTTACAGATTTGTCGAAGAGTTTTACTCAAAAATCAATTTATGAAGGCTTGATTATGTCTCCTGATGAAATACTAGAACTAGAATTAAAGCTATTTTTAATAAAGTATGGCGAGAAAAAGATTCTTACGTCTCTTGCTAAACTAATAGGAATTAGTCCCAGTGAGCTTGAAAATAAAGTTCAAAAAGTCCATCAAGTTGGAAAGAAAACGGTTAAAGAAAAAGGCAACCGCTTATCAAGAGTGATTGAAGAAATCATTGAACAACACCCACAAAAGGCACGTCTTTTAAGGAAGTTGTACGACCAATTTCAAGATAGATCATTTCTTCCTGAGACTCATGACATTAAGCGCCTGTTGCATAGGTATGAGTTAAAATCGGACGGCTTAAAATCGCGCGATAGCTCTGCGCCTAAGGTTTTCAAATTACTCGCCAGTTTAGAGGAAAATGAGCTAGAAGAGTTGGTTCAATTACATAAAAACTCAAATTTTTCATCATTAGGAATTATTTCAGATGAAATCATGCGACATCAAGTTTAATCCCTTGGACTATCCCAGTGTAGGAAAATGGTCAGCATGGTCAGGCGATACCGAGAGAGCCAAGCACGTCACATCCGCACCGGACAGGTAGACATCAACGGTGGCGGCTTCAATCCGATGGCTCCCTTCGGTGGTTTCAAACAATCCGGCAACGGCAGAGAACTCGGCAAATACGGCTTTGAAGAATATCTCGAAATTAAGTCAATGCAGTTGTAATGGATTATTTCTTTAGCATCAAAACGCCGCAAACCGGAATTGCTCTGTTGTTTGCGGCGTTTTTTGTGTGATATTCCTGCCATCATTGTCCATTGTACCTTGTCAATTATCCATTGTCTTTCGGTGGTTCTGTGTGGCTCCAATGCGGATGCGATTGACAGATGCCCACCTCAATCAACAATGGACAATGCTTCTGATTCTCTCACCATCGTATACGCCAACGAAACGGCGGCGCTGGTCAACAAAGGCGCTGTCAGAATGAGCCGAATAACTCGCATTGCCGCTTGTCGAAAGCGCGTGGTAGCATTTTTACCTTGTCGCCGGGTGAATGATTTGGAGGTCGCTTTTGATTCGCTCTTCGTTTTTGCTCTCATTGATTATAGTTCTGTCATCGTTCACCGCGCCGCCTGTCCGCGCTCAGTATATCCATTTCATTCAGGACGACAAAGCCGACAAGAAAGCCGACAAAAAAGAACGTAAGCAACAACGCCGCGAAGAGGCGGAAGCAGAAAAATCGTCGCCGGATAAAGCCGCAAAAGAAAATTCTGAAACAAGCGGCGGAAAGCCTGCCGGGAAAATAGCTCCCAATGGCGAAGAGGTGACGTTTACTTCCGATAAACAGACGAAAGATGGCGATACCTTAATCAGCGAAGGTTACGTCGTTGCCGTTTCGGGCGAGTACAAATTACAGGCTGACCGCGTGGTTTATAATCAGGTGACGAAAGACGCGGTTGCTGAAGGCAATGTCATCTTCGATCAGGGCGCAGATCAGCGCGTCACCGCCAAACGCGCCGAATTGAATCTGGCGTCGCAACGCGGCACCTTCTGGGATACCACCGGATTTACCAACCGCACCCAGACCGGCGAGTATATCTACTTCACGGCGGAGCGCGTCGTAAAGACCGGACCGGCGACCTACGAACTCTTCAACGCCAATATCACCGCTTGCGAAGATGTTGTACCGAAATGGAACTTCACAGCCAAACGCGCTGAACTCAAGATGGGCGACCGGCTGATACTAAATGGCGCGGTCTTTCGCATTAAAGATTTTCCGGTTTTTATTCTGCCTTATGCGTGGATTCCCAGTACCCGCAATGGGCGGCAATCCGGTTTTCTAATTCCTACTACCGGCTCCTCAAATCAGAAAGGGCGGACGGTTAAATCGGCTTACTTCCAGACCCTCGGCGAGTCGGCGGATATTACCTTCCGGCACGACATTTACACCTCACGCGGCTTAGGTTTTGGCGCGGAGTTTCGCGCTCAGACCGACGAGCGTTCCTATATGCGACTTGGTACATTTACGGTAAAAGATCGCCTCTTCGGAGAGGCTGGCGTCAATCAGGGCGGCACGGCGTTTGTGGCTGAAGGGCAACAATATCTGCCGAAAGGCTGGCTTGTCGTCGGCAATGTGTCGCTGGTCTCATCGCTGCAATTCCGGCAGGTCTTTTCCGACGATATTAGCCAGGTGATAGACCCGCGCCGCGAATCTACTTTCTTCGCCAACAATAATACTGGCGATTTCAGCTTCAACTTTCTGGCATCGAATGAAACGACGCGACTGTTTCGCCCGAATCGGTTGCAGGTTTCCGGCGGCACGGATTTTGACGTGAAGATTCGCCAAGCGCCGCAGATGGATTTGACCATGTATTCGCGTCGCCTCTTCGAGCGATTGCCGATTTATCTGTCTTTCGATTCGAGTCTGGCGGCGCTGAAACGCGAAGAGAGCGTTCTCGATAACCCAATCTCCATAACCCCGGCGGCGGTTCAACGTCTTGACTTTCAACCGAAGCTGACTGTGCCGTTGGCGACCTTCGCCGGCATTGCCATAACGCCGAGTTTGTCGTTGCGTCAGACTTTCTATACCAGCAGTCTTGACCCGGAGCGTCCGGGATTTGACCCGGAACGCTTTGCCGCCAGTCCCGATGACCCGCGCCTCAATCCCTTGCTGCCGGAATACAATCCGAATATCACGCTCTATGACCGCGCCGCGCTTGACCCGATTATTCCGCAGGACATTTCGCGGCGTTATGCCGAACTGACAGTAGATATTCGCCCTCCGGCGCTGGAAAAAGATTTCCTGAACCCGGATGGTTCACGCCGCTTCAAACACCTGATAGAGCCGTATATCACCTACCGCTTGATTAAAGGCATCGGTGAAGAGTTCAATCGCATTATTCGTTTTGATGAACGCGACGCCATCGCCAACACCAATGAATTTGAATATGCTATCGTCAATCGGTTTTACGCCTCCAGTTATACATCGGATATAGACCGGAAAAAGCGCAAGCGCGACCGGGTACATGAGGACTCGGACATGGAGATTGTCCGCCCTGACGGCAAGCGCAAACGCAATAAGAAAGCTGATGAAAAAGAGGACAAAACCGCAACGCCGGACAAGCAACAAGCCTCTGAAACAAAGCCCGAAGCCGATAAGATGAAACTGGCAAAAGGCGAACAAGCGGAATTACGCGATAAAAATAAAGCCGCTCAAGCTGCCGATGCGTCTGCGACAAATAGCGACGTGGCAACGAAGGTCAATAAGAGCGCCGACACAACCGCAGACGACACCGGGACGACAGCCACGCCTGTTACGGCAGACGATTTGAGTCTCGATGAGCGTATCGCCGCATCGGCGACGAATGAAGACGCGCCCGCACAGGCATACGAGTTTTTGACCATCAAAGTCGCACAGAAATACTTTTTCGACAGGACGTTTGGCGGCGCGTTGCAACCCGATAGGCGCAATCAATTCTATCCGCTCAATATGCTGACCGGCTTCAATATCGGCGGGCGGGCGCGGAGTTTTTCGCCGACCAATCTGCAAGTGCGCTATCGCCCGCTTGCTTCCCTGTTCGCTGATTTACGGATGGATTTGGTTGGGCGAGATGGCGTGGTGCGGGATTTGACCTTATCGGGCGGCTTTGACAAAGGCAATCTCTCAGTTTCGGCAAGCTGGTATCTGTCGCGTCGTATCAATCTTGATGCCAATCGTTTTGAAGTGGGAACCTTTCCGGGTGATCAGATTTTTACCACCATTCAATTTGGCGATGAAGGCAAGGGCGTTTACGGCGGCACACGCATCGGTTATGACCTTACCGACCAACTGATTAGCGATACCGAGATTTCGCACGGGCGGCTGAGAAATTCGCGCAGCTATATTGGCTACGGCTTCGATTGTTGCGGTGTGCAGTTCAATTACAACACCTTCAAAGCCGGACTGAGAAATGAAAGCGGCTTCTCCGTGACTTTCTCCCTCGCTGGTCTTGGCAGCTTCGGCACAGACCAATTCTCGCAACTCGGCGGCGGGCGCGGCGGGCGCAAACGCGGCAAAAAGAATCGCAGTTTCAACAACGAGTATTGAGCGAGAGAAAGCCCCGAGTTGCACGAATACTTGGAAATGATCACGAATGCTCAGGCAAAAATAACTCGCATCCATTCGTATAAATTCGGGTGATTTGTAGCTCTTTTAGAACTCTTTTCAAGCTGGTTTCATCGGTTGTCCGAAGCCATCCATTTTCCACTCATTATTTTCTTTGAGAAATCGAATTTTTTTCCAAGAAGAATTTGAACGATAGTGAACTTCCATTAGGCTATCGTCTATGCGTTCTTCTTTTGTTTCCGAGATTTCAGAAATATCTTCATCCTGACGACGAGACAGATATTCCTGCAAAATAGATTTTGATGATTTTCCTGTTCGTTGGGACTCTGTTTCCAACATATGAAGAGTTTGCGCTGATAAAATTTTTCGGAATCTTTCTGGGTCGTCTTCCTGTATTGCAGAAAATACTGTCTTTAAGGCATTTGAAGGCGTAGATAAATCATGAAAATGAGTTTTTGATTTTCCACAAGCTGCTAACATCAAGATAACTAAAATTATTACAATTCTTAAATAGCTTTGTAAGTACATAGTTTTCCATTATACAAAAGACTGAGAGGCTTTTGTTTTTGACTCAATAATATTGAAAACTAAAATTCCTGCTGTGCATAATCCAAAAAATAAAAGACCGATGCCCCATTGATTTAAAAGCAATAAAGATAGGCTTGCAAAGACAAGATTACGTAAAACTATTCGCCATGAAATAGTATCTACCTTATCACTAAAACATCCGCATGGAATGTCTTTTCTTCCTCTAAATAAGTTGATTGCAATCGTTGCGGCAAATATTAGAAAGAGGCTAAGAGCAAGTACTTCAAAAATAGGCTTATATAAATTAAACAAAATTCCAATGCTTATTGAAATCTCAAGTATTGGGAGAAGCAGAGAAAATAAGGGGACTAATCTTTTAGGAAGGATTGCTTGCATAATTAAAATTTCTCTGAATCCTCTAAGATTCATTAGTTTGCCAACGCCCGCAACAATAAGCAAAAACGCAATAAATACACGAAGGATAAAAAGTAAGGCAGGAAGGAGAAGAGATACAATGTTTAAAATCATGACTTCTCATAATTCGGTAGTGCTCAACATATCTGAGCACTACCTTTATTTTTCTCTCTATTCTTAAGAGTTAGGTCAGTTACTGGTTCAAACAGCCAATAGCTTTTCCTTCATATATCTGCCCATTTTCAGAGCTAAAAAAAGCTACCCCACAGTCAGATGATGGAACTAATGAAATCTGATATTTCTTGCCATCCTCAGCCGTTACAAGGAAAACTTTATAGTTTTTTAGCATCGAAGTTGACTCATCATTTGTAATTAAATCACTCTGCAATCGCTGTAAGCGAGGAGCTAGGTCTTTGAAGGAGGCGTAACGATGCCCTTTCAACATTGATTCAGCTTGCAGTGTATTGATGTTCCGTAACAATTTCAGAGCGTCAATTCGAGATAACTCCTCAGAAGGTGCACCCTGTGAGGAAACTTGTGCAATAGGAAATACTATACCTATAAGCAAGATTAGCAGTGCTAACTTCAACAAAAATTTTTTCTGCATATGTCCTCCAGATTTAACCGTATATCAAACTAATGGCACGAATTCAAAATAGTACCACAAAGTACATAAGAGATTTGGCATTGAATAGCACATTTTGTACTATAAAACCTTAATTTGATAGGTCTTTTGTAGACAATACCCTAGATGATATACTGAGCAATTCCAAATGGGAGCAGAAGTAGTCATATGTGAGGAGAAATGGCTTATTAGGTTCGACTGGCATTTAAAAATATGGCTCTTACGAATTGCAAATGTCAACAGAATCTGATAAGCTTTAGAAATTTCTTCATAATTCAATCCCTAACTTGCCTCAACAGTAACATAGTACACAAGAACCATGATACAGACAACATCCCGAACAACTCCCATAACAACACCAAATGCAAGTTGTGTACCCCAGGTTGTAACACCCTGCCGAGACACCTGGCGAACGCCAACCGTAACATTCTTCAGGGACCATAAGGCATTGTCGCAAATGCTGCACGTTTTATTAGAGAGGCTGCTTTTGAGCGAAAAGTCTTCGGTTGATCTATTTCCCGACTAATTGGGGAAAAACTAGGGGATAGTATTTTTTGTAGTGGAATATAAGTTTCAGGAAATTTTGCATCTGCTAAACTATTTCCCTGATAAATAATTCCTGATTCGTCAGTGACAAACATTGTGTCAATAGAACGTAATGACAGTAGATAAGCATCACGAGAACGTGATAACCGCAAACTGAACCGCCAACCAGGGAGAATGTTGTCAGATTGAATATCAATTTGATCGTATAAATCCTTCCATTTTTTAGCTTTTTCGTGAAGTTTGGCATTTTTAGTGTTGAATTGCTTGCCCAACTCTGCCCATTCCCAAAGCTTTAGCTTCGATTCATATGTTTCGTTGCGAAGCTTGTGCCAGGCTTCTAAAGTGTTAAACATCCTAACAATTGTTAGAGCATCTTCAACAGGAACATTTTTCTGATTTAAAGTAAGATGTGGTTGTAATGCTGTTTCAGCAATAACTTTACTAGAGAAAGGTAGCAATACTAATCCACCTAAAATTTTAGGTAGTGGCTCAAGGTGGTGAGAAGAAAGAAAGTTTGGCGTACCGCATTGATGTGGAAGTTCCAGCAAGCAATAGCTTCCGCCTGAAGGCGGTACTCCAAACCTCTCTCCTCATTGAGCC
>Ga0187894_10002983_pt1 | contig 19481 bp, 18 predicted proteins | sample GBC1701081metaG_FD_136650 | JGI IMG/M metagenome (GOLD analysis project Ga0187894, IMG submission 136650) | White microbial mat communities from a lava cave in the Kipuka Kanohina Cave System on the Island of Hawaii, USA - GBC170108-1 metaG ...
GTAATAACGATAAACGATACCGGGGACGGTATTCCGAAAGAGATTATTCCTTACGTTTTCGAGCCCTTTTTTACGACGAAGCCTGCCGGCATGGGCACGGGGCTCGGCCTCTCCGTCGCAAAACGGATCATAAGCGACCACGGCGGGGAGATTTCCATAAAGAGCAAGGAAGGGGAGGGCACCACCGTTACGATCAAACTTCCAATATTTTCCGGGGAGCGGCAATAGTGAGCCCTGAAAAATTCAAAGTGCTTGTCGTAGACGACGACAAGGAATACGTCGAAGCTGTGAAAGAGCTGCTCCTCCGTAACGGCTACGACGTTGTTATTTCGTATTCCGGAAAAGAGGCGCTCGAGCGGGCGGCTGAGGACGGGAGGGTCGGCCTCGTGCTCCTCGATCTCGTGATGCCGCTTATGGACGGTTTCACGCTGCTCGAAAAATTTCAGGAGATAATACCCGAAACGACGATCATCATGGTCACGGGGCAGGGCACCGTGCAGACAGCGGTCGAGGCAATAAAGCGTGGCGCGAAGGATTTTATCACGAAGCCTTTCGATAAGGACATACTTCTCAATAAACTCGATATGATCAGGAAAGCGGAGGAGCTCGAGGATAAAGTCAGTACGCTGAACGTTCTTCTTTCGGAGAAATACGGGTTCGACAATATAATAAGCGGCTCCAGGCTGATGAAATCGGTCTTCGAGAGGGCTTCCGCCGCCGCGCACAGTAACGCGCCCGTATTCATTGTGGGGGAAACCGGCACCGGAAAGGAGCTTCTCGCCAAGGCGATACACATCAGGGGCGAGAGGGCGGGCAAACCCTTCGTCGGAGTCAACTGCGGGGCCATACCGAAAGAGCTCCTGGAGTCGGAGCTGTTCGGATATAGAAAAGGCGCGTTCACCGGGGCAATAAGGGACCACGAAGGGCTCTTCGTCGCGGCCGAGAAGGGGACAATATTTCTCGACGAGATCGGCGAAATGCCGAAAGACCTCCAGGTGAGGCTTCTCAGGGTACTTGAGGAATATAAGGTGAGGCCTTTAGGGTATACCCAGGAGGTAACGCTCGACGTGAGGGTTATATCCGCGAGCAATCATCCGATCGATGAGCTCAAGAAGACTTACCTGAGGGAAGACCTCTTCTTCAGGCTCGCTGTGATAGTGATCGAGCTTCCGCCCTTGAGAGAGAGGAGGGGGGATATACCTCTCCTAATCGACCATTTCATAAACAGATTCAATAAAAAATATTCGAAAAAAGTGAAGGGGCTCTCGGAAGGGGCTTTCAGCTCTCTCTACAACTACCATTTCCCCGGGAATATAAGGGAGCTCGAGAACCTCATCGAGGGTATCATAGCCGTCATACCTCCCGGAAAGAACACCATCACCGAGAAGGAGCTCAAGGAGCACCTGCTCTGGCAGCAGCCGAAGGGCTCGGAGCACCAGCTCCTCGCGCTCGACAGGCTCGAGAAGTTCGCGCTCGAGCAGGCGCTCAGGGAATGCAAGGGCAACAAGTCAAAGGCCGCCGACGTTCTCGGCATCTCGAGAGATACGCTTTACAGGAAGTTAAAACAGTACGGTGTTGAGTAACGGTTCGAGACCCTAATATCCGCCCGCCCTCTTGGGCTCTGCGCAGGCATGCGGGACGGGACACCCGTCAATTCCGGCTTAGGATTACTTGCTCCCGCGTGAGTAGCCGCTCACGGATACTCCTCCGCCCGCGGCGCATATCGGGCTGCCGTGGTCAATTTCCCGGGACGGCACCATGTGGACCGCGAAATTGGCGAGCCCCGCGGTTATCAATATTATGCCCGCAATGAGCGTTACTTTTCTTGGCGCAATGCCTATCGACTTTTTATATATTATCGGGAAGAACGACAATGCGGGTACCGTGCCGAGCCAGAATATGAACAGCATGACTCCGCCGTAAAGAGGGTTCTTCACGGCTACGGCTCCGATAACGAATATATAAACCCATCCGCAGGGCACGAACCCGTTCACGAGACCGAGGGTAAACGAAGCGAGCGGTTTTTTCTGCGTCAGCGCAAAGCGCGCGGGTCCTGTCAGTAAAGACGTTACGAGCCTTGCGGGTATGAGCTCGAAACGTTTCCCTCTCATCAGATTGTAACCTGTATAGATAAGGAAGAGCGATAGCATGACGAGAGAGACCCTGGAGATGACCGGGTAGTTATGGCTCAGGAACTTCTCTCCGAGCAGTCCCGCCAATACGCCGAGCGAGAGGTAGCTCGCGAGCCTGCCGAGATGGTAGAGCGGGAGGTACCCGATCCTGTTGTGCACCGTAATCGCGACCGGGCCGCACATGAGGGCGCAGTGGGAGCTTCCCGCAAGGCTCGCGATGAACACGCCGGCCGGCACCGATAGATAGGACCACCGGCTTATTGCCTCGCTAAATTGACTTAGGTCCGACAAGCTTCAAGTCCTCCTCGGCTTCGATCTCGTTGCTTTTCGTATCTATGAAATTAAGCTTTACCGATTGCGTGCCGCTTTGCCCGGTTACGTCCTTCGGGAACTTGACGAAGAAGTGGATGGTCACGTCTTTACCGGCCTCGAGGTTAATTGTTTGGTTCTGTGTAATGATCTCGACATCCTTTTCCTCCCATTCCTCAGGAAGCGTCATTCTCAGGCTCACATTATCGAAAGTCTGGTTCTTCATATGCATCTTGAAATGGTTTATCACCTCTTCATCCTCATCGTCTTCACCCTCCTCCTTTATGACCTGGAACGGAGCGTCCTTTCCGCGGAGTATGGTGACGACGATCTCCTCTCTCCCCTGTACCGAGAATGCGAGCGCGCTCACGACGGCCGCGAGGAGCACTATATATATCGCGACCCTCGGCCGAAGCCATGCGGTCTTGAGCCCCTTGAGGGCTTTCCCGGTGGCGTACCTTATGAGACCCTTCGGTTTTTCTATCTTCTCCATCACCTCGTCGCACGCGTCTATGCACGCCGTGCACCCTATGCACTCGAGCTGGAGGCCGTTCCTGATGTCTATCCCGGTGGGGCATGCGGCGACGCATTTGTAACAGTTGATGCAGTCGCCCTCGGTCTCGCCCGTCTTTACGCTCCCCCTCCTGGGCTCGCCTCTCACCGGGTCGTACGAAACGGTGAGCGAGTCGTCGTCGAGAAGCACCGACTGGAACCTGCCGTAGGGGCATACTATGATGCAGAACTGCTCCCTGAACCAGCCGAAGTCGAATAGGAACACGGCCGTAAGAAAGGCCATTATGACGAAGATCGTCCAGTTCTCGCCCGGGTTGTGCTGCGTCATCTCGACCAGCCTGTCCGCCCCCACGAAATAGGCGAGGAAGCTGTGGGCGATCACGAGACTGACGATAATAAAGAGAGACCAGAGGATAGACAGCTTCAGAAACTTTTTTACGTCCCACGGGGACTGAGCGAGGTTCCGCTGCTGGACATGGCTCCCGATGATGATGTATTCGAGCCTCCTGAATATGCCGTCTATGAACACCGTCTGCGGGCACGCCCAGCCGCACCATATCCTCCCCCATACAGCGGTCACGAACGCGAGCCCTATCGTGAGGAACGCCAGTATGAAGAAGATGAGCGGCGCGTCGTGCGCCCAGAAGGTGAGGCCGAAAATGGAGAATTTCCTCTCCCCTATATTGAGCAGGAGCGCCTGGTGCCCCCCTATCTTTATCCACGGGAGAACGAGGAAGAAGATGACGAGAAATATCTCCGTGACGGTCCTCAAGCTCCGCCAGAGTCCCGAAACCTGCGCCGGGAATATGAAGACCCTCTTCCCCTTTTCATCCATGGTCGCCGGACGCTCGTCCGGCAGGTGTCTCTGGTCGAGTACTTTCATCTCCGCTCTATCATCTGTCCCTGAGGCTCCTTCGCTCCGGGCGGGTTCGTGCCGTGTATGCTGTAAACGTACGCCGCTACGTCTTCCTCCAGGTCTGCCGGTATGACCTCTTTCCAGGGGGGCATCCCCTTATCCAAAACCCCTTCGTCCATGACTTTTAGTATAGTTGGGATCGACCCGTCGCCGTGTATCCAGTAATCGTCCGTGAGGTTAGGGCCTATGATCCCCTGCCCCTTGTCTCCGTGGCACGGCATACACTTGGCCATGAATTCCGCCTTGCCCTTCGCTATGGCGTCCGGATTGGAAACGAGCGCCAGATAATCCTCCTGAGTCTTCAGCTCTTCCGCCTCTTCGGTCTTTTCCTGCTCGGCTTTTATCGAGCCCATCTCGGACGCGAGCTCCTCGTCGAGAGTGGGGCCTCCGAAAAGCTGGTAATACCCGAAATAGATGACGGCGAATATCACGGTGATGTAAAAAGTCATGAGCCACCATCCGGGGAGCGGGTTGTCGAGCTCCTGTATTCCGTCGTACTCGTGGTTTTCGATGAGTTTTTCCTTATCAGGCATTGCTGTCCTCCTTTGATCTGAATGCCTCATCCTCGAGGGGAAGGCGTTCCATTTCCTCGATCTCCGTTTTCGGCCTCTTTATCGCCCAAAGCACGATCACGACGAAGGCCGAAAGGAATATGATGAGCGCGATGACGATTATCCCGATATCCGTAAAGTAAGAGAGGGCTATCTGTTTGATGTCGCCACCCCCTCCGGGGACGTTTTTTTACCCAGGCTCTGCAGATAAGCGATGATCGCTATGACTTCGGAGTCCTTGACGGACTCGAGCGACGGGTCCTGGGAGAGGAGACCTTCGTATATCACCGCCGCCTGTTTCTCGGCATTAATATCGGCGTTCGAGACGTCCTCGTCTTTATACGGCACGCCGAGCATCTTCATGACGCTCAGTTTCTTCCGAAGTATGTGGTAATCGATTTTCTCCGCGGCGAGCCAGGGGTATCCGGGCATTATCGACCTGGGCGTGATTACGCGCGGGTCGATCATATGACGGAGGTGCCACATATCCGGGTATTTGCCTCCCACCCTGGCGAGGTCGGGGCCCGTCCTCTTCGACCCCCACTGGAACGGGCGGTCGTACATGGATTCCTCGAGCGTGGAATTAGCGCCGAACCTGAGCACGTCGTAGGGGAGTTTTCTTATCATCTGCGAATGACATACGTAGCAGCCTTCCTTTATGTAAATATCCCTGCCTGCGAGCTCAAGGGGCGTGTAGGGCTCGGTCTTGGCGGTCTGCGGCAGGTATTTATAGATCGCGAGCGTAGGCACGATTTCGATAATCGAGCCCGCCAGCACCGCTAAGAACAGGAGGACCGTGAAGATAACGGAAAGGGCTTCGAGCTTCCTGTGCCCGGTGCCTATATCGGTAACGTCCGAGGAGCGCGAGGGCACCTGGACCGCCACCGCTCTCTCCCCCCTTGGGGCTCTCGCTATCGTTATCCATACGTTGTAAATGAGGAGCAGGAACCCTGTCAGGAACAGGACGCCGCCCGCGAACCTCACGTAATAGAGCGGGACTATCCTCATCACAGTCTCGACGAAATCCGGATAAACGAGCTGGCCGTTCTCCCCTATGGCCCTCCACATGAGGCCCTGCGTGATGCCGCTCGCCCACATGGATATATAGTAGAGAAGTATGCCGAGCAGGCCTATCCAGAAGTGCCAGTTCATCATCCTCTGGCTGTATATCTTCGTGTTCCAGAGTCTCGGCACGAGGTAGTAGATGATCCCGAAAGTCAGGAACCCGTTCCAGCCGAGCGTCCCGCCGTGTACGTGGCCGATTATCCAGTCCGTATAGTGCGCGAGGGAGCTCACCGATTTTATGGAAAGCAGGGGTCCCTCGAATGTGGACATGCCGTAAAACGTGACGGCCACTGCGAGGAACTTGATTATTGGGTCCGTGCGCAGCTTGGTCCACGCGCCTCTCAGCGTGAGGAGGCCGTTTATCATGCCGCCCCAGCTGGGCGCCCAGAGCATTATGCTGAATATCATCCCGAGCGTTTGCGCCCAATCGGGGAGAGCGGTATTCAGCAGATGGTGCGGGCCTGCCCATATGTATATGAAGACAAGGGACCAGAAATGGATTATCGAGAGCCTGTAGCTGTATATCGGTCTGTTCGCGGCCTTGGGTACGTAGTAGTACATGAGCCCCAGGAACGGGGTGGTCAGAAAGAACGCGACGGCGTTATGGCCGTACCACCACTGTACGAGAGCGTCCTGGACCCCCGCGTAGACCGGATAGCTCTTTAGCATGGCGACCGGGATCTCTATAGAGTTTACAACGTGGAGGAGCGTTACAGTCACTATCGTCGCGATATAAAACCATATCGCCACGTAGAGGTGACGGACTCTCCTTATCGCTATGGTGCCGAAGAAGTTGACCGCGAATACCACCCAGACGACTGCAATTGCGACGTCGAGAGGCCATTCGAGCTCGGCGTACTCCTTCCCGTGGGAATAGCCGAGGGGGAGCGTAACGAGAGCGCCCACTATGATAAGCTGCCACCCCCAGAAATGGAAGTTGCTCAGGAAGTCCGAGTAGTTCCTCGTCTTCAAAAGCCGCTGCGTCGAGTGGTAAATGCCAGCGAAAATTATATTGCCGCCGAATGCGAATATAGCCGCGTTCGTATGGAGCGGCCTGATCCTGCCGAACGTGAGCCATGGAAGCTCGAGGTTCGCAGGCCAGTAAGCGAGCTGGAGCGCCGCAACCAGCCCGACTACGAAAGCCGCGGCTCCCCAGAATATCGTCGCATAAATAAATTTCTTGACTATGTCGTCGTCGTAATAAATATTTTCGGTAATGGCGGCGTTTCCCGCCCTGGCGTCACTCATTTACCCGTTTCCTCCTTGGCTTGTTGTTTCTTTTTGTCCGTATCGTAATCGTCCAGGAGCATCCTGTGACCCGGTGTTTCGAGGTCGTCGTACTGGCCCTTTCCCGCGGCCCATATAAAAGCCCCGAGGAATACGAGCGCGATCGCTATCGAAACCCCCAGTGTCAGAAAAATAATGTTCATGCCCGCGCCCGAGACTCCCTGGCTCTCGTCTTGTTCTGTCCGTAAAGCGAGGAGGCTATGAGCAGCACGGAGCTAAGCGGCATGAGCACCGCGGCAGCCAGCGGATCGATAAAACCCATGAGGGCGAATGCCCCTCCGGCGACGTTATACGTTATGGAGAAGGCCGTATTCCTTCTTACCGTTTCCCGTATTACGGCGCCGTGATCGATAAGATTCAGAATGGCGAAAAGGTCGTTTTCGAGTATGTAGGCATCGGACACTTTCATGCTCTCCCCGACGCTGCCCTGTATCGCCACGCCCACGTCGGATGACGAGAGCGCCCCCGCGTCGTTTAGCCCGTCCCCGATCATCATTGACCGGCCGCGCCCGCGGACGATCTCCGATTTCCGTTCGGGGGTCGCTTCCGAGAACGCATTTTCGAGAGGTATCTCCAGCTTGTATGCGACCTGCCTGACATTCGATTCCCTGTCGCCCGAAAGAATATAGAGCGAATAGCCCCTTCTTTTCATCTCGGTCACCACGAATTTCGCGTCTTCCTTGAGTGAATCCCCGAGGAGTATTTCGGAGAGGGGCTCCCCGTCTTTTCGTATGACGATCCTGGTGGCTATGATTTCGTTGATCTCGTTCGGCCGGGACAGGCCGCTCTCGGCCGTAAGCGAATAGAGATGTCCGCCGGCACGACCTTCGACGCCCTTGGAATAGAGGTGCCTGAAGCCGGTAACTTCGGGAATAACGTGCCCTTCGCCCGACAGACGGGTGACAATAGCCCTCGCGACCGGATGCTCGGATTTACGCTCGATCGCGAGCACTGCGGCGCGGTCCTCTTCCGGGAGTTTGTCCGTATCCCAGCTGAGTATCCGGTATACGCCGTTCGTCAGAGTCCCGGTCTTGTCGAAGAATATGTTCCTCACGCGCGGGAGCTTGTCGAAAATCCCGGCGTCCTTGATAAGTATTCCGTTATCCGAAGCGGATTTGAGAAAGAGGCCGAAGGACAGGGGCAGTACGAATACGAATGCGCAGGGGCACGAAATAAGTATGAATGCGATCGTCCTTTCGAGGGCCTCAGAGGCGCCGTAGTTTGAAGAGACCGCAAAAAAGGAAAGAGCTGCTATAACACCCACGGCGAGCGTGAAAACGGTCGCGTATCTGTCGCTGTAGGTGGAGTGGCTGATCTTGCTCCTGTAATTATTCTCCACCTCCTCGAGTATCTTCCCTATCCTAGTCGAGCCCCCGGTCTCCGTGACCTCGAGGACGGCCTCGTCCGAATCGAGCACGGAGCCCGCGTACACGACCTCTCCTCTTGAGACGGTACGGGGTATGTTCTCGCCCGTTAGCACGGATAGATTGACCTCGGCCCGCTGCGAGAGGAGCCTGCCGTCGGCGGGGAAACGGCCGCCCTGGGCGAGCTTGATTTTCTGTCCCGTTTCGAGTGATTCCACGGGCTGATAAAAGAACTGCCTGGCGCTTTCGTCCCTGACGAGGATCCGGTTCGATGAAAAGAGACTCTTTCCGATGGGTTCCCCGTCGCTCAGCCGCTCCCGGACCGTCCTAAGGAAGTACCTGCTCGCGAGAAGCAGGAAAACGAACATGCTTATCGAGTCGAAGTAAACCTCGGGGCTTCCCGCGAGGTAGTTATAAGCGCTTATAAAAAAACCTGCGAATATTACGAATACAATCGGAATATCGACAGTCGCCCGACCCGTCCTGATCGAGCCGAGCACGCTCTTGTAAAATGGCAGCGAGCAGTACGTTATGACCGGGAGGGACAGTATAAGGTTCAGGAGCATGAACTGCTCCTCGAATACACCCCCCGCGCCTGCATATATAGCAGCCGAGAGGAGCATGATGTTCCCAGCGCACACGGCGGCGACGGATAGTCTGATGAGGGATTTCCTGTTCTCCCTTTTCTTAAGTCCGCTCGCGTCTTCGTCGTTCTTGAGCGGGTGCGCCCTGTAACCGAATTTCTTTATCGCTTCCGGAAACGATGAGAATTTCTTTTCCGGCGTGAAATTGACCGTCGCTGTATTGTCCGACATATTGAGCGAAAGGGATTCGATCTCGGGTACGAAGTCCGGTATTTTCTCTATGAGCCAGAGGCATGCGGCGCATTCGATCCCCTCTACGTAAAAATTCATCGTAAGCGGCTTCTCTTCCCTGACGTAAATTTCGATGAAGCTCCCGCTGTCGAGGTATCCGTAGTCCTCCCCAGAGGCAGGGTCGGCCGGGGGTGTAGTTTTCAGTATGTTCTGTGTTTCCCTTATGCTGTAGTAGTCGTCCAGGCCGAGCGCACCGAGAAGCTCGTACACCGACCTGCATCCGCTGCAGCAGAACAGTTTGCCGTTCGATTCTATGGTATTCGATGAATCCAGGGCCTCGCCGCAGTGGAGGCACCGGCTCTGTGGTAAGACTTCTCCGGAAACATTCTCTTTCGTAGCTTTCATGGTCGCAATTGCAGTATTAGCAACTCTTTAAGCGTTTATTACGAGCAATAACTATGCCACTGCAAATAGCCATGAATACTTATGTTTCCGTAAAACTAGCGGTGTCGGTTGTCAGATAATAAGACAGAACGCCATTGCCTGAGCAATAAGGATGCAAGTGGTTTATAATGCTCATACGGCGCATCAATACTTGTATCTAAGTCTCTTCGGGAATGATAAAGATTGGGGGGCAGAGCCGGTTTGCGGCTTAACTGAACCAGAGATAAAACGAGAGTGCGAAAAACGCTCCCATGGCTATTAGAAAAAGGAATGCACCGAGGTTTTGATCGGACGAATATTTCATAATGACCTCCCTATGTGTCTATAAGTCGATTATATAATTATTCCGGGGCCGGAATCAACAGGTTTTTTCTCTGTCCCGGCTTGCAAGATGCTCGCGCATCGCCTGTTATGTTGTTGAGACAGATGCCGCTTACTTCACCCGAGCTCCTTTTTCATCTTAAAACACTCGAGCTCGACGCCGTTTCGCTTTTCGATAACCGGACACTCGAGCTGAAAGCCGAGCCTTTCGAAAAGGGGCTTCGATATCCGGCTCGCGTCAGTGGTGATGTATTGGGCTCCCTTGGCTAGTGCATGGTCCTCGAGCCGTCTGTAAATCCCGGTCGCTATCCCCATCCTGGAGTAATCTTTTACGGTATAGAGAAAAGCGATGTGGGTTACGGGCTTAAGCTGTCCGAATGCGACCGGGGTATTACCCGATACCGCGACAAGCGTGAGACCTTCCGCGAGTCTGTGCCTGATTTCCTCGATCTCATTTGCGTAAGACGCCCACACCTCGACCTCCTCGGGCGTGTACATCTCTATCGCGATCTCCCTAACCGACTTCTCGTAAAGCTCGGCGATCTCCTCGGCATCATCGGGTTTATACCTGCGTAAGTTGAGATTTTGCATCATATTACCGCCTCGGGATCTCTTTTATGATCTCCGGTAAAGGACGTGAGGTATTCTACTGATGAATGAAATCGAGGATGCCCAGCATTACGAACTGAACCCCGATGCAGATGAGGAGGAACCCCATAATGCGCGTCAGGATAATGACTCCATAATCTCCGAGATGTCTCTTAACGCTCCCGGCGATCCTTAAAAGTATGAACGTGATAACGGCAACGACTATAATCCCGAGAGATTCCGCGGCATAGTCCGTTCCGGACCCCGCATTGGCTGCCATACCTATCGTAACGGCTATGGCCCCGGGTCCGCTCAGCATGGGCATTGCCAGGGGCGTGAATGCGATATCGTCGTCGGCGTGTATCGCCCCCGAACCCTGAAGCTGCGGGTCCCTGGGTTCGGGATTCAGCATCCTGAAGCCTATATACGTGATAATTATCCCGCCGGCTATGCGTATTCCGGGAAGGGAGATGCCGAAAAATTTCATTATCAGGACCCCGGCGATTAGGAATACGATCAGGATTGCCGCCATGTAAACGGACGCGAGCAGCGCCTGCCGGTTCCTTTTGCCGCCGTCCATGTCCTTCGAAAGGGATATGAACGTCACGGCGACGGAGAAGGGGTTCACTATGGGGAGGAGCGAGACGATCGTGCCGAGGAGTATCTGCGTGAAGTCGCTCATCGGACTATTTTACACTATACCGACGGGAGCCCGTTCCAGAATTCCGACTGCCTCGTGAATATGCGCTCGGTCACTTCGGGGTCGGGAGCCAGGCTCCAGTCGCCGTAGCCCCTCGACCCTCCGAGCATAATACCGTCAGAGCGCGGCATCATATATATGCCGGCGTCTTTCACGAGCGTGATATAGTCAACCTCAGGCTGGGGTATGAGCACGATGAGCTGTCCCTTCACCGGCTCCAGCTCGCGGTCCCCGAAGAGGAAATAGGAGCCGAGACCCGTGCAGTTCATTATGAGAGGCTCCCTCAACGTAAGGAGCTCGCCGGGCCCGCTGAAATTCCGCACATATATCTTCCCGCCGTCCTTCCTGAAATCGCTCATAAGGGCGTTCAGGTACGTGGGCGAATCTATGAGCATCGTCCTGAGCGTGACGCACGAGGGCTCGTCGAACGGGTACTGGCCGGGGACCAGTGTCGTGAGCTTGCCGTAGAGCTCGGGGAGCGCGTGTATGGCGTCCGGCAGCTCTACGGGGTAATCGCCGAAATAGAAATTGTCCGCCACGCTCACCCCGTAATAGCTGCCGATGAGCTTCCGGAAATAACCGTACGAGAGCCTCGATGCCCGGAGGAATTCGTTATAGAACTGTGGGGTAATACTATTCTCATCGAATACGGTGAAGGGCGACCACTGGCCCGCGGCTACGTTCGACGTCGTATCGGGCGGGAGTTCCTTGGCGTATATCGTGACGCTCAGGCCCTTTAACTGCATGAGCCTCGCGGTCGCGAGCCCCACGGCTCCGCATCCGAGCACGGCGCAGCTCCTGTGTCCCAGAGGCAGCGCCTTCTCCGCGGCCAGGTGCGACGTCCCCCACGATAGCGTGAGCCCGCCTCCGCCGTGCCCGTAGTTGTGGACTATGTCCTTGTCCCCGAGCCTGTCATACCGCACCACGAACCCCGAAGGGCGGAAGGGCCTGAGACCGACTGCCTGCCTCACTACCCTGTCCTCGGATACCTTCACCATAGGGAAGTATCGGTACGGCCTTACGGGCGGCTTGCTTACCTTTTTGGGGGCGCATGCGCTCGAGAAGGCGGCGGTGAGCAATCCCATTCCGGCAAGTTTTATCGCTTCTCTTCGGCTGATCCAATCGTTTCCGGGCATCCGTTCCTCGACGGCAATTTCAAATGTCGGCGGCGACCCGCTGCTTATTTAATCCCCACGTACGCAGCGAAGCACGAGTTCTTGTGGAGGACGTCCGTATAACTGAACCCGACCCTCTTCATCAGATCAATCTGATACATGAGGTTCCGGGGCGTGTCTTCTTTGTCTATGTAACCGAAAACCTTATCGCTATAGCCGGGGCCGCCCGTGGATTCGAGATATTCTCCGTACCTTCTCCACATCTCTTCCTGTACCTGCTCATCCTCGTGAAATACCATGTCGCTTAGGAAAAACGCGCCGCCCGGTTTGAGTAGGCCGTATACCTTCCCGAAGCAGTTTTCCCAATCTGCGTCGTCCCGGAGGTGATGGAGCACCGCCGCCGCGACGATTATATCGTAATGTGAGGAGGGCAGGGCGAGCTCCCTGAAATCCCCGTGGAATGTCCTGACCTTGCCGGCGTTCTCATCCGCGAGACGCTCCCTTGCGCGCTTGAGCATGGGGAGGCTCAGGTCGGCGAGGTCGCAGTTTATTCCAGGTTTCCGTCTCAGGATAGCGATGGTATTGTTCCCGGCGCCGCACCCGATATCGAGCAGGTTCCGGGCGTCGGGCTTTATCCTGACAGCGAGCTCCGATATGAGGTCGAGCATGAGAGGGGCGTCTATCACCGCCTGCTGTCCTGTTTCTAAATTCGAGAAACGCTCGACGTCCGCGTCGAACCTCTCTCTTATTTCACCGACCGTGGATTTCTTATCGGGAGGCGTTTTCATGGCGTAATATTCTACCTTCTTCGAGAACGAGCGCCATCGGAATGTGTATAACGCCGTGTATGATTTTCTCTTCTCCAGTCCGGACGAAGCCCAGGCTTTCGTAGAAGGGCACTGCGAAGCGTGAGGAATGGACGGTCACCTTTTTGGGAGCATTTCGATCGGATTTGATTTTATTGAGGGCGGCTGTCAGCAGCTCTTTCCCGATCCCTCTCCTGTGGAAAGCCTTATCCACGAAGAGCATCGAGACGTGCCTCATTTCCCTTATCTCTATCATCCCGGTAATAGAACCTTCAGCCTCCGCTACGAGGACGAAGTGATTGCCATCCGAGCGTTTGACGAGCGCGCGCGGGTTCGAGTATCCGAAGAACTCCTCTATGCCTTCGTCCGGGAAATCCGGGGCTATAAATTCATTGAACGACCTCGCGACGAGGTTCACAACCTCGACCTCCTCTCCGGGGTCCATTGTTCTTAAGATGGGGGGAATGTTCATGGATACAGGGTTTGCTTAAGAAGTTCTCGGGTGTGTCGGCCCCGTTTGACAGACTTTTATTGTTTCCCTCACTCCCTCACCCACTCCTTCGCCTTTTCCTTCTCCTCGAAAGAGAAGTGTTTGACATCGATATGAGGGAAGAGAGGGCCGGCTATATTTACCCATGTTTTGAGCCACCCCTTGTCTGAGACGACGGCCTCCTTGTCGAAATCCCTCCAGTGCTTGAGGCTATAGTGCAGGTCTTTCATGAAGGTGTTGACGGACATGCCCTTGAACTCCTCCACCTCCGCGTAAACCCTGAGCTTCTTATGCTCCTTGAGCCTCTCTTCCAGGAGACCCACAACTTTGTCGAATTCATCGTCCTCCATCTTTCCGCTGAGCCGGAACCCGATTATGTTCCCTTCCTCAAACGGTATTATTTCGAGCATTTATCCCTCCGCGCCGCTTTGTGATTACCTCTTATTGAGCCTGCTGTTTGCCCAGTACGTTGTCGACGCAGAATACGACCATTCTGTAATCGTAGGTGTTCCCCTTTTTCCATAGGGAGCTGCAGTTCTGAATAGTCTGTCTCTCTCTCGAACCCGCCGGGTAAGTGCGCATCATCTGATTGAGCTTCACTAAAGCCTCGGTCTGGTTCTTGACGCAGTATTCCTGCATCCTCTGGTCGGCGGGCCACGTCGAGGCGCACATCTGCTCGATCCTGTTGTCGGGCGCGGGCGCCGCCCGGGTCTGGACCTGGGGGTTCAAGATAAGTTTATTCACCTGCCTGATCTTTACGTCGGCGTCGATGAGCCTCTGCCTGCCGTCGTACCCCATCTTGGATTTCATATGATAGTCGGGCTCGGTGCACGCCCTCGTATAGAGGCTGAGACCGCTTATGTAGTCGCCGATCGCGAGAAGGGCGGTAGATTGTATGTTGACCATCCTCGGGGGAGGGGGGATGCTGTTGAGCCGCACCCTGAGGCCTTCCACGATACCCTGGTAGTAGCCGAACTCGTACGAGCACACGTCGGAGCTCGAGTTCTGGAGGTAAACGGCTTTCTCGCTCACCGATTTGCCTACTTCCGATAGCTCGTAGAGTATCGGGGTGATCTCTTTCAGGTATATCTTCTCCTTATTGTTATATACGACGGCTTCCGCATCCGAGCCGCCGTACAGGACGAAGGGGAAAGCTGCGATTACGATTAATGCGGATATTGAAACAATATTTTTGCAGATCGATTCGGCTGTGCTTCTCATTACTCTTAATACCTCCTGTCGATTCTCCGGTCCGGGCGCCGGGTTCGAGTATTTTGCTTTAAAAATAAATTACATGATTATCGTGCGACTTCGAAGCTTAATTTTCTTATTCCAAAACAGAGACCCCGCGCGGTCTTGAGATTTTTCTCCGTCATTATGGCAATTATCGCCGCCGGCAGCCGGGCCCCGCCAGCGGGCTAAGCCTTACTCCTTAAACTCCCTAGCGAGCGGGGCGTCGAACTCTACGTCTATTTTGGGGCCGTCCGCGGCGGAGTCGTCGATCGTGAGCTTGCCCGCCATCCTGTCGGCCGTGTCCGTCGTCAGCGCGAGCGCGGACAGGTCGTCGTTTCCGGAATACTGCATCATCCCGTCATTCGTGACGACCCAGTAAACGACCCTCGTGGTGCTCCCGAAATCCTCTTTCCCGACGGTCATGCCCTCCGTGATACCGCTCGCGCATGAGGCGTTCTTGCATTCGGATATCTTTTCGCTGATATCGTCCGGAGTGATAATTACCGTGCTTACAGTTTTACTCGAATCGAACATGTCCGGTCCCTTGAGGAGATACGCGTACTTCGCATCCACCGTCTTGTCTTTAATCTTGATCGTCCCTTTCGCCGTTCCGCCCGCCGCCGATGCACTTGCCTTGAATAGTGCCAGTCCTCCTGTTCCGAGAACGAGGGTCAGAAAGACAGTGAATGAGAACACCTTTATGTATTTTACGAATCTCCCGCTCATCTTACATCTCCTTTTGCTTCAGTTTCGCGCCGGGCCCGGAATCCCGAACATCCGTTATTTATAATCCGCTGTGCGTCCTGTCCCTTTTACGTTCCGGGAATTCTGAAGGCCCAGCCTTTCTTTCCGAGATTATGCGCGAGCGGCATATCACAGTCAATGGGGTCTGTAAATATTTGAGGTCTCCCTCAATTATCGGGTGGGCTGGCAATTGTCGGCATATGGGATATATTGATTCGAAGAGGTGGGGAAGATGAAATACATTCCTTTCGCAGTGCTTTGCTTTACCCTTATCCTTGCGGGCTGCATTGAAGTAGGCGATTCCGGATCGAATCCGATACAGGGCGAGGTCGTGGAGAGGAGACAGCTGACCGATGAAGAGGTCGTGATATGGAACGATCAGGCTGACTGCATGGAGACCGAGAGTAAATCGAGACCTGACATCGAGGACCTGAACGCTACGGATGTTTCCATCGTCCCAGAGATAACGATAAGGAAAGACCTGATGTGCGGGAATATCCCGCCCGATAACCTCATCGCCTGCCAGACGGAAAACGAGATCGCCATCCTGGACGGTCTTGACGTCACGACGTTTAACAGGGCCCTCAGGCACGAGGAAATCCATTACATCCTGTTTTATGAGACCGGCAGCAGCGACGGCGGCCACAAGAGCATCTGGTTCGATATCCAAGAAAGCCCGTGCCCGGAAACGGGGCTCTTTTAAACTCATATGAGCGTAACATAGCAATAAACGATGAGAGTCAAGCTATCAGTGTGGGGCAAGCTTTCATAAAACCGGGTGAATTCAATCCCGGCGCGCTACTCCCCTTGTCATTGATGTATGGCACACATCCCGGAATTATGCAGCAGCTTTTCTTCTACGGATTGCTACTAAGGCAATGATCCCTAACGCTCCCGCCATTGCGACCAGACCCCATTCGCCGAGCGTGGGAATATTGCTCACTCTCGGCGGCTGAGGACCGATAAAAATACCTAAAACAAAGGGGCTTTCACCCACGGGCACGGTGGCGACTACAGTATTGGAAGAGGTGGCTATAACTGAAACGTTATCCGAATCAGTATTAGCCACGTAGACGAAGTTCCCGTCGGGCGTTACCGCCACGCCGTACGGGCCGCTCCCTACGGGCACTGTATCGATTATAGTGTTGGTTGAGACAGCTATAACTGAAACGTTATTCGAATCGAAATTAGCCACATAGACGAAGTTCCCGTTGGGGGTTGTCGCCACGCCTGTCGGGAGATTGTTCACAGGCAGGGTAGTCACTACCATATTAGTCGAGGCGTCTATTACGGAAACGTCATTTGAAAACCTGTTAGCCACATAGACGAAGTTCCCGTCTGGGGTTACCGCCACGCCTAACGGGCCGTTTCCCACAGGCACGGTGTCAATTACCGTGTTAGTCGAAGTGTCTATCACCGAAACGGTATTAGAAACGCCGTCAGTCACGTAAACGAAATTCCCGCTCGGGCTTACCGCCACGCCCTCGGGAAAATTTCCCACAGGCACGGTTGCCACTACAGTATTTGTCGATGTGTCTATTATTGAAACATCATCCGAAACGGAATTAACCACATAGACGAAATTTCCGTCCGGGCTTACCGCAATGCCGCGCGGGTCGCTCCCTACAGGTATAGTTGCCACTACCGTCCTGGTCGATGCATCTATCACCGAAACATTGTCCGGGCCGGTATTAGCCACATAAACGAAATTCCCGTCGGGAGATACGGCTATGCCCAGCGGGCTGCCCCCTACGGGCACTTCGGCAACTACCATGTTGTTAGACGTGTTTATTACGGATACCGTATCATCGTCATTGCCGACATAAACGAAAAATGGCTGGGCAAACCCTGATGCGGTAAAGAAAAGAAAAACGGTTAATACAGAAGCCAGTGACCTGATCATGACCCCACCCTCCTTCTGTATACGGCTTTATACAAAATGTATATCACAGAATAACTGCAAAAGTCAACCAATCGGCTCAGGGCAAGTTTTCATAAAAGGCGGCTATTACGAAAACATTATCTACTCCTGGAATAGTTCATAAACGAAATTCCCGTCGGGGCTTACGGCGGGAACCACCGGAGTGTCTGGTTTGACCTCGAAGAAAGCCTCTGCCCGGTCTCCGGGCAGTAACCGCGTATATTACACCGGTTTGCGGTTTTCCCGGTGGCCCTGACATTCCGGGACCGGCCCGGGCATGCCCCATTCTCCTTGACTGCGCCTTCAGTTGGGGTAGCTTATCAGCGGTTTCATCCTTGCCGGTACAAAATTTCATAATAAGGTATAAATTAATTTTATGGGACTAAAATGCGGAATCGTAGGGCTTCCCAATGTCGGGAAGTCCACACTCTTTAATGCGCTCACGAACGCCGGGGCGGAGATAGGGAACTTCCCCTTTACGACGATAGAGGACAACGTCGGGATAATCCCGGTCTCGGACGAGAGGCTCTACAAGCTGGCAAACCTCGTGAAACCCCAGAAAATAACCCCGAGCTACCTCGAAGTGGTCGATATCGCGGGGCTCGTCAAAGGCGCTTCCGAAGGGAAGGGCAAGGGCAACGCCTTCCTCGCGAGCATCAGGGAGGTCGATCTCATACTCCATACGGTGCGGTGCTTCGAAGACGATAACGTCATGCACGTCGAGGGCTCGACCGACGCGATGAGGGACATACATATAATAGAAGACGAGCTCATACTGAAGGACCTCGAGACCATAGAGAGGCGGGAGGAGAGGCTCCAATCGCAGGCGAAGAGCGGGGATAAGAAGACTAAAGACGCCCTCGAAATAGTGACCCGGCTCAGGGAGTTCATAGAGAGCGGGAACAAGGTCAGGAATTTCCCTCTCGACGAGGAATCCGCCAAGGTGGTTAGGGAGATGTATCTCCTGACGCGTATACCCGTCCTCTACGTGTGCAACGTCGGCGAAGGAGACATACCCGACGCCACAGGGAACGAAGAGGTGCGGAAAGTGAGGGAGTACGCCGGGAAGGAAGGATCCGAGATTATTGTCCTCTCGGCCAAGATCGAGGCGGAGATTGCGGAGCTCCCCTACGACGAGAAGAAGTTGTTCCTCAAGGACCTCGGACTCGAAAGCTCGGGACTCGACAGGCTTGCCAGGGTCGCATATGATAAACTTGGACTGATCACATATTTCGCGCAGGGGCCCAAGGAAGTGAGGGCCTGGACTGTCAGGTCCGGGGCCAAGGCGCCCCAGGCGGCGGGTGTCATTCACTCCGACTTCGAGAGGGGGTTCATCCGTGCCGAGACCGCCGGGTACGACGATTTCATAGCGGCGGGCTCCGAAGCCGCCCTAAAAGAGGCCGGGAAAATGAGGTCCGAGGGAAAGGAATACATGGTAAAAGACGGGGACATACTCCTCTTCAGGTTCAATGTATAAAGAGATCATAAGGCCTCTTCTCGACAGGCTCGATTCAGAAACCTTCCACAACATAGCAAGGGAATCACTGCATTTAGCGGAATTGACCCCGCTTACGCTCAAACTCGTCGAGCTTTTCGCCGACGGCCGCAAGAGGTTCACGGACAAAAGGCTCCGTACGACTCTAGGGGGCGTCGAATTCGAGAACCCGTTTATCGTAGGCGCGGGATGGGATAAAGCGGGGCGGGCGCTAATGGGTTTGTGGCAGCTCGGGTTCGCGGGTGTCGAGGTGGGCTCGGTGCTCGAGTACAGGCAGCCGGGCAACCCGAAGCCGAGGCAGTTCATGGTCTCGCCCGGGGTCGCAATAAACTGGCTCGGGTTCAACAGCCCCGGAATGGACGTGGTCGCCAGGAACCTGAACAGGTACGAAAACGCGCCCGTCCGAATCGGCATCAGCATAGGAATGAACAGGGACATCCCCCACGACGATTCCCCCGAGGCTCATGCCGTTGTCGCCAAGCGGCTCTACGGCTGCGCCGATTACTTCGCCATTAACGTGAGCTCTCCGAATACGCCGGGACTCAGGATGCTCCACGAGAAGGGGCGCAAGAGAGACATCATACAGGCTGTGAATGACGCGATGGAAGGAGAGGGCGGGAGGAAGCCGCTCTTCGTCAAGATCGCGCCCGAGCTCGGCTTAAAAGAAGTGGA
>Ga0187894_10002984_pt1 | contig 19479 bp, 17 predicted proteins | sample GBC1701081metaG_FD_136650 | JGI IMG/M metagenome (GOLD analysis project Ga0187894, IMG submission 136650) | White microbial mat communities from a lava cave in the Kipuka Kanohina Cave System on the Island of Hawaii, USA - GBC170108-1 metaG ...
ATTCGTCGACGGCTCCAAGACCATGGTCGAGATGGCGGCGATCGCCAATGCGACGGGCCTCGTGCCTGATTGTCCCGGCATGCACGGGCCGCAGGCGACTTTGGCCGAGCTCGAGAAGGTCCTGGTGCCTGAAGAAGATGGCGGCGTGCTGTCGCGCAAGGGCGTCGTCGATTATTCGATCGGCAAGGGCGTGGCACCCGGCGTCTTCGTTATTGCCGAGATGGCGCATCCGCGCGTGCGCGAGCGCATGCATGACCTGAAGCTGGGCGCGGGGCCTTATTACACCTTCTACCGGCCCTATCATCTGACCAGCCTCGAAGTGCCGCTCTCTTGCGCCAGGGCCGTCCTCTATGGCACCGCCGACATGCAGCCGCTCGACAGACCCTCGGCCGAGGTCTGCGCGGTGGCCAAGAAGGATCTGAAGCCCCGCGACCGGCTCGACGCCATTGGCGAATATGCCTATCGCGCCTGGATCATGACATATGACGGCGCCAAGGCGGCAGGGGCCGTTCCCTGCGGCCTCCTCGAGCAGGGCACGGTGACCAGGCCCATCGCCAAGGGCGATTTGCTCACCCATGACAATGTGAAGGTCGATCAGGGCGCGCGCATCGTGGCGCTGCGCCGCCGCCAGGACGAGATGCTCGCTGAGGCCGCCGCATGAACAAGGCCGTCAGAGAGAGCGCCCCCGCGTCCAACCTGCGCGATTTCTATCGCCACTTCGACGCTACGGCTTTGCGCGAGGCGCTCAGGCGCATGTATCTGATCCGCCGTTTCGAGGAAGGTGCCGAGGACGCTTACACGCGCGGCCTCATCCACGGCACGATGCATCTCTCGATCGGCCAGGAGGCGAGCGCGGTCGGCGCCTGCATGGATCTGCGCAAATCCGATTACATCACCTCGACCCATCGCGGCCATGGCCATTGCATCGCCAAGGGGGCCGATCCGAAACTGATGTTCGCCGAGTTCTTCGGCAAGGAGGAAGGCTATTGCCGCGGCCGCGGCGGCTCCATGCATATTGCCGATGTCGCAAGCGGCAATCTCGGCGCCAATGGCATTGTCGGCGGCGGGTTGCCGATCGCCGTCGGTGCCGCCCTCGCCATCCGGAAGCAGAAGCGCGACGATGTGGCTCTGTGCTTCTTCGGCGACGGCGCCTCGAACGAAGGCGCCTTCCATGAGGCGCTCAACATGGCGGCGATCTGGAAATTGCCGGTGCTGTTCATTTGCGAGAACAACAAATACGGCATGTCGGTGTCGACCGAGCGCTCCATGGCGGTCGAGCATGTCGCCGACCGCGCTTCCGCCTATAAGATGCCGGGCGAGATCGTCGACGGCAACCGCATCGAGGATGTTTCGGAAGCCGTCATGCGCGCCACCGCGCGGGCGCGGGCCGGCGAGGGACCGAGCCTCATCGAAACCAAGACCTATCGCATCCGCGGCCATTCCAAGAGCGACCGTAACCGCTATCGCACCAAGGAAGAGATCGAGGAATGGATGGCGCGCGACCCGATCGGCCATTTCGAGACCAATCTCGAAGCTTTCGGCATCCTGAGCCAGGATGAGGTGACGGCCATTCGCTTGAGCGCCGAGGCCGAGATCGCCGCGGCAATCGAATTCGCCAAGGGCGGCACCGATCCTTCGCCGTCCGAACTCACCCGCGACGTCTATACGGCCGGGGGCTGATCATGGCTTTGCGTGAATTGAGCTATGCCGAAGCCGTCCGCGAGGCGCTCGCCCAGGCGATGGAGGCCGATGAACGCGTCTTCCTCATGGGCGAGGATATCGGCGTCTATGGCGGCGCCTTCCAGGTGACGGGCGATCTCGTCCATCGTTTCGGCGAGGACCGGGTGATGGACACGCCGATCGCCGAACTGGGCGCTGCCGGTGTCGCCGTCGGCGCAGCACTTGCCGGCTGCCGGCCGGTCTTCGAGTTCCAGTTCTCCGATTTCGCCACCCTGGCGATGGAGCAGATCGTCAACCAGGCGGCGAAGATCCGCTTCATGCTGGGCGGCAAGGTGTCGGTGCCCTTGGTCATGCGCTTCCCGGCGGGTTCGGGCACGGGTGCTGCGGCTCAGCACAGCCAGTCGCTCGACGCCTGGTTCGCGCATGTGCCGGGCCTCAAGGTGGTGCAGCCTTCGACGCCGCATGACGCCAAGGGCCTGTTGCTCTCGGCCATCGATGATCCCGATCCGGTGATGGTCTTCGAGCACAAGCTTCTCTACAAGATGAAGGGTGATGTGCCGGAGGACGCCTATCGCGTGCCGATCGGCAAGGCGGCGGTCAGGCGCGAAGGCCGCCATGTCACGCTGGTCGCCACCGCCATCATGGTGCATCGCGCGCTGGAGGCGGCTGAAGCTCTGGCCCAGGAGGGCATCGAGGCCGAGGTCATCGATCTGCGCACGTTGCGCCCGCTCGACACGCAAACGATCATCGACAGCGTCAAGAAGACGAGCCGGCTCGCTTGTGTCTATGAAGGCGTCAAGACGCTCGGCATCGGGGCCGAGATCAGCGCCATGATCGCCGAGAGCGAGGCTTTCGATTATCTCGACGCGCCGATATTGCGCTTAGGCGGCGCCGAAGCGCCGATCCCTTACAATCCGGTGCTCGAGAAGGCGGCCGTGCCCCAGACCGACGGCATTGTCAGCGCCGTGCGCAACCTCGTGACCGGCCGGGTCTGACCGGATGCGAAACATCACGCGTGAGTTCCGCCCGTCACCCTCGCCCCCATCGGGGGAGAGGGAGGGGCCCAATGCGAAGCATTGGGAGGGTGAGGGGGAACGGACGGGAATTACATTTACATCTGATAATCGGCTCGTTCGGTTCCCCCTCACCCTAACCCTCTCCCCCGCAGGGGGAGAGGGGATTGCTCAAAGGTGGCTCTCGAAACGATATGTGAATCCGAGAGCAACTCTCGCCGGGGCATGTGTGGTGAGCCATGCCGCTTGAGGTCATCCTGCCGCGTGTCGATATGGACATGGCCACGGGCAAGATCAGCAAGTGGTATGTCAAGGAAGGCGAGAAGGTCGCCAAGGGCACGCCGATCTTCGAGATCGAGACCGACAAGGCGGCGATGGAGGTGGAATCACCCGGCGACGGCGTGATCCATAACATCACCGCAAGCGTTGGCGTCGACATCCCGGTCGGAACGCCGGTCGCTTTCATCTATGGCGAAGGCGAAGCCGTTGCAGCACCCGCCATCGTGAAACCCGCAGCCGTTCCACCTGTCCGACAGGCGGAGCCGGTTCCGACAGCACCGCAGCCGCTTGCGCCGCAGGTCGAAGAGAAGACCGGTCTGCCGCGCGCGACGCCCCTGGCGCGTCGTCTGGCGCGCGAGCGCGGACTCCAGTTGCCGGCGATCGCCGGCAGCGGCCCGAGAGGCCGCATCCAGGCGGAAGATGTGCGGAACTTCCGTGCCGCGGAAGCGCCGCCCGAGCGACCGGCGGTCCCCGACGTTGCAAGTCTCTATCAGCCCGGAAGCTACGACATCGAGCCTCTGTCGAGCATGCGCCGCATCATTGCCGATCGGCTCGTCCAGTCGAAGCAGACGGTGCCGCATTTCTATCTGACCCTCGCTTGCGATCTGACTAGGCTTCTCGAAGACCGCCGGCAGCTCAATAAGCGAGCACCACTGGGGCCCGACAAGCAGCCGCTGTGGAAGCTCTCGATCAATGATTTCGTCATCAAGGCCTTGGCGCTGGCGCTCCAGCGTGTGCCTGACGCCAATGTCACCTGGACGGAGCAGGCCATTCTCAAACATCGCGCTTCGGATGTCGGTGTCGCCGTGGCGGTGGAAGGTGGCCTCTACACGCCGGTGATCCGCTCGGCCGAGCAGAAATCGCTCTCGCGCATCTCGATCGAGATGAAGGATTTCGCGGCCAAGGCCCGCGCCCGCCGTCTTGGGCCTGCCGACTATCAGGGCGGCACGACCGCCATCTCCAATCTCGGAATGTATGGCATCGAGCAGTTCGCGGCCATCATCAACCCGCCGCAGGCGACGATCCTCGCTGTCGGCGCCGGCATCGAGCGCCCGGCCGCCGTCAAGGGCGAGATCGTGCTCAGGACGGAAATGACCTGCACGCTGTCTTGCGATCACCGCGCCGTCGATGGCGCGCTGGGGGCCGAGCTCCTGGCTTCATTCAAATTGTTCATTGAAGAGCCTGCCCTTATGCTGGCATGAACAGAGCAAATCCCGACAAAGTTGCAGACTTTGGCGATAAGGATTTGCTCCAATATTATGAGAAAGCGGCATGAGATACGATTATTCATCGATCGGCTTCTACACTTTCGACTGCCTGGGCTGGCCGTTCACGTCGGTGCCGGAAGGCGGCGGCACGCATTTCATCGACGAGCTGACGCTCGCGGTCTCGGGTGCCGCCGGCACGGCGGCGATCGCGGCCGCCAAGATGGGCCTCGAGGTCCTGGCGGTCGGCGGCGTCGGCCCCGATCTCATGGGCGACTGGGTGCTTCAGCGCCTGAACAGCTTTTCCGTCGATACCTCGGCCATGCAGCGCATCGAAGGCTCGCGGACCTCGTCCTCGATCGTGACGACGCGCGCCGACGGCACGCGCCCGGCGCTCCATATGAAGGGCGCCACCGGCGATTTCTTCGTCGACGATGTGCTGCTCCGCCAAGTGATCGATGCGCGCGTCGTTCATATTGGCGGCATCGGCCTGACCGAGAGGATGGACAAGGGGCGCAATGCCGAATTGATGCGCGCCGCCAAGCAGCATGGCGCGACGACGACGCTCGACGTCTTCGCGAGCTCCAAGGCCGATCTGCCGGCCGTCGCGCAAGTTTTGCCGCATGTCGATTATTTCATGCCCTCGATCGAGGAAGCGAGTGCGCTCACCGGCTATTCGGGCCTCGCCGATAACGCCCAATATTTCATCGATCTCGGCGTCAAGGCGTGCGTGTTCACCCGCGGCGCCGACGGTGCTTATTATCACGATGCCAAGGGTACGCGTTTCGAGGTGCCGGCCTTCGACATCAAGGTCAAATGCACCTGCGGCTGCGGCGATGCCTTCAATGCCGGCTTCGCCGTCGCCTACTGCCATGGCTTCGACCCGGAAACCACGGTGCGCTTCGCGCAAGCCACCTCGGCGCTCAATGCCACCGGCCTCGGCTCGCAAGCGGGTGTGAAGTCCTTCGAGCACACGCTCGATTTCATGAAGCACACACCGACCCGCGCCAAGGCGGGTGTGGCAGCTTAGAGCTTCATCACCCTCAGCCGCAGCGCGTTGGCGATGACACTCACCGAGGAGAGCGCCATGGCGGCCGCCGCGATCACCGGCGACAGCAGGAGACCGAAGGCCGGATAGAGCACGCCCGCCGCGACCGGAACGCCCGCCGCATTGTAGATGAAGGCAAAGAGCAGGTTCTGGCGGATATTGCGCATCGTCGCCTGGCTCAGCCGGCGCGCTTGCGCAATGCCCATCAGATCGCCCTTGAGCAAGGTGACGCCGGCACTTTCGATGGCGACATCGGTGCCCTTGCCCATGGCGATGCCGATATCGGCGGCGGCAAGCGCCGGCGCGTCATTGACGCCGTCGCCCGCCATGGCGACGATCAGGCCTTCGCTTTGCAGGCGCTTGACCACTTGCGCTTTCTGGTCGGGCAGGATGTCGGCCTCGACCTCGCCGATGCCGAGCTTCTGCGCCACCGCTTGCGCCGTAGTGCGGTTGTCGCCGGTCAGCATGACGATGCGCAGGCCCGCGTCGCGCAAGACCTTGAGCGCTTCGGGCGTCGTCGCCTTGACCGGATCGGCAATGGCGATGATGCCGTGAGCTTTGCGATCGATGCCGACGAAGATGACGGTGGCGCCTTCTTGGCGCAGAGCGTCGGCTTGATTCGCGAGAGACGCCGCATCGATTCCTTCCGACTTGAGGAAGGCGGCATTGCCGAGCACGATGGCCTTGCCCTCGACCATGCCCTTGGCGCCCTTGCCGGTGGGCGAGTCGAAATCCGTGACCTGCGGCAGTGTGAGTTTCCTCTCTTCCGCCGCGGCGACGACAGCGTTCCCGAGCGGATGTTCGGAGGAGCGCTCGACGCCCGCGGCAAGGCGCAGGAGCGAGTTCTCGTCGAGATCGCCCGATGTCACGATGCGCGTGACCTTCGGCTTGCCTTCGGTGAGCGTGCCGGTCTTGTCGAAGAGGAGCACATTCGCTTTCTCCAGTCGCTCCAGCGCCTCGGCATTCTTGATCAATATGCCGTTCTCTGCCCCCTTGCCGACGCCGACCATGATCGACATGGGGGTGGCGAGGCCGAGCGCGCAAGGGCACGCGATGATGAGCACCGAGACGGCGGCGAGGAGAGCGAGCGAGAAGCGGGGTTCCGGCCCGACCAGCATCCAGGCGGCGAAGGCGATCAGGGCTATAGCGATGACGAGCGGCACGAACCATCCCGAGACCCGGTCGGCGAGCCGCTGGATGGGGGCGCGCGAGCGCTGCGCTTCCGCCACCATTTGCACGATGCGCGAAAGCATCGTCTCGCGCCCGACCTTCAGGGCGCGGATGGTGAGGGCGCCGGTCTGGTTGAGCGTGCCGCCGGTGACGGGCGCGCCCTGGAGCTTGGCGACCGGCATGGCTTCGCCGGTGATCATCGATTCATCGACCGACGATCGGCCTTCGACGACCTCGCCATCGACCGGCACTTTCTCGCCCGGCCGCACACGCAGCGTGTCGCCGACCTGGACGAGATCGAGTGCGACTTCCTCTTCGCTGCCGTCGCGGCTGAGGCGCCGCGCCGTCTTGGGGGCGAGGCCGAGCAGCGCCTTGATCGCGCCCGATGTCCGGTCGCGCGCCTTGAGCTCGAGCACCTGGCCGAGGAGCACGAGCACGGTGATGACGGCAGCGGCCTCGAAATAGACCGGCATGCTGCCGTCATGGTTGCGCAGCGCCTCGGGGAAGAGGCCGGGGAACAGCGTGGCGATCACGCTATAGACCCAGGCGACGCCGGTGCCCATGGCGATCAGCGTGAACATGTTGAGCTTGGCGGTGACGAGCGAGCGCCAGCCGCGCTCGAAAAAGGGGAGGCCCGCCCACAGGACGACCGGTGTCGCGAAAGCGAGCTGCAGCCAGTTGGACCAGTTCTGCGGGACGGCATGCGCGAGCGCCGGCAAGAGATGGCTGCCCATTTCCAGGATGAAGACCGGCAGCGTGAGGACGAGGCCGATCCAGAAGCGCCGCTTCATGTCGGCGAGCTCGGGATTGGGTCCGCTGTCGGCGCTGGCGATCTCGGGCTCGAGCGCCATGCCGCAGATCGGGCAGGAGCCGGGGCCGACCTGGCGGATCTCCGGATGCATCGGGCAGGTATAGATGGCGGTCGGATCGGCCGGGGCCTCGGCCTTCTGCGGTGCCAGATAGCGCTCCGGATCTGCCTCGAATTTCGTCTTGCAGCCGGCCGAGCAGAAATAGAAGGTCTCGTCTTTGTGGACTGTCTTGTGCTTGGCCGTCTCCGGATTGACGTTCATCCCGCAGACCGGGTCCTTCACCCTATGAGCCGCCGAAGCGGCCGGCGTTTTGTGGCCCGAACAGCAGGACTTCGAGGATCCGTGCTGGGCATGATCGTGATGCGCGTGAGCGCCGTGGTCTTCTTTCTTGGTCACAACAGGCTCCGGTAGTGAGATACCCCACTAGGGTATATTCAGGCTTGCTCTATATACCCCCATAGGGTATATGGCAAGCATGAAAACCGAAACCAAGCAATCCTGCCTGAAGCGGCTGGGACGGATCGAAGGCCAGGTGCGCGGTGTCGCGCGCATGGTCGAGGACGACCGCTATTGCATCGACGTGATGACCCAGATCTCGGCCATTCGCGCCGCACTCAAGCGCGTCGAGGAAGAGGTGCTCAAAGATCACGTCGCTCATTGCGTCGAGCATGCGATCGTGTCGGGCAAGAAGGACGAGCAGCGCAAGAAGATCGCCGAGCTGATGGACGTACTCGGAAGGCTGCAGAATTGATCTAATTGCCTCGCCCCGCGAAACATCGCGGTTCTTGACATTGCGGACGCAAGCGTGAGACTTGGGAAATATCAGTATGGGAAAGTGAACCAGTCACCGGACGTGGTTACCTGTAGAACAGGCGGGCAATTCCCTGCTCCGGGTGCTCTTGGAAAGCTAAATCTTTGATATTGCTGGGACCGGCAATTTTTTGTGAAAATTCCCTGATAATCCCTGTTAATCCCTGATATTCGCTGTTCTCCTGATGGGCGCACCTATGGATTCTTCACTTGCCCAACCGCAGGCCGATCTCGCTAACCTCGAGATCAATCAACAAACTGTTCTGCTCGAAATAGCGTATTCCAACGATATGGTGATCGAGGCGCGATACAAACTCGACCTCTGGCCTATACTCCGTTTGAAAGCGCCAAGTGTTGCCGCCCGAGATGTCAATCGACACCTTGGAACCCTTGGGCAGCGATGCGCTGGCCCCGCTCGACACGTGACCTCCGACCATGATGGTGGAATTGCCGGTATCGAATAGCGTTGCATCGCAGATTTTCGACTTCTGCCACGCGATGCATGCCTGGAGCGTCGGGAAATTATGACCTGGATTGGCGCGCACAAGCGGCCAGAGCCGGAATCCGATTTTGTCCTCATTCCGCAAGCCGATATACAGAGAACGGGTTGCCGGACAATCATTTCGCTCGTTAGTGCATGCTTTCCATCGCCGCCCGATCGGTTCAAGACGATATCCTCGATGCAATTTGTCACTAAGGGCCACGGCATCGATTGGCGATCTGATTGAGTGACCAGGCCCGATGCCGCCCAGCGGCGAGACGCCGAATGTTCCAAGCGGCCAGAGCGGGCCTCCGACGATTTGGCCATCCGAATTTCTCACTTTTTTGTATCGAATGAGAATTGCAATCGGTTGAGAGGTTTCCACGGGCCGTGCTGGATCGCCGAAAGCCAAGCGTGCCTTTGCGAGATGCCCAAATTCGGTATAGCCGCCATATACCGCTGTCACCTTCTCGGTGGTGACGACAATGCCTTCTGTTTCAGTATCTTTGTCTATTCGAATGCCTTCGTCTGAGCATAACTCCTTGGGGAGGACGATTTTGCAATCGATCGTCACGCCCGAGGAACCGGTGTCGAATAGCAAGGGCTGGTTCACCTTCTTGGCCCCGAGCTGCAGAAGGCGGACATAAAGCATTCTGATATTTGGCGGATTGCCGGGGAATTCCAGTTTGATTAGCGGAACAGGAATCGGCTTATCTTCGCTGGCTGCCTGAGCCGTGGCTCTCAGCAGCAAGCACATCAGGATTGGAACAAAAGCCATCAATGCGAGCGATGCGGCTCGCTTGCCATGACGTAGAACGCACACGACATCAGCTCCGGGTCGGTGCCCGGATGCTAGGCCTTACAATTGACTGTGTAAATTGATCAAAATTCGACGGCGTCGTGGAAGGCGCCTCACGCCATCGTGTGGCAGTCTTCGACCGGGCACTTGTCGATCAGCACCCGCAATTTCTCGAACGCATCGTGCACCGCCTCTTGCGACGGCGCCGGTCCGAAACAGGCGCGAATGGCATTCTGTTGCACCGAAGGATCCATGGCGAAGGCCGTGCCCGGCGTCACCTTGATGCCGGCGGAAAGGGCGGCCGCGGCGAAATCGCTCGGCCGCCAGTAGCGCGGCAGGGTGATCCAGGCGAACATCGAGCCCGGCTGGCAGCTTACCGGCACGCCTTTCAGATGCTCGAGCGCCGCCTGACGGCGCAGATCGAGCTCCTTGCGGATGGCGTTGAGCGCGCGGTCGGCGACGCCGGTCTCGATCCAGCGGCGCGAAAGCTCGGCCGAAAGTCCGTTCGGCCGGCCGCCGATGATCATCTGCTGCCGGTTGATCGCTTCGGCGGCGCCGGGCGGCGGTGCCGAGAAGGCCATGCGGAGGCCCGGCGCCGTCGTCTTCGACAGGCCGGTGATGTAATACGTGCGCTCGGGCGCCAGCGATTGGATAGTGATCGGCGGGTCATCGGCGAGGAGCCGGAAGACGTCGTCTTCGATGATGGTGAGGTCATAGCGCCGGGCGATCTCGGCGATGGCGTGCCGTCGTTCTTCCGAGAGCGTGACCGTCGTCGGATTCTGCAGCGTCGGCACGAGATAGACGAGGCGCGCTTCGCCGCGCTTGGCGAAATGCTCGAGCGAATCGGGCGTGATGCCTTCCGCGTCGTTCTGCAGGGTGCGCATCTGCAGGCCGAATTGCCGCGTGATCGGCTGCATGGTCGGATAGGTCAGGGGCTCGATGAGGATGCGCTCGCCGGGCGTGGTGATCGTCGAGAAGATGGAAATGAGCGACGCCTGGGCGCCGGCGCTCACCACCACCTGGTCGGGGGTGACATCGATATCGCACTTCTTGAGCCATTGGGCGCCGGCCTCGCGGTGCGGCGCGAAGCCCTGGGCGGAAGGATAGTCGAGGAGATCGGCCCAGCCCGGATCGCGGGCGATGTCGCGCAAGGCGGCTTCGAAATCGGCCGATTGCGCGACGCGCGGTGGTGCTGACATCTGCATGTCGAGAAGCCCGGGCTCGGCGCCAGTCGAGATGCTTTGGGCGGCGGCATAGTTGGGTCTTGGATCGCGCAGATAGCTGCCGCGGCCGACTTCACCGGAAAGCAGTCCGCGTTTCGAGGCTTCCTGATAGGCGCGGGTGACGGTGCCAATGGTGACACCGAGCTTCCAGGCGAGCTCGCGCTGCGGTGGCAATCGATCCCCGGCCTTGAGCTTTCCGAGTGTCAGATCTGCGGCGATTGCATCGGCGATCGCGACATAACGGGGCTTGTCGGAGGCGAGAGTGGGGATCCAATTTGTCATGGTGACAATATTCCATTTGACGGTGACAATGGGGACATTGTATAACAATAACCATTGCAATTGGCAAGTTAATTGTTACCAAACTGAGACAATGGATACAATTTCTTGTGACTGCAATTGTCAGCAGGAATGACACTGCTGACACAATCGGGTCGACCCCCGTCGTATCCTTTTGACTGTCCGAAACCCGTTCGATTGAGGTGTGCCATGCGCGATTATATCCTGACCCAGGCCGAAACCGCTGATAGAACCTTCACGTTTCCCGCCCTGAATCGGATCGTAGCGAATTGGCGCAAGCGCCGGCAGCTGCGCCAGCTCGAACAACTCGATGATCATGTCCTTATGGATATCGGCCTGACGCGGGACGAGCTGATCCGCGTGCAGCGATCCCCTCTGGGCGTCGACCCGCTGACCGAATTGCTCAGGGTCAAGCCTGTGACCCGTGGCCTGCGCCACAAGTAACCTGTTCTCGTCCTCCCCCTGCGCGGTCTACCCCACCGCGTGACCTGCAGCCTGGCCTCCCCCGGTTTGAGCGAAGCCGGATAAGGAGGTCAGGCTGTTCTTCTAGGTCAACAAACATCTCGGAAGTCTGCATCACCCTCCTTCCCCCTTGCGGGGAAGGTGGCGCGAAGCGCCGGATGGGGGTGGCGCAGCACGGAATTGCCTAACAACAGCTCAACGCTCTCGACCCCCATCCGACTCCCCGGCTTGGGGCCGGGGAGCCACCTTCCCCGCAAGGGGGAAGGATAAGATTGGAGCGATCAGTTGCCGAGGAAATAGGTGATCGTCGTGACGACGCGCACGTTCTTGTCGATCTGCTTTTCCGGCCGGTCATTGGGAATCTCGACCGCGGCCTTCACTTCGATGATGCCCTGATTGGCGGACTGGATGTCGCCGACCTTGGCGCCTGATTCCTCGGCGAACTTCTCCGCCGCCTCGCGCGCCCGCTTGGTCGCCTCCGTCAGCATCTCGCCCTTGAGATCGGCGATCTTGGTGAAGACGAAGGAGGGGCCGGCATTGTAGGAATCGGAGGAGAAGACGACGCCGGATTTGAGGAGATCGCCCACCGCGCGGGACGAATCGGCGAGCTTCTGCACATCGCTCGACTTCACCAGAATGTCCTCTGTCAGGACGAAACGGGTGGTCTCGGGCGTCGCTTGCGCATTGTAGCCCGCCATGCGGTCCTCGACCTGGATGTTCTGCACGCCATAGTCCGTATCGGCGAAGCCGCGGCCCTTGAGGAAGCTTTTCACCGAGTCTTCGCTGGTTTCGAGCGCCGCCCTGGCCGCTTCGAGCGTCGGACCCGTCGCCACGAACCTGACCGGCCAAAAGCCGAGATCGGCCTTGACCTCGCGCTCCGACAGGCCCTTGACGGTGACGGTCCGGAAGCCGAGCCGGCTTTTGATGAGGGCTTCGCCGGCGAGAAAGCCGCCCGACGCCACGCCGAGGCCGACCAGGCCGCCGGCGATAACCCTGGAGAATGCCGTCATTTTTGAGCTGCTCCTGAAGGAGGTACGGCGGTCAAGGGTGCACATCTGGTATGTGCCAATTCCGCGCCCTGGCGCATTTCCTCAAACCCCGCCTTTCTGCTAGTTTCCGCGCACCGTAACCGAGGAGCCTCTCATGAACAAGCACGCGGGCGCCGCCCAGTGGGATCCGTCGCCGAACAATCTCGAACCCTTCTGGATGGGTTTCACGCCGAACCGCGCGTTCAAGAAGAAGCCGCGCCTCATCGCCCGCGCCAAGGACATGCATTATTATGACATGACCGGCCGTCCGGTGCTCGATGCGACGGCGGGCCTGTGGTGCTCCAATGCCGGCCATTGCCGCGACCCGATCGTCGCGGCGATCCAGAAGCAGGCGGCCGAGCTCGATTTCGCCCCGACCTTCCAGTTCGGTCACCCCAAGGTGTTCGAGCTTTCCTCGCGCCTCGCCAATCTGGCGCCCGGCGATCTCAACTATGCCTTCTTCTGCAATTCGGGATCGGAAGCGGCCGACACCGCGCTCAAGATTGCGCTCGCCTATCACCGCGCCAAGGGCGAAGCCTCGCGCACCCGCCTGATCGGCCGCGAGCGCGGCTATCATGGCGTGAATTTCGGCGGCATCAGCGTCGGCGGCATGGTCGCCAACCGCAAGTTCTTCGGTACCATGCTTGCCGGTGTCGACCATCTGTCGCACACCTATAACCGCGCCGAGCAGGCCTATAGCAAGGGCGAGCCGAAATGGGGCGGCCATCTCGCCGATGAGCTCGAGCGGCTGGTGGCGCTGCATGATGCCTCGACCATCGCCGCGGTCATCGTCGAGCCGATGGCGGGCTCGACCGGCGTCCTGGCGCCGCCCCAAGGCTATCTCAAGAAGCTGCGTCAGATCTGCGACAAATACGGCATCCTTCTCATCTTCGATGAAGTGATCACCGGCTTCGGCCGCCTGGGCTATCCCTTCGCCGCCGAGCGCTTCGGCGTCGTCCCCGACCTGCTCACCTTCGCCAAGGGTGTTACCTCGGGCGCGATCCCGATGGGCGGCGTGATGGCGCGCCAGCATATCTATGATGCCTTCATGAACGGCCCCGACCATGTGATCGAGCTGTTCCATGGCTACACCTATTCGGGCCATCCGATTGCCGCGGCGGCAGGCGTAGCGACCCTCGAGACCTACAAGGAAGAGGGCCTCTTCGAGCGCGCGCTCAAGCTCGAGGACAAATGGGCCGATGCCGCCATGTCGCTCAAGGGCAAGCCGCATGTCGCCGACATCCGCACCATTGGCCTGGTCGCGGGCATCGATCTCGAGCCGATCCCGGGTTCGCCCGGCAAGCGCGCCTATGACGCGATGGAGAAGGGCTTCCATGACCACGGCATCATGCTGCGCATCACCGGCGACACGATTGCCCTCTCGCCGCCCTTGATCATCAAGGAAGAGCAGATCGCGGAGATCTTCGAGGACAAGCTACCCAAGGTTCTCGCCGCCATCTGATACTGCAAACGAAAAATAGAGCGCCGCGCGTTCCGATTCCGTTGGAACGTCAGGCGCTCTGGCTTTTCCGTCAATCGACTTTGGCCCGATTGTGTTAGTCTCGGGCCAGAGTGATTCGCGAGACGGGCATATGAAGCAGCCAACGCTGCCCCTGGGTGTCGCGGCCATCCTGGCCGTCGCGATCAGTGTCGCAGGCGGTGCCGGCGTGGTGGCGTCGGGCCAGCGTCTTGAGCTCGCCTTTGCCATTGCCGCCTTTCTCCTTGCCGGATCGCAGCTGGCGGTCTTCCTCTATCGCGACCTCTATTATCGCCGGAAGTTTTCCGGCATCGGCGAAATGCACAAGCGTTCCCGCAAGCTCGCCGAGCAATTGTCGGAGCTCGCCGGCAGGCTCGACATTCTCGAAGATGGGCGTGCCGCGCCGCCGCCACCGCCGCCGCCAAAGCCGGAGACGGCCGACTTCAGCCGTGAATTCGAGGAGCTGCGCCGTTCGATCAAGGAACTTGCCGAGGAATATGGCAAGACATCAGGGCCTCCAGAGCCGCGCCGCGAGCCCGACCTATGGTCGAACGCGGCGCCCGAAGAGAAGCCCGTTGCCGTCGAGCATCAGCTTGAGTTTTTCCTCGAGCCGATCGTGGCGCTCGGTGAGGATGTGACCGCGCATTATCGCGCTTCCCTGGTGCTCGAAGGCAACGGCCGGCGTGTCACCTTCGAGGAGCTGACGCGCCAGGCCGCGACCAATGGATTGCGCCCCGATCTCGATGGTCATGCGGTGAGCCGGGCGCTCGCCGTCGGCAGCAGGCTCACGGCGAAGCGGCCGGGCACGGCGATCTTCGTGCCCATCGGGCCGGAGACCCTCGCCTCGCAAGCGGCGCTCGCGGCGATCGAATGGCAGATCGGCCGGGCGGGCCGCAACGCCACGAGCCTGGTCTTCGAGATCGATCATACCACCATGGCGGCCTTGAGCCCGCGCGGCATCGAAGGCATGGCACGGCTGGCCCGCAACGGCGCCGGCATGGCGCTGGCCAGGGCCCATGGCATGGGCATCGATCTCGCCGCCTTGCGTGATCTGCATTTCCGCTTCATCACCTTCAGCGCCGCGGCACTGCCGACCGACCGCCATGCTGTTCCGGCCTGGGCCGAGACGGCGCGTCTTGCCGGCGAATACGGCTTCACCATCGGCGTCCAGGGCCTGTTCTATGAAGAGCAGATCTATGTCGCGACCCGCTGGGCGTCACTCGGCAGCGGTCCGGTCTTCGCGCCGCCGCGCCGGGTCAAGGGCGAAGCCATCCCCGTCACGCAGATCCGTTCGGCCGCATAGAGCGTGGCAGTGTCGAAAAAGCATTGTCTCTCTCAGTACCCTCATGCTGAGGTGGCCGCGAAGCGGCCCTCGAAGCATCCATCAGGATAGCGCGAGAGGGTTGCAGCACATCCTTCGAGGCTCAGGGTGAGGGTTGAGGGTGGGCACTAACTTCTTCACGCTTTGGCGTATCGGATAAAAAGACCATGCAGGACCTGTCGGAGCGTTATCCGGTCTGGCTATGCGACATCTGGGGTGTCGTCCACAATGGCGTTGCGCATTTTCCAAAGGCGGTCGAGGCCTTGCGGCGCCATCGCGGCAATGGCGGCCTCGTGGTGCTGCTCACCAATGCGCCGCGCAGTGCTGCGAAAGTGGCGGGACATCTCGCCCATCTCGGCGTGACGAATGAGCATTATGATCTGATCGTCACCTCGGGCGACGTGACGCATGAGCTGATGAAGCCCTATGACGGGCATCGCATCTATTATCTGGGCCCCGAGCGCGATCTCGGCGTCCTCGATGATTTGCGAATCGAGAAATCCTCGCCCGATGAGGCCGAGGTGATTCTGTGCGTCGGGCTCGTGCATGACGACACCGAGACGCCTCAAGACTATGCCGACCTCCTCGCGCGGATGGCCCGGCGGCGGCTGCCGATGATCTGCGCCAATCCGGACAAGGTGGTGCGGCGCGGCAACAAGCTCATTTATTGCGCCGGCGCCCTTGCCGAGCTTTACGCCGCCATGGGCGGCGAGGTCACCATGGCCGGCAAGCCCTACCGGCCGATTTACGACCTGGCGCTGGCGCGTATCGAAGCGAAGCGCGGGACGACGCCCGCCACGGGAATTCTCGCCATTGGCGATGGGCCCGAGACCGACATCAAGGGGGCCGCCGATTATGGGCTCGATGTGGTGCTGGTCACCGCGGGCGGCATTTCGGATGAGGGCGCCGACCCGGCCGAGCTCGAGGCCGAGATCCGCAGAATCGTGCCCGGGGCCCGCATCATCCGCACGCTCCCGGATCTGAGCTGGGCATGATTTCTCATAAGAATCATTGATTTAGTCATGACCGCGACAAGACCGCCCTGCGACTTTGGAAGAGCTTTCCTTGTGCGCCGCAATATGATTAGTTAGCAATCGCAAAATCATTTGAGGAGCTTGGCGATGTCCAGCGCCCATTATTGCATCGAGGATCTCGAGGTCGGCATGGAGGCCGCGCATGAGCGCGTGGTGACCGGCAGCGATATCGAGACCTTTGCCGAGCTTTCCGGTGACAACAATCCGGTGCATCTCGATGCCGATTTTGCCGCCAAGTCGCCGTTCAAGGCGCGCATCGCGCATGGCATGCTGACCGCGAGCTTCATCTCGACGATCCTCGGCACCAAGCTGCCGGGCTATGGCTGCATCTATCTCTCCCAGACCTTGCGCTTCAAGGCGCCGGTGAAGATCGGCGACACGGTGAAGGCCCTCGCCCGCATCACCTCGCTCGACCGCGACAAGCGCCGAGCCGCCCTCGATTGCTCCGTTTCGGTCGGCGACAAGGTGGTCCTGGAAGGCGAGGCCCTTGTCCTCGTGCCCTCGCGCGGATAGACCGACGCTGCATGGACAGGATTATTGTTGAAGCCGGCGCGCCGCTGCCCGCGGCGCTGCGCGGCGCCGTTATCGCCATCGGTAATTTCGACGGCATTCATCGTGGGCACCAGCAATTGCTGGCGGAGGCCCGGAGTGAGGCCCAGCGCCGCAACACCCATTGGGGTCTCGTCACCTTCGAGCCGCATCCGCGTACGTTCTTCCGGCCCGCTGAACCCGCCTTCCGGCTGACGCCGCTGCCGCTGAAGGCGCGCCTCGTCGGCGCTCTCGGCGCCAGCTTCACCGCCGTTTTGGCCTTCGATGCGCGGCTCGCGGCGATGACGCCTGAGGATTTCGTGCGCCAGGAGCTCAGCGAGCGCCTCGGCGTGACGCATGTCGTCACCGGCTACGACTTCCATTTCGGCCACGGCCGCAAGGGCACGCCTGAAACGATGCGCGAGCTCGGCCGGCAATTGGGCTTCGGCGTGACCGTCATCGACCAGGTGACCGACGACAACGGTTTCGCGCCGTTCTCCTCGAGCGCCATTCGCGATTCCCTGCGCCACGGCCATGTGAGCGAGGCCGCCCGCCAGCTGGGCTACTGGTGGACGGTCGAGGGCGAGGTCGTGCGGGGCGACCAGCGCGGCCGCACCATCGGCTTTCCGACCCTCAATATCGTGCTGCCCGATGGATCGGAGCCCTTCCAGGGCATCTATGCGGTCAGGGTGCGCGACGCCGCCAAGCCCGGTGCGCCTCATTGGCGAGGGGCAGGCTATTTCGGGCGCCGGCCCACTTTCGCCAGCGAGAGGACCTTTCTCGAAGTCCATCTCATGGGCTTCAAGGGCGATCTCTATGGCAAGACGATGCTGGTCGAGTTCATCGATGTGATCCGTCCCGACCGGCGTTTCGACACGATCGATGACCTGGTGGCGCAGATGAAGCTCGATTGCGCCGAGGCGGAAAAGCGTCTGGCGGCGATCGAGACGCACGATCCCTTGTCCGCTTTCCCGCTGGCCCAGGCGCAGAAGGCGGGAACGCTGTAGTCGAGCCCTCTCCAATTTCCCCTCTCCCGTCCGCAGGATGGGAGAGGGTGCCCGATAGGGCGGGTGAGGGCTCTTTGTCTCAGCGAGGAGACTCGTTCAGATGAGAGCCCTCATCCGGCCTTCGGCCACCTTCTCCCACGCTCCGCGCGGGAGAAGGGAAATGTGTTGCAGGGCGCGTGCAGACGTAGATCACGGAAACTTCACATGCTGGGTGAGATAGTCGAGGAAGGCGCGCACCCGCGCCGGCAGATGTCCGCCTTGGCCGACGAACACCGCATGCATCGTCTCGATGTCGCGCGGATTGTATTTCTCGAGCACCGGTACCAGGCGTCCGGCCTCGATGTCGGCCGTTATATGGAAGCTGGACAGCCGCGCGAGGCCGAGGCCGGCAAGCGCCACTTGGCGCAAGGCCTCGCCGTCGCTCACCAGCGCATTGCCGTCGAGCACCAGGGTCTGGCTGGCGCCGTTCTCATCGATGAAGGGCCAGCCCTCTGTATGGCGGGCGAAGCAGAAGCCGAGCTGGTTGTGGCGCTCGAGATCGGCGAGCGTTTCAGGCTCGCCATGCCGCTTGAGATAATCGGGCGAGGCGACGATGATCAGCCGGCTCTCGCCGAGCTTGCGCGCCACGAGGCGCGATTCGCGCAACGGGCCGGTGCGGATGGCGACGTCGGCTTGCTCCTCGAAGAGATCGACCACCCGGTCGGTGAGGACGACATCGATCTTGACCTGCGGATATTCGGCGAGGAAACCCGGCAGCAACGGCAAGAGGTAGTGATAGCCGAAAGGAACATTGCTGTTGACCCTGAGCCTGCCGCGGGGGGCCGCACCCGATGCCGCTTCGCGCTCGGCCGTCGCCATGTCTTCCAGGATGCGAAGTCCGCGATCATAAAACGCAGCCCCTTCGGCGGTGAGCTGAAGCTTGCGGGTCGAACGGTTGATGAGCCGGGCGCCCAGGCGATTCTCGAGCCTCGCCACGAGCTTGCTCACCGCCGAGGGCGTCATGTTGAAGGCGCGGGCGGCGGCGGAAAAACCGCCGAGGTCAACGACCCGGACGAAGACTTCGATCTCGCCGGAGCGGTTGACGTCGAGCCGGGTCACGACACCAGTTCTTCCTCAGGAGCGGGACGCGAAAAAGTGGATGCCGGTTTTTCGTGATCGAGGAGGCCGGTCGGCAGCCCGTCCATGCTGGTGAGGTTCTTCTCCCGCCAATAGGCGTGAAGCCCATCCTCGCCCTTGGCCTCTGCCCAGCGGTCGAGATTGGGCCTCTCGCCCTGATAGTCGAAGAGCGGCACGCCATAGCCGCAGGACGTCTGCACCAAGTCGATGTCGAGGCGGATGCTCTGGCGGGCGCCCGGCGGCTCCTCGCCGCCGTAATGCGCATCGAGCAGAGCGAGATATTCGGCGCCGTCGCGGCGGATCATGCGGCCCTTGCCATAGAGTCTGAGAATGACCGGCGGCCCTTCGAAGGCGCAGAACATGAGGGTGAGCCTGCCATCGATGAGGAGATGCGCTGCCGTCTCATTGCCGCTGCCGGTCTTGTCGAGATAAATGGCGGTCAAGTCATCGAGAAGACGCAAGGCCTCGGTCGGGCGCGGCGAGACGTTGACGCGGGTACCTTCCGCCGCCGATACGGTGAAGAAGATGCGCTGCCGCGCGATAAAGCTCTTGTGATTGTCCTCGATGCGGGCGAATTGCTTGGCCATGAAGCGCTCTTGCAGGTCAGCGTTTCTTTTTCGTCACATCGGTCGCGGGATCGAGCAGACGATGCAGGTGCACGATGAAATAGCGCATCTGGGCATTGTCGA
>Ga0187894_10002985_pt1 | contig 19477 bp, 17 predicted proteins | sample GBC1701081metaG_FD_136650 | JGI IMG/M metagenome (GOLD analysis project Ga0187894, IMG submission 136650) | White microbial mat communities from a lava cave in the Kipuka Kanohina Cave System on the Island of Hawaii, USA - GBC170108-1 metaG ...
CGAGGCGCTGGGCATCGCGAAGTTCGACCTGACGATCGATTGGGGCTGGTTCTGGTTCCTGACCAAGCCGCTGTTCTGGCTGCTCGACCACCTGTTCGGCCTGATCGGCAATTTCGGCGTCTCAATCCTGGCGCTCACCGTGCTGGTCAAGGCGGCGTTCTTTCCGCTGGCCAACAAGTCCTACGAGTCGATGACCAAGATGAAGGCGCTGCAGCCGGAGATGGAGAAGCTGCGCGCGCGCTTTGCCGAAGACAAGATGGCGATGAATCAGGAGCTGATGAAGCTCTACAAGCGCGAGAAGGTGAACCCGGCGGCCGGCTGTCTGCCGGTGCTGCTGCAGATTCCGGTGTTCTTCGCGCTCTACAAGGTGCTCTACACCACCATCGAGATGCGGCACCAGCCGTTCTTCGGCTGGATCAAGGACCTCGCGGCGCCCGATCCGCTCACCATCCTGACCGGCTTCGGTCTGTTCCACTGGCAGATGCCAGAATTGCTGCATGTGTTCAACATCGGCATCTGGCCGCTCATCATGGGCGTCACGATGTATCTGCAGCAAATGCTCAATCCGCAACCTGCCGACCCGATCCAGGCGCGCATCTTCCAGTTCCTGCCCATCATGTTCACCTTCATGCTGGGACAGTTCGCGGCCGGCCTGGTGATCTACTGGGCGTGGAACAACACGCTGTCGATGGCGCAGCAATACGCCATCATGCGCCGGCTCGGCGTGCCGGTTTCCTTCGGCGCCAAGACGCCGGCACCCACCACGACCCCGGCGCCGGCCACGGCGGCGCCGAGCAGCAAGACCAGCAACACCAAGACCAAGAATTCCAAGAAGTAGCACCCGAAGAGGCGCCAATCCGGCAGGCAGGGCATGATCACGCTGGGAGAGATCGCACGCGGAGTCGGCGGCGCGGTGCGGCTGATGAAAGGCGACCTCGCCGGCCTCGCCCTGCTCGATCGCAGCCGCGAGGGCTTCTGGCGTTCGTTCCGACCGGCCGTGCTGCTGGCGCCGCTCTACGCCTTCTACCTGATGATGATCTACGACGGTGCGACAACGTCATCGTCGGATCTGCGCGTAGCCGTTGCCGAAGGACTGCGCTACGTCATCGACTGGACGCTGTTTCCGGTCGTGCTGCTGGAACTCAGCCGCCTGATGGGCCGGGCGCCGCGCTACATCGGCACCGTGGTGGCGCTGAACTGGGCCAACATCCCGTTCCTGATCGGCGCCGTGGCGTTGTCCGCGGCCGCGCGCCTGACGGCGCCCGACCTGGTGGGCGGCGTCGAGCTTGCCGTGCTGGTGGCCACGCTGGTGCTGGTGACCCGCATCCTGCGCTTCACGCTCGACCTGCCCTGGATCCCGGCCGTCGCACTGGCAGCCCTCAATCTCTGGCTCGGCCTGATGTTAGGCCTGATCATCAACGGCATCATCGGCTTCAAGTTTACCGACGGCAGTGTCTGACGGTGCGTCGTAGCGCACGGCCGTGAGGTAGAGCCCATCAGGCGGCGCGGTGGGTCCGCCGCGCTCACGATTGCTTGCGGCCAATGCCGCGGTCACATCATCGGCCGCCCACTTGCCCTCGCCGACCAGACGCAGCGTGCCGACCATGATGCGCACCTGGTTGTGCAGGAACGAGCGTGCCGCCGCCTCGATGCGGATCTCGTCCCCGGTGCGCGTCACATCCAAACGATCGAGCGTCTTGACCGGACTGGCCGCCTGGCAGGCCGCCGAGCGGAAGCTGGTGAAGTCGTGCCGGCCGAGCAGGCGCAGCGCGCCCAGCGCCATGGCGGCCGCATCGAGCGGCACCGGCACCAACCAGACCCGACCAGCTTCGAGCGCGAGCTTGGCCCGGCGGTTGACGATGCGATAGAGATAGCGCCGCCCGGTGGCCGAGAAGCGCGCATGAAAATCAGCGGGCACGACCTCAGCCGCAACGACGGCCACCGGATGCGGCTTGAGATGATAGTTCAGCGCATCGCGCACGACATCGGCGCGCGTATCCTTGGCGATGTCGACGTGAGCCACCTGGCCCCAGGCATGCACGCCCGCGTCGGTGCGGCCGGCCGCCTGTACAGGGGTTCGCTCGCCGCAGAAGCCGAACACGGCGTCCTCGACCGCCTGCTGCACCGACAGGCCATTGTCCTGCCGTTGCCAGCCGACGAACGGCCCACCGTCATATTCCAGGGTGAGCTTGTAGCGCGTCACCGCATCGCTCATCCCGCCGGCCGCATGGCGGGCGTATCCGCCGGCGGCGGCAGCACCGTGCCGGCGAGCGGAAACCCGCGCGCAAAGGCGGCGCCGTCGACCGGCCCTTTTCCCGGCCGCTGCAGGCGCAGCAAGCGGATGCCGCCGACACCGCAGGCCACGGTGGGCACGCCATCGCGCGCGATGACGACCGTGCCGGGGGCACCCGCGGCCAGCGCCAGCGTGGCGCCCAGCAGCTTGATCCGTTCCATGCCGCCGCCCGGTGCCGGTGCATCGAAATACGTGCCGGGCCACGGGTCGAAGGCGCGCACCTGGCGTTCCAGTTCAGCCGCCGGCCGGCGCCAGTCGAGCGCCCCTTCCTCGCGCTGCAGCTTGTGCGCGTAGGTCACGCCCTCTTCCGGCTGCGGCACCGCCTCCAGCGAACCCGCCACCAGCCCATCGAGCGCCGACACGATCAGCCGCGCGCCCAGCGCGGCGAGCGCATCGTGCAGCCCACCGGCGGTCGTGTCGGCCCGGATCGGTACCTCCTCGGCCAGCAGCATCGCACCGGTGTCGAGGCCTTCGTCCATGCAGATGATGGTGACGCCGGTCTTGTCATCGCCGGCCAGCAGCGCGCGCTGGATCGGCGCCGCACCGCGCCAGCGCGGCAGCAGCGAGCCATGGATGTTGAGGCAGCCCAGCAGCGGCGCCTCGAGAAAGCTCTTGGGCAGGATGTGGCCGTAGGACACCACCACGCCGGCATCGAGGTCGAGCGCCTTGAAGTCGGCGGCCGCCTCGTCGGTGCGCAGCGTGCGCGGCGTGCGCACAGATATGCCGAGCCGCTCGGCCAGCGCATGCACCGGCGTCTTCTGCTCCTTCTGTCCGCGCCCGGCCGGCTTGGGCGCGCGGGTATAGGCCGCGACCACGTCATGGCCAGCATCGACCAGGGCCTGCAAGGCGGGCACGGCAAAATCGGATGTGCCGAGAAAAGCGAGTTTCATGAGGGCGTTATAGGCCGCAGACCCGGCGCGCGGCAACGCACACGCGAGCCGCCGCCACGGAGCGTCCGACAGCGCGGCCCTTCCCGTGACATCCCTAATCCTGCCGTAAATACGTACCCAACTTATGGCTGAGTTGGGGGGAGGGCCTGCATCTCCCGTTGGGAGGTTCCATGAACGGATCGAGCTGGCGCAGAGTGCTCCTGGCTGGATATGGACTGCTCGCCGCCTGCATGACACCTGTATCAGTTGCAGCACAAGGCTCCGGGCCTAACGGCACGCCATCGATTTACCTGAGAACGCCGCAGCCGACACCTCGGCTCATCGTCAAGCAAAAGCTCGACGAAATACTGGCGAGTGTTGTTGCTGCTCCACAGGCAGGCGATTCATCCAGTGCATTACACAGACTCGCGGACGCCTATTCCGCTTTCGGCTTTCCCGCCGAGGCTTGGGACCTTTTTTCTCGGTATCCATCCCCTCTCGAGCGAGGGCAGGCGCTGGAAATCTTAGCGGATGACGGCAACTTAAGCTTCGTGTCCGACGCACTGGCCGGGATACCAGACTTCGACCCAAAGAAGTGCGCCATAGCCGAGGACGTGGCCCTCCGTCTCGATCGGACGTCAAGGAACGTAGCCGTACAGTTTCGCGCGAGACATAGTTGCTTGCGGGCAACGCCGCCGGTCATAACACCGCCAGCGCCTGCTCTCGACGAACTTCGCACACACGTTGGGATGACGTGCCACGGAGAGATTTCCGTAAAAAATGACTGCTGGATGCGGCTTGTCTCCATGACGAGCCTTTTTTTGCGTCAGACCGCAGGGAGTCCCGAGTTCGCCACGGCTCTACGAGAGGTTTCGAGCATGCCGCACGCAGAGCTGCGCGCGCGCGTGCTATGGACCGCAATGATCGGTCTCGCTCAGGCCGACAAAATAGATGAATTGCGCGGTGTTTTCGCGATGATCCAGGCCATTGCCTCCGAAGGAGGGGCGCTTGCGGCGATATCCGAATTGGCATCGGGACAGGTACAGTTTGGCGAAAGCGTGTGCCTACTCAAAGGCACCTTTGCACCGGAGGCTCGACCAGTTCTGGCTGGTCGCCCCATCTCTCCTGGCTTCGATGGCTGTGGTCGAGCTACCCCTAAAACGATGATTCTGAGCACAGTCCTTGCGCTGCATAAAGCAGGGCGTGCTGAACTCGCGCAAAAGATCTTTGCCTGGTATCAGACGACCGCAGCATCTACGGGTGATCCGCGGCAGCAATCATCAAAAATCGTGGGCACTGCTGGTTCGAACCGAGCCCTCTTAACGATCGACACTATCGGTTTCGCGATAATGCATGCCTACACGGGCAATACGGACATTGGTCACGACCTGCTGCGGCGATATGATCCAGAAACCGAAGTACTGAAGGCGGACAACGCGTTTTGGCTGGCGTACCTCGGTCTCGACGAGGTTCTGCCCGCCGCATTCCGCCGCGCTCAACTGGAAGGTCCGTCATCCTGGTTTTTTGCTTGTGCGTGGTTGCGAGGTTTGGCGTTGAAGGGTGATGTGAACGGCGTTGCGCAGATCGCCAAACTCCTGGAGCCGCAAGAGGCCACCCGTTGCCTGGCGGACGCGATATCCCTGGCTGTGCTGAACGGGCGCTACCTTGGAAAAGATATGGCCGGTCTTGCGCTCGCCAAAGACTCGCCATTCCGTCGGAGTACATCGCGAGCCTGGGCCAAATACGCCGCGTCTTTGATCGCCGCAAAGTTCGATGATCTTGCACAACGCGCGATGGTAACGGGCCTCGAAGAGGGACTTGTTTCCTATTCCAGTGATCTTGACGAGAGAGAGCATAGTGAGGCCTGGGATGGCACGTTGACGACGCTGACGACCGAGATGTTCATCCGTGGGCATCGCGCGCTTATTCGGTCGTCGCTTTCCCTGGCCCCATCCGAGGCAACCAAGTCCCTGGTTGTCCTCAGACTTGCAGCCGCCTTGGCAGATCAAGGGCAGTGGACAAACGTTCCGATAGTCAACGAATGGGCTGACCTGTCGCGCGTGCCGCCATCTAGCAAGTACAATGATCCCTGGACCATGATCGCTCGAAGCTATGCGCGCGCGGGCGATATGGAGATGGTGTTCAAGCTGATTCAGCTTGGCCTCGTCGATCTCTGGTATCTGTGGGGCGCTATGGCCGAGTGGAGGAGTGGCGGGCGTATCGTTGGACCATAACAAGCACCGGACCAACCGCTGACAGTCATCGGACTTGAATGTTCGATGCCTTCCAGCCGATGCTCGGCGAGCGCACTCACACATGATCCGGAGACGGTAGATGCCCACGCTCAAACTTCCCGACGCCGAGATCTACTACGAAGTCCATGGTTCAGGCTTCCCCTTGCTGCTGTTCGCGCCCGGCGGCTTGCGCTCGCAGTTGACGTACTGGCGGCACAGTCCGGCCGATCCCAAGGCGCCGGCGGCGTGGATGGACCCGATGGCGGACCTGTCGGACCGGTTCACCGTGATCGGCATGGACCAGCGCAACGCCGGCCAATCGCGCGGCAAGGTGGCGGCCGATCATGGCTGGCATACCTACGCCGCCGATCATCTGGCGCTGATGGACCACCTGGGCTTCCGCCAATTTCACACCATGGGCGGCTGCATCGGTGGCAGCTTCTGCCTGAAGCTGTGCGAGATGGCGCCCGACCGCATCACCGCCGCGGTACTGCAGAACCCGATCGGCATGCATGAGAACCGTGCCACCTGGGCCGCTGCCGTCGACGGCTTCAGCAAGACCATGCGCGAGCGCGAGCCCGGCCTGAGCGAGGACGTCATCCAGAGCTTCGGCCACAACATGTTCGGCGGCGACTTCGTGTTCTCCGTCAGCCGCGACTTCGTGCGTGGCTGCCGCACGCCGCTCTATCTGCAACCCGGCACCGACACACCGCATCCGGCGGCGACCAGTGCCGAGATCGCCAGCCTGGCGCCGAATCTCGAAGTGCAGCAGGACTGGCGCGGTCCGACTCACATGGCCGAATCGATCCGTCGCGTCGGCGCCTTCCTCGACCGCCACACGCCAGGCCGCTGAACGAACGACCTGGCGGTATTTCGTACGCCAGGCCGAACAGACTCCCCCGGCTGTTTCAGCTCCCGTGCCGTTTCTGTTGACACGCGTCGGTATATTCACGCAGATATAGCGATCGAATTACCGTTTCGTAAGCAGGCCGACCGGGGGATAACGGCGTGCGTCGAGAGTCAGGACGTTGGGGTGCCGAGCGGTTGACGCGAGCAGCATGCCGCCCGGTGTTGCACCGTATCGCGAGCGCGATCGCCGCCGTCGTTGCGCTGCTCGGCACGGCGACGGCCCATGCCGACAGCGATCGGGTCGTGGTCATGACCAGCTACCCGGAGGTCATGACCACGCGCTACGAGCAGGCGTTCGAGCAAGCACATCCCGATATCGACCTGCAGATCGTCTGGAAGCGGGCCGGTGATGCCTTCGCCGCGCTGAGCGCGCCCGATCAAGGCGGTATCGACGTCTATTGGACACCCGCTGTCGAGACCTTCATGGCGCTGCGCGAGCGCCATGCGTTGCAGCCGCTGACTGTCGATCGCGCCGTGCTGCCCGGCCGGATCGACCGCCAAGGGATATCGGACCCGCAGGGCTTCTTCGAGGCCTTCGAAGTGGCGGGCTACGGCCTGGCCGTGAACCCCGACGTGATCGCGGCCCGCAGGCTTGCGATGCCGGTGCGCTGGGAGGACCTGACCGCAGCCACCTATGCCGGCTTGATTGTCATGCCGGTGCCCGGACGTGTCGGGTTTGCCCCGGCGCTCTACGATGTCATCCTGCAGGGTGCGGGGTGGGACGCCGGCTGGCGCCTGCTGTCCCGGATCGCCGCCAACGCCCGCCTGGATACGGGCGCGGGCATGATCGACGCCGTGGCTTCCGGCGATGCCGCCGTCGCCGTGGCGATCGACTTTCCGATCCGCGCCGCTATCGCCAATGGGCGGCGGATGGCGCTGGTGTATCCGCAACCGACGGCGTTCCTGCCGGCGCATGTTGCCGTGACAGCCCGCGCACCGCACGCCAAGGCGGCACGGGCCTTCGTTGATTTCGTCTTGTCTCCAGCGGGACAGCGGTTGCTGACCCACCCCGACATCCAGCGCTATCCCGTGCGCCCGGACGCCTATGGCAGCGGCCCACCGGGTGCGCTCAATCCGTTCGCGCTGCCGCCGGGTGCCACGGTCGCCTACGACGGCGATCTCGGCGCCCGACGCCGGGAGCTGATCATCGCCTTGTTCGACGCCGCGATCGCAGGACCGCACAGTCGCCTTCAGGCCCTGTGGGGCAACATCCGGCAAGCCGAAGACGTGCTGGCCCAGACGCCCGACGCCCGACGCCAGTCGCTGCTTGATGAAGCGAAGGCGCTGGCCGGGTTCGTTCCCGTCACCAGCGTCGAGGCTGCCGATCCGGCCGCGCTCGATCGCTTTCGCCAGGACCCGGCCGCACGCGATCCATGGCGCCAACAGATCGACGATGCCCACGAACGGGCGCGTGTTCTTTTGCGACAGATCATCCCTGAACGATGACGCACCAGCGCGGCGGGATCGGGCGTGTCATCGTGATCGGCACGGCGCTGGCCATGACGACCGGCAGCCCTGCGGCCATCGCCCAAGCCGGCCGCGACGCCTTCGCCCGGCCGACGACTGGGCTTTCCAGCGCGGAGCGCGCCACCTTCCGAACGGGACAGGGTTTGTTCCATCAGGCCTGGCTGGTGGCGCCCTCGCACGAGCAGCCCGACGTCGACGGCCTGGGCCCGCTGCACAACCGGCTCTCCTGCATCGCCTGTCATGTCGGCAACGGCCGCGGCGAGCCGCCGCGCGGCGCACCCGATGTGATGCGCTCCATGGTCGTCCGCCTGAGCGTTCCGGGTCGCGACAAGCACGGCGGCCCGCAGCCGCATCCCGTCTATGGCGACCAGCTCAACCCCGACGGCATCCCCGGCGTGCCCGGTGAAGGCAAAGCGATACTCGTGTGGCACGATTTCGTCGAAACGCTGGCCGAAGGCACCCGCGTGTCGATGCGACGTCCCGAGCTGCGTTTTCGCGATCTTGCCTACGGGCCGCTGGGCGACGACGTCCTGACTTCCGTGCGGATCGCCCCGCCGATCTTCGGCATGGGTCTGCTGGAGGCCGTGCCCGACGCCGAGATCCTGCGCCGCGCCGCCACGGGCGACAGCGCCGGCAACGCTATTCGCGGCCACGCCAATCGTGTCTGGGACATCGTGTCGGGCACGCAGGTTGTCGGACGGTTTGGCTGGAAGGCCAACCAGGCCGGCCTGCGCCAGCAGGTGGCATCGGCGTTTCGCGATGATCTCGGCATCACGTCGAGCATCCGGCCGGATGAGAACTGCATGTCGGTGCAGACGGCGTGCCGCGCTGCTGCCTCGGGCGGTCGGCCCGAGCTGTCCGACAGCCAGATCGACGCCGTCATGCTCTACCTTCGCGCGCTGGCGCCGCCGCCGCGCCGCCATGTCGACGATGCGCGCGTACGGCAGGGCGAAGCCTTGTTCGCCGCCATCGGCTGTGCCGCCTGTCATGTGCCCACGCTGCCGGTCGCCGCGGTCAACGGCTTCTCGGGCGTCACGGAAATTCACCCGTACACCGACCTTCTGCTGCATGACATGGGCGATGGTCTGGCCGACCGGCGTCCCGATTTCGTTGCCGGCCCGCGCGATTGGCGGACACCGCCTTTGTGGGGGCTCGGCCTGACGGCCATCGTCGGTGACCAGGAATCGTATCTGCACGACGGCCGCGCCCGCAGCGTCACCGAAGCGATCCTGTGGCATGGCGGCGAGGCCCAGGGTGCCACCGACGCCTTCCGGGCACTGACGACGGCCGAGCGCAACGCGCTGCTGACGTTTCTCAACTCGCTCTAGCAACGACGACTTCAAACCATAGGGGGACCGGGGCATGCGTTATATACAATTGGCTATAGCGTCAGTGCCCATCGCCGCGTCGACAAGCCTCGGGTTGTCGACTACGGCATGGGCGCAGCAGGACGTCTTCACCCTTGGCGCGATCGCGGTCCACGGCGACAAGAACAACGGCATCGGCGCCGGCAGCGTGCTGTCGAACGAGGAGATGTGGCGCTTCGACAAGAAGACGCTGGATGACGCGGTCAACATCATCCCCGGCGTGACGGCGGCGAACACCGGCGGCAGCCGCAACGAACGGCTGATCTATGTGCGCGGCTTCGACCGCTTCCAGGTACCGTTGTCGATCGACGGCATCCGCATCTACCTGCCGGCCGACAACCGCCTGGACTTCGGCCGCTTCCTCACACCGGATCTGTCGGAGATCCAGGTCTCCAAGGGCTATGTCTCGGTGCTCGACGGCCCCGGCGGCATGGGCGGCGCCATCAACCTGGTGACACGCAAACCGACCAAGCCCTTCGAGGCGGAATTGCGCACCGGCCTCTCTCTGGGCCCTCAGGGCGGCTATAATAGCTGGAACGGCTATGCCATGGCCGGCACGCGCCAGGAGCGCTACTACGCGCAGCTGAGCGGCGCGGTGGTCGACCAGGACCATTGGACATTGTCCGACAGCTTCCGGCGGACAGCGAACGAGAACGGCGGCGCCCGCGGCAACTCCAACAGCAGGGACTGGCGCCTCAACGCCAAGATCGGCTTCACGCCCAACGAGACGGACGAATACACGCTGAGCTTCACCCGGCAGTCGGGCCGCAAGGAAGCGCCGCTGCACGTTTCCGACCCGGTGGCGCAGCAGCGCTACTGGCGCTGGCCGTACTGGGACATCCAGAACATCTACTGGCTGTCCAACACCAGGATCGGCGATGCCTCGTACGTGAAGACGCGGCTGTACTACAACACCTTCAAGAACGGCCTGTTCTCGTACGACGATCCGGCGATGACGCGGCAGACGCTGGCCCGGTCGTTCCGCAGCTACTACGACGACTACGCCTACGGCGGCAGCGTCGAGGCTGGCACCGACCTCATCCCGATGAACACGCTGAAGGTGGCGCTGCATTATCGGCGGGACAACCACCGCGAATACCAGCGCCTCTATTCGCCGACACCGTTTCGCGAGCCGTGGCAGACGACGACCGAGGACACCTATTCGGTGGCACTGGAGGATACGTTCCATGTCACGGACAAGCTCGATCTCGTTGCGGGTTTCGGCTACGACTGGCGCCGTCTCAGCAAGGCGCAGGATTTCACGGGCAGCGGCGCGACCGGACAGTTCATCAACTACCAGCGCCGCAACAACGACGCCTTCAACTGGCAGGCGGCGGCGATCTACCGGTTCAACAACACGGCGCGAGTCTATGCCAGCGTCTCGTCACGCACGCGTTTCCCGACGATCTTCGAACGCTTCAGCACGCGCTTCGGCGGCGCCACGTCGAATCCCGACCTGAAGGCAGAGCGTGCGATCAACTACGAGGTCGGCGGCGGCGTCGACATTGCGCCGCGCACCCGCCTCACGGGCGCCCTCTTCTACAGCGACGTCAAGGACATGATCCAGTCGGTGCCCCTCGTCGTGAACGGCACCGCCGTGACGCAGAGCCGCAACGTCGGTGACGGCCAGTATTACGGTTTCGAGGTGTCGCTGACCTCGGACATCACGCCGAACTGGCGCGTCGGCGGCAACTACACGCTGCTGAAGCGCGACATCACGGCACCGGCCGATCCGCTGCTGAAGCCGATCGGCGCACCGCTGCACCAGCTTTTCCTGTACACGACGTGGCAGCCGATCGAGGGACTCAGCATCACGCCCAACATCCAGATCGCCAGCAACCGGTGGACGGTCAACACCGCCGGCACCCGTTACTACAAGACGGGCGCCTACGCCGTGGTCAATCTCCAGGCCGAGTACGCCATCAATGCCAACATGCGGGTGGCCGTCGGCATCAGGAACTTCTTCGACCAGAACTATACGCTGGTCGACGGGTTTCCCGAGCCCGGCCGCAGCATCTACGGCAGCCTGAGGGTGACGTTCTGATCCGGCCTTGGTGATCGGGGCAATGTCGACGGAACCTGTCGGCAGCTCACGCCGTTGCCACGGCATAGACCTGCCATGGAGCGGATCATGCCCGACGATGCCTCCAAGAGGGTCGCCGAGATGGCGACCGACACATCGGGGACGTTGATCGCGGCCGACAGGGTCGCCGGCACAAGCGTCTACAACCCAGCCGGCGACAAGCTCGGCACGGTCGACTACGTCATGCTCGACAAGGCGAGTGGTCAGGCGATCTACGCCATCATGGCGTTCGGCGGATTCCTGGGCCTGGGCGAAAGCTATCATCCGCTGCCCTGGTCCATGCTGGCGTACGACACACGCCTCGGCGGCTACGTTGTCGATCTTGATCGCAAGATGCTGAAAGAAGCGCCGTGGCATCACGAGCGTACCGGCTTCGATTGGACGGCACCGTACGGCCGAACGATCGACAAGTACTATGGGGTGGCATCCTACTGGGATTGATGGCCCGCTACCGTGTCGGCGGGGCGAAGCATCTGCTAGATTGACCAGCTTCGCTTGTGACGACCGGAGAGTCAGCCACCACCATGCGCTTCTTGTTGCGACATATCACGACATACCGCTACGCCAAACCGGTGACCTTCGGCCGTCACCGCCTGATGCTGCGGCCGCGCGATAGTCATGAGATGTTGCTGCACGATGCGTCACTGACCATCAAGCCGGTGCCGAGCCAGACGGTCTGGCAATACGACGTATTCGGCAACAGCATCGCGCTGGTCGATTTTGCCGAGCCCGCGGGCGAACTGGTGATCGAAAGCACGCTGGAGGTCGAACGCTTTCCGTTCGTGGCCACCGAGTACATGATGTCGGAACACGCCCGCAACCTGCCGCTGGCCTACTCGGCCGAGGAGATCCGCGACCTGGCGGGCCTGCAGGAACGGCATGTGCCGGACCCGGAACACGTGATCGACCTGTGGGCCAAGGGCTTTCTCACCACCGCCGACGACACGCCGGGTCTACCCGAGACCCTGCCGGTGCTCAACGCCATGGCGGCTGCGATCAACAGCAACTTCACCTACCTGGCGCGCGACGCCTACGGCACCCAGTCGCCGCTCGAGACCTTGGGCACCGGCAGCGGCACGTGCCGTGATTTTGCCTACCTGATGATGGAAGGCGCCCGCAGCCTGGGCCTCGCGGCCCGCTTCGTTAGCGGCTACATCTATGACCCCGGCCGCGACGAGGGTGGCGATGCGTCGGCCGTGACGGGGGGCGGCGCCACCCACGCCTGGGCGCAGATCTATCTGCCGGGTGCCGGCTGGATGCATTTCGATCCGACCAATGCGCTCACCTCCGATGGCGAGTTGATCCCGGTCGCCATCGTGCGCGAGCCGGCACAGGCCTCGCCGGTATCGGGATCATGGGAAGGCGCTACCGACGACGCCCAGGGACTCGAGGTCGAGGTCGCCGTGACGCGCCAGGCCTGAGTCCGGCAACCGACGAAACTTCTCCGGCACGCTTTGCGTTGATCAGGAGATGACAAACGAGGTTGCCATGTCACTCCCTGAAGAGCCGCCTGTCCCGAAAAAACTGCCACCCAAGCCCCCGGGCCCATCCATGCCCCCGGGTGACGTGCCGAAGCCCAAGATCAAGGACCCGCCCGCCGAGCCCCGCGGCGGCGATCGGCCCGGCGAAACGCCGGTCGAACTGCCGCCGCGCGACCCGACTCTGCGCAAGGTCGGTCCCGAAGATGAGGATCGGCGTTTGCAGCCGGACGAGAAGCGGCCGCCGGGCGTTTCGCCTTAGGCAGCGCACCTCAGGCGCCGGCTTCGATGTGCCGCCGGGTCCGGGCCTTCAGGCGTGACAGCGACATCGGCGTGATGCCGATATAGGCTGCAAGGTCGCGTTGCGACACACGGGTGACGCGGCAAGCGTTCCTGGCGCAGTTCGCCGACGCCGACGCTGGTGATCGGCACGCACTTTGCCGGACGGACCGCCGAATGCGTCGTGCGCGACGGCGATGCCTACCGGCTGATGGTCTAGAGGTGTTGCAGATCTAGCGATAGGCGGGGAGCCACTGGTCTGGCTCCTCGCGGGTTACAGCGCCTGGGCGTGCTCGCCTTCCTTCGTTGACGGCGCAGCCTCATCGCCGTCGCCGTCACGTTCCTTTTCCTTCCGCGCCTTCACCAGCTTGCGCAGGATCATGGAGCGCTTCAGCGCCGAGATCTTGTCGATGAACAGCACACCGTCGAGATGGTCGATCTCGTGCTGCACGCAGGTCGCGAGCAGGCCGTCGCACGCCAGCTCGCGCTGCACATTGTCGCGATCGAGATAGCGGACCGTGACCTTGGCCGGCCGGACCACGTCGGCGTAGTGCTCCGGCACCGACAGGCAGCCCTCGTTGTAGGTCGCGTCCTCATCCGACACGTCGATGATTTCGGGATTGGCCATGAACAGCGGACCGATGGTGGTGTCCTCGCGCTCGATCTCCAGCACGATCACGCGCTTGGGGGCGCCGACCTGCGGCGCCGCCAGGCCGATGCCGGGCGCGGCCTTCATCGTCTCCAGCATGTCGTCCATCAGCTGGCGGATCTCGGCGTCGACCGCCTTCACCGGCTGGGACTTCTTTTTCAGGCGCGGGTCAGGCGCCGTGAGGATTGGCAGCAGGGCCATCGGAACCATTCACAAGGAAAATCCGCCACTTAGGTATGGTGCCCCGTACCAGCCGTCAAGGCGGCCAAATATCCCCTCTCCGCATGCGGGAAAGGGGCAAAACCCGAATGAACCGCCTTCCCGCGCGCCACGCGGCGTTCCGGACCTTACTTGCGTTTCACCATAGTACCGACGCCCGACTCGGTGAAGAGCTCCAGCAGCAGGCTGTGCGGCACGCGGCCGTCCATGATCACCGCGGCCTCGACGCCGGCGTTCACGGCATCGATGCAGTTTTCGATCTTGGGGATCATACCGCCGGAGATCGTCCCGTCGGCGATCAGCGCCCGCGCCTGTTCGACATTCATTTCCCGGATCAGCTGCTTGTCCTTATCGAGCACGCCAGGCACGTCGGTCAGGAAGTAGAGGCGCTTGGCCCGCATGGCGCCGGCGATGGCGCCAGCCGAGGTATCGGCGTTGATGTTGTAGGTCAGCTCGTCGTCCAGCCCGAAGCCGATCGGCGCCACCACCGGGATCACGTTGGCGGCGGCGAGCTGCTCCAGCACCATGACGTTGATGCGCGCCGGCTCGCCGACCTGCTGCAGGTCGACCTTCAGCAGTTCGCCGGTACGCGGGTCGTGCATCTCGCTGACCTTGCGCGCCAGGATCAGGTTGCCGTCCTTGCCGCAGATACCGACGGCGATGCCGCCGCACTCGTTGATGTCGGCCACGATCGCCTTGTTGATGGAGCCGGCCAGCACCATCTCGACGATCTCCATCGTGGCCGCATCGGTCACGCGCAGGCCGTGCACGAAGCTGCTCTTGATGCCGACCCGCTCCAGCATACGGTTGATCTGCGGCCCGCCGCCATGGACCACGATCGGATTCATGCCGACCTGCTTCATCAGCACGATATCGCGCGCGAAGATGTCGCCGAGATGCGGGTCGGTCATCGCATGACCGCCGTACTTCACGACGATGTTGGCGTCGGTGAGGCGTCGCATGTAGGGCAGGGCCTGCGAGATGGTCTCGGCCATGCGGATCAACCGCTTCTGTTCCCTGCTCTCCGGCTGTACCGGTTCGGCCATCGCCGCCCCCTGATCGGAAAAAGCCCTCGGCCCGAGCGGGCGAGGGCAAACTGGCCGGACCATAACCAAGCCGGACCGCCGCGCCAAGCGGCGTGACGCGATTGGAGCGCAGATGACGGATAGCGCCACTACGGGTGGCGCGCGATGCTGCCGCCCGAAACCCGTCACGGTGCTGTCATGCCCTCCAGAAATTCCCCCCTCCCCGACCGGATCGCCGCCCTCGACTGGGACACCATCGGCGGCGCGCTCGATGCCGAGGGCGTCGCCACCACCGGTGTCCTGCTCGATGCCGCCGAATGCCGGCAGCTGGCGGCGCTCTATGACCAGGGGCCCGGCTTCCGCAGCCGCGTGGTCATGCAGCGCCACGGCTTCGGCCAAGGCGAATACCGCTATTTCGACCGGCCGCTGCCGCAGATCGTGCAGTACCTGCGCGAGCACGCCTACCCGCCGCTTGCCCGGGTCGCCAACCGCTGGCACGAAGCCCTGGGTATCGAGCGGCGGTTTCCGCCCACGCTTGCCGGCTGGCTGCGCGTCTGCCATGACGGTGGACAGACGAAGCCGACGCCGCTGCTGCTGAAATACCAGGCTGGCGACTACAACTGCCTGCACCGCGACCTCTACGGCGACCTGGTGTTCCCGCTGCAGTTCACCATCCTGCTGAGCGATCCCGGCCAGGACTTCACCGGCGGCGAGTTCGTGCTGACCGAGCAGCGCCCGCGCATGCAGTCGCGCGGCCATGTCGTGAATTTGCGCCAGGGCGAAGCGGTGATCTTTGCCGTCAACGAGCGGCCGGTGCGCGGCAGCCGCGGCTGGTATCGCACCGCCATGCGCCATGGCGTCAGCACGGTGCGCAGCGGCCAGCGCCTGACCCTGGGCGTGATCTTCCACGACGCGGCGTGATGTGGGGAGGAAGAGCGGCCTTGCGCGCGCTCCTGCCGCCGACTATGAGTCCGGCCGCGTCGCCGGCCATCCGGTGACGCCCCGACCGTGTGACTGGCGAGACCCGCTCGACGAGCGTGGCAAGGTGGCGTCTACCACCGGGGAGCACGGAGAACGGGTACAGCCGCTCGCCTGGGCATGTTTCCGACCGACGCCCTTGCGTCAGGAGGCTGCCCATGGACCAACATCGTCACTTGCTTGCCACCAACGATCCCGAGATCGCCGCCGCCATTGCGGGCGAGGAGCAACGCCAGCGCGACGGCGTCGAGCTGATCCCGTCGGAGAACTACACCTATCCCGAGGTGCTGGCGGCGCTCGGCACCGTGCTGACCAACAAATATTCGGAAGGCTACCCTGGCCGCCGCTACTACGGTGGCCAGCACTACACCGACCAGATCGAGAACATCGCGCGGGAGCGGGCTTGCGCGCTGTTCCGGGCCGAGCATGCCAATGTTCAGCCGCTCAGCGGCTCGGCGATGAACCAGGCCGCCTATCTTGCCTGCCTGCAGCCGGGCGACACGGTGCTCGCCATGGACCTGTCGCACGGCGGCCACCTGACGCACGGCGCGCCGGTGTCGCACATGGGCCGGCTGTTCAACTTCGTGCGCTACAAGACCCAGCACAACCGGCAGGGCGCCATCGACTACGACACGCTGATGGCGGCCGCGCTGGCGGCGCGTCCGAAGATCGTGCTGTGCGGCTTCAGTTCCTACCCGCGCGAGCTGGACTACGCTGCGTTCCGTCGCATCGCCGATGCGGTCGGCGCGCTGGCCATGGCCGATATCGCCCATATCGGCGGCCTGGTCGCCGCCGGCGTGTTGCGCAATCCGCTCGACGACGGCTTCGATATCGTCACCACCACGGTGCACAAGTCGCTGCGCGGCCCGCGGGCCGGCCTGATCCTGTGCCGCGCGGCGCACGCCAAGGCGATCGACGCCTCGGTATTCCCCGGCCTGCAGGGCGGCCCGCACATGCACACCATCGCCGCCACCGCGGTGGCCCTGCGCAAAGCGGCCGAACCGGCGTTCCAGGATTACGCCCGCCAGACGCTGGCCAACGCCCAGGCCCTGGCCGCAACGCTGCTGTCAGCCGACGTCAGCCTGGTCACCGGCGGCACCGACAACCACCTGCTGGTGCTGAACGCGATCGACAGCTTCGGGCTCGATGGCCGCCGCGCCGAGGAAATCCTCGACCGCATCGGCATCACCGCCAACAAGCAGGTGGTGCCTGACGATCCGCATCCGCCGCTGCGCCCCAGCGGCCTGCGCATCGGCACGCCGGCCGCCACCACCCGCGGCATGCGCGAAGCCGACATGCGCGCCATCGCCGGCTGGATGGTCGATGCGTTGGGCCATCCGGACGACGATGCGCGGCTGTCACGCCTCGCTGATGAGGTGCACGGATTCTGTCGCGGGTTTCCGTTGCCCGGTGTGAGTAGCCTTCATGGTGAGCTTGTCGAACCATGAAGGCTTCGTACTAACGGCGGTGCAGATTGCTTCATGGTTCGACAAGCTCACCATGAAGCAACCCCTCAGATCAGCGACGCCAGCTCCGCGCGCAGGTCGGCGATGCCGGCGCCGGTTTCGCTGCTGCTGGCGATCACCTGGGGATGGGCGGCGGCGTGCTTGGCGGCCGCCGCCGTCGCCCCGGCGATGGCCTGCGCGATGGCGGCGGGCTTGAGCAGGTCGGTCTTGGTCAGCACGAGCTGATAGACCACGGCCGCCTTATCCAGGTTCTTCATGGTCTCGCGGTCGGACTCCTTGACGCCGTGGCGCGCATCGATCAGCAGGCAGATGCGCTTCAGCGTGGGGCGGCCACGCAGATAGGCCGTGGCGAGATCCTGCCAGCTCTCCTTGAGGCTCTTGGAGACTTGCGCGAAGCCGTAACCCGGCAGGTCGACCAGCGTGAGCTGACCGCCGAGATCGAAGAAGTTGAGCTGCCGTGTGTGACCGGGCTTGGACGATACGCGCGCCAGGGTCGAACGGCCGGTGAGCGCATTGACCAGGCTCGATTTGCCGACATTGGAACGGCCGGCGAAAGCGATCTCCGGCGAATCGAACGGCGGCAGCGACTCGACCGACGCGGCACCGGCCACGAACGTGCACGACGCCGCGAACAGCCGGCGGCCGGCTTCGATCTGTTCGGGGTCGTAGGGGGTTTCCGTGCTCATGGCCTAGGCGAAGTACCGCTCCAGCATCAGGCCATAGACGCGCGTGAGCGCCTGCAGGTCCGCCACCGCGCTCTTTTCGTCGACCTTGTGCATGGTCTCGCCGACCAGGCCGAACTCCACCACGGGACACGCGGCGCGGATGAAGCGCGCGTCGGAGGTGCCGCCGGTGGTGGACAGCTCCGGATCGATGCCGGTGACGTCGCGCACGGCAGCCGCGACCAGGCCGGACAGCTCACCCGGCGGGGTATAGAACGACTCGCCCGACACCTGCGCCTGAAGATCGTAGAGACCGTTGCCGCCGACCTGCTCGTGGGCACGATCGAGCCGCTCGCGCAAATGCGCCAGCAGGGTCTGTGACGTCCATAGATCGTTGAAACGCACGTTGAAGCGCGCCTTGGCGATACCCGGCACCACGTTCGTCGCCGGGTTGCCGACATCGACCGTCGTGACCTGCAGCGAGCTCGGCTGGAAGTGCGTGCTGCCGGCATCCAGCGGCGTGCCGATCAGCGCCTCGATCAGGCGCGCCAGCCGATGGATGGGATTGTCGACGCGATCGGGATAGGCGACATGGCCCTGGATACCACGCACCGTGAGCTCGACATTGACGCTACCGCGGCGACCGATCTTCATCATGTCGCCGAAGCGCCTGGACGAGGTCGGCTCGCCCACCACGCAGAGATCGACGGCTTCGCCGCGCCCGGCGAGCTTGCGCAGCATCTTTACGGTGCCGTTGACGGCCGGTCCCTCCTCGTCGCCGGTGATCAGCAGGCTGATCGACCCGCCGAAGGACGGGCCGCGCTGGCGCAGGAACGCGGCGGCGGCACAGGCGAAAGCCGCGATGGCGCCCTTCATGTCGACGGCGCCGCGGCCGAAGACATGGCCCGCCGACAGTTCAGCCGCGAACGGCCCGATGGTCCACGACGACAGATCGCCGGCCGGCACCACGTCACTGTGGCCGGCGAAGCAGAAGTGCTTCCCGCCGGTGCCGACACGCGCATAGAGGTTGGCGATGTCGGGTGTGCCCGGCTCACTGAAATCCATGCGCTCACAGCGAAAGCCCAGCGGCGACAGGCGGTCCTGGAGCAGCGCCAGCGCGCCGCCCTCATCAGGCGTCACGCTGGGGCAGCGCACCAGCGCCCGCGTCAGTTCGACGACGTCGGGCGCGCTGTTGCTGAGGGCGTCGGGCATGGCAGGAGCGCCTTTTCTTCCGTTAGTCCCGCAGCAGCTCGTTGATCGAGGTCTTCGAGCGGGTGCGCTCGTCGACCGTTTTCACGATCACGGCGCAGTAGGTCGACGGCCGGTTGGGGCCGCCGGGCAGGTTGCCCGGCACGACCACCGAATAGGCCGGCACCCGGCCGGTGTGGATCTGGCCGCTGGCGCGATCGACGATCTTGGTGGTGGCGCTGATGAAGACGCCCATGGCCAGCACCGCGCCGGTCTCGACGATCACGCCCTCGACCACCTCGGAGCGGGCG
>Ga0187894_10002986_pt1 | contig 19471 bp, 11 predicted proteins | sample GBC1701081metaG_FD_136650 | JGI IMG/M metagenome (GOLD analysis project Ga0187894, IMG submission 136650) | White microbial mat communities from a lava cave in the Kipuka Kanohina Cave System on the Island of Hawaii, USA - GBC170108-1 metaG ...
CCGGGAAGCCGATGTCTTCGGCCCGCCGCCGGTTCCAGTTGACGCGCAGCGCGTCTTTGTCCGTGAAGAAGAGCCGGCCTACGCCGTTGACGAAATGGCCCTTCGATGAAGAGTTGGGAACCAAACTGTCGGCGCGCGTGAACGGCGCGTTGAAAGGATCGGGGAAGACGCGGCTCAGTATCTGCTGGCGGAGCGCGCCGGTCTGATGCAGGTAGACGGACGATTCGTTGAACGATTTGCCCGCGTGATAATCACCGAAACTCTCGCCTCCTCCCGAAAACCGCACCGCGAATCTGTCCCCTGACAGGTCGATCTTGCCCGCCAGCCGGTGTCCGGACTCATTCGTGCTTTGGAGTTGTGAAAGACCGAAGCCGAGCCGGACCTTGCTGACTCGTTCCGGCTGATCGGTCAGGATGTTGATCGTGCCCGACAGCGCGTCGGTGCCGTAAAGCACGGAGCCTGAGCCGCTGATTACCTCGACGCTCCGGATGCCGGTCGGGTCGATCAGTCCGATCTCGACGCCGGCGCGATCGGTCGCCACGCGCGAGGTGTTCAACCGTTCGCCATCAACCATGATCAGGATGCGTGATGAATCCAGGCCGCGCAATCGAGGGCGCTGTTGAAACGGGCCGTTGCCGACGGGCGTGACGTTCGGGACCGCGGTCAGCGCGTCCTGTGTGGCGGTGTTGCTCTGCCTGATGAGCTGGTCTTCAGTGATCGTCTCGGCGCGCTCGGGGACTTCGAGCGCGTCGCGTTCGCCTCGCGCGGCGGTGATCGAAACCTGCTCGGCGATGGAGCCGGGGAAAAGTTCAAAGTTGGCCTCGACCTTTTCGCTCGGATCGGCCAGCGTCAGGTTGCGCGCGGCGATTGAAAATCCCGCCTTTTCGACGCGCACGCGGTAAATGCCTATGGCCAGGTCGTTGAGTTGATAACGGCCCGAGGCGTCGGTCGTTGCGGTTTGTTCGGTCTGCGTCGCAACGTTTTTCAATACGATTTTGGCTGATTCGACCGCGCCGCCCGAAGCGTCGGTCACATTCCCGGAAATGGCGCCTCCGTTTTGCGCGAAGGCGGGGACGATGAGTGATAAACAGGCGAAGACAGATGCGACCAACGGGGAGATCGCTTTCGGCATAGGTTTCCTCCAGAGATGCCTGAAGACGCCGACGCCAGGCCAAAGGGCGAAGTCTCGGTCGTCAGCTTAGGCGCTCTCTATGATTCAGAATGTTGTCTGAAAGTGTGGGGATTATGGTAAAAACTGCCGCACATCAATAACTTGTTCACTATACAGACGGTGAATTTGACGTCGATAGTGGGGAGAAACCGCCGCGCGTCAAAATCAACCCGCAACCGATTGTAGCACGGCATAGCACGGGCAAATCAAATCAGACAGCGGAGCCTATAACTTTTTCGCAATTTGGTGTAAAAGTCGGCCGGGAGGCGTAATCTCGAAGACCTGATCCACGGCGTCTGCTTGATGATTTATGCGGACGGTTTTTTTGCTGATTCCCGGAATACCCCCAACGGCAGTTGGGGGATGGTTCAAGTCCAGCCTACATAGCAGCGCAGCTTCTTTTGAATACCCCCAACGGCAGTTGGGGGATGGTTCAAGTCCAGCCTGCGGCGCTTGTTCGATAGCGCAGTCGGTTTCATCTTGCGTATATGCATCTCGAATCTCTGACCACGCTCTCTTGGGCTTACCAGCTTCATTACTACCTGTGCTTCCGCACTCGTAGCCGCCACTCTGTGTTCGCCGCGCACGCCAGCTTCGATTTGAACCATCATCTGGTTTTCGCTTCACGTTTCCGCGCGGGAGTTTTCGATTCCAAGTTGGGAGAGCAATTGGGCCAGTACTGGTTGCGAGTAGCGGACAAACGTGGCTTTGCGATTGATCGGATCAGTCTTGTGCCTGACCACATTCACCTGTTAGTGAGGATCGCGCCGAAGATGAACATTGAGGAATGCGCTTTGTCATTGCTCAATAACGGGCAATACTTCGTTGGGCAGAACGCGCCGCAAGCGATGATACAGGCCAAGATCGAGCAGTTGTGGCAGTCTTCGGCTTATGCGGGAACGTGTGGAGAAATGACGACGGCTTTGGTGAAGTCGTTTTTGAGTCAGCGTGAATAGGCCAGATTCGGATTGTAGGTTGGACTTGAACAATCCCCCAACTGCCGTTGGGGGTATTCGAGGGTGGAGTAGCGTTGGTGTAGGTTGGACTTGAACAATCCCCCAACTGCCGTTGGGGGTATTCGAGAAGATCGAAAGCAAACACGGGGAGATAAAAATGCAAAGAGACCAAGAGCAGATGACGCGTAGAGATTTCATTGATCACGCCGCTCGCGCCGGCGCTGGAGTAACGGCCGTTGCCGCCGCCGGCTCAGGGCGTGTCGCAAACGCCGCCGCCAAAAAACGAATCGCGTTGGTCGGCACGGGCGTTCGCGGCGTGACGATGTGGGGAAGTGGGGTGTCGCGGCCTTATGGGGACTTCGTCGAATTCGTGGGGTTGTGCGACATCAACCGCAAACGCGTCGAGGTCGGCAAACAGGTGATCGGCGTCGATTGCCCGACCTTCACCGATTTCGACCGGATGATCAAAGAGACAAAGCCGGAGACGGTGATCGTGACGACCAAAGATTCGACGCACGACCAATTCATCATCCGAGCGATGGAACTGGGTTGCGATGTGATCACCGAAAAGCCGATGACGACCGATGAGAAGAAGTGCCAGGCGATTCTCAACGCCGAGAAGAAGCACGGCAAAAAGATCACCGTCACCTTCAACTATCGTTACTCCGCCATAGCCGAAAAGGCCAAAGAGATTCTCTTGTCGGGCGCCATCGGCCCGGTGACCGGCGTGGATTTTCACTGGTACCTGGACGTGCAGCATGGCGCGGACTATTTCCGCCGCTGGCATGCTTACAAAGAGAGTTCCGGCTCCCTCTGGGTTCACAAAGCGACGCACCATTTCGACCTGATCAACTGGGCGCTCGAAGCCGATCCGGTCGAAGTGACCGCGTTCGGCGAGCTGAAGAATTACGGCCGCAGCGGCAAACTGCGCGGCAAGAACTGCCGCACGTGTTCGCATAAGACCGATTGCAAGTTTTATTGGGATATGACGAAGAGTCCGCAGTTGATGAAGCTCTACGCCGATTGCGAATCGGAGGACGGCTATCTGCGTGATGGCTGCGTTTACCGCGAAGACATCAACATCTGGGACACGATGACGGCCAATGTGAAATATTCCAGCGGCGCGTTGATGAGTTATTCGCTCAACACCTTCATGCCGTACGAAGGCTACCATCTGGCCTTCAACGGGATGGACGGGCGATTGGACGTCAGAGCTTACGAGCGCCAGCCGTGGACGCCGCCGGCGACCGCCGAGGTTCGCGTGACGAAAAACTTCGGCAAGTCGGAATTGGTCGAGATGAAGGTCGGGTTGGGCGGGCATTTCGGCGCCGATCCGAAGTTGAAGGACATGATCTTCAAACCGGATATCGCCGATCCGTTGAAGCAGCGAGCGGGCGCGCGCGCCGGCGCGATGTCGCTGCTGACCGGAGTCGCGGCGGTGAGAAGCATCGAACAGCGCAAGCCGATTAAAATCGCCGATCTGGTCAAATTGTAATAGGCTGCTTACAAGCTTAGATGAACGTAGGAGAAGTTGATGAGCAATACAACAACCTTAATAGCCGCCTTAGAAAATGCCCCTGGCATTATCATTCCCCTGATTCGTGAGGTGCCGCCCCAGTACCTGAAGCGTCGGCCCAGCCCAACGAAATGGTCCGCTTATGAACACGCCTGTCATCTCTCCACTTCGGATAGACCATTCCTGGCGCGGCTGGACTTGATGTTATCTGCTCCAGAACCTTACATAAAGTCCATAGTTAATTCTCCGGAGGATGAAGCGGGAGCGCTACTGAGCGTTGATTTAGACGAAGCGCTCGACCGGTATGTGAGAGAGCGAGCCAGTCTGGTCAAGAGGCTGAAGGAACTATCGGCGGAGGACTGGCAGCGAACGGCAGAGCATGAGGCGTTCCGTCAGTATTCGGTATGGATCATGTTCCGGCATGCGCTGACGCACGAGATGTTGCATGCCTACAGGATTGAAGAATTGCTGCTCAAGAAGGACTGGGAATAGGTAGATGCTACAGCAGGGCGCCGCCTAGCATATATTGCACCGGAGCGCGCCCCACGTCGCGCCCGTGATTCAGCGTCACAGGGGCGCGCCCGGTGAACGAATTGCTCTTTTGTTTCAGGGCGTCGTCACGAACGACATGCGCGACTCTCTTGACTGACCTTTGCCGGGCTTCAGGGGCGCGGGAATGGCGCGTGGCGCGACGCGGCATTATCGCGCGCGTTTGTGGCTATCGACGGACTGAGGCTTTCCCTCTCGCGCCGGCTGGCGAGTCGGCGCCACTGGCACGAGATGTGCGAGCCAATGTATGAATCAATAATGTGTGAATCAATGACGATGTCTTGAAACTCAGGCTCGTGATTGATTCAGGCTAAGAACCGACTGAGTGCTCTTAGGAAGGAGGGGATATGAATTACGAGCGATCTAAGAAGCTGATAGGTTCACTCGCGCTGATGTTCGTCTTCGCGTTATGCATGGTAACGACGAATGTCACTCCCGCTTTTGCGCAAGATCGTCAGGAAACCATTTACGACAGCTCTCAACAGAACCAGCAGGTCAGTTACGACAGCTATTGTTGTAACAACGGGCAAAGCGCCTGTCGCGTCGTGTATCGTGAAGTCAGGCAAGCCCCTGTCTGTTGTACCAGGGTTATGATAAGCGGTGGATACAATCCGTATGGCTACTATCCATACGGCTACAATTCATACGGGTACAGGGAGCGTAAAGTCCGCAGCGTGCCTTGGTAACAACAAGCGGGAGCGCCACGGGCAAAGTGCTTGGGAGTGGAGGCGGCGTTTGTCGTCTCCACTCTCCGGGCTTGTCTCGCGCTCGAACAATAGTAAGGAGTGATCCTCCGCCAGGTTGTAATAGGCCAAGCAATACAAGGTAGACAGGATTGACAAGATTCGCGGGATGGAAAATCATCCGGTGAATCACTGTCAATCCTGTCTATTTTCTTTTTTAAGGAGCGCAAAGTGTCAGAAAAAATCGCACTGGCTGAAGACCGTTACCTCGATCCCGATCCTAAACAGAAAGAGATCGCGCTGCGTTTGTACCGGCAGGTGGCCGGCAAACCGCTCGTCTGCCCGCACGGCCACGTTGACCCGAGGATGTTCGCCGATCCCGACTATCAGTTCGGCACGCCGGCCGACCTGCTGCTCATTCCCGACCATTACATTTTCCGGATGCTCTATTCGCAGGGCATCCCGCTTGAGCGGTTGGGGGTTCCTCGCGTTGACGGCGGCGAGGTCGAATCGGACCACCGCAAAATCTGGCAAATCTTCGCCGACAACTTCCACTTGTTCCGCGGCACGCCCACCGGGATGTGGCTCGCGCACGAGTTGCAGGAGGTCTTCGGTGTCGATGAAAAGCTCAACGGCGAATCGGCGCGGAGGATTTACGACCGGATCGCCGATTGTCTGACGAAGCCTGAATTCCGCCCGCGCCGGATGTTTGAGCGGTTCAACATCGAGGTGTTGGCGACGACCGACGCGGCTCACGACCCGCTCGTTCATCACAAGGCGATCAGGGAATCAGGTTGGAAGGGAAGAGTCGCGCCGACATTCCGGCCGGACGGCGCGGTAAACATCGATCGGCCCGATTGGCGTGAGAACCTCGCGGCGCTGGGAGAGGTCTGCGGTTTTGAGATCACAAGCTGCAACCGCCTGGTCGAAGCGTTGGAAAACCGCCGCGCGTTTTTCAAATCGATGGGCGCGACAGCCACTGACCACGCCGCGCTCACGCCGTTCACTTGCGAGCTTCCAACTGACGAAGCGGAAGCCATTTTCCAACGCGCGTTGAAGGGCGCGGCGACCGCGGACGATGCGGCGCGATTCACCGGCTTCCTGTTGATGGAGAACGCGCGGATGAGTATCGAAGACGGCCTGGTGATGCAATTCCATCCCGGCTCCTATCGCAATCACAACCCGCTGGTCTTCGAGCGCTTCGGTTTCGACAAAGGCTGCGACATCCCGATTCAGGTTGATTACACGCGCGGATTGAAACCCCTGCTCGACAAATACGGCAACGACGCGCGATTGACGCTGATCCTGTTCACGCTCGACGAGACGACTTATTCGCGCGAACTGGCGCCGATCGCCGGGCATTACCCGGCGGTGAAACTCGGCCCGCCCTGGTGGTTCCACGACAGTTTGAACGGGATGCGCCGTTTCCGCGATCAGGCGCTTGAGACCGCCGGTCTGTACAACACCGCCGGATTCAACGACGACACGCGCGCGTTTCCGTCGATTCCCGCGCGGCACGATCTGGCGCGCCGCGTTGACGCGAATTGGATCGCCGGGTTGGTCGCGCGTGGCATTGTGGATATGGAGGACGCCGAGGAGATGATTCACGACGCGGCTTACAGGTTGGCGAAACGAGCTTACAAGTTCGAGTAATCGATCACGCGGGAGAATACGGAACAGACGGAAAAGACGGAACAGACGGAAAGATTCCCAGCCTCTTTCCGTCTGTTCCGTCTTTTCCGTCTGTTCCGTATTCTTTTTTAGTTTTGTTTTTAGAACGAGTAACGCAGCGCGAACTGCATCACCCGGCCCGGCCGCGGCTCACCCACCGGCGTTTGCGAGCCGGTGAAGTTGCCGAAGCTGGCCGACGGCAGCGTCGCGGCGAACGGATCCGGATTTAGCGTCAAGCTGGGGATGACGCCGAACGGTTGCGTGTTGGTGACGTTGAAAACCTCCCAGCGGAACTGCAACTGGTGGCCCTCGGCGTACCCCATGCGGAAGTTCTTGCTCAGGCCCATGTCCAGCACGAAGTAGCGCGGAAACCGGATGGTCGAGAGGTTGCGGTCGCCCACCTCGCCCGCCCGCGCGTTGCGGAACGAGCGATAAGCTTCGAGCGGGTTGGCGAAAAGGTTCGGGCTCGCGCCTTGGGCGACGCCCGCCGGGTCGGCCACGTTCGCGCTCGGACTCGATTTGATCGCGCGCACGCGCACGCCGTCGCTCTGCGATTGCCAGTTGGTCGCCCACTGGATATCGCCCGGCGCGCCGACTGGCGCGCCCGTGTTGAAGCGCGTGATGCCGGTCAACTGCCATCCGCCGATGACGCCGTCCACCACCGGGTGCGCGTCGCCGAAGAGCTTGCGCCCCTTGCCGAAGGGCAGCTCCAGCAGCCAGTTGGCGTTGAAGTTGTGCCGCACGTCGAAATCCGAGACCGAATATTCGAGATCCGGGTCAATCGGGTTGCGGATAACGGTGCTCAGCACGCGCTGCGTTTCGAGCGTGGACGAATTGTCCATGGACTTCGAGAGCGTGTAGTTGAAGTCGAACAGGAAGCTCGATCCGAAGCGCTGGCGCAACGTGAAGATTCCCGCATGGTAGTTCGACTTGCCCACCGACGAGAGCGTCTGGAGCGCCGCATACTGCGGGTGGAAGAAGGCGTTCGGGAAGATGCCGTCGTCGTCAATGGTGAATTGGATGTCGGTGAAGTCGGTGTTGTTGCGTCCGCCGACCGCGGTCTTGGCGTGCATGCGGTATGCCGCCTGCGAAGCCGTGAGCTGCGTCGGCGTGTTCAGCACGTTGTAGGTTCCGGCCAGACCGGGGAAGAACTTCTGGAAGAACGGGATCGTCTGCACGGCGCTGATGGGCGTGTTGGCGTTGCGCAGCTCGTTGAGGATGCGCGCCGCCGTGTACCAATCCTGGCCCGACGCCGGGTCGCGCAGGTTGTTCAGGTGCATCACGTCGCGCGTCAGCAGCAGGTTGCGCGCCGCGCGGCCGACGTAGCCAACCTCGAACGAGAAGCCACGGGGCAGCTCGCGCGCGAACGAGAAGTTCCAGGTGTATTGCACCGGCGAGATGATGGATTGGTCAATGCCCGCGATGATCCGGTCGGTCTCGTCGTCCGGAAAAGCGAGTGGAAAGACCAACTCGCTCGGCGCGGAGATGCGCGGGAATTGGCGTACGTTCGGGGTGAGCGAAACCAGCGGCCCCAGGTTATTAGTCACGTTGGTCGAATTGGCGCCGTTCGTTGAAGTGGAGGAGAAACCGAAGGAATTCTCCGACTCCGCAGCGACGGCCAACTGGCTGCCCACTCGGTCGTAGAGCATTCGGAAGCCCGCGCGGATCACCGACCGGTTGCCGCGTCCGATGACGCGTCCGAAGAAGCCGTCCCCGAAGTTGGGCGACCACGCGACCGAAACGTTCGGCGCGAAGTTGTTCTTGTCCATATCGTAGAAGTTCGGACCGTCGTTGGCCTTACCGCCGAGCTGGAAGTTGATTAGCTCGTTGAGCGGCTGGCCGGCCTGGGCGCTGGCTATGCGCCGCTCCAGGAACTCGCCCAGGTTGACGTTCGGCACGAGTTGGAAGCCGTTGGCCTCGTAGACCGGCGTGTTCAGACCGTAGCGCAGGCCGAAGGTCAGCGTCAGGTTCGGCCGGATCTTCCACACGTCCTGCGCGTAGAAGTCGTACTCCTCGGTGGCGAAGGTGCGCTCGGCCGGCGTGCCGCCAGCCAGCGCCTTGCCCGACTTGTCGAAGACCGAATTGATACTGTACTGGCTGAAACGGCCAAGCGCCGCCGCCGCCGCGCGGCCGTAGTCGAAGTTGAAGCTCGAATTGAGCGTATCGGCGATCTCCGCCGGCGCTACCAGCGAGCCGCCGCCGCCCTGGTAGAACTGGAAGTTGACCAGCGCGGAGTCGAAGGAGTTGGCGAAAGAGACGCTGTTGTTGCGGATGACGCGGATGTTCGTGCCGAACTGCACCGCGTGTGTGCTTTTCACCCACGACACGTCATCGGTGAAATTCCAGGTCGGGGTGGTGCGGCTCCGCGTGCGCGTGTTGAGCAGCGGCTGGAAAACGTCACGGAACTGGATAGCCGTGCCCGCGTTGTCGCCCTGCGCCGAGAGCGCGACGCGCGTCAGCCCCACGCGGGCGCTGTTGACGATGTTATTGGTGACCGTCCAATTGTGCCCGGCGCCGAAGCCTTTCGGATGCACCCAGAAGTTGGGTGACGGCGTGCCGGGGAAGTTCGGCGCCACCCCGAAGAGGTCTTCCTGGTAATTGCCGCGGAAGAAGACGGTCTGCTTCTCGTTGATGGTGTAATCGAAGCGCGCGATGCTGGCGTTCAGCCGCGTCGAGACCGGGGCGTTGAAGCGGAAGCCCGCGCGGTTGAGCTTGTCACCGATGGTGAAGTCATTGGGGAGCGGCGCGGTCTTCAGGATGTCGAGCGCGGCGGGATTGACGCCGCCGGTGGCCGGGTAGATGCGCGCGATGTCGGCCGGTGTCAGCGTGGTCGTGCCGCCCGATTTGTTGGGATAGCGGATGATGCCCTGGCGCAGCGTCTCGGTCGGCACGAAGCGTAACACCGGCTGCTCGGACGCGTCGCGCCGGCCTTCATAGCTGAAGAAGAAGAAGGCCCGGTCCTTGATGATGGGACCGCCCAAGCTGCCGCCAAAGACGTTGCGGATGAGCTTGGGACGCGGATTTTTTTCATCTCCCACTTTGGCCTGCCCCGCGACGACCGGCGCATCCGTGGCGATAAAACGCCCGTTGGCGTTGTTGAACCAGTCGTTGGCGCTGGTTATGGTGTTGCGGTGGAACTCGTAGAGCGAGCCGTGAAAGGCGTTGCTGCCCGACTTGGTGACGAGCGAGATCTGCGCGCCCGAAGAGCGGCCCTGCGATGAGTTGGGATTGGAGGTCGTGACGCGGAACTCCTGCACCGCGTCGGGGTTGGTGCGCAGCACGGCGGAGAGCGCGTTGCCCATCACTACGCCTGTGCCCGGACTGAATGCCCCATTACCGCTTGGCGCGACCACATCAAGACCGGTCTGCTGCTCATTGGCGTCAATGCCGTCAATGGTGATGTTGGCCTGGTCGCGGCGCCCGCCGGTGACCTCGCCCTGGCGCGTGACGCCCGCCTGCAGCGAAAGCAGGCCGACGATGTTGCGCGCGTTGAGCGGCAGTTCGACGACGCGCTTGTTCTCGAACGCGGCGCCGAGACTCGCGTCGGTAGTGTTGATCGGCGCTTCGTTGGCGGCCGTGACGGTCAGCGCCTCGGTGACCGCGCCGACCTCCAGTTGCGCATTGACCTCGCGCGGTGTGTCTACCAGCGCGGCGACGTTGCTGATCGAAATTTTCTTGAAGTTGGCGGCCTCGATCTCGATGCGGTAAGCGCCGGGCGCGAGGGCGCTGAACACAAAGCCGCCTTCCTCGTTGGTGGTTTGCTTGCGGCTGAAATTCTTTTCGGCGCTGGTGAGTGTAACGGTCGCGCCGGCGATGGCTTTGCCCTGCTGATCCGTTACTGTCCCGCGCACGACCGCGACGCCTGATTGCGCCGGCGCAGTCAGGCTCATCATTGCCGCCAACAATGCTCCGAGCGCGAACTTGCCGGCGGTTCCTATAGACGTGTATTTATTTAAGAGACGCATATCTCCCTCCTATGGACTGTAGTTGGTTGGAAACAGATTGGAATAGGCCGGCGCGCTAGTGGTTATGCGTCGGTTTGTACGCCTATCCAAGTATCTTGCTGTTAAAGCTCTGTTAAGCGGCGCAACTGACATTCCATTATCGAAGATGGGAAGGCGACTGTGCCCTACTTCCCCAAAACAGGGTTTGATGCCTGCGAGGACGGCGGAAAATTTACACGAGTTTGTAGCGGCCGGAAGCGAGAGATAACTGTCTTCTTGGTCGAATGGCGCAAGATTGTATTCTTATTCAAATATTGGGAAGCGGAGGCGGAATTTCGGGCGCAAGCCGTCTTGTCATGCTCCATTGCGATTACGAAAATCCGTATTGAGTATAGATTCTCGGATTCGCCAACCGCCGGAGTGTATTAATCGCGCGTGTTATGCGCCGAACGGGCGAGGATCGTTTACTGGTTGGAGTGGAGTTTATCGAGGATAACGCCGCCGTCATTACTCATATACATTTAAAGCCGCGATTCGGATGAAGACAATGAAGTTTGAAGAAGCGATTAAATATCTTTACGGCCTCGGAAACGAAATGCTGGCGATGAAACTTGGGCTGGAAAGCGTCAGGGCGCTCGCCCGCGCTTTGGGCGATCCGCAAAAGAAATTCCCCGCAGTCCACATCGCCGGAACGAATGGCAAAGGCTCGACGGCGGCGATGACCGCAAGCATATTGCGCGCGGCCAAATTGCGCGTCGGCCTTTACACATCGCCTCATCTGGTTTCGATCACGGAGCGCGTTCGCGTTGACGGCGAGGAGATCACGACAGACGAATTCGCGCGCCTTGCCACTGATGTGCGCGCCGCCGGCGAGCGCCTTATCGCCGAAAGCGCGTTGCCCGCCGCCCCGACTTTCTTCGAACAGGTGACAATGATCGCTTACCTCTATTTCGCCGAAAGAGAGGTTGATGTCGCGGTTCTGGAAGTCGGCCTCGGCGGCAGGCTCGACGCGACGAACATCTGCGAGCCGGTTGTGACCGCGATCACTCCCATCGGTTTCGATCACCAGCAATATCTCGGCGACACGCTGGCGAGTATCGCCGGGGAGAAGGCCGGCATCGTCAAACCCGGCGTACCCGTCGTCGTCGCGCCGCAATCCTACGGAGCGCATGGAGCCATCCTCGTCCGATGCATGGAGATGAAAGCTCCGATGATCACGCCGGCCCCGCCATTCGGCGTCGAAGCCATGAGCGATGACGAGAACATCGGGCGATACCGCTTCCGCTATAGCGCGTGGGATGATGATGAATACGCTTTGCGATTGGGGCTGCGCGGGCGTCATCAGATCACGAACGCGATTGTCGCAATCCACATCGCCGAGATATTGCGGATCGCAGGACGCGGCATTCCGCAATCGGCGATTATCGAGGGATTGAGCAAAGCCGAATGGCCCGGGCGATTGGAAATGATCCGCTCGTCTCCGTCGCAAGCGCCTCTGCTATTGGACGGAGCGCATAATGCGGCCGGAGCGCAAGCGCTGCGCGATTTCCTCGACGAGCATTTTCACTCAACTCCGATCACGATTCTCTTCGGAGTGTCCGCGGACAAGGCGATTGGCGAGATGGGAGACATTCTTTTCCCCGCCGCGAGCCGGATCATCGTCACCAAAATCGCCAGCCCTCGCGCCGCCGATCCAAACATGATTGCGGAAACGGTTCATCGCGATGTGACCTGTATTGAAAACGCCGGGGAAGCTTTGGATGAGGCGATGCGAATCACGCCTCAGCGTGGATTGATCTGTATCTGCGGATCGTTGTTTCTGGTAGGCGAGATCAAACAGAAATTGGGCGAATGCCAATCGTCCTGACAAACTGTTCCCACTCAAGCCTGAAGTGCGCGATGACCACAGCCACAACCCCAGCCCAGCGTGCGAAGCGATTGTTTGAAAAGGGCCGGTCGATGCTATCATCAAACCTGAACATTAGATGAAAGCACATTGCGAGGTGAGCTATGAGTTTTGCCAACATTGCACAATCAACTTCCACGGTCTATCCCGAAAGCGACGGCAAGCCTATGGCCGAAACCGATATTCATCGCCAACTGCTCAGCGATCTGGTTTTCACTTTGGAAACCTTCCTTCAGTCTCAGCCTGATGTCTACGTTTCCGGCAATCTCCTGATTTACTATGTCGAAGGCGATCCGAAGAAACGAGTTGCGCCTGATGTTTTCGTCGTGCGGGGAGTGGAAAAGAAGCAGCGACGAATTTATAAATTGTGGGAAGAAGGCATTGCGCCGCAGGTCGTCATTGAACTGACTTCGCGGCAAACCTGGCGCGAGGATTTGCAGGAGAAGTGGCGGCTGTATGAACAACTCGGCGTGCAGGAATATTTCATCTTTGACCCTGAGTACGATTACCTGGACGATCCGCTCGTTGGGTACCGGTTGAAAGACGGTAAGTATAAAGCGCTAGCCGTGCGTGATCGCCGACTGCGCAGCAAGGTTTTAGGTCTTGAGTTGGTGGATACCGGCGAGACGTTGCGGCTGTTCGATCCAGGCAGCGGGGCATTTCTGCCGAACGCGCAAGAACTGGCCGAAGAGGTGGCGCGTTACCGCGAGCGTTTCGGCGAGATTGGAAAGTAATTGGCTTATCTTGGCCTTCTCAGCGCAGGCGCGCGCGCGATCAATTGCCAATCAACTTTAGCCACAGCGCCGCCCGTGTGATCGTAATATTCAACGACAATTCGATGATTACCCGCCTGCAACGCGACATCGGCGGCGAAAGTCGCGGGCTGTTGATTGCGCCACTCGTCAATCCGTTTCTTGCCGTCAATAAACAATCTCACTCCGTCATCGGCGGTGATCGTGAACCGGTAGGTCCCGGCCGACGTCGGCGCGGCTCGCGTCCACCGAACTGAAAAACCATCCGCGCCGATCCCGCAAGCTTCGCCGGGGCTTTTCAACCCGAAGTCCAAATCGAGCGGGCCTGCGCCGTCATTGCGCGCCATCTTCGGCGCCCCTTTCAAATCCGGGTTGTCGAAATATTCGCCGAGCCAGTGATCCGGCGCCACGTTCGCAAAACACGGATGGCGTTCCCACCAAAGCTTCACCGCGGCGCTCCCCATCCGATCGTAATACTCGATCGTGATTTGGTGGTTGCCCGCCGCAAGCCGCTCTTCGACTGAGTAACTCGCCATTTGATCCATCCATTGGTCGAGCTTCAACTGGTTGTCAACGTATAGCCTGACGCCGTCGTCGGCGTTGATGTTGAAACGATAGACGCCTTCGGCGAACGCCACGGTTCTGGTCCAACGCGCGGAAAAATCATCGGCGGGGACGCCGCAATCGGCGCCGGGGGAGCCGGTCTTCCAATCCAAATCCAGAAAGCCTTCGCCATCGTCGCGCGTCAATAGCGGATCGCCTTTCAATTCGCGGTTGTTGAAATACTCGCCGCGCCAGCGTGACGGAGAGACCGTGGCGTTGCATGGCGCGGGCGCCCAATTCAGCCTGGCCATCGCGCTGCCGGTGTGTTCGTAATACTCGAACACGATCTCGTGATTGCCCGCCGTCATCGGCGCTTCGAACGTGTGGATCGCCGCCGGCTGGTCGCGCCACTGATCCAGATGTTTCCGGCCGTCGATGAACAGCCGGGCGCCGTCGTCCGCCGTGACCGTGAAGCGGTAAACCCCGGCCCCGAAAGGCGCGACGCGCGTCCATCGCGCTGAAAAATCGTCCTCGCCAACTCCGCAATCCGCGTTCGGGCCTTTCAAACCCCAGTCGAAATTGATCGAGCCGTCGCCGTCGTTACGCACCATCGCAGGCAATCCGCGCAGTTCGGGGTTGTTGAAATATTCGCCCTGCCAACGGTCAATGGCCACGGGCGAATTCTGAACGCACTGAATGGTGTTGGGCTTGTCGGCTAGAGTTGGCGGCGTTTGCGCGTGGAATGCTCGGAGGGCAAGAAGCAGCGTAAACAGAGAGACGGAGAGACGGAGAGACGGAGAGAAAAAAACGCTCCGTCTCTCCGTCTCTCCGTCTCTCCGTCTGTCCGTCTTCACTTCGTCCCCCGCCAGAACGCCTGTGTTTGCTCATTGATTGTGCGCGTGTTGTAACGCCGCAGGTAATCCTGACGCCGTTTCGTCATCGGGTAACGATCCGTGGGGGCGTGTGGGTAACTCTTCATCCCGTGAAACGGCAATTCGCCGATTGTTTCCGGGCGCGCCGAGTTGATGTCCATATCCTTGCCGAAACCGTTGGCGTAGACCAGGAACGTGCGTTTCCAGCCCCTCGGCAAAGCGGGCGCCGCCGTGGCGTCGAAATCAATCCGCATCTCGTCGCCGCCGCGCGTGATGACGTACATGTCGTCTGGCGCGAGCAGCAGCTCTCGCACATCGCCGAACCGAGTGTAATTGCCCAGGTGCGCTTTCCACGGCGCGGACGGCTCGATCACGCTGTAGTCATAAATCAACGGCTTGCGTCCGTCGGGAGAATACTCGCGCGGGAATCCGCGCCAGCGCAGATCGGCGCGCATCGGATCGAGTTTGGTAATCCGCGCCGGCGCGTCGCCGCCGGACTTATCAACCAGAATCTGATCCCAGTAAATCCGCATGCTGGTCACAATGCGAACCTGCGAATCGGCGCACAGGAATTTGCCGGTCAGATCAACCGTCATCGTCTTGGGCAAGCCGGCGGGGAAGCCCATCTGCGGGATTACGGTCCGCCACTCGCCGCGCTCGTTTTTGACTTGCAGGTAAGGCGGTGTGATCCCGACGCCGGCTTGCGTCGCGGCCATGTTCGACGTCGAATCGGCGTAATCGATCCACGCGGTCAGCATCAGCGACACTCGCCTGACGTTTTTGACGTCGCCCAGGTCGAGCGTGATCGCGTGCTCTTTCGCATAGCCTTTGAACCTCAGCTTCTCGAAATCTTCGGGATAGCGTCGATCAACGTCTCTGATCAGCGGCAGAATGTCGGCGCCCTTGTCGTCGAAGGCTTTGATCGGAGAGTGCGCGTTCCGCGCCGCGTGGATTTTGAACTCGGGATAAGGCGGGCCGGGCATCAACCTTTCGTTCGGATAGATTTCGGCTTCAGCCGGATGATCAACCGCCAGCAGTTTCACCGCGTCGAAGTAAATCACCTCTTCGAGCTGATTGTTCATCAGGATCGAATAGACGCCGTTGCTCTCTTTCAACTGATCGCCGGTGACACGGATGTATTCGTCAGTGTCGGGATAGTTCCATCCGTTGCCCGGCGTGCGCGCGCCGATGGCCGAGCCGCCGAGAAAATCGGTGACGAATTCGTACCGGGCCCCGTTCCACGCGTACAGGATCGGACACGAAGTGCCTTTGCGGTCGAGTTCTTCAAACGAGTTCGCCGCCGATGGTTTGACGCTGAGTTCGGATTGCAGGACTCCCGCGGGCCAGAGCAGCTGCAACGAGTCAACCGTCGCGCGATAGCCAAGCCCGAAGACCAGGCCCGATGGGGCGGGCGCTGGCGCTGATGCGTAAACTTCCAATTTTTGCCGCAGGCTGCCGCTGCGAAGTTCGGCTTTGGCGCCGACAGCGCTTCGATTACTGGTTTTGCCGGTGAGCGCCAAACGCGCGAAATTCTTGCCGAAGCCTTCGTTGCGTAAGGCTGCTACGGAGCCTCCTTCGCCGAAAGCAATCAAATCGATCCCGCCGTCGTCATCGATGTCGCCGAGAGCCAACGAGCGCGGGTGCGGGAATCTCGGCGCGGCAATGCCCGCTGGCTCCGCCAATGTCGCGCCCAGGCCGCGCCGCAATACGACGCCCTGCGCCGCGTGCGCAATGACGTCGAGCAAGCCGTCGTTATCGTAATCGGCGAGTTGCGCCGCGGCGCTCCCAGCCGGATCGGATCGCTCTCCTATGAGCCTAGAGGTGAAGCCTCCGCGTCCGTCACTCAAAAACAGCGTGTCCGGGCCGCCGAGCTTAGTCATGTAAAAGTCAACGAAATTGTCTTTGTTCAAATCGCCCGCGCCAGCCCCCAGAGACGGGCCGGAGAAGTTAAAGCCGGTCTGCGCCGCCACCTCTTTGAACGAGCCGTCGCGCTGATTGCTGAAAAGCTGCGCGGGGGCGCCGTAATTAACTACCAGAAAATCAATGTCGCGTTGGTTGTTGTAATCGGTCGCGACAACTGCCGTGGTCTTGTTCTTGCCCCCGCTCAAACCCGTTTGCGCCGTGATGTCGGTGAAGCTTCCATTGCCGTTGTTGCGATAAAGTTTGTTCTCTTCGCCCGCGAAATCGTCGGGGAAGATGGCCGAATCTTTGTTCGGGAACTGCGACAGGTCGGCGAAATTGCCTAAGAAGAGATCCAGATCGCCGTCGTGATCGGCGTCAACCCAGGCCGCGGTCATCGCCCAAGAAGCGTAGTTCGCGGGCAGGCCGGATTTCGCGGTTACATCGGCGAAACTTCCATCGCCGTTGTTGCGCCACAGCGCGAGCGTTTGATAGCCGAAGATCGCGACGTCGGTTTTGCCGTCGTTGTCGAAATCGCCGAAGACCGCGCCGCTCGCGGGATTGCTGACGGCGAGCTTCGACTTGTCGGTCACGTCTGAAAACCTGCCCCCTCCGCCATTGTGAAGAAGCCTGACGAAAGGCTTGCCCGCATCGTCAACGCCCGAGACGAAGAGATCGAGCCGTCCGTCGCCGTCGAAATCGGCCAGATTGACGCTGGAACTGAACGGCGCGGCCAATTCGCGTCTGGTCTGATCGTTGAATTCAGCTTTGCCGATCTTGCGTCCGAGCGCGCCGGCTAACGGTTTCACGCTTGTCTTCACGTTGACGCCAATGTTGGCTTCAACAAAGCGGACGTTCGGCGCCTCTTTTGAAACCAAATCGGGCTCGGCGCCGGTGCTGACGACGGCTTCGGCGTAGCGTCCCTTCTCGCCGTAAACGTTTCCGAGCGTCGTCGCGTAACCCGAAGCCCGCAGTTGCTGAAACCGCGCGAGCGTCTTCTGGCCTTCCGCCGTCTGGCCCGCGCGAATCAAGGCCTGCGCGAGGCTGTAGACGGCCGTCGCGTTGTAAGGCTCCGCCTCGATCGCGCGCTGGAACGCCGCGATAGCCTGTGGATATTGCTGTTTCTGTGAATTGAGCTGGCCGATCTGGATGTTGGTCGCGGAGTCCCGCGGGTCGATCGAGAGGACTTTGTTGAATTCAGCGAGGGATTCGTCGTAGAGCTTTTCGTTCTTGAGCGCCGCCGCGAGCGCGTAATGCGCGTGCGGGCTGTCGGGCGCGAGCTTGACCGCGCCCCGCGCTTCTTCGACGGCCGCGCGCGAATCATTTAAATAAAAGTGCGCCAGCGCCAGGTTGATGCGCGCGACGGCGAGATTCGGGTCGCGTTCGAGCGCCTGTTTGAACTGCTTCACCGCGTCTTCGTGCTTATACTGCTCCATAAACGCGACGCCGATGTTGTTCAGCCGGTAAAGCTGCTCGCGTTTCAAACGGGCGTCGTCCTGCGCCGGCGATTGCGCGACTCTCGCGGACGAAAAGCCGGCGTAACCTGCCAGCGCAAACGCGCACGCGGCGATTGCGATTGCGAATGAAGAAATCCTCTTGCTCATACCCCTCCTGCTCAAGAGAAAGAGAGACGGAGGGACGGAGAGAAAGAGAGACGGAGAGACAAAGAGTTTCATGCGCTCTGTCCCTCCATCTCTCCATCTCTCCGTCCCTCCGTCTCTCTTTCTCTCCGTCCCTCCGTCTCTCTTTCTCTCCGTCTTACTTCACCGCCGCTCCGAGCCGCTTCCACCTGACGCTGGCGAGTTTGTTGAGAAGACCGGTGGCGCGTGGATCGAAGGACAGATGCACGTATAGCGCGCGGGCAAAGACGTTTTCGCGCGGGACGAATCCCCAATAGCGGCTGTCCTGGCTGTTGTCGCGACTGTCGCCCATCACGAAGTATTGGCCTTCGGGCACTTTGACCGGTTCGGCCACGCCGTATTTCACGTTATGATTGATCTCAAATTCATCGCCATCGGAAGACCGTTCAACGTCGTGAAAGACCCGATACCAGGCGCCCTGGGGTTTTGGCTCGACTTTGGCAACAGGCAATTCCGGTTCTTGCGGGCCGGTCAGACGCACAAGGGCGCGTTCTTCGGGCAACTCCTTGCCATTGACGAAAACTCGGCGGCCTTTGACCTGAACCGTTTCACCGGGCAGCCCGATCACGCGCTTGACGTAATTGACCTTCGGATCGTCCGGCAGCTTGAAGACGATGACGTCGCCGCGTTTGATTTCGCGCGTCGGCAGCAGCCGTCCCAGAACCGGCGTCGGCTTGCCGAAGATGAACTTATTGACGAAAAGGTGATCGCCGATGTTGATGGTGTTCTGCATCGAGCCCGTGGGTACGGCGACGGCCTGCGCGATAAAAGTCATCAGGAACAGCGCCATGATCACCGTGATCAACGCCTGTTCGAGGAATTCGCGGATAGCCGATTTTGGCGGGCCGAATTGCGGATGAGTCGGTTTTGATCCTCTGAGTTCTTTCTGGTCAATCATAAGAATCGGTAAGTCCTGGTATTTTCGTTCGAGTGGCGAACTTTACACTAATTCGCGGCCAACGGCCACATCTCGAACATCAGCAGCGTCCAGATCAGCTTGCGATGATCGGCCGCGCCGCGTTCGTGTTCGTCCAGCAACCGCTCTACATAATCGGCGTTGAACAGGCCGCGCCTTTTCAGCCTTTCAGGCGCGAAGGTGTCGCGCACGAAGGTTCGCAACTCGCCTTTGACCCATTTGGCCACTGGCATTCCAAAGCCTTTCTTGGGCCGGTTGATGACCTGTTGCGGCAGCCGGCCGCGCATCGCGCGCTTCAGGATGTATTTGCCGGTAAGGCCGCGAAGCTTTAAATCAATCGGCAGCTTCGTCAGAAATTCGACCAGCGTATGATCCAGGAACGGCGCGCGCGTTTCGAGCGACGCGGCCATGCTCGCGCGGTCGACTTTGAAGAGCACGCACTCGGACAGGTAA
>Ga0187894_10002987_pt1 | contig 19468 bp, 16 predicted proteins | sample GBC1701081metaG_FD_136650 | JGI IMG/M metagenome (GOLD analysis project Ga0187894, IMG submission 136650) | White microbial mat communities from a lava cave in the Kipuka Kanohina Cave System on the Island of Hawaii, USA - GBC170108-1 metaG ...
CGTTCCGCGCCATGGATCCGGCGCTGGAGGAAGCCAGCCGCATGTCGGGCGCCTCGCCGTGGCAGACGTTCCGGCGCGTCACGCTGGTGCTGCTGCTGCCGGTGCTGACCGGCGGCTTCATCCCCAGCTTCATCCGCGGCATCGAATCCTTCGAGTCGCCGGTGCTGCTGGGCACGCCGGCCGGCATCGAGGTCCTGACCACCGAGATCTACCGCGTCATCAACGAGCGCACCGACCCCAACTACCCCTATGCCACGGCGCTCAGCCTGTCGATGCTGGCGATGATGCTGCTGCTGGTGCTCTGGCAATGGCGGGTGCTGGGCGGGCGCAGCTTCCAGACCGTGACCGGCAAGGGCTACGCGCCGCGCCTGACGCAGCTTGGGCCGTGGCGCTGGGTCGCGTTCGGCTTCTGCGTGCTGTTCTTCGCCGTCACGGTGGTGCTGCCGGTAGGCCAGCTGCTGGTCGGCTCGTTCTTCCAGTTCTTCGGCTTCTACGAGTTCGACATGCTGACGCTGAAGCACTGGCGCGCGGTGCTGGACAACGACGTGTTCTGGCGGGCGCTGGGCAACACGCTGCTGCTGGGGGTCGCGGGCGCGACGGCGACCATGATGCTGGGCGGCATCGTCGCCTATATCGGCGTGCGCACGCGCTGGCGGGTGCGGCACGTCGTCAGCTTCCTGGCCTGGCTGCCGTGGATGATGCCAGGCATCGTGCTCGGCGTCGGCTTCCTGTGGGGCTTCGCCATCCTGCCGCCGTCGGTGCCGATCTACGGCACGATCTGGGCCCTGCTGCTGGCCTACATCGCGCTCGGCATCCCGCTGTCGGTGCGCCTGATGGAGGGCGCCTTCGCGCAGCTCTCGACCGACATCGAGGAGTGCTCGCGCGTGCACGGCGCCGGCTGGTGGCAGACGCTGTGGCGCATCCTGGTGGCGCTCACCTGGCCGGCGGTGGCGGCCGGCTGGGTGCTGCTGTTCTTCGGCATCCTGCGCGAGCTCAGCGCCTCCATCCTGCTCTACTCGGTGGGGTCTGAGGTGCTGTCGGTGGTGGTGCTGCGGCTGTGGTCGGCCGGCCAGGCCGAGCAGGTCAGCGTCATCGCGCTGCTGCTGCTGAGCCTGGTGTTTGCGTTCCGCTGGCTGCAGCTGCGACTGATCCGGCGGCGGCTGAGCGTGTTGTAGTATTGCCTTCTCCCCGCGAGGGCGGGGAGAAGGTGGCCCGAAGGGCCGGATGAGGGGCTTCGCGGTCTCGCAACGCACAAGGTGCGGCGGAAAGAAAGCCCCTCACCTCCCATCGCGCTGCGCGCGATGGGCCCCTCCTCTCCCCGCCTGCGCGGGGAGAGGGACTTGACGCAGCCAGTCGATCAGCGGGCGCCAGCAGCGTTTGGCGGCGCTGCTGCCGACCATCATGCCGATATGGCCCAGCGGCAGGTCGAGCCGCGTGGCGTTGGGCAACCCCTTGGCAGCGGCCAGCGCGGCGGCCGAGAGCGGCGGCACGATGCGGTCGCTGGCCGGGATGACGACCAGCGATGGCGTGGCGATGTCGCGAGGCCGCACGGGGCGCCCGGCCACGACCCAGCGCCCGGTGCCCGGCAGATTGTCGCCGTACCAGGCCAGCAGGCAGTCGCGCGCCACCAGCTCGGGCAGCGGCGCGCCGTCGTTGAGCCAGTCCTCCAGCAGCACGAAGTCGCGGGCCGCGTCGGACGCCATGTCCATGGCGGCGAAGCGCAGGAACTTGTTCACCACCAGCCACGGGTCGAGCGAATAGAAGAGCGTCTGGATGATATCGACCGGCAGTTCGCCCGCCGTGCGCGCCAGCTCGGCGAGCGCGGGGCCGACCGTCACCAGCATGCCCTGCCCGGTGCGGTCGGCGTGGAAGTCCCACGGCGCCGCCAGCGCCACCAGCGCCGAGACGGCCTTCGGCCGGATGGCGGCCAGCGCCACCGCCAGGGTGCCACCCATGCAGTAGCCGATCACCGGGATCGGCCGCCCCTGCGCCGCCACGAGGTGATCGAGCGCCCGCGCCAGCCGCTTGACGCAGCCGGACGCGTTCATGTCGCGCTCGGCCGGCCCCGGCGTGCCCCAGTCGACGATCAATGGCCGGAAGCCCTCGGCCGCCAGTGCGCGCACGAAGCTCTTGCCCGGCGCCAGGTCGAGCACCTGCCAGCGGTTGACCAGCGACGGCACGACCAGCACCGCCACGGCGTCGGGCGCCACCGTGACGCCCTGCGCCGCGCCGACGTCGCGCAGGCAGGTGGCGCCCTCGCTCCAGACCGGCGGCGGGTCGTCGAGCGGCCGCCGCACGGGATGGTGGCGGTAGGCCAGCACGCCGGATGCGAGCTGGCCCATGCGGCGGGCGACCTCGCGGCGCAGGGCGGCGCGGAAGGACTCCGGGTCGGCGAGCGCCTCAGGCGGCAGGCTCAGCAGGCTTGCCGGGCTTGGCAGAGGGCCTGGCGGTACGCCGGCGGCGGCTGGATTCGAGCTGGGCGACCCGTTGCTCGAGGGCTTCAAGCCGAGCTCGCAGCTGCCCCAGGTCTGCAGCGCCGTCAGCAGATGCAGCGGCAGCGGCCGGGGTCCCAGCCGGGCCGGCGGCGCTGCTGCTGGCGGCGGCGGTGCCGCTGGCGGCGTTTCGAGCCTCTGCATGCGCCCTCCGCGCGGTCTCGAAGGCGGCGGCCATGCTGGCGTTGGTCGTGGCCAGCAGCCGGGCCATGGTCTCGGTGAGCTGGCGATCTCCCGACAGTGCCGAGAGCTGACTCTGCCACAGATCGAGGTAGCGCTTCGCCAGCGCGTCGTAGTCGGGGTCGTCGGCCATGGGGCGAGTATAGCCGATCAACTATGGCCGTGGCATTGCTGCGCAGCATCCGGCCCGGCACCCGTCTTGTCGCAGCGCACACCCTACTTGTGGAAGGCTCTGGCAAGCGCTACGTTTCGGCCTTGTGCGGCGCATTAGATGCAGTGCCGCATCAACCGTGCGAGGCGCGACATGGCCGCAGCGGAGACGACGACCCCGGGCGCGAAGCCGGCGCCGGTGGTGATCAAGAAGTACGCCAACCGGCGCCTCTACAACACCTCGACCTCGATGTACGTCACCCTCGACCATCTGTCGCAGATGGTGAAGGACAAGACCGATTTCGTGGTCTACGACGCCAAGACCGGCGACGACATCACGCGCTCGGTGCTGACCCAGATCATCTTCGAGGAGGAAGGCAAGGGGCAGAACCTGCTGCCGATCTCCTTCCTGCGCCAGCTCATCGGTTTCTACGGCGACAATTTGCAGGGCCTGGTACCGCAGTACCTGGAAATGTCCATGCAGAGTTTTGCCAAGAACCAGGAGCAGATGCGCAAGGCGATGCAGGGCGCCTTCGGCTTCAACCCGTTCGCGCAGATGGAGCAGCAGACGCGCCAGAGCATGGCCATGTTCGAGCAGGCCATGAAGATGTTCAACCCGTTCATGGCCGCGATGCCCGGCATGAACCCGGGCGCCGGCGCGACGCCGGCGACGGAGGCCCGCGACAACGGCGCCACGGCCCCGGTTGCGCCGGTGGCACCGCCGCCGGCCGAGACGGCGCGCGACGGCGGCGGCGCGCAGGCGATCGACGACCTGCGCCGCAAGCTCGAGGAGCTGCAGGCCCAGCTCAGCACCATCTCCACCCGCCGCGAGGGGTGAGATCGTTGCGTGTGTCAACCGCCAGGATCGTGCGGTTGACAGATGAAGATTTAACCACAGAGAGCCCAGAGCACACAGAGTATGAAGAACGCGCGCCTCGGGCGCGCAGTTTTTCCTTCTCTGTCAGCCCCGACCGGGAATACAGAAAGCACTTCGTGGTGAGCCTGTCGAACCATGACGCGCCGCACCGCGGCCCGTGCAAGCCTTCATGGTTCGACAAGCTCACCATGAAGGCAACGAGAGCGGGCACTTTTTCAGCCAGCCTCTGTGTGCTCTGTGCTCTCTGTGGTTAAATCTTCCTCTTTTTCGAGTGCCGGTTCACGGACGATGTCGGCATGACTGAACCCGCCCCTCGCCCGCAGCGCCGGCCGATCGTGTCGCCGTGCGTGTCGGTGTGCGTGATGGATGCGCCGAGCGGGCTGTGCCGCGGCTGCAAGCGCACGCTCGACGAGATCTCGCGCTGGGTGGTGATGAGCGACGAGCAGCGGCTGGCGGTGATCGACGCGCTGCCGTCGCGGCCTGACCCGGTACCGGCCAGCTGAAAGCTCACCGCCCGCGGAAGACGGGCTTGCGCTTGGCGATGAAGGCTTCGACGCCCTCGCGATGGTCCTCGCCGCTGGAGGCGAGCGCGAACTGGTCCATCTCCATCTGGCTCGCCAGGTCGTCGAGCGCGCCGGCCAGGCGGTTCACGGTCTGCTTGGTCATCTGCACCGGGATCGGCGGCTGCGCGGCGATGCGCTCGGCGAACGCCATCGCGGCGGCGAAGGCCTGGCCGTCGTCGACCACCGTCTCGACCAGGCGCCAGTCCAGCGCCTCGGCGGCGGAGATACGGTCCGAGGCGAGGATCACGGCCTGCTTGGTGCGGGCCGGGCCCATCAGCTGCAGCATGCGCGGCACCGAGCCCCAGGTCATGTTCATGCCCAGCTCGATCTCGGGCACGCGGAAATGCGCGCTGCGCCCGCAGAAGCGGAAGTCGAGCGCCACGGCCAGCGCCACGCCGCCGCCGATGCAATGGCCCTCGATGGCGCAGATCGTGACCTGGTCCATCTCGTACCAGGCGCGCGCCAGCCGCGGGCCGTTGCGCAGCGCCGTGCGGCGGCGGCCCAGCGGCAGCGACCCGCGCTCTCGGCCGGCCGGCTCTTTCAGGTCGAAGCCGGCCGAGAAGGCGCGCGGCGAGCCGGTCAGCACCACGACCGAGGTGTCGATGTCGTCCTCGAAGGCGCGCGCCGCGTCGGTGAGCTGGCGGATCGCCGCCATCGACAGCGCGTTGATGCCGTCGCCGCGGTCGAAGCGCACGACGGCGACGCGGCCTTGCGGCCCGAGGCCCTTCTCGATCTGCACGTATGACTCGGACATGGCGACTGCCCCGGCCAGTGATGACGATCGCCGCACGCTAGCGGTTCAGGGAAGATGCCGCCACAAGCCTCTGCCCTCACCGCCGGCATCATGGTGCGGGAACCGCAGCTCAGCTGGACAGAGGGCTGCCGTCCGAAGGCGGACGTCGTGAGTTCATGCTCGCCGGCCGCGATCAACCGCCTGGAATTCTTCAAACAGTCGACTCGCTGCCCTTACGCCTTCCGCCCTTCGCGCGGCCGGAGCGGTTCTGGAGCCACATCGTAGGGACCACGATGAGCACCGATGCCACGATGACCACGGTCGAAATGGCCGGCAACAAGGGCGAAACCTCGAACAGGATCGAATCCCAGAGCTTCACCGGCAACGTCTTGGTCCGGGCGCCGCTGAGGAAGAGCGCCAGGACGACCTCGTCGAAGGAGACATGGAAGGCCAATACGCCCGATGCCACGAACGCCAGCCTCAACTGCGGCACGGTGATCAGCCGGAATGTATGGAACGGGGAGGCGCCGAGGCTTGCCGAGGCCTGGGCCAGCGCCGGGTCGATGGATTCGAGACGGCTGAGCACGAGGATGACGACGAAGGGCACCGCCAGCACCGCATGCATGATCGCGATCCCGGCCATCGATCCGATCAGGCCGGCCATCGCGAAGACGTAGTAGGCCGATGCCGCGATCACGATCGACGGCACGATCTGCGGTGAGATCAGCAGGGCTTCGACCACCGACCGCGATTTCGTGCCCAGTCGCATCGTGCCGAGCGCGGCGAGCGTGCCGGTGACAGTGGCGATCGCCATGGCGAGTGCGGCCACGCGCACGGACCGCCACAGGACGTCGAACCATTCGGGACTGGTGAACAGCCTCTCGTACTGGACCAGGGACGGTCGCGAGGGGATGATCTCGAACAACGGCGCGCCATTGAACGACATCGGCACCACGACGACGACGGGCAGCAGCAGGAAACCGATGACGAGGCATCCGACCAGCGCCAGCAGCAGGTCGGCAGGTCGCTTGACGGGCCCCGTCATCAGGCCGCCTTGAGCGCCACGCCGCGCGGCGCGACCACGCGATAGGCGTAGTAGAGGACGATAGTCGAGGCCAGCAGCGAGGTCGCGAGCGCGAAGGCGAACGGCCAATTGAGAACTTCCCTGACGTTGAAGGCGATGAGACTGGCGATCATCATCTGTCCCGAACCGCCGAGCATGGCGGGCGTGATGTAGAAGCCGAGCGCGACGATGAAGGTGAGCAGGCAGCCGGCCGCGATGCCGCTTCCCGTGAGCGGCAGCGTCACCCGCAGGAAGGTCTCGAATCGGCCGGCGCCGAGGCTCGCCGACGCCGTCCGCAAATCGGGCGGGATCGCCAGCAGCGACGACAGGACGGGAAAGATGATGTAGGGAACTAGCATGTTGACCATGGCGATCACGACGCCCAGCTCGTTGTACATCAGCCGTATCGGCTGGTCGGCTAGGCCCCAGCTGCGAAGCCAGTTGTTGATGATGCCGGTATCCTGCAGCAATGCCATCCAGACGTAGTTGCGGACCAGGACCGACAGCATGAACGGCAGGGCGATCAGCCCCACAGCCATCGTCCGCAACCTGGGCCGCAGGCTCGCCACGAAGCACGCCGTCGGGTAGCCGAGCAGCAGGCTGATCGCCGTCGTCTCGAAGGCCACCCGGATCGTCTTCGCGAACACGCTGCGGTAGACACCCACGTCGACCAGACGGCGATAGCTGTCGATCGAGAACTGCGGCAGGCCGAAGCTCGTCGCCACCGCGCCCAACAGGGGCAGCACGAAGAAGATCCCGACGAACGACAGTGGCAAGGCGAGTAATGCCGCCGTCAGGATCGATGGGCGTCGCATGCGCGCCGCGCTACTTCAGCCGCCACTCGGTGAACTGCTCGGTGACCTTGGTGAGGTTCGGGCCCCACCAGTCGCCGCTGACGAGGAAGCCCTTCTTGAAGTTCTCCGGCGCCGACGCCAGCAGAGCCGCCACCTTGGGATCCACCAGCGGAAATGCTTTCCGGTTGGTCGGGCCGAAGACGACGTACTTCGTCAGTTCGGCCTGCCGCGCCGGCTGCAGCGCGAAGGCGATGAACTTCATCGCCGCATCGAACTTCCTGGATCCCCTGGGGATCACCCAGCCCTCGTAGGAGATCGCGGCGCCCTCGAAGGACACGCCGATCGGCTGGCCGTCAAGGATCAGGCCCGGCCCCCGGGTCCAGGGTGTCATGGCGATCTCCTTCGACTGGAGCATCTGGCCCGCCTGCGGGAACTGGGTCCACCAGACTGCGTCGCGCTTCAGCTTGTCGAGCGACTTGAAGGCGCGCGGCACGTCGATGGGATAGAGCTTGTCCTTCGGCACGCCGTCGGCGAGCAAGGCGAACTCCAGGGTGTTCACCGGGCCGTTGAAGAGGCCGCGCCGCCCCGGGAACTTGGCGGTGTCCCAGAAGTCCGCCCACGTGCCCGGCTCTCCCGCCGGCAGCGCCTGCTTGTTGTAGGTGAGCTGGGTCGCGAAGGTGATGCCGCCGACGCAGAAGTCGGAGACCGTCTCCGGCAGGAGATCCCTGGTGTCGAGGCGACCGTAGTCGAGCTTTTCGAGCAGACCGTCATGCTGCGCGGTGTAGCGCAGGCGGTCCGGCAGGCTGATCAGGTCCCACTCGATGTTCTTCGACTGCACCTGGGCCCGCAACTTCGCCAGCTCGACGCCCGTCGTCTGGACGATCTTGATGCCGGTCTCGCGCTCGAACGGCTCGAAGAACGCCTTGGTCTGGCCCTCCTGGTAGGCGCCGCCGAAGCCCACGAACACCAGTTCCTCGGCCGCACGGGCCGGGCTCCTGATGATTGCAGGCGCGGCAACAGCTGCCGCCGCGGCCGCCACCGACCGCATCATTGTTCGCCGCGTAACGCTCGTCCCCATCTGCCCCTCCTTGCCATCAGAAAATCGCGGATGCGTCTTCGTGGCTCCACGTCACCTCGACCGCCTCGCCGGCGCGTGGAACCGGCAGGCCTTCGCGACTTGCCACCTTCGCCACCAGGGGCGTTCCCCAACCCAGCTCGACCCGGATGCGTTGCGCGTCGCCCACGAAGGTCACCTCGGCCACCGTTCCACCGACGTTGACCGCAGCCGGACCGCCCCGCCCGACGCCGATCGACTCCGGCCGGACCACGTATGTGGCGGGCCGGCCGATCGCCGGCGCCGCCTTGTCGGGAAGCGGCAGCCGGGGCCTGCCGTCAACTTCGAGCCACGGCCGGCCGTCGCGCTCCACGACGACACCGCGCACGACATTCGATTCGCCGATGAAGGTGGCGACGAACTCGGACCGCGGGCTCTTGTAGACGCCGTGCGGATCGCCGATCTGCTCGATGGCGCCCTTGTTCAGAACGACCACCATGTCGGACATCACCAGCGCTTCGGTCTGATCATGCGTGACGGCGATCGTCGTAATGCCGAGCTTCCGCTGCAGATGGCGAATCTCGTACTGCATCTCGTCGCGAAGCCGCTTGTCGAGCGCCGACATCGGCTCGTCCATGAGCAGGATCGGCGGGCGAAAGACGATGGCGCGGGCCAGAGCCACGCGCTGCTGCTGGCCGCCGGAGAGCTGTGCCGGATAGCGCCGGTCGAGGCCGGCCAACTGGACCAGGTCCAGTGCCTCGCCGACGCGGCTCTTCATCTCCGCGGCCGGCACGCGGCGCATCCTCAGCGGATAGGCGATATTGTCGAAGACGGTGAGATGCGGAAAGAGAGCGTACTGCTGGAAGACGAATCCGATGTCGCGCCTGTGCGGCGGCGTCCGCGTCACGTCCCGACCGGCCAGCAGGATGCGGCCGGCCGTCGGCTCCTCGAAGCCGGCGATCACCTTGAGAATGGTGGTCTTGCCCGAGCCGCTGGGGCCGACGAGGGTTGCGAACGCGCCCGCGGGAACTTCGAAGGACGTCGACCGTACGGCCAGGTGATCGCCGAATCGCTTCTCGATCCCGTCGACCGTCACGGACGCCGTCGAGCTCATCATCCGGCCTTGCGTACGAACTGCGTCCAGTTGCAGCTCATGACCAGGACGCCCTGCTGGTTGAAGCCTTCGAGCAGGCAGTCGACCGCGCCGCACTCGGCGGCGGCCGGGCCGCCGTCCTTGCCCGTGATCGTCGTGCGGGCCCTCAGCGTGTCGCCGTGGAACACCGGATTGGGAAACTTCACCTCCTTGATCCTCAGCTCGCCGGAAGCCGTGTGGTGGGTGAGCTCCAGATTGTGGATGCCCATGATGACGCCGATCGTCACCATGCTGTCGACGAGCACGCGCCCCCACCTGCTCCTGGCGGCGAAATCGGCGTCGATGTGCAGCGGCTGGAGGTTCTGCGTCAGGCAGCTCAGTCCGACATTGTCGACTTCGGTGATGGTGCGGCGCAGACCGTGGTCGTAGACCCGGCCGGGCTCCAGCTCCTCGAACGCCAGGCTTTTCATTGCCGTCCCTCGCCGTCGCGCATGATCATCAGGGCGGCGCGATCGCACTTCATGACGACTTCGCCGCGCTGGTTGACGCCTTCATGCAGGAAGATGACGATGCCGCTTCCCTTCTGCGACTTGCTTGGCCGCTTGCTCCTGATCGTCGTCCGCGAGCGCAGCGTGTCGCCCGGGTGCACCGGCACCGGGAACTCGAGATCGGTCATGCCGAGATTGCCGTGCGTGGTGCCGGCGGTCATCTCGATCACGTGCATGCCGATCACATTCGACAGGACGAGGAAGGGATTCACCAGCGGCTTCTTCCATTTCGACTTCGCCGCCGCCTCGTGATCGAGATAGGCCGGGGAAAGGCACATCGTCAGCCCGCAGTAGAGCACGTTGTCGAACTCGGTGATCGTGCGCCGCACCGAGTGCTCGTAGGTCCTGCCGACCTCCAGTTCCTCGTAGAACAACCCTGCCATCCGTCACCTCGCGTAGTATACAGCACGTACTTCAGTACGCGATCACAGAGATATCAAGTCCCGGCCGGGCCCAGGACCACGCGCGCGTCGGCCAGGTGCGCCCCATCCGTCGAGACGACCACCGGGTTGATGTCGACCTCGGCGATCTCGGGGCACTCGGCCATCATCGTCGACAGGCGCGCGAGCAGGACCGCAACCGCGCTGACATCGATCGACGGCGCGCCGCGATAGCCGCCGAACAGCCTCGCCGCCTTGAGTTCTGCCAGCATCTCGCTCGCCGTCGCCTGCGACACGGGCGCCAGGCGGAAACTCACGTCATCGAGCAGCTCGACGAACACGCCGCCCATGCCGACCATCACGGCCGGGCCGAATTGGGCATCGCGGAAGCCGCCGACAACGAGCTCCGTATCGCCGCGCACCATCGCGGTCAGCAGGATGCGGACGCCTTCGAGCGACCCCGCCCCGGCGCGAGCCATGAGCCGGCGGAAGCCCTCGGCGGCGCGATCGGGGCCGTCGATGTCGAGCAGCACGCCGCCGATGTCGCTCTTGTGGACCGCGCCCTCGGCGATGATCTTCAGCGCGACCGGGCGGCCAAACCGTGCCGCCGCCGCGGCGCAAGCCTCGGCATCCTCGACGACGTCCCAGTCCGGCACGGCGATGCCCCAGCCGCGCAGCAGCGTGCGCGCCTCCGGCTCCTGCAGCCACGCGGCCGCACCGGGGCGTGGACCTCCCGCCGAAAGCGGACCGACCGCGCCGGCGGCACGCCGGGCGCCATCCAGGCGCCCGGCCCGAAAAAGGTGCTTGAGCGTCTTTGCCGGCATCTCGATCGAGCGATGAACCGGTATCCCCTCGGCCCGCAGCGCCGACAGGGCCGGCGCGTCGGAGTCCGCGTGCACGGAGTGCACTTGCACCGGCTTGCGATGTTGCGCCTGCAGGTCGGCGATGCCGCGTGCCGCGGCGAGCTCCTGCGGGCGCAGGGCCGGCCCGCCGAGCTTCTCGTATCCGCCGAAGTGGCCGACCATCACGGCGGCGCTGATGCCGGGATCTGCCAGGCAGATGTCGAGCGCCCGGGGAATGACACCCGGTTCGCTCTCGGCCAGGCCGGCAAAATCGACCGGGTTGGCCGTCGAGCATCGCGGCGGCAGCAGGTCCGCCAGGGCACGCCGCGTCTCCGCCGCGAACGGCGGCGTGGCCAGCCCGGCCATGCCCGCCGCGTCACAGAACAGGGTCGCGTGCCCGCCGCCGTCGGTCAGCACCGCGATGCCGTTGCCCTGCATCGGCATGCGCCGCGCCAGGGCGACGGCCGCCTGCCAGGCCTCCTCCACCTCCTGCGCGCGCAATATCCCGTACTGCTTCAGGGCTGCATCGACCAGCCGGTCCTCGCCGGCCAGCGAGCCGGTGTGCGACAGCGCAGCCCGCCGCCCGCCTTCGCTCCTGCCGGGCTTGAGCAGGACGACCGGCTTGGGTGTTGGCGCCCTGGCCACGAGTTCACACAACCGCCGGCCTTCGAGCGGGCCGAACCCCTCGAGGTAGGCCAGCACGACCTCGGTTTCCGGGTCGTCGAAGCAATATTCGATGAGCTCGAACGCCTTGATGTCGGCAGCATTGCCGATCGTGACCGCCCGGCTGAATCCCTGACCGGTCTTTCGGGCAAGGTCGGCGAAGTCGAGCGCCATGTTGCCGCTTTGCGACACCAGCCCGATGCGGCCGCGCCGCATTTCCCAGCCGACCACGTTCACCTTGGCCGGACCGCTGTAGACGCCGGCGCAGTTGGGCCCGAACAGCCTGGCGCCCCGCGCCCGCACCGCGCTCACCAGCTCCTGCTCGACCTGCCGGCCGCGGTCGTCGATCTCGCCGAAGCCGGCGGTGATGACGACGATGCCGCGCGCGCCTTGCGCCAGGCTGTCGTGCACGACGCGCGGCACGTCGCCGGGCGCGACGATGACGACGGCGAGATCGATCGGACCCGGGACAGCCCTGACCGACGGATATGCCTTTCGTCCCAGGATATCTCGCGCCTTGGGGTGGATGGGAAAGAGCTCGCCCTCGAAGCCGCCCTCCACCAGCGTCTTCCACCGGCGCCCGCCCGCCTTCTCCGGCGAAGCCGAGGCGCCGATGAGCGCGATGCTGCGCGGGTTGAGAATGGCGTCGATCGCGCCAGTCGCTCTCTCGGACGTCAAGCCGAACCCCGATCCTGGATGAACGGCCGGAGACTAGCCTGGGATCGCTCTGATATACAATATGTATTTCAGAGATGCGCGGCCGATTTGACGGATGAATCCGACAGCCATTCGCGCTACACGGACGGCGAGCGGTTCGAAGAGCCGCGGCCGGCACCGGCGCGGGAGCATGGGGAAATCGAGGCCTTGGCACGCAAATCGCAGGGCACGAAGACCAGCCGACGCCGCCCGGCGGAAAGCCGGCGCGACTCCGGGACGGCAATCGACGACAGCTTTGCCGATCGGGCCTACAAGGAGCTCGAGCGGCAGATCGTCACCGCCCAGATCAGGCCCGGTTCATGGGTGACCGAGATTGCGCTGAGCGAGCAGCTCGGCATCAGCCGCACGCCCGTGCGGCAGGCGCTGCAGCGTCTGGCGCGGGCGCGGCTGATCGAAATCGTGCCGCGACGCGGGTTGCGCATCACCGAGGTCAATGCCAGCGACCAGCTGCTGCTGCTGGAGTTTCGCCGCGAGGCCGAGCGCTACCTGGTCGGCCGGGCAGCCGATTGGGCGGACGATCATGGCCGGTCCCGCTTCCAGGCGCTTGCCGTCGAGATGGAACGAGCCGGGACCGCCTCGGACGTAGCCGAACACTACCGCGTCGATCTCGAGTACAAGCTCCTCCTGGTCAAGGCGGCGCGCAACGACTACGCCGGCGACGCCATCGCGCCGATGTGGGCCCTCTCGCGACGCTTCGCCTGGGTGACGCGGTTCGAACGCGACATCGGTCGCATGTCGAGCCTTACCGCCAAGGTCATGAGTGCCATCGCCAAGGGCGACCGCGAGTTGGCGCGTGCCTGCAACGACGCCTACATCGACGGACTCGTCGACCTGGCCCGCAGATCTCTGGAGCTTCATCTCGGCTCCAGTGCCGCAAGGAGTGGCATCGCTCCGATGTAGGATGACTCGTTTTGTGCCGAGTCGGAGCCGGGGCGGCGCGCTCAGGCGGCGGCGCGGCGCACCTCGCACAGGTAGGAGCGGAGCGAGGCCGTGCCGCTGATCGGATCGACCGCCGTGGTGCCGATGATGCGGTTGAGGTTGGCGCCGTCGGGACCGAACGGGTCGTAGCCGGGGGCATGGAGCTCGGCGCAGGCCTGCCACCAGCCGTGCTCGCCCACCACCACGCGCGGATCGAGGTCGGGATTGAGCCGGGCGCGCACGCGCACGCTGCCCTCCGGCGTCTCGAGGCGCACCCAGTCGCCGCCGGCAATGCCGCGCGCCTGCGCCGCCGCCGGATGCAGCTCCACTTCCGGGTGCGGCGCGCGCTTGCGCAGGCTGGGCAGGGCGCGGTGCTGGCTCTGGCAGAACAGCGTCGGCTTGGCGACGGTCCGGATCAGCGGGAAACGCGCCGCGAGGTCCGGCCGCGCCGTCGGGCCGACCTGCGGCTCCTCGAAATCGGGCAGCGGCGCGTAGCCGTGATCGAGGAAGGTCTCGCAGTGGAACTCGACCTTGCGCGAGGGCGTGGCAAAGCCGCGCGCGTGGCCCGATGCATCAAGCTCGGCGTGCTTGGCGTAGCGCGTCTTCAGCGGTACGCGCATGCCGCCGGGCGCGGCGCGCAGCTGCTCGAGCGTGACGCCACTGGGGCCGAGCTGGTGGCGGTAGGCGGCTTCGATGTCGCCGTTCCAGAACTGGGGGCCCAGTCCCAGGCGGGTGGCGAGATCGAAGACGATGTCGGTGTCGGGACGCGCCTCGCCGGGGGGCGGCACCACCGCCGGCCGCAGCTGGATGAGCGACTGGGCTTCCGGACTGATCTCGAAACCGATCTTCAGGGCCTCGCGCTCGAAGCACGAGGCGACGGGCAGCACGATGTCGGCCTGCGCCGCGGTCGGCGTCATGAACAGGTCGGCACAGGCGTAGAAATCCAGCGCCGCCAGCGCCGTGCGGCCATGTCCGCCATTGGCGTGGGCCAGCAGCAGGTTGGCACCGAAGCCAATCAGGCCGCGCACCGGGTAGGGCTTGGACTCGAGGACGGCGCGGTAGAAATCGGCCGCGGTCAGGCTGCCGAAACGCGCCGGGCCGAGTGGCCTCTCGGCGCGGCCCACTGTCGGGACGGCAGGCTGCAACGCCGGCAGCTCCTCGCCCATGATCGAGGCCGCCGGCACCGCCGGGAGCAGCACGTTGCCGCCGGGCGCATCGAAGCAGCCGGTGAGCGCGTAGAGCAGCGACATGGCACGCGCCGTCTGCGTGACATTGGCGTGCTGCTCGTGCCCGCTCCAGGCGTAGTAGGAGACCGGGCGCGCATGCCAGATCAGGCGCGCGGTTTCCTCCAACTGCGCCGCCGGTATCCAGCAGGTCGATTCGATGACATCAGGCGGGTAGCGGCGACAGAGCGCCGCGTAGCGCTCGAAGACCGGATGGCAGACCACGTCGCCCGCGGGCATGGCGACGCGCGCTTCGCCCTCCAGCGCCAGGCCGGCGGTGTCGGCCTCGTAGCGGCCGGTCGCGGTGTCGTACGCCACGGGCCGTTCGGCGCGCGCATCCCATGCGACGTGGCGGTTGGCACCGCCATCAGGCCCAAGGTCGCGTTCGGTCAGCAGGCGGCCAGTGTCCGAGCGCACCAGCAGCGGGCCGTTGGTCCAGTTGCGCACGAAGGCGCGGTCGTACCAGCCGCGCCGGATCATCAGGTTCGCCAGCCCCAGTGCCAGAGCGCCGTCGGTCCCCGGCCGCACCCGCAGCCAGAGATCGGCCTTGCTGGCCAGCCCGGCGTGGCGCGGGTCGACCACGATCAGGCGCATGCCGCGCTTGAGCGCCTCGACGGTGGCGGTGGCGTGCGTCAGGCGCGAGATGCTGGGGTTGTAGCCCCACAGGATCAGGCAGCCGCTGTTGGCGATATCCGGCATGCCGCCGCCGCTGCCGACACCGACACTGCCGACGCCGTAGGTGTAGCGCGTGGCATAAGCGCGGCCCCAGCCGCAGACGTCGAGGCTGTTGAGCAGATTGGGCGTGCCGAAACCGGCCATCAGGCGGCGGATGAAGCCGGCGGTGTCGCCGATGGCGGTGGTGGATGCCGACGACTGGGTGAAGACGACGGCTTGCGGTCCATGCTGCCGGGCGATCCGGCGCATGGCGTCGGCGGTCAGCTGCAGCGCCTCGTCCCAGCCGATGCGCTGCCAGCCAGGATCCGGATCGCCCTTCGGCCGCGTGCGGCGCAGCGGGTGCGTGAGGCGTTCGGGATGATAGACGAGCTCCGGCGCGGCGCGGCCCTTGGCGCACAGCGCCTGGCCGGTGGGATGCGCGGGATCGGGGTCCAGCCGCGTGAAGCGCCCGTCTTCGACCGTGGCCACGGTGCCGCAGCGGGCGATGCACAACCCGCAATGGCCGTGGATCCGCTGCGTGCTGGCCGGCATGGCTTGTTCCTCTCCCCATGACCGGTACCGAAATAGTCTGGTTTCATATACGACGCCGGAAAAGAGCCCGCCACAGCGAACCGGGCGGGGAGTGTTACCCGATGGGAACGGCGCAACAATGGCCGAACACTTGGCCAACCCTTCCGCCTGGCCCGAGCGGCGCGCAAGCCAACGAGGGTGCAATAGCCGGACGCCTTTACGGGAGGGCGATGGACGCCAACAGAGTCATTGTAGTCGGACCACCGAACTCATGGCGCCACGGTTTGACGCGGCATCGGTGTCGGCGGTTTTGCCGACGATCGCACCGCTCCCATCAAGACAAAGATGGCCAGATAGCCCGCCATGCCCATCAGCCAGGCGGGCTGGTAGGCACTTGCCGCGACGGCGTCGTCGGGTACGAGCGCGACGACGAGCGCAATTCCAAGCGCAGTGCCGGCATTGCGGAAGGTCGTGGCAACGCCGCTGGCCTGGGCGCGGTCCGCGGCCGGTGCCGCACTGACGGACATTGCGGTGGCCGGGGACGTCGTCATTGCCATGCTGATGCCGATGATCAGCGTCGCCGGTAGCCAGAGGCCCGAAAAGTCCGGCGTCTCCGTCACCGCGACGGCAATCCATCCAAGGCCAATGGCGCCGATGATCCCTCCACTCGTCGCGACGGCGCGGCCGCCGATCCAATCCGCGAGCTTTCCGGCGAAGGGACTCGAGAGCGCGAACATCGCCGCGATGGGCGTCATTGCCAACCCTGTTTCGAGCGTGGAATAGCCCCAGACCGACTTGAGAAAAAGCACCGAACCGACGACCCGCGCCGACCAGCCGATGCCGAACGCGAAGAGCGCCGTAATGGAGAGACTGAAATCGCGGCTGCGGAAGAGCGACAACGTCATGACAGGCGCAGGGTGCTGCCGGCACCGCCACACCAACAGGATGAAGATGCTTGCCGCCAGGCCAAGAAGGCCGAGCCCGTGCGCGGACAATCCCGTGCGGCTACCGGAAACGACGTATATGAAGAGCGCCAGGCTCGTCGCCAGCAAAGCCGCACCGACGAGATCGGGAGCATTGCGACTGGTGCCGTGTTTGTGCGGCGGGATCCGAAAACCAAGCGCAAGGACCAAAGCGGCGATCGGTGGATAGACGAGGTAGGCCGCATGCCACCCGTACCGCGCCGCGATTGCTGCGCCGAGGGCAGGCGCGACAACCGCCGCGGCGCCGGTCGTCGTTCCGATAATCGAGACGACAAAGTTCCGCCTGGTGTCGGGAAATGCATCCACAGCCAGGGCGAGCGACGAGGGTACGATACACGCTGCGCCGATGGCCATTGCGATACGAGCTGCAATGATCACGGCAAGCGGCGGCGCGGCGGCGACGACGAGCGTCGCAGCCGCGAAGACGATCACCCCGAGATGAAAAACCGTGCGATATCCGAAATGATCGGCCAACCTCCCGCCGATCACAAGGAGGGCGGCGAAGCAGATCGCGTAGGCCGTCAGGAACCACGACAGTGTCACCGTGGACGCGGCCGGATAGGCCTTGAGGACTTCGGGATAGAGAAAGTTGGCCATGCTGCTGTCCAACGCCACCAGGATAGTGCCGCCGACCGCGATGGCAAGCGTCCTCCGGCGCCCAACCGTCGCCTGAAGCTGCTGCATGCCTGTCATCTTGCGCCTTTTGCCCGGACGAACCGGGCAACCTATGGCGCGGGACGCGTCCTGCCGCTGTCAGAAACCTGCTCGATCAGGCATGCGGTCAACCGACCGACGTCTGCGCAGCGACGAGGGTGCACTCCCGAACGCGCTGCGGAACGCGGCGCTGAAGTGACTATGGCTCGAGAAACCGAGCTCCAGCGCGAGGTCCGTGATGTCGGCTCCGTCAGACAGCCGGTCGAACGCGGTACGCAACCGCAGCTGAATACGGTAGGCGCGGATCGATTGCCCGGTGTAAGTCCTGAAGATGCGGCAAAGGCGGTAGGGCGAGCTGCCGACGTGCCGGGCAATGTCATCGAGGCCGGCCGAGACGCCGAGGTGCGCAGCCAGACGCTGCTGAACCGCCGCGACGATTTCCCTTTGCACGCGCGCAGCGATCGGTCGTTTCGATCGTCTGCGATCTCGCACGGCGTATTGCTGGCGCAGGACGTCCGCGAGGAACGTAAGCAACGCCTCATCTGCGTCCGCATCGTCCGGAACCCCGCCACGCACCCGCGTCAGGAGCCGATGGTGTCTCACGAACATCGTTGGATCGCATGGGCCCCAGGCAAACGCGAACAGATCCGCTTCCCGCTCCGCGCCGTCCGGATCCAAGTCGTGCAACACGTCCCGAAGGACGTCGGCGCGAATGGCGAGGTTCATCGCATCCTCGCCGGACCCATTGGGGTGACTAACCTGGTAGGGTGAGTGGCGGTTGGCGAAGACCACTGTGTTGGGATCGACGCTGATGGTCCCCTCTGCAGCGTGTCGGACATTCATGCCTGACCGAGGGAAAGTCACCATGTAGTCGGCCTTCGCCTCTTCGGCGCTGCGGCCACCCGACGCGCATCGTCGGCAGCATGCGTCATCGACACGAAACATCCCGGTTCGGAGCAGCGTGGTCGTATGTCCATCTGCCTGGTCCGGACACAGAGGTGCGGCTATGTGGTTGGCGGGCATGGAGCAAAACCTTTGAGCGAGCGGCATGTGGCAATTGCGATCAGCCGAACTCCCCGTCGGCTTGACCACCACGTCTAGCCATCCCGGCATCCAAAATCTGTCAGGAGACAGACCCTGACGCCGCGTCGCCGGACGACATCGGCAAGCCCGGTGTGGGCAACCCGGTTCCAGCCGGGTCCGCGACGTCGGACCGAGGTTCGCCGCTCCGCCTGCTATGCGCGACCGCCATCGACGGCGAAGTTCTGCGCTGTCACAAGTCTGCTGTCATCGGCGGCCAGCCACAGCACCATGCGCGCGATGTCGGGCGGATGGAGCTTCTCCTTGAGGCATTGCGCCTGCATCAGGGCGGCCTCGGCCTCGGGCGTCAGCCACAGGTCGATCTGGCGCCGCGTCATGATCCAGCCCGGCGGGATCGAATTCAGCCGGACGTTGTCGCCCAGAGCGGAGTGAGGCTGCCCGCTGCTTGCACGCCAGGCAATGCGCCACTGGAGTTCCTCACCGGCGGTCGCGGACCACAAGGGATGAAACGTGGGTAGGCAGCGCGCTCCGGGCGGGCCTGCGACGCTCAGTTTCTTTTCAGTGGCGCGCCACGACCGATGACAATGTCACCGTGGCATCACTCCGGCTTGATGCCGGCGCGCTGCACCGCCGTGCCCCAGCGCGGGCAGCCGGTGCGGATCAGGTCGGCCATCTGCTGCGGCGTGGTGCCCGTGGCGAACAGGCCCATGTCGAGCAGCTTCTCCTTGCCGTCGGGCGACTGCACGAGCTTGCGGATCTCGGCGCTCATGCGCTCGACGATGGCGGGCGGCGTGCCCGCGGGCGCCATGATGCCGTTCCAGCCCACGAGGTTCAGTGGATAGTTCAGCTCGTCGAAGGACGGGATGTCGGGCAGCCGCGGCCAGCGCCGCGGCGAGGTCACGGCGAGACCAGCGAGCTTGCCCGAGGCGATGTGCGGCCCGACCGTAGCGAGATCCTGGATAGTCATGGGCACATGGCCGGCCAGCACGTCCTGGGTCGCGGGCGCGGCGCCCTTGTAGGGCACGTGCTGCATGCCCAGACCCGCGAGCTGGTTCAGGGTCTCGCCGTAGATGTGCGACGACGAGCCCGCCCCGAAGGAGGCGTAGCTCACCTTGCCGGTATTGGCCCTGGCGTAGTCGACGAACGCCGCCACCGACTTGGGGCCCAGCGACGGCGGCACGACCATGGCCAACACCGAGAGGCCGTGCTGCGTGACCGGCGCGAAGTCCTTCGCCGTGTCGTAGGGCAGCCGGGCATGGACGAAGGGATTGATGCAGATCGTCGAGACGTTGACGTAGACGAAGGTGTAGCCGTC
>Ga0187894_10002988_pt1 | contig 19465 bp, 8 predicted proteins | sample GBC1701081metaG_FD_136650 | JGI IMG/M metagenome (GOLD analysis project Ga0187894, IMG submission 136650) | White microbial mat communities from a lava cave in the Kipuka Kanohina Cave System on the Island of Hawaii, USA - GBC170108-1 metaG ...
CGGCCCGATCGCCGATGCAAGCACGGTCAGAGTCTGGGCTGCTCCTTGAATCTTGCCCAGGTGGGCGCGTCCGAAAGCGCGGCTCCAGAAAGAGAAGAAGATCACCATCACGAAACCGCCCGCAATGCCCATCACCGAGGCGTAGACTGCGACGTGCGCCTGCGTCCGAACGTGCGGCAGCGCCAGCAGAGAGATCGCCAGCAGGCTCATCGCCAGCGCCATCAAACGGTTCAGCGACCATTTCACGGCCAGCCACCCGCCGAAGAAATTCCCCGCCAACGCCGTCAACGCGGTGATCACCAGGGAACTGTGATAAGTAGCCGCGTCAAAGCCCAGCTCGGCGAGGATGGATTCGTTGAACAGGGCGATGCCCGAAGCGATCAGGCCGTAGACAGAACTCGCCAAAGCGAAGATCCAAAATGCGGGCGTGGCCAGGGCTTGCGACAGTGTGTGACCGGCGCCTGCTTCGACCGATTTCTCCTCCTGTTTCTTTTCGCCGTCGAGCGAGACGCCGCAATCTTCGGGCGTACGTCGCACCAACAACCAGCCCATCGGCGCCAAACCGAACAGGATCGCCGCGCCAATCCCGGCCCACGCCGCGCGCCACCCACCCGTCACGACAGCTGCCCCAACGACGGGGAAGGCGATCATGAATCCGACACTTAAGATGACGGTGTAGACGGCCATCGCCAGGCTCAATCTGCGCGCGAACCAGTGTCCGACGATCGTCAGGCTGATCACCGAAAGCGCGCTCTGTCCCAGGCCGCGAGTGAGCGTGATGAGCAATGCGAGCCAGAGGACGCCCCTCACTCCGCTCATCGTCAGCGTGACCGCGCCCAGCGCCAGCGCCACGCCTGTCAACGCGACGCGGCTGCCCAGCCGGTCTATCAACCGCCCGACGCCCAGACAGAGCAGCGAGCCGAGCAGAGTCGCCCAGAGGTTGATCTGCGCGAAGAGCACGCGGTCAACCTGAAGGTCTTTGATCAACGGCTCCGTGATCAACCCTAGTCCCTGTGTCCGTCCGGGCAGCGTCCCGACCATCGCCAGCGCCGCCACGGTCAGATTCACCCAACCGTAGTAGATCGGCAGTCGCGCCAGGCCTAGCGCCGGGCGGTTCGCTTCCACTCGCAAAGAGTCCATTTATTTATTCCTGGAAGAAGAGATGACGGAACAAACGAAAATAACGGAACAGACGGAAACTTTCCAACGGGTTTCAGGGCCTTTTCCGTTTATTCCGTTATTTCCGTTTGTTCCGTATTCTCTCTTCATGCATTCTCATATCGCTTAATTTAATGCCATTGGGCACGTTGCTCCCGCCTGCGAGTCGCCACAAGAAGGCTAGCCATAGACAAAGCCCCAGCCCGATCCAGCGCAGCGGGCCGGTTTTAAATACGACAGTGGCGTTAAAGATGATGAAGATCAAAAAACCTTGCCACGCGACTGCCAACCATCGCGGGCGATTGCAGTAAACGTCCAGGCCTCGGAGCCGCCAGGCGACGTCTATGACCCAGCCAGCGATCAGCGCGTAGTTGATGAACAGCCCGCCGCCCCAATCAAGCCCGGTCACTTCGGCGGTCTGGCGGGCCGTTTCGCGGTAAGCCGCTGCCTGGCTCCAGTTGTGATAGAAGTGAAAGGCGCACGCCACATGCGCAAGAAGGCTGGCGCATCCGATGGTCCAGGCCATTCGGGCCACCTCATCCCATCTCCGCCTTCCGCGAGAAAGCAGGTAGATTGAAGCCCCGGTGGTATACCCGGCGAGCGCCAACCAGATTGTTATTCTCGTGAGAAGTTCGCCTTTGTTCATCCAGTCCAGTGTTTGCGGAGAACAATAAACGTGATGTAGTGCGTCACTAACAGCGCGGGAACCCAAAACGCGGGTATCCAGTAGGCCGGACCCATATACGCCGGCGCTCCATAGATTGTAGCCAACGTTATAGCCACGATCAGATCGAGCGTTCCTTCCACGTTGAAGATCCACACGAGAAGCCGGGCGCTTCTCGCCTCTTTCGCAACGGCCGGAATCGCGACCAAAGCCAGCGGGGCGGCGAGCAAATCGCCGAGCGCCGCGGGATAAGCGAATTGCGGAGATATTCCAGCGTAGACGGCTCCTGGCGCCAGAAACATCAGTCCCAGATGCCGCAATGAGTGCAACAGAAGAATCGGCATCATAACGGTCTGAGGTTTCAGCTTGTCGAGCTTCGGGAAGACGTAGATCCGCGCGGCGATCCAAAACACAAGCGTGCTGAACAGAAGATTGACTGTGAGAATGTTCATCTCATTTCTTAAAGCAGTTATGCGTCATCGCTTACTTCGCAGGCGTCAGAACAACATTCCTGAACCACACCTTGCCGTGATCGCCTTGCAGCATGATTGGCCCCGGCGTCCCTTCAGCGCTGTCGAGCGCGCCTCCGGTGATCCCCGGTATCTCTTCTTTGTCAATCACCGTTTGGCCGTTGAGGACGACGGTCAGTTGGCGTCCGATCAAGGTGATTTCGTACTTCTGCCATTCGCCCGCCTTCTTCGTCGCGTTCATCTTCGGAGTGAGGAAGCCATAGATCGAACCCATTCCCGTGATCTCCGCAGGTTTGCCGAAGTCATCGAGGATTTGCGTTTCGTGGCGACCGCGTAGGTAGACGCCGCTGTTGCTCTGTTCGACGAGCTTGAATTCCATCGCGAGTTTGAAGTCTTGGAACTTCTGTTCGGTGATGATGTCGACACAGCCTTGGCTGTTGGTCATCGCGCCGTCTTCAACGCTCCAGCATCCTTTGCTTTTGTCAGAACGAAGTTTCCAACCCGACAGGTCTTTACCATTGAATAACTGAACCGGCGCGCCCCATTTCGGATTCGATTTTGGTTTGAGCGCGGGCGCGCGGACGCCGGACCATTTGAGCGTCGCGCCGTCTTCGCCATTGGTCGAGCCTTCGAGTTTCGAGCCGGCGAGTTTGCCCTCGAAGACCAGGTCAACTTTCATCCTCTCGTATTGCGGCGGGAGGCTGAATTTGAGGTTTCCGCCGTTGAATTCGATCTGCTTGATCGGACGGGCGCTGCCGAAACGTCCCACGAAGCGCCCTTGCAACTTGCCTCTGGCGTCCGTGACTTCCAACCACGACGTGTAAGGCGCGTCGGCGCCATGAATCGTCAAATCCCATCGCCCAAGAACCGCCGAGGCGTTTTGCGCGCCCGCAGTCGAAACGGCCACGAACAGACAAACAAAAAACGAGCTTAACAGGCCAGATATTTTTCCGCGCATCGTTGAAGTCTCCTCCGAAAATCCCTGGGCGCGCGCCGCTTCCATCGCGCCAGTCTTCATCAAGCGGTCTATGATGAAAGCAAAGCGCGTTGGAAGCGACGCGCGCCCAGGGGCGATTTTCATATAACAGTTTGCCCTGCGTTTGAAGGCAGCAATTCTGTTTGATGCCATTAGAAGAAGCAAGCGACGGATTGCGGTTCTTGCCTGCCTGAGAGGCATAAGTTATCCTTTCTATCCTTGAATCAATCGCAATCCTCCTGTGTTAATTTCAATAGGAAAAGCCGCAAAAATGCAAAGTCCTCCGCTTCTGTCCATCTTGATGCCTGTTTACAACGAGGCGAATACCATCCACGAGATCATCAAGCGCGTCGAGGCGGTTAATCTGGGCGACGTCCGCAAAGAGCTGATCATTGTTGACGACGCGTCGAAAGACGGCACGCGCGAAGTTCTGGATGACATGCGCAAAGACGCGTCATATAAGGTCTACTTCCACGCCCAGAACATGGGCAAGGGCGCGGCGCTCAGGACCGCGCTGACGTACGCGTCGGGCGACATCATCCTCATTCAGGACGCCGATCTGGAATACGATCCGGCCGAGTACGCCGAGTTGATCAAGCCCATCCTCGAAGGCCGCGCCGACGTGGTTTACGGATCACGCCTTTCGGGCGCCAAGATCGCGCGAGCTTTCAATTTCTGGCATTTCATCGGCAACAAGATGCTCACGTTCATCACCAACGTGCTTTACAACTCGATCCTCTCGGACATGGAGACCTGTTACAAGGTCTTCCGCGCCGACGTGATCAAAAATCTCCAGATCAGGTCGAACCGCTTCGATTTCGAGCCTGAGATCACCGCTAAAATCCTCAAGCGCAAACACAAACTCTACGAGATGCCGATCTCGTATTACGGCCGCGATTTTTCTGAAGGCAAGAAGATCACCTGGAAGGATGGCTTCGCGGCTATCTGGGCGCTGATTAAGTACCGGTTCGTGGATTGATCGAATGAGAGACAGAGGGACAGAGGGACAGAGGGACAGAGAGACGGAGAGACGGAGAGACGGAGCGAACGTGGCGCCCACTCTCTCCATCTCTCCGTCTCTCTGTCCCTCTGTCCCTCTGTCCCTCTGTCTTTCCCTCTTCCTCATTCCCCTCATCTACTTCTACCCCGTTCTTCTCGGCAAAGTTGTTTTGGCTCCCGGTGATGGCTGGGCGCAGAATTTCGGCGTGCGCGCGCTGGCCGGGCAGATGCTGCGCGACGGCCAACCGCCGCTGTGGAATCCATACATCTTCGCCGGAATGCCGCTGATGGCCAGCGTTTACGGCGGCGCGCTCTATCCGCCGAACTGGTTGTTTGCGATCCTGCCAGCGGGGTTGGCGATGAACGTCGTGGTGATCACGACTTATCACCTGGCGCTCGTCGGGACCTATCTTTACGCGCGGCGCATCGGCGTCGAGCGCATCGGGGCGTTAGTTGCAGGCGTGGCGTTCACCTTCGGCGGATTTATGATCGCCCACCTGGCGCATACTTCACGCATCGCCGCCGCGGCCTGGCTGCCGTGGGTATTGCTGGCGGTTGAGAACATCGCCCGCGCGGATTCGCTTCGGAAAACATTGCGTTGGGTTGCGCTCGGCGCGCTATTCATCGCGCTGCAATTTTTCGCGGGCGAGCCTCAGATGCTGGTCTTCACGGCGATGGTCGCCGCGACGTGCGCCGTGTTCGCGTTGGCGCGATGCGAGGGCAACCTGACCCGCGCGCGCTTCGTCGCCGCGATTGCCATAATGCTCCTTTGCGGCGTCCTGATTTCATTGGTCGAACTGCTGCCCGCGCGCGAACTGCTCGGGCAGAGCGAGCGCAGCGATCCGGGGCCGCAATTCTTCGATTCGTATTCATTCCCGCCGTGGCAACTGCCGGCTTTGATCTTCCCGTATTTTTTCGGCGGGGCGATGGCGGCGCCTTACCGGGTCGAGTATTGGGGCCGAGAGATCGCCGCGATCATGTGCGGCTACGTCGGGATGCTGACGTGGCTGTTGGCGTTCGCGGCGCTCCTCGCTAAATCGAAGCGGACAACGCTGAGACAGACGCGCAAACCACGAAGAGACGAAGAGCGCGAATTCGAAACGGAGCTGGGTGAAATCGCCGACGCGAAGATTGAAAGCGGCGCCCGCGCGCGCGCATGGTTGTGGCTGGGTGTCGCGGTCGTTTCGATGTTACTGGCCTTCGGCGGGTATCTGCCGTTCGAGCTGAACCACAAACTCTACCGCATCCCAGGCTACAACAGCTTTCGCGGATTGTACCGCCACCAGTTTGAATTCACCTTCGCGATGGCGATGCTCGCCGGGCTGGGGATGAATCGTCTGCTGAGGCTCCCGAAGGCGCTCGCGGGGCGATCGTTCATCCGGAGCGCGGTCGCGATGACGCTGGTCGTCACTGTCGTAAGCGTTCTCTACCGATTCTTCGCCAAATCTCTGGCGGGCGCCAACCCTCTTCCCGCCCGGGCCAATTCGCTGACCAACCCTGAATTCCTAGTCCCGCTCGCGTGTTTTGCTCTGAGTCTACTTGCGTTGAGCGTGGCTCTTTGGAAGCGACGAGATGAAAACGCGGAAGATTGGTACGGTACCGGGAGCGGTAGCGACCGGGCGCCAGCGGAAGCGTCCTCTCCACCGGCGCCCGGTCGCTACCGCTCCCGGTACCGTACCGCCGTCGCAATCCGCAATCCGCAATCCGCAATCCGCAATCCGCAGTCCGCAATCCGCAATCTCCTCCTTGTGGCCGTCTTGCTCCTGGATGTCGCGAGCTACGGCCATTTCTTCCACTGGCGGATCGCGGAGTTCGACGTGAAGGCCAGGCTGGACGACCCGCCCGCCATGCGATTGATCAAGTCATTGGAGAAAGATTTCAATTCGTTCCGCGTCATGAGCCACGTGGCGTTGCCTTATGATTACGCGAGCGCATGGCCGGAAGACCCCAACTTCGAGGCTATCAATCAGCCTAACGTCTCGATCCTGCGCGGGCTGCAGAGCGTCAGCGGTTACGACATCCTGCGCCCCGCCCGGATGGGAGAGGTCGCGGGCACGGCGGGGGCCGCGATCAAAGGCTTCGTGCAGGATCCGAAATCTTTCGGACTTGATGACCGGGGGCTGGACCTGCTCAACGTCAAATACCTGATTGTGGGGAATGGGGGAGCCACTAAAAGCGATGGCAAAAGCGAGGGCTGGCTCGATTACGACGGCCTCAAATTCGCCCGGACCCATCTCAACGTCGAGTTCAAACCGGGAGTGAGTTTGACGACCGATCCCGGCGGCGTGATGGCGACCGAAATCGCCGTCGTTTCGTTGATGGCCAACTCGACACATCTGCCCGACGGCGCCGGAGTATTGAAGCTGCGTCTTCATACGCGTGATGGGCGCGTGATCGAACGCGAACTGCAAGCGGGGCGCGACACCTCCGAATGGGCTTACGACCGCGCCGACGTGAAAGCGGCGATTAAACATCAGCGCGCCCGCGTGGTGGAGAGCGCGTCCGCCGAGGGCTTCGATTCGCATTTTTACCTGGGAAGATTGCAGTTCGACCGCGCGGAGATTGAGAAGATCGAATGGATTTACCCGCGCGAAGACGCTTCGCTCTATCTGATCCGCGCCAGCTTGCGCGACGCGCAGACCGGGGTTTCAACGCCACTAGCGGCTTACGGCTTCCCGGCGGAACGTTGGCGTAAGCTTGCGCGGTTCAATCAGCCGGCGCCGGTGGATGTTTACGAAAATATGCGGGTGGCGCCGCGCGCGTGGTTTGTTGACCGCGTGCTGGCGCTCTCGCCCGGCGAAGTCCTCAAGACGATCAAGACCGGGAAGGTTTCCGGGTACGCTGGGATTGATCCGGCGCGCCGCGCTTCCGTGGGGCAAGCGTTCGACCCGGCGCGCGACGCGTTGATCGAGGCCGAGTGCAGTGACTGCGACGGCCCGCGCGTCGCGGCGCCGTCTGGAGCGCAGGCGGAGGTCACCCGGTATGAGCCGAATCGGATCGAACTTACGACGAGCAATCCGAACGACGGCTTTCTCGTTCTGAGCGAGATTTATTATCAGGGTTGGGAAGCGCGAGTTGACGGCAATCCGACAAAGGTTTATCGAACCAATTACACGCTGCGAGGAATATTCGTCCCGGCGGGCGAGCACAGGGTCGAATTCATCTATCGCCCGCGAAGTTTGCGCAACGGCGCTATCGGCGCGGCGTTGGGTGTGTTGATATTGCTGCTTGGCGCTGCCGTCTGCCGTCGCTAAATCGAACCAACAGACATCGGCGCAAAACCAACCACGGGGAGCGCGGGGAACACGGGGAAAAGCAATAAAGATAAACCTCCCCGTGTTCCCCGCGCTCCCCGTGGTTGATCCGTGTGTCTCGATCTCGCCTGTTTTTGACTTAGCTTGAGTAGACATTTGGCGCGCCTTCCCGATAAAATCCGCGCTTCGTTTTCAATCCATCATTGGAAAAACCACCACATGCGCAAACGTCCCAAGCCGCTGTCTCCTTGCTTACGTCCCCGACTATTCAACAGTTAGAAAAGAATCGGAGTTTATGAAAGACCTTTCCGCAAACGATCCGCAGGCCAAATGGGAAGACGATTATTCATCAAAAAACGAAGCCGTTAACAGCCGCGCGCGAATCCTGACCGCCGCCACGCTGATCCTGTTGCCACTCATCTATTTCTTTCCCGCGGTGATCGGCAAGATCGCTCTCGTGCCGGGAGACGGATTGACGCAGAACCTGGGCGTGCGAGTGTTGATCGGGCAGATGTTGCGCGATGGTTATCTGCCTCTTTGGAACCCTTACATCTTCGCCGGGACGCCGCTGCTGGCCAGCATCTATCCCGGAGCGCTCTATCCGCCGAACTGGCTGTTCGCGTTGTTCTCGCCGGTGACGGCGATGAACATCGTCGTCATCACTACTTATCACCTGACGATCATCGGGACTTATCTCTACGCCAGGCGCATCGGGGTGACACGAATCGGGGCCTTAATTGCGGGTGTGGTGTTCACGTTCGGCGGTTATATGGTCGCGCACATGGGGCACACGTCGCGCATCGCCGCCGCCGTATGGCTGCCGTGGATTTTGCTAGCCATCGAGAATCTGTATGAACGGTTGACCTGGAGGTGGGTCGCGTTGGGCGCGGCTTTCATCGCATTGCAGCTTTTCGCAGGCGAGCCGCAAATGAATTTTTATACCGCGCTGGTCTGCGGCGCTTACACGTTGTTCTCGCTTTTACTGCGTGAAGAGCGCGAGCGGCGGCGGAAATTTCTCTTCGGCGCCGCGGCGATGTCGGTCTGCGGCGCGTTGCTTTCGGCGATTCAATTGCTGCCCGAACGTGAGCTGTTGAAGATGGGCGAACGCGCGGCGATCAGCTACGAATACTTCTCCGGTTATTCGTTCCCGCCCGCGAACATCCTGACGTTCGTCTTTCCATTCTTCTTCGGCGGGGGGACGCTCCCCTCGACGATAGTCCCATACTGGGGGTTATGGACGGTTGACGAGACGTGCGGCTATTTCGGGCTGCTCGCGCTACTGCTCGCGTTGGTTGCGCTGTTCGGATCGCGCCGGCGTTCGCTCGAATGGTTTTGGGGCGGAACGGCCCTGGTCTCGCTTATCCTCGCATTCGGCGATTATCTGCCGTTCGGGTGGAATCACATCCTGCATAGTACGCCGGTCTACAACCTGTTCCGCGCGTCGGGCCGGCACATGTACGAATTCACTTTCAGCCTGGCCACGCTGGCGGGTCTCGGCGCAAGCTACATCGCCCGAACCGAGCGCAAAGTGGTGGGACGCGCTCTGAGACGCGGCTCGATGGTCTTCGTGGCCATGGTGGCGGTTACGATCATTATTTATCGCTTCTTCGGCGATTATCTGCCTGTCGGGGCTGTGTCTCGCGTCCCCGGCTCCGATTCGTTGACGAACTATGAGGCCTGGGTTCCGATGGTATTCGCCGTTTTGAGCCTCGGCGCGCTTTGGATTTTTGCGCGGCGCCGGACCGGCTATAGCGGCGCTCTGATGGTGATCGTCATCTTCGCCGATCTGGCGTTCTTCTCCCTGGCGTTCAACTTTGGCTGGCGAGAGTTCCTGACCGGCGTCAGCGCGCGGTTGCAAGACCCGCCCGCAGTTCAGTTCATCAAATCGCGCGAGGCCGATCTGAATTCGTTCCGCGTCGTCAGCTACGCGTCCCGGCCTTACGGCTACAACTACGACAAACTCAACTTCCCGAACGTCTCGATCTCGCGCGGGCTGCAAAGCGTGAACGGCTACGACGCGCTGCGTTTGATCAGGCATGGCGCCGTTTCGGGGGATATGGGCTCGGACGGGATGATCTCGGACGCGTCGGTCTTCGACCGCGCGCATCAAGGTTTGAACATGCTCAACGCGAAATACGCGTTGCGTCTGAGCGCGACGAACAGCGACCAGAAACGCATTGTCGAGATCGAAGGAATCCGCTTTGACGAAGAACTGCTCAGCCTGAGCATGACGCCCGGCGCCAAAGCCGAAATCTCACTCGCCGGAGCTTCGGCGTCCGAACTGGCGCTTGTCTCCACGATGTCGCATTCGACTCACATTCCCGACGACACGCCGATGGTTGGGATCAGGATTCACGCCAAAGACGGGCGCGTGATCGAACGCGATCTGAGGGCCGGGCGCGACACCGCCGAATGGGCTTACGACAATGAAGAAGTGCGGGCGGCGATCAAACACCGGCGTCCGAAAGTGGCCGAGAGTTTTCCGGCTGATGGCTTCCCCTCGAACCGTTATCTGGCGCGCCTGCCGTTCGAGAGAGTTGAAATCGAACGGATCGAATTCAACTACCTGGCGCCGGACGCGTCAGTGTTGATACTTCGCGCGGCGTTGATTGATTCCAAGACCGGGGCGACCACGATTCTCAGCCCCATTCATTTTCAAACCGGGCGTTGGCGGATGCTCGCGGCGTTCGATGAGGTCGAGGTTTACGAGAACCTGAAAGCTCTTCCTCGCGCCTGGTTCGTGCGGCGCGCCGCCGCCGACATGAGCGCCGGCGTCCTGAAGGCCATCAGAACAGGGACGATGAAAGACGGCTCGGCGTTCGACCCGGCGGAGACCGTCTTGTTTGAGAAGGAGGATTTCGGCGCCCGCGAAGTCGTTCTGCCGCAGATCGGCGATCCGGCGAACGCCCAAGCGAAGGTCACGCGCTACGAGCCGCAACGCATCGAGATTGAAACGCGCAACGGGCAGCCGGGCTTTCTAGTCTTGAGCGAGATGTATTATCGCGGCTGGGAGGCGTGGATCGACGGACGCCGCGCGCCAGTCGAGCGAGTCAATTATGTGTTGCGCGGCCTGGCCGTCCCCGCGGGCGATCACCGCATCGAATTCGTCTTTCGCGCGCCCAGCTTCCGCAACGGCGCCGCTTACACTCTCCTTGGAATCATGCTCCTCCTGGTCAGCGTGGGCGGAAGGCGGTCGGGAGCGGGGCGAATATTTACCAGGATCGAGCCGAAGCTGAAGGGGCTGGCGGCCCGCGCGCTGGTTTTGCTCAGATTGAAGCTGAAGGGGCCGGCGGATCACGCCATGGCCGTTATCAAACCGGCGCTGCGAATTTTCACTCCTTCACGGATGATCATTATTGCGGCGGTGGTTGGGCTGCTGATCTACGGCTATTTTTTGGCGAGCCGCGCGTCTTATGCGGTGGGCGGGTCCGATAGCTCCGGATACGCCCGGATCGCGCGCTCGATTTTGAACGGGGGCATTGTTCAGCGCGCGACGGAGATGGAATTGCTCGGCCTTCCGAATGATTTCATCCTCAACTTCGTTCCGGTAGCCTACAATCCGGGGCCGCGTCCGGGAACGATAACGCCGTTTTACCCGGTCGGGTTTCCACTGCTGATCGCCGCCAGCGTTCTGATCGGCGGATGGGAGTACGGCCCTTTTCTGGTCAGCCCCGTGTGCGCGGCGTTGAGCCTAGCTCTGATCTACCTCATCGGTTTGGAACTGGGGCTGTCGCGCGGGTTTTCAATCGCGGGCGCGGTGATGCTCGCCGCCAGCCCAACATTCATTTATCTGGGCTTGCAGCCGATGAGCGACGTCGCGGCCACATGTCTGTCTCTAGTCACGATCTGGGCTTCGCTACGATCCGGAAAGCGCGATGGTTGGGCGTTACTCGCAGGGGCCGCGTTCGGCCTGAATTTCCTGATTCGGCCAACGGGTATCCTGTTGTTGATCCCGATGCTGTTCTGCCTGCGCTTAAAGCCCAGGCCCCTGCTCTTCTTCTTTCTGGGAGGACTGCCGCTGGCGGCGATCTTCCTCGCTTATAACGCCACGGCTTATGGCCATCCGTTGCGGACCGGGTACGAAGAGATCGGCCTTCAAAACGCGATAGTAGTCAAAGGCTTCACGGTTCGCTTCAATCACTATTATTACTGGCTTAAAGTGACAATGAGTCCATTGCCGCTGCTTTGCTGGCTGGCCGTGGCGGTGGATCGCAAGGTTGAGTGGCGGAACCGGGCAATGCTTATCACGTGGTTCGGCGCCTTTTTTCTCTTCTATGCCTGCTACGATATCTACGACGCGTGGTGGTACACCAGGTTCCTCCTGCCAGGGTTTCCGGCCATGATCCTTGGCGCCTTACTGGTTGCGAGAGATGGCGCCGGCCTGTTTGAGAGGTTCGTCAGAGAAGACTATCGGGCGCGACTAAAGTGGGTGGCTCTGGCCATCCTGCTGGCTGTCACGCTCAGTCACGAGCGGCGTTACATCAGGCGTTTCGACGTATTCAATTTCGGGCCGGGCGAAATAGTACATTCCACGTCCTGTCGCTGGGCGGACCGGATGATCCCGCGCCAGTCGCTGGTGGTATCAATGCAGATGAGCGGCGCGTTAAAGTTTTACACGGATCGTTTGATCGTCCGCTGGGATTTTGTAGAGCCGGCGCAATGGCCTGTGCTGAAAAGTCGCGCGGCCGAGAAAGGCCACCAATGGTACGCGTTGCTGATGCCCTTCGAGATTGAAGAGGCGCAGAGGCGATTGAGCGGGAAATGGGTTCGGGTGGGAACGTTCAATCAGCTCAGCCTCTGGCAGATCGATACCACTTGAGTGTCACGATTATGAAAGACCTTTCCGCGAATGACTCACAAGCCGGATGGGAAGAGTGTCAGCCGTCGAAAAAGGAAGCTGTCAATGGCAGGGCGCGAATTCTGACCGGCGCCGCGCTGATACTGCTGCCACTCGTCTATTTCTTTTCCGCGGTGACGGGCGAGGCCACGCTCGCGCCGGGTGACGGGTGGACGCAGATTTTCGGCATTCGAGTGTTGATCGGCCAGATGATCGGAAGTGGCCAACTGCCGTTGTGGAACCCATACATCTTTGCGGGGATGCCGTTGCTGGCGAGTATTCAACCGGGCGCGCTTTATCCGCCGACGTGGCTCTTCGCCGTCCTTTCTCCTCAAGCCGCGATGAACGCGATGGTCATCTCGACTTACCACGTTGCGCTGATCGGAGCGTATCTCTATGCGCGACGCATCGGGACGACGCGGATCGGCGCAATGATCACGGGAGTGGCCTTTGCCTTCGGCGGTTTTATGATCGCGCATCTGGGCCACCCGAACCGCATCGCCGCCGCCGCGCATCTCCCCTGGATCCTGCTTGCGATTGAAGCTTTGTATCAGCGGTTGCAGTGGCGCTGGGCGTCCCTGGGGGCGTTGTTCGTCGCGCTGCAAATATTCGCGGGCGAGCCGCAGATGACTTTCTACACCGCGCTTGTCGCCGGAGCTTACAGCCTCTTCTCGCTCTGCCTGCGTGAGGAGCGGGAGAAGCGGTTGCGGTTTGCGTTTGGGATAGCGGCTACGGCGGTTTGCGGCGCCTTGCTTTCTGCGATTCAACTGCTGCCGGTGCGCGAAATGTTACGGCACAGCGAGCGAGCGCAAATCCCTTACGAATACTTCGCCGGATTCTCATTCCCGCCGCAGCATTTTTTCAGCCTGCTCTTGCCGTGGTTCTTCGGCGGCTCGGAGCAGGAGTTTTTCCACGTCAAATACTGGGGGCGGTGGACCCCGACGGAGATCACAGGTTACGTGGGGATGCTGACGTGGCTGCTGGCGTTGATCGCCGTCTTCGCCGCGCGGCGAGGCCGTTCGCTCGTCTGGTTCTGGACGGGGTGCGCGATGGTCGCCCTGCTGCTGGCGCTTGGAGATTTCCTGCCGTTCGGATTCAATCACCTGCTTTATCGGATTCCGGTTTACAACCTGTTCCGCGCTTCGGGGCGACATCTATTTGAATTTACGTTCGCCATCGCCGTTTTGGCCGGGATAGGCGTGAGCCGGTTGGAGCGGCCAAACGCTTTGGATCGGGCGACGGTTTTGCGCGTGACGCGGCGCAGTATAGTTACACTCGCGACGATAGTGACTGTTGCAGTGATCGTCTACCGGTTCTTTCAACATCTATTGGTAATGCCGGAACGCCCGCTGCCGCCCGGAGCGGGGTCCTTGAAGAACGCTGAATTGCTCGTCACGCTCGGCTTTTTCGTTTTGAGCGTGTCGATGGTGTGGCTGGCGGCAAGGCGACGAAGCGCGTATCTCGGCGTGGCGATGGTCATCCTGCTGTGTTTGGATGTGGCGAGCTTCGGCTGGTACTACGAATGGCGCATCACGCCGCGTAATTTGATGGAGTCGCTCGCTGATCCCCCCGCGGTCAGGACGATCAAAGAGCGCGAGCCTGATCCGAGCGCATTTCGGATCATCGGTCATTCGCCGGACCCGCAAGGAAAGAGTTACCAGGCGCTCAATTTCCCGAACGTCTCGATTGCGCGGGGGCTGCAAAGCGTCAACGGCTATGACCCGCTGCGGATTATCAGGATGACGACGCTGGCCGGCTCTCTCTCGATTGACGGAATAGTGGGCGAGCCACAGGTCTTCGGCGGCGCGGATCAAAGCCTCAACCTGCTCAACGTCAAATATCTGTTCCTCGAACGCGCGGACCCTGGCGACCCGGAGCAGACGCTGGAGCATGACGGTATCCGGTTCTTCAAGAGGAAGAATAGCTTCAAGCTGCGGCCGGGAATGCGGGAAGAGGTCGGCGTCAAGGCGGCGGCGACCGAGTTGGCGATTATCTCCGCGATGGGCGACTCGCTCGACATTCCCAGTGGCGCGCCGGTAGCTCGGATCAAATTGCATACCGCCGATGGGCGCGTCAGCGAGCGCGAGTTGCAAGCGGGCCGTGACACGTCGGAATGGGCGCACGACCGCGCGCAGCCGCGCGGCCAGGTCAAACATGGCCGCGCGCGCGTGATCGAAAGCTGGCCCGCCGGCGGGTTTCAAGGCCATTACTACCTGGCGCGACTCGCCTTCGACCGCGCCGAGATTGAGCGCATCGAATTCGAGTACGCGGCGGATAGCGGCGACGTGGTCATCGTTCAGACCGCGCTTTACGACGCGCCGGCAGGCGTGTCTGAGCCGCTCGGCGTGTTATTGCCGCCCGAGCGTTGGCGGTCGCTGGGCCGCTTCGGCAGTGTCGAGCTTTTCGAAAACCTGAAATCCCTGCCACGCGCGTGGTTCGTCCGCCGCCTGGCCGCCGCCCCCGAGGAAGAAGTATTGCAGACCATCAAGAGCGGCAGGATGAAAGACGGCGCGGTTTTCGATCCCGCCGAGGTGGCTTTGTTCGCGCGCGAAGATTACGGCGCCCGCGACGTTGTTTCACCGACGGTCGGAGAAACCACGGGCGCCAGCGTTCGGATCACACGCTATCAGCCGCAATGGATCGAATTGCAAACGAGTAATCAACAACCTGGTTTTCTGGTCTTGAGCGAAACCTACTATCGCGGCTGGGAGGCTTGGATAGACGGCAAACGCGCGCCGGTCGAGAGAGTGAATTATGCGCTGCGCGGGTTGGCCGTTCCCGCGGGCGAGCATCGAATCGAATTTGTCTTCCGGTCCCCGAGCTTCCGCAAGGGCGCGGTGTTTTCGGCTACGGGATTGATTCTGCTGTTGGCCGGCTGGGTGTTAATCCGACCACGCGACACTGGTACAGTACCGCGCGCGTAAGCCAGCGGCTGACTCATCAGACAGCCGCTGGCTTACGCGCGCGGTACTGTACCAGTGTCCCAATGTGGTTCGATTTAGCGCCACAACCGGCGGAAGAAGTTGATGATGTGGAACGCGTCAATGTATTTGAACGGCGTCTGCCCGATGGTGTAATGGCCGCAGGGGAGAAAGACTTTGTGAATGGAGACGCCGTGGCGCTCGCAATCGTCGAAGAAGATCCGAGCCAGGTCGGGCAGGAACGTCAGATCGTATTTCGTCGAGATCAACAGCGCCGGGCGGCGCAAATCGCCAAGTTTGTTCGTGTAGGCGCTTGGACTGATCGTCTTCCACACTTCGCGCGCCTCTTCCGCCGTCAATTCAGTCTCCAGACTTCTGCGAATATGTGTTGTGGTCAATGCGCGCCAGACCACGTCGCCAAACCAGCTTGAAACCATATTGAACACGCCCGCCTCCAGCCTTTCGTCGTGAATGAACGCCAGCCACGAGACGCACGAGCCGATGCTAGTCCCGATCACTCCCACGCGTTTATAGCCTTGAAAGAAGAGCCAATCGGCCGCGCGGCGAATGTCGAGCGCGGCCTGCCGGACGGCCTGGATCGTGCGACCGATGTTGGCGCTGACCAGAAAATCGGCTCGCGTGAACCCGTCGAGCATTCGCCGGTCGTGAAAGGGCAGGCTCAGCCGCAGCGCTGAAACTCCGAAACGATTCAACCCGCGGCACAACGCCACGTGCGAGTCTTCTTTCGCGTTCCACTGAGGCGAAACGATCACTGCGCAGTCGCCTTTATCCGCGGGGAAGAATCTGGCGTGCGCCAGGTTGTTCTTCTCATAAGGCGTGTTGATCGCGCTCGGAAATTTCAGCCAGAAGAACTGAGGGTGGAAGACGGGTTCAGGCGCCGAAAATTCAAAATCGGATTCGCGGCTGGGCGCCGGCGTGTAAAAGCTGTCGCTGTGGGCGAGCGTCTCGGCATTGAACTCTTTGATGAATTGGCGCGCGCTATGGGAATTGTGGATCGAGCCGTGGCCGGCGCTGATAAATTCCAGCCCCCAATCGAAAGGATGAGACACCCGCGCGTCAATATCGCGAGCATGTAGCCTTCGCTCGAAATGATGCATCAGAGGGCGCAGCATAGTTTTTCGTGAATGAGGTGTAAGCGTGTTTCATTTTCCATTTTACGTTTTTCATTAGTCATTTTATGAAATGTTCAAAGCCCCCAAAAGCATTGGACTATAAATTGCGTCACCATTCCATCGGGGGACTAGAGCGCTTTGCAATGCACTCAGCGCCGCAAGGCATTATGCGAATACTTTCATTAACGCGATTGGCGCCTTATGGCGTGGCGGTCTTGAGCGTCGCGCTTGCCGCCGCCGTTCGCCTGTGGTTCGATCCGATCCTGGGCGAAAACGCGCCGCTGTTGATCTTCACTTTCGCGGTCATGCTGACTTCGTGGTTCGGTGGATTTTGGCCGGGACTGTTGGCGACCGCCCTATCGTTACTGGCCGGCGATTATCTCTTCCTCGCGCCGAGATATTCGATATTGCGTTACGATTACCAATTCGATGAGATCCGCGCCGTTATCTTCGGAATATTCGGGTTGCTCCTCAATCTGATCATCGCCCGGCTCAGAGAGAGCGTCGAAGCCGAAAGAGAGATCGCGGAGCGCTTTCGTTTTCTGGTGAAAGGCATCAAGGATTACGCGATCTTCATGCTCGACGCGCAGGGGCGTGTGGTCAATTGGAACCCCGGCGCCGAGCGGATTAAAGGGTATCGGGCGGGTGAGATCATCGGGCGCGATTATTCGGTCTTCTACACGCCGGAGGATATTGAGAGCGGCGAGCCGCAACGCGACCTGGAGATCGCAGCCATCGAGGGGCGTTATGAAGAGAGCGGCTGGCGCGTGCGCAAAGACGGTTCGCTCTTTTGGGCGAGCGGCGTCCTCTCCGCGCTTTATGATGACAGAGGGCGGCTGAGCGGTTTCACGAAGATCACGCGCGACGTTACCGAACGCAAGCAGGCCGAAGAGGAGTTGAGCAAAAGCAGGCAGCTCGTGCAGCGAATCGTCGAAGTCTCGCCGAGCGTGATCTACATCTACGACATGAAGCGAAGGAAGAACGTCTTCGTCAATCGCAGCATCGCGGACGCGCTCGGCTACGATCCGGGAGAGAAGGCGCGTGAAGACGAGTTCGTCCGCTCCGTGATGCATCCGGACGATTGGCAGTCATTCCTCGATCACCTCAACCGCTTCGCCGGTTTGCGCGATGACGAAATCATCAGTTTTGAATATCGGATGCGCCACGGTAGCGGCGAGTGGCGCTGGTATCAGAGCCGGGACAAGATTTTTGCCCGGAACGAAGACGGCAGCGTGCGCGAGATTGTCGGCATGGCGACCGACATTACGGAACGCAAACATATGGAGGAGAAGGCCCGATTCATCAACGCCCTGAACAATACGATGCGTCCACTCGCCGACCCGGAAGAGATCAAGGGCGCCGCCGCCCGGATGCTGGGCGAATACCTGGGCGCGGATCACTGCGCGTACGCCGAGATCGAGATGAATGGGGAGTACTTGAATGTTACGAATGATTATACCCGCGGCGAAACTCCTAGCGTCGTAGGTCGGTTCAGAGTGGACGATTTAGGCTCCGAGGCGCTGCGACTGATGCGCGCGGATTGCCCGTATGTGGTCAATGACATCGAGGCTGAAGCTTTGGCGAGCAGAGATCTCTCCGTTTACCGGCGGGCGGAGGTCCGGGCGTTGATCTGCGCGCCGCTGAACAAGAACGGGCATTATGTTGCAAGGATGGCCGTCAGCCAGAAAACGCCGCGCCGATGGTCGCCCTGGGAGATCGAACTTGTAACGAAAGTGGCCAACCGGTGCTGGGAGTCCGTCGAGCGGGCGAGGGCGGTCAGAGGTCTGAGAGAGAGCGAGGAGCGTTACCGCGCTTTCATCGCGAATAGTTCGGAAGCGATCTGGCGCATTGAACTCGAACAACCGATCCCGGTCACGCTGCCTGAAGGTGAGCAGATCGAGATGTTTTACCAATTCGGGTATCTCGCGGAATGCAACGACGCGATGGCGCGGATGTACGGTTACGATAGAGCGGATCAGATTCTGGGGGCGCGGGTCGGCGACCTGCTCGTCGAGTCGGATCCGCGAAATATCGCCCAGCTTCGCGCTTTCGTCAGCTCCGGTTACCGCCAAACCGATGTGGAAACGCATGAAGTTGATAAGGACGGGAATACGAAATACTTCCTGAACAACCAGATCGGCATCGTGGAAAATGGGGCGGCCGTCCGCGGCTGGGGAACACAGCGTGATATCACCGAGATGAAGCGGGCCGAACAGGCGCTGCGCGAGAGCGAAGAGCGGTTGCGGCGTATCACCGAAGCCACCCGAGACGCGCTTTGGGAGATCGACCTGAAGACGAACCAGTTGTGGTGGAGCGAGGGGGCGAGACCGTTGTTCGGTCATCAACCCGGAGAATTGCATCCCGGATTGGAGGACTGGTACAACGGCATTCATCCCGAAGACGCGGATCGCGTCAAAGCCAAATTTGAAGACTACATACGGGGCGACGACCGTGACTGGGTCGATGAGTACAGATTCCGCCGCGCCGACGGCTCTTACATTTACATTTTCGACCGGGGCCGGAAATTTTACGACGAGAGTGGAACTCCGACGCTGATAGCCGGCGCGATGGATGACATCACTACTCGCGTCCTGGCCGAGGAGTCGCTGCGCGAGAGCGAAGAGCGCTACCGGTCGCTCACCGAACTCTCGCCCGACGGCGTGGTGATCGCCAGCCTCGATGGAACGATTCATCTGGCCAACCGGTCAATGCTGCGGATGCTCGACGGCGCGCCGGAGCAGGTGGTCGGGCGGAGCCTCTTCGACTTCTTTCCGCCTGAATGCCTGCATAAATACAGCAATTGTCTGACCGCCCTGATGACCTGCGATCTGCCGGGGACCCAGGTCGAGATCGGGTTTCGGCGTCAGTATGGTCAGGACTTCCCCGTGGAGGTCAGCGCCGTGCGGCTCGATTGGAAGGGCCAGTCGCTGGCGCAGATCGTCATCCACGACATCAGCGGGCGTAAACAGCACGAGGCCGAGCGCGAGCGGTTGCTCGAAGAGATCGAGGCCGAACGCAAACGTCTGACGCAGATTCTTGAACAGATGCCCATC